>Ga0308417_1000308_pt1 | contig 36300 bp, 33 predicted proteins | sample HotsprSampleOS65_FD_203528 | JGI IMG/M metagenome (GOLD analysis project Ga0308417, IMG submission 203528) | Hot spring phototrophic mat microbial communities from Octopus Spring, Yellowstone National Park, Wyoming, United States - 20090730_OS65 ...
CTTTCTCCTTCTGGATCTACTCCGCGGTCTGGCTCTGGTATCTGGAAACGCAGAAGACACGCCGCTCGTGGATCCCGCTGCCCTGGTATCCCCAGAAAGCCACGCCCTCCTTTGCGGACGCACTCGCCTGCCTACGTCGCGCCCTGTGGCGCGAACGGCGTTCCGTGGACTCCGAGAAAACACCGCTCCCATCGAAAATCACGGCCCCCCTCATCAACGTTCTTGCCATGGCCGCATAGCGGCGTTACCATGTCCCCGTTTTGTGCGAAACTCCACTGGATCGACCCAACATTTTGCTGATGATTTCCGACGATCACCGCTGGTGCGATATCGGGGCCTGCGGTAATCCGGATGTCCATACGCCCCGCCTGGACCGGTTCGCCGAGGAGGGGATGCGATTCGAGCGCTACACCACACCAGCACCCATGTGTGCCCCCCGCCCGTATGGCACTCTATACCGGCGTATTTCCGGTCCGCAACGACGGTTGGCCAAACCATAGTCGCTGCTATGACGACATGCGGAGCATCGTCCATCACCTGCGCGAACGAGGATATCGAGTCGGCCTGCACGGCAAAAAACATATCGGCCCGCAACACGTATTCCCGTTCGAACCCGTCACCCCGTCCCAGGCGTTCATGGAAGCGGACCCCGACTCGCCGTTCTGCCTTATTGTCGCGACGCATGAACCGCCCACCCTGGACGGAGGTGGATCAGTCTCTGTTCGATCCGGACAAACTCACCCTGACGCCGAACCTGCTTGACACCACCGGTACCCGACGGGCCTTGGCACGCTATTACACCTCGCTCGCACACCTGGACACGACCATCGGCACCTGCCTGGACTGTCTGGAACGAACCGGAAGGGCGGAGCATACGATTGCCATCGACACCTCGGATCATGGCGCCCAGTTCCACGGCGGCAAGTAGACCTGTTATGAACCGGGTCATAAGGTTCCCTTTATCCTCCGCTGGCCGGGTCACGTTCGTCCGGCCTCTACAAGTTCGGCCCTGGCCCAGCACGTGGATGTACTGCCTACCCTCATCGAGGCGGTGGGCGATGATCCGGCCACAGGCGACGTCGGACGGCCCGGGGCCCCCGACGGTGGGCGAGGATTCGACGGGACGAGTTTCCTCCGCGTGCTGACCGGGCAAACGCAGCAGCATCGCGACACCGTCTTCGGAATCCAGACCCAGCCGGGGACGATCAACGGCCTCCCCTATCCTGTTCGCGCCGTCTGCGACGGTCGCTATAAGCTCATCGTCAATCTGGCCCACGCGTCGGAATACCGCAATGCGTTGACGGGGTCGCCGGATTCCCGCCATGAAAACGCCTACTGGCAGGAATGGCTGGCTGCGGTCAGGACTGACCCCCGCGCATCGTTCCTCGTCGAACGCTATCGGCACCGTCCGCCGGTGGAGTTGTACGACCTGGAAAACAATCCATGGGAAATGGACAACCGTGCCAGCAATACCCGTCTGGCCGCCGTGCGCGATGTCCTGGAAAGGCGCCTCGACGCCTGGATGCGTCAACAGGGTGACACCGGACTCGAAATCGAAAGGAAGGCGCGTGACCGGCAATGATGGCCGCAATGTTCGGATGTCGGCTTTTGACATTCGGGCCGCGATTTGTTAGCCTTGATCGGTTATGTCGGCCGCCCATTCGTTCACCTTCGCGCTCGATCCCGAACAGCAGAACACACTGCTCCATGTGCTGACCACGGGCAACTTCCGCCCGGTCACTGTCCCCCATGCCCGCTATGCCGTCGAGGGTGATCACCTCCGCGTCACCCTCTTCACCACCGGCAAATGCCTTGTCCAGGGCGCCCGCGCCGAGGAGTTCGTCCAGTTCACCCTCGAACCCCTGGTTCTCAAGACCGTCGGACTCGGCTACGAGGCGATCCTCGATCCGAAACGGTTCGAACCTCACATCGGCGTGGATGAGAGCGGCAAGGGCGATTTCTTCGGTCCGCTGGTCATCGCTGCTGTCTATGTGGATGAGGGTCTGGCCCACGCGCTCACGGAGATCGGTGTCCGCGACAGCAAATCCATCGCCTCCGCCACCCGTATCCGAACGCTGGCCAGGGCCATCCGGGACCGCGTGGGCGAACGGTGGGCCATCGTGGCCATCGGACCGCGTCGCTACAACGAGCTCTATGCAAAAATCCGGAACGTCAACCGCCTTCTGGCCTGGGGACATGCCCGCGCCATCGAAAACGTGCTGGAGCGCGTTCCCGACTGCCCGCGCGCCCTCGCCGACCAATTTGGCCATCAGGCGCTGCTCAAACAGGCGCTGCTCAAACGGGGCCGCGGCATCGCCCTCGAACAGCGGACGAAGGCCGAGTCGGATCCGGCCGTCGCCGCCGCTTCGATCCTCGCGCGCGAACGGTTTCTCGATGCACTGCGCGCGCTCACCGCCCAGTACGGACTTCCCTTTCCCCGCGGCGCCTCGGAGGCCGTCCATCAGGCCGCCGTCGGGTTGGTCGCGCGACACGGCCCGGCCGCGTTGTGGGACACCGCCAAGTGCCACTTCAAAACCGCCGATGAGGTCCTGGCCGAAACCGGCTATCGCCGATCGGACCTCCCCACCGCCGACGCCGGTTCGCCCAAGGATCCGCCGACGTTCTCCGTATGAATTCCCTCGTCCGCCTCTCCCTCCAGGCGTCACCGGAGGTGCTCACGATTCTGGAAGAGACGCTTCCGGAACTCGGGTACGCCGTCGCCCGGTGGGACGATGCTGAAACGGGCTCCTCCCGGCTCGATCTCTTTTTCAACCATCCCGCCGAGGCTGAGAGTGCTGAACCGCACCTCCGCGCCCTTCTGGCCAATCTGGCGCCAACCGCTCCCTGCTCCATCGAACGCCGCGAACTCCCGCCCGAGGATTGGGCCGAAAGCTGGAAACGGTTTTTCAAACCCGAACAGGTTTCGCCGCGCCTTCGGATCCGTCCGAGCTGGGAACCGGCGTCCGCCGCCGCTCCGGACGTCCGGGACATTATCGTGGACCCTGGCCTCTGCTTCGGCACCGGACGCCACCCGACCACCCGGGCCTGTCTCCGATTTCTGGACGAGGCCGCCCGGCGACACCGCATCCATGCCCCACTCTCCTTTCTCGATGTCGGCTGCGGATCGGGCATTCTCGCCATCGCGGCCGCTCGACTCGGCTACCAGCCAGTCGCAGGCTTCGATGTGGACGCCGAGGCGGTTGCCTGCGCCCGGGACAACGCCCGGAGAAACGAGGTCGAGAATCAGGTCGTGTTCACGGTTCACGATCTCCGGACCTATACGCCCGAATTCCACCTCCATGTCGTGGCCGCGAATCTGGAGACTCCCCTCCTCCTCGGAGAAGCCAGCCGGCTGGCCGCCTGGCCGGAGCCGTCCCCTCGCGGGGCGCTCCTTCTGGCCGGCATCCCAAGCCGCGAGTGGTCTCAGGTGGCCGACGTCTACGCGGCCCTGGGATTCGTTGAAGTGGCACGCGACACGGAGGACGGCTGGACCAGCGGGTGGTTGGCGCGACGACAATGAGGATACCCATCACGCAAAAAATGCTCGTGGATTGGGCCGGCCCTGCGATTTTCAGGGACGGACAGATCCTCTACCAGAACGGCCTCGTGCAGGAGGCCCAGTTCGATTCCCCCTACCTCCGGGGCGTCATTCTCCGGGCCGGACGCGCCATGAAAACCGGCGCCCGGCTTCTCCCCAACGGCGTGGTCGAAAACCTCTGCCCCTGCCGCGACAGCACCGAACGCGGTATTGTGTGCAGTCACGTGATCGCCGTCGGCCTGGCCTTGATCCATCGGTCGCACGATCCCCTCGCCGAGGCGCGACGGCAGGAGGAACATCGCCGAGCCGCCCGTATCGCCCGCCTCGCCGAAAACGCCTTTCTTCCCCGGGTTCCAGAGGAGGATCCGTCCGGTCTTCCCGTTAAGCTGGTCATTCGTCTCGGCGAGGAGTGGCGGAAAGGATGGGAGGAGGACGCCATCCCCCTGACGATCGAATTCGAACGGGAGGGAAGCCGCTGGCCATCCGAGTCCCTTCCCCGGGATCGGCCCCTGGCGCTCTCCCCATCCGATGAGAACCTCCTCTTCGTTCTGGAAGATATCGTCGGCGGCACACCCCCCCACGAGATCCGCCTCTCCCGGACCGATTTCTTCAACGTGCTCACCCTTTGGACCGGCCGCCTCCTGACCACCACGGCCGGCGATCCGATTGGCGAGGTGGACGGCCACCGTCTGGCTACGCGGCTTCAGGCGAACTGGTTGGCCGAGTCGGGGGAGATCGAGTTGCGTCTCCGGATCGCCGCTGCCCCCGACGACGTTGCGCCGCCGCACTTCTTCGTGGTTGGAAGTCAGGGTTGGGTCCTCTGGAAACGCCATTTCCATCCCCTCGAGCGCGTTCTCCCGGGGCCCTTGCAAGATGTCTATCGCGGTCCCATTCGTATTCCACATGACGCCGTGCCCCGCTTCCTTCAATCCGAATGGCCGCTTCTGACTCGCCTGATGCCCGCCGAGTGCGACATTGCCCTCGACTGGTTCCGCTTCGAACCGGCCGAACCCCGTTTTCATCTGACCATTCGGGGAAGTCCCGCCTCCCTCGCTTTCCACCTCACGGCCGAGTACAACGGCCATACCTTTATCGCTGGACGCGAAACGCCGTCCGAGCAGGTCTATCTGCCCGATCCCTCCGACCTCTTCCGATTCTTCGTCCGCAATCTGCCCCGGGAACACAAGGCGCTGGCCACCCTTCGCCATTACGGCATCCGGGGCGACACCGGCGACGCCCTTTCCCCCATCATCGGCGAACGGGAGGTGCTGAACGTGCTGGGGGGACGCCTGCCCGCCCTGCGGCGCTTGGGATGGACCGTCACGCTCGAAGGCCGTGTCGCCCCTTACTTCGACCGCCTTTCCTTCGTTCATCCTGTCGTTCGCGTGCACGAGTCCGCCGACCGATCCTGGTTCGAGATTGGATTCGACTATGAAACCCACGAGGGCCCGGTGTCCATGGCGGAGATCCATCGCGCCCTGCTCAAGGGCGAATCGTTTCTGCGCCGGGGCGATCGCGTGATTCTGCTCGATTCCGATGCCATCGAGTCCCTGAACCGCGTCTTTCGTGACTGTTCGAGCGAAGAGGGCGAGCGGCCCGGCACGTTCCGTCTCCGGGCGGAGTACACCGGCTATGTCAAAGCCTCGCTGGATGCCCTCGACGGGGTGGATGTGGAGGCGTCGCCGGGCTGGCGGGATCGTGCCGAACGGCAGGTGGGCCGGGTTCAGGTCGCCACCGTCACGGTTCCCCGTTTGCGTGTCGCCCTCCGCCCCTACCAGGCCGAAGGAGTCAACTGGCTCCGTTTCCTTGAATCGGCAGGCTTTCACGGCATCCTGGCCGATGAGATGGGCCTCGGCAAAACCCTTCAGACGCTCGCCTGGATCTCGCTTCCCCGTCTCCGCTCCGAGCTACAGGGACGGCCCGCCCTCGTGGTCTGCCCCACCAGCCTCGTCGAAAACTGGGCGGAAGAGGCCGCCCGCTTCATCTCCGACCTTCGCGTCCTGTCGCTGACGGGAAACGAGCGGCACGCCCTGTGGGACCGGATTGGCGAGGCGGAACTGGTGATCACCTCCTACGCCCTGCTGCGCCGGGATGTGGAGCGCTACCGTCACATCCCTTTTTCCATTGTCGTGCTCGACGAGGCCCAGCACATCAAAAACCGTTCCACCCTGAACGCCATCACGGCCAAAATGCTCCAGGCCGGTCACCGACTGGTTCTCACGGGCACGCCGATCGAAAACTCGGTCTCCGACCTGTGGTCCATCATGGACTTTCTGATGCCGGGCTACCTCGGCACCCACGAGACCTTCCGCCGACACTACGAGGCGCCGCTGGCGGCGGGTGGCTTCGACGCCGAAGAGGCGCAGCTTCGGCTGCGCCGCAAACTGGCCCCCTTCCTGCTCCGGCGGTTGAAACGGGACGTGGCGCGCGAATTGCCCCCCAAGATCGAACGGACGGCCTACTGCACGCCGACGCCGCTGCAGAAGCAGGTCTATCGGGCGCTCGTCGAGACCTCGCGTCATCGACTGGAAACGCTGGTAGCCGAGCGGGGATTCCGTGCCTGTGCCTTCGAGGTCCTCAAAACCCTTCTTCAGCTCCGTCAGGCCAGTTGCCACCTCGACCTGCTGCATTGGCCCGATCTGCCGGAGGAAGGCCGGTCCGCCAAACTCGATCTCTTCTTCGAACTGCTCGACGAGGCCCTCGATGGCGGCCATCGTCTCCTCGTCTTCTCCCAGTTCGTTTCCATGCTGAGTATTCTTCGGCACGAACTAGACGCCCGGTCCATTCCCTATGCCTACCTCGATGGTTCCACCCGGGAGCGTCAAGCGGAAGTCCATCGCTTCAATGCCGACCGGTCCATCCCCCTATTCCTCATCTCCCTCAAGGCGGGAGGATTCGGGTTGAATCTGACCGGTGCGGACATGGTTATTCATTTCGACCCTTGGTGGAATCCCGCCGTCGAGCAGCAGGCGACAGACCGCGCCTATCGCATCGGCCAGACACGCCATGTGTACAGCATCAAACTCATCGCTCGCGGCACGGTCGAAGAGAAAGTGCTGGAGATGCAGCAGCGAAAACAAGCGGTCATTGACGCGACGCTCGACGTGGATCAGGTCATGCTACAGTCGCTCACGTGGGAAGAGGTCCGCACCCTCATGTCGTGGGAGGAGTGACCGCCGGCTTGCGCCGGGGACCGGGGTTCGTTAGGATGGATAACCACGCAAGGAGTGGCGCATGACAACCCCCCGCCGCCTCGATCAGGAGTTCGCCGATCAAATCGAACGGGCCGGCTCGCCGCCGGAATCGCCGCCGGGCACCCGGATCGTTCTGGCCGTGATCGGCAAGGATCGTCCGGGCATCATGGCCGGCGTCACCGCCATCCTGGCGGCGCGCCGCGCCAACATTCTGGATGTCACGCAAACCATTCTGGGCGGACTCTTCACCATGCTCATGGTGGTGGATACCGCGGGAATGGAAGGTTCCTTCGCGGATCTGAAGCGCGAGTTGGAGGTCCACGGCCAGCAACAGGCGCTGTCCATCCTCCTCCAGCGGGAAGAGATTTTTCACGCCATGCATCGCCTCTGAGGTCGCTCATGCCCCTGGACTCCCGCGAACTGTTGGAAACCTTGAGCATGGTCCATGCCCAGCACCTGGACATTCGGACCGTCACCCTCGGTGTTGATCTGCGCGACTGCGCCGACCCCGATCCCCACGTGTGCGCGCGCAAGGCGGTCGACAAGGTCCGTCGCGTCGCGGCCAGGCTCGTCCCCACCGCCCGCGAAATCGAGGCCGAGTATGGCATCCCCATCGTCAATATCCGCCTCAGCGTGACGCCGGTCTCCTGGTTCGGCGCCGCTTGTCAGCCGCTCGACCTTCTGCCCGTGGCCCGTGCCCTCGATCAGGTGGCCGAAGAGCTCGGTCTCGATTTTCTCGGAGGTTTCTCCGCCCTCGTCGAAAAGGAGGCGACGGTCGCGGCCCGTCATCTTCTGGACATCATTCCCGACGCTCTGGCCGAAACCCACCGGCTGTGCGCCTCGGTGAATGTGGGCAGCACCCGAGCCGGCCTCAACATGGACGCCATCGGCCGGATGGGCCGGATCATCGCCGAATGCGCAGCGCGCTCCGCGGACCGCCACGGCGCCGATTGTGCCCGGTTGGTGGTCTTCTGCAACGCCGTCTCCGACAATCCCTTCATGGCCGGCGCCTTTTTCGGCACCGGCGAGGGCGAAACGGGGCTTTCCGTCGGCATCTCCGCACCCGGCGCGGTGCTGGCCGCTCTCCGACACCTGGGGCCGGACCGCACCCTGCTCGACGTGGCCGAAACGATCAAACGCATCGCCTTCAAGATCACCCGCGCCGGGGAATTGATCGGACGACGGGTGGCCGAACGGATCGGTGTCCCGTTCAACATCGTGGACCTCTCCCTCGCGCCGACCCCCGCCCCCGGCGACTCCATCGGGGATATTCTCGAAGCCATGGGCCTCGAAAAGGCCGGTGGCCCCGGCTCCACGGCGGCACTTGCCCTCCTCAACGACGCCGTCAAACGCGGCGGAGCCATGGCCACCGGACGGGCCGGCGGACTCAGCGGCGCCTTCATTCCCGTATGCGAGGACGCCACGCTCGCCCGGCGGGCGGCCGAAGGCGCCCTGACCCTCGAAAAACTCGAAGCGTTGACGGCCGTCTGTTCGGTCGGTCTCGACATGATCGTGGTCCCGGGCGACACGCCGCCCGAAACGCTGGCGGCGATCATCGCCGATGAAGCCGCCATCGGCCTCTGCCATAACAAAACAACCGCCGTTCGAATCATTCCCGCCCCCGGCAAACGCCCCGGCGAGCGGGTGGAGTTCGGCGGCCTGCTCGGTGGAGGACCCGTCATGGCCGTCTCGTCCGTCCGGGCCGACGGCTTCATCCGGCGGGGGGGCCGACTTCCTCCGCCCGTGGGAGCGCTTCGTAATTAATCGGACCGGCCGGCCGTTTTTTGTTCCATCCGCCGGCATTCTTCGTTATCATCACTACTTTCAAAGTCAGACGATCTCAGGAGAACCGATCGCCGATGAAAGCGATGGCCCTTACCGGACTTCGGCAGATGGCCATGATCGAAGTCCCTTTCCCGGCCATTCAAAAACCGAATGAGGTGCTTCTGCGGCTGACGGCTGTCGGCGTTTGCGGATCGGACATTCATTACTACACGGAAGGCCGGATCGGCAGCCAGGTGGTTCGCTATCCGTACCGCGTCGGCCATGAATGCGCCGCGGTGGTCGAGGCCGTAGGCGCGTCCGTCCACCATCTGAAACCCGGCGATCCGGTGGCCGTGGATCCGGCGATGTGGTGCGGGCAGTGCGATCAGTGCCAGATCGGCCGCTATCATACCTGCCGGAATCTACGCTTTCTGGGATGTCCAGGTCAGGCCGAAGGCTGCCTGACCGAAGCGATCGTCATGCCGGCGGCCTCCTGTTTCAAAACGCCGCCCACACTGTCTCCTGAACTGGCAGCCCTGGTGGAGCCGCTCGCCATCGGCGTCTATGCCGTGTCCCTGGCCGCACCGCTGAAGGGACGGCGAATCGCCATCCTCGGCGCAGGTCCCATCGGTCTGAGCGTCCTCTTGGCCGCCCGGGAACAGGGCGCTGCGCGGATCTACGTGACCGATCCCCTCCTTCCCCGTCGGACGGCGGCCCAGCAGGCCGGGGCCGATTGGACGGGCTCGCCGCACGAGACGGATATCGTTGCCTCCATCGCTCAGCGGGAGCCTCTGCTCCTGGATGCGGTCTTCGAATGCTGCGGCCAGCAGGAGGCGCTGGATCAGGGCGTCCGGCTTCTCAAGCCGGGCAGCACGCTCTTCATTGTCGGCATCCCCGACACAGATCGGGTGACCTTCGACATAGACACCCTTCGCCGGCGCGAGCTTACGATTCGCAACGTTCGGCGCCAGAACGAGAAGACGGCCGACACAATCGCCAAGGTCGCTGAGGGACGGCTCCATCCCGAGTTCATGATCACCCACCGTTTTTCCTTCGCGGAGACCCCAAAGGCCTTCGATCTCGTCGCGGCCTATGCCGATGGCGTGATCAAGGCGATGATTCTCATGGACGTCCGATGATCACCCCCGACGATCTTCTTCAACGACTCGACGCCTTCAGCGCCCGCGACCGCGAGGAGGCGCTCCGGTCGCTCGCCGTTCGGACCGCCTTTCCGCCGGAGGGCGGCAACGTCAATCTGCACGCTCATTCCTTTTTCTCCTTCAATGCCGCCGGCGCGTCGCCCTCCCGAATCGCCTTCGACGCCCGACGCGCTGGGCTTTGGGCGGCCGGGCTCTGCGATTTCGACGTCCTGGACGGGCTGGAAGAGTTTTTCCGCGCCGGGCTGATTCTGGGTCTGCGAACCACCGTCCATCTCGAAACGCGGGCCTATTTTCCGGAGTACGCCGCGGTCGAGATCAACTCCCCGGGCGAGCCCGGGGTGACCTATATCATGGGCGGGGGATTCCCCGCCGTGCCGCCGCCTTCGGATGACCGCGGCCGTTTTCTGACCATGCTCCGACGGCGAGCGGCCGATCGCAACCGCGCGCTGATCGAACGGATCAATGCCCGGGTCCCGGCCATCGCCATCGATTACCGGGCCGATGTGCTGCCTCTGACGCCGGCGGCAGCCCCGACCGAGCGCCACATCATCCGCGCCTACTGCCGAAAGGCGGCCGTCGTTTTTCCCGCCGACCGGGGGGCCGCCTTCTGGGCGGAGACGCTGGGTCTGAGCCGGACGGAGGCGGAAGGCCTGGTCGCTGATTCGGTGGCTCTCGAGGAAAAAGTCCGGTCGCGGTTCGTAAAAAAGGGCGGGATCGGATACGAACCTCCCACCGCGCAGACCTTCCCGCCCGTGGCCGATTTCATCGCCTGGGTGTTGGCCTGCGACGCCATACCCCTCGTGACGTGGCTCGATGGTACCAGCGCGGGCGAATCCGATCCCGCAGCCATGCTCGACACCCTCGTCGCCAAGGGCGCGGAAGGCGTTAACATCATCCCCGATCGCAACTGGAACCTTTCCGATCCGGCAGCCGCTGCCCGGAAACGCGAAAAGCTGCGCGAATTCGTGTCCGCCGTCGAAGCCCGCCATCTCCCCATCAACATCGGGACCGAGCTGAATCGCGATGGCCTCCCTTTCGCCGACGATCTGAATGGCCCCGTCCTTTCCGCTTATCGGGGCCCCTTCCAACGAGGGGCCGCCATCATGATCGGCCACACGTGGCTGGCCCGTTACGCCCGCTTCCCCTATTGCGGCGAACAGGCTCGCGCGGAATTCGGTCAGGACCGGCCCCGCAAAAACCGCTTTTTCGAATCCGTCGGCCGGCTTCCTCCGCTCACGGAAGCCACGGCAGAACGATTGCGGGAGACCGGGCCGGAACGGGCGTTCCGGATGATTTCGGATTCCGCCCGCGCCGGCCGATGGATCGTTTAATCCAAATCGTTTCGAGGAGAACAACCTATGGCGGATGTTCGCGCGGAATTGTCGCGGTTCGGCGTCCGGATCGTTCAGGCCGGTCTCGTGGCCGGCGCGGGAGGCAACATCAGCGCCCGCGACGGCGCCCACATCTACATGAAACCCAGCGGTCTCGCCCTCGATGAGGTGGGGCCGGATGACTGGTGCGTCCTCGAACTGGATAGCGGGTGCCAGGTCGGCGGCCCCCACAAACCGACCAGCGAGGTCCACATGCACCTCGGCTGCTACCGGGCCCGGCCGGACATTCGCGCCGTCTTCCATACGCACTCGCCCTGGGCCTCGGGCGTCATCAGCAGCGGGGCCACCCTGAAGCCGATGTTCGCGGAATTCGTCTGCGACCTCGGCCGGACCGCCACCGTCCCCTACATCACCCCAACGACCCAGGCGCTGGCCGATGCCGTCGCCCGCGCGGTGGTGAATGCCGACACCCTGTTCATGACCAATCACGGCATTCTTGCGCTCGGAGTGACGCTGAAGCAGGCCTTTTACCGTTGCGTGGTGGTGGAAGACGCCGCCAAATCGCAGATCGCCGCCACCATTACCGGCTCCCCCATTTTTCTGACGGAGGCGCAGTGCCGCGAATTGATGGCCCTCGACGCGCCCCGGCACCGGATTCGAATGATGCAGGAAAGCCAGCCGGCTTCGGGAGAGTGAGCCATGGTGTTGAAGGATCGCATTGCCGTCATCACCGGCGCAGCTCAGGGACTGGGCCGCGCCATCGGTCTGCGTCTGGCGGCCGAAGGATGCCACCTTGTCCTCGCCGATCTGAAGCGGTCTGAACTCGAAGCCACCGCCCGCGAGATCCAGGCTACGCAAGGACGGGAAGCCGTTCCCTGGCCGACCGACGTCACCCGCGAGGAGCAGGTCGCAACGCTTTTCGATGAGGCCGTCCGCCGTTTCGGCCGCGTGGATATCGCAGTCGCCAACGCCGCCATTCTGATCGCCGAACCCGTGGACGTCGCCGATGCCGAAAAATGGCGCACCGTCATGACCGTCAACCTCTTTGGCAACTTCCTCACTTTCAAACACGCCGCCCGCGTCATGAAGCCCCGACGATCAGGGGTCATCCTCCAGATCAACTCGAAATCCGGAAAGCGGGGCAGCAAGAACAACTCCGCCTACGCAGCATCGAAATTCGGCGGCATCGGCCTGGTCCAAAGCGTCGCCCTGGAACTGGCCGACTACGGCATTCGGGTCAACGCCATATGTCCCGGCAATTTGCTCGACTCGCCGCTCTGGACGGACCCCCAGCAAGGCCTTTTTGTTCAATACCTGAGGGCCGGCAAGGTGCCGGGCGCGCAGACCGTGGAGGATGTCCGCCGCCATTACATCCGGCAGGTTCCTCTGGGACGGGGCTGCACCTACGACGATGTCTGCAACGTCCTCGTCTTTCTGGCCTCCGATCAGGCCTCGTACATGACCGGTCAGGCCATCAACGTGACGGGCGGCCAGGAGATGAGTTGAGTCGAAACGGAGGAACGCCATGCCCAATACGATCCAACTCTTCGCCGTGGACTTCGGCGCCTCGGGAGGAAAGTGTTTTGCCGCGCATTTCGGACCTGACGGCTTCCGGATGGAGGAGGTCCATCGTTTCGCCCACGAAGGCGTCGTCTTCCATATCCCGGACCCCTCCGGCGGCTTAGTCGAGCGCATGTACTGGGATGACACCCTGCTGTACCAGGAGATTCTGAACGGTTTGATCGCCTTTCGAGTCCGATTCGGGCCGTCGCTCGATGGAATCGGGCTCGACACGTGGGGGGCCGATGCTGCCCTCCTGGCGTCCGACGGAGAACTTCTGGGAAAGGTTTATGCCTATCGTGACCATCGGCTCGATGGCATGATCGAGGAGGTCAAACGCCGGATAGACCCGGCGGCGCTCTATCGTTGGACCGGCATCCATTTCCAGCCGTTCAATCTCAGCAATCAGCTCCTGTGGTTGATGACCCGCCGGCCGGATTGGGTTCGGCCGGGATGCCGGATTCTCCCGATCCCCTCGCTCTTCAACTTCTATCTCTGCGGGGTATGGGCGGTGGACTCGACATGGGCCAGCGTCACGCAGCTCATGGACGCCCGCTCCAAACAGTGGCATCCCGGCATTCTGAAGGCGTTGGGGATTCCGCCCGATCTTCTCCCCCCGATTGTACCGCCGGGTACGGTCCTGGGACCTCTCCACCGTCCGCTGGCGGATCGCATCGGCATCCGCCCGGCGCCGGTGCTGGCCGTCGGCGCTCACGACACGGCTAGCGCCTTCGCCGCGGCTCCCGTGGACCATCCGGACCGGGCGCTCATCATCAGCTCCGGCACATGGTCCCTCGTCGGCAAGCTCATTCCTGAGCCCTTGACCGACGAAAAAGCCCTGCGGCACAACTTTGCCAACGAGGGCGGGATCGGGAATATCCGCTTCCTGAAGAACTGCATGGGATCGTGGCTGGCTCAGGAACTTCGCCGCGTGTGGCGCCGGCAGGACGGACGTGAAACGCCGTGGAAGGAGCTGGACGACCTCACGATGGCGGCGCCGCCGTTCGTGTCTCTCATCAATCCGGACGACCCAGGTTTTTACAATCCACCCAATATGGAAGAGGCCATCGCCGATTACTGCCGACGAACGGGCCAGCCCGTGCCCGCCTCGCGCGGCGCCTATCTCCGGTGCGTATACGAAAGCCTCGCGTTGCGTTACCGCTATGTGCATGAAGAGATCGTGGACGTCACGGAGCAGCCGGCCCGTGTGATCCACATCGTCGGAGGCGGTTCGAAGAACCACATGCTGAACCAGTTTACGGCCGATGCCTGCCGCATGCCCGTCGTGGCGGGCCCCGCCGAGGCGACGGCGGTCGGCAATTTCATGGTTCAGGCGCTCGGGCTAAAGTGGATCCACTCCCTGGGCGAAGCCCAACCCCTGATCCAGAAGGCCTTTCCCATCCGCGAATTCCAACCTCAAAACCCTGAACCGTGGGAAGCGGCCTATCGGCGCGTGCTTCCCCTCTTCGCCTTCTGAATCCCTCCGCCATGCAAAAAGCTCCGAATATCATTCTCATCAACGCCGACGATCTGGGTTATGGCGATCTTGGCTGCTATGGATCAACCCTCAACCGGACGCCCGCCCTCGACCAACTGGCTGCCGAAGGCATGCGTTTCACCGATTTCTACATGGCCTCCTCCGTCTGTTCACCCAGCCGGGGGGCTATGCTGACGGGGTGCTACCCCCGGCGGATCGGCTTCGGCTCGTTCGAAGGCCGCTGGGTCCTCTTCCCGGGACAGGGCGTCGGACTCGCCCCTGCGGAGCGTACCATGGCGGATGTCCTTCGGGACGCCGGATACGCCACGGCCCACATCGGGAAGTGGCATTGTGGCGATCAGCCGCCATTCCTCCCCACCCGTCACGGCTTCGACACCTACTACGGTCTGCCCTACAGCAATGACATGGGCCGTCAGATCGGCCGAGACGATCGCTACCCTCCGCTGCCGCTTCTCCGAAACGAGGAGGTCATCCAGGAGCAGCCCGATCAGGCCGGCCTGACCGAGCGCTACATCGAAGAAGCGGTCCGCTTCATCCGATCCAACCGTCAACGGCCGTTCTTTCTCTACCTGGCCCATCTGTACGTCCATCGGCCCCTCATCGTCCCGCGGCGGTTCGAAAAGGCCTCCCAGAACGGCGCGTACGGGGCCGCCGTCGAGTGCATGGACTGGAGCGTGGCCGTCCTGATGCACGAGATCCGCCGGCTGGGCCTCGAGGAGAGCACGCTCTTCCTGTTCACGTCGGATAACGGCTCGCGAGGTCGGGACGGCGGCAGCAACGCCCCGCTCCGGGGCGGAAAAGGCACCACCTGGGAGGGGGGATTCCGGGTCCCTCTGATCGCCCGGTGGAAAGGCTATATCCCCGCGGGAACCGTCTGCCGCGACGTCGTCACCGCCATGGATTTTCTTCCCACCTTTGCCCGTCTCGCCGGCACCGAACCGCCCACCGACCGGCATATTGACGGCCACGATATCCGGCCGCTCCTCTTCGGCGTGCGAGGCGCTACTTCTCCCACCCATGCCTTCTTCTATTACATGAGCGACCGGCTGGAGGCCGTCCGTTCTGGGCCGTGGAAACTCTTCGTTTCGCGTTTCGATCGCAAAGCCGGAATCTCGAACCCGGTCCGGGAGCTGTACCAACTGGACGAGGACATCGGGGAAACGACCAATGTGGCCGATCAGCACCCCGATGTGGTGGAAATGCTGCTCCGCCGGCTAGACGTCTGCCGACGGGATATCGGCGATGAGGTAACCGGAATCCCTGGCTTCAACTGCCGCCCGATCGGCCGGGTATTCGATCCCCAACCTCTCACCCGCTTCGATCCCTCCCATCCGTATATCGAAGCGATGTACGATACCCCTGACGCGGGATAAGGCATTCGACGATCCAAGATCAGGGGTTCGCCGGTCGCAGCACAATCTCCCGGGCCAGCACCAGCGGCTTTTCCCCGACTTCGCGGCGGAATACCGGTCCCGTGATGATCATCCGACGCCCTACCAGGCTTTTCAATTGCGCCGGATTGCCATGAACATAACAGATCGTTACCGGCCGGCCCCGAATACGGTCCACCAGCGCATAATCGCTCATCCGGCGAATGTCCAACCAGCCGGTGGGCTTCAAGATCCCTTCGAACGATTCGTGGGCCTCCACGTCAGCGGCAACGGCTGGCCCGGAAGGCTCGGCCGTGCCCCCCGATGACACGTCTCGATCGGAAGGCACGATTGGGCTATCCGTGGGCTCGCGAGGACGATCCGATCGCGGCGGAGGACCCTCCTCCGGAAGGCCCACCGGCTGGCTTTCGACGGCCGAACGCGTTCGGATCACCGCGGGCGCCAAAGGGCGGACATGATCGCGATGAACCCACGCCGTGGCATTCGTCGGTGGCACGATTTCCGTCCATTCCCCCTGAGTCCGGCGGATCACGATCGGTTCGCCGCGACGGAGATGCCCAAGCGTCGGATAGGCCTGGCTGGGCCCCGCCCGGATATAAACGCGATCGCCCTGAATGCGGCCCTCCGACACATAGGCCGTCGCCACCCAGACGCTCACCGTATCGGGGACGGCGACCGCCACCCATTCTCCCGTGGCTCCCCGCCGCTCCAGAACCTGCCCCCGATCGAGTTGTCCCAACACCTCCGCGTCGGTGCGCGGCCGGCCGCGAAGATTGACCCGATCCCCGGTCACTTCGATCCGGTCCTCTTCCCCCCACCCCAACGGCGCCAGGGTCAGAAGCAGTCCGACGATGTACCATCGTCCGCTGGCATTCATCTCAGGTTCCTCCCACGTGATCCGACACCAACGCCTCGAGCGCGTTCCGTTCCCGGGGCGAAAGCGGACGCCACTCCCCGGGTTTCAGTCCGTCCAAGCGCAGCGGCCCGATGGCCACCCGCACCAGCCGGATGACCTCCGCACCGACGGCCTGCGCCATCCGTCGGATCTGCCGTTTACGACCCTGGCCGAGTTCGAACCGGTATCGCCACCCCAGTCGGTCCCGGCCTTCGGGAAGGACACGGATCGTCCGGAGGCACTCCCCCTCGGACCAAATCCCCGGATTCGTCATTCGCCCGAGCGCTTCCCCGGGAATGGGGGCTTGCGTCCACACCTGGTAGATCCGAAGCACATGATGGCGGGGATGCGTGACGCGCTGGGCCAGCGCGCCATCATTGGTGAGCAGCATTAAGCCTTCGCTGTCCCGATCCAAACGGCCGCAATAAAACAGGTGCCGGCTCAGGCTCTCCGGAAGCCGATCGCGGTAGGTCACCCGTCCGAACGGGTCGCGATTGGTGCAGAGAAGCCCCCGTGGCTTGTGATAGAGAAGAACAACGGGAGGTTCCGGAACGACAGGCTGTCCATCCACCGCCACCTTCTGAACGGTGGGATCCACCCGCACACCGAGTTCCGAGACAATCCGCCCGTCCACCGCCACCCGGCCTTCACGGATCAACTGCTCAGCGGCCCGGCGGGAGGCCACGCCGCATTGCGCCAGATACCGCTGAAGGCGGAGGCTATTCGGGTTTGGTCTTGGGAAGGCCGAGCCCACGATCGCCTTCCTTCCACCGGCCACGGGCCATCAGAAGATTGATGCGCTCGTACCGCTTTAACACATTCCGTTTCGCGGCGATCTTGGACAGACGCAAACTCCGATGCTGGGACATGGCGGGCTTCTCCTGTACAAAGTCAAAAGGAATAGGTATACTGCCACGGTTCCTAATGCCTGTCAATCATTAGCCCGGGATTCCTTCATGACCATACCGGATTTGAAATTGACCCGCCCGCTGGCGGTTTTCGATATCGAGGCCACTGGAACGGACGTCCAGCACGACCGGATTATTGAGCTGGCCATCATCAAGCTGATGCCCGATCGGGAAATCCGTTCCCGGATTTTTGTCGTGAATCCAGGAATTCCGATTCCTCCCGAAGCGTCGGCGATCCACGGCTTTCGAGACGAGGATGTGAAGGATAAACCAACCTTCCGGGAGGTGGCCGGTCCGATCTTGCTCGAGTTCGAGGGCTGCGACTTGGCCGGCTACAACATCCTCCGGTACGATATTCCTCTGTTGGAGGCCGAATTTCGACGGGTGGGCGTGGATTTCCCGATGGACGGCCGACGTATCGTAGATGCGCAGCGGATCTTCCACTTGAAGGAGCCGCGCGATCTGACCGCAGCGGTCGCCTTCTATTGCGGGAAGACGCTGACCGGCGCCCACGGCGCCGAGGCGGATGCCCGGGCCACCCTCGACGTGCTGATGGGACAGCTTCAACGATACGCCGACCTGCCCCGCGATATCGAAGGACTCGACGCGTTCTGCGCGGGGCGCTCGTCCCAATGGGTGGACCGCGCGGGCCGTTTCAAGTGGGTCAATGGCGAAATCGTGGTCAATTTCAGCAAAAACCGGGGTCAACCGCTTCGCAAGATGGTGGAAACCAATCCCGGATTTCTACGATGGATTCTGGATGGCCATTTTCCGGCGGACACCAAAGCCATCGTTCGAAATGCCTTGAAAGGGGTCTATCCGTCGCGCCCGCCAGCGGCCGAGGCGGAAGCCGACGACTCCGGGTCCTGACCCTGACCCGCCAGATCGTGTAACAGTCGGAGCACGAGCCGTCCGACGATCTCGAGCGACTCCGGGGAGAGTTTGTCTAGCGTATCTTCGGTCGTATGCCAGTAGTCGTTGCGCCCCGGCCGGCGGCCGTACTCGAAGTCAATCAGTACGAGCGCCGGAAAGCCGGCGTCGAGAAACGGCACATGATCGTCCAGGATGGTCTGGCGATGCAGGCGGACATGCGATCGAACGCCCTCGTGTTCGGCCGCCTTGAAAAGGGCCCGAATCAGGGCCGGGTCTCCGTTTCGGGGAACTGTCAGGGTCAGGTCCCGGTCGCCGATCATATCGAGGACAATCACCGCCTTGACTTCGGACGCGACGGGTGATTGTTTCCATCGGGCCGCCGCGTACCGACTTCCGTGCAAACCGTCCCGCGGCCCATATTCGACATAACACTCTTCTCCATCCACAAAAAGGAAGTGAATAGAAGAACCTTCCCATTCCTTTTCAAGCAAGGTTCGAGCCAGTTCGATCAGGAAACCCGTGCTGGAGCCGGAATCGTTGGCCCCGACGAAATCGTCCGCGATACCGGTTTTGGTATCCATGTGAGAGAGGAGAAGAATGCGCCCGGGAGATCGGCCAGGCAGGACGGCTTCCACGTTCCGGAAGGTCTTTCGGCCAAAGGGGGTCACGTCCTCGAAGAGATCTATCGTCACAGAAAGTCCCATTGCCTCAAGCCGGCCGGCCACATGCCGGGCGGCCTTCTCCATCCCCGCCGAGCCGGCCGGCCGGGGGCCGAGGCCCACAAAGGACGCGACCTCCGCGAAGGCCCGCTTGCCAGAAAAACGCATCGGACCGATGGCGGCGTGCGGAAGGTTCGACCAATCGGGCGTCCGACCGTCAAAGCCAAATCCCCGCGCCCACTCCCCCATGCGCAGGAGAACCCCACCCACGGTCACATCAAGGGGCTCGGGCGAAGAGACGGCGGCACAATGCGCGCGAAACGCAGGCATCACACGGGCAATATTGGATCGGGCAATCAGCAGAACATTGCTCCCTGCGAACCGGTCGAACCGATCCCACCGCCGGTACTCCTGGCCATGAACGGCCGGCGGCGCCCACAGGGCCACTATCGGATGGCCGGGGGTATAGAAGGCCACTTGGGCCGCCATCGCGTACGAGCGCGCGAACAAGACCGTACCGGTTCCGCTTTCGGCCGTAAGCCGTTTCTGTTCCTCGGCCACCCGGCGGCCCAGGTCTCGCCACCCATAAACCGTATTCCACTCGCTGAGCCAGACGGGTTTTGAGAAGGGACCAAGGAGGTAGAGTCCCCAAACCGCCAGCAGGGGAACGAGAAAAAAGCCTCCTGCCCACGCCATCGCGCGAGGTCGGAGATCTCTGATTACCGTTCGGGAGCGAATCGCCGATGGCCGCCGTTCTCCCTTCTCGACGGCGGCCAGGACAATCGCGCTCAGCCAACCGGCCGCCGGCCAATGAATACCTACCCGCCGGGTCAAGGAGACAAGGAGAAAGAGACCTATGGGAAGGAAAGCCGAAACCCATAGAAAGAGGGTTGCTCCCTCAAACGCCCAATACGGCTGGCGACGAGCCATCCGACGCAATGCCGCCATCCCAAGCAGGGCAACGCCGGGAGATATCGCCAGCAGCTGGCCCGCACCGTACTCGAGCAGATGATACAGGGAAAGAGAGCGGATGGCGGCGGTTTGCCGAATCATCAAGTTAAAACGAAACGTCGCCCAGTCGTGCTGCCAGTTCCACAAAAGGACCGGAGCCACGCCCACAAGCACGGCCAACGCCGCAATCCACGGACCGGCGGTTCGCAGACGCCGCCGGCCGTCGGCCGTCAGAAGAAGGGCAAGCCCGGCCGCCGGCGCCAGCAGAAAGCCCAGGAATTTGGAATCCATCGCCAGGGCCATGGCCACCCCCATCCCCAGCCAATTGCGAAGACGATTGTCGCGGAAGGCGCGGTAGCCGAAGTCGAGGGTCAGCATCCAGAACAGCAGGAGGGGCGGATCGGTGCTCATGTAAATGCTGAGGACGGCATAAACGGGAGCCAGGGCCACGATGAGGCCAGCCCAGGCGCCCGCGTATTCGGCGTCCGGAGGGTCCCACCCCTGGTCCTGAGCCAGACGGCGCGCCAAACGCCGGGCCACCAGGGCTGCTAGTGTCATCGCGATCAGGGCGGGCAATCGGACGCTCCACTCGGAATGAACTCCGGTCAGGCGCGTCGTGAGCGCAATCGCCCACGCGACCGCGCCGGGATGATCGTAGTAGGCCGGAGCGAGTCGGCGAGACCACTCCCAGTGATAAGCCTCGTCCCCCGTCAGAGGAAACCGGACCATCAGGGAAATTTTGACGGCTGTCACCACAATAAGCAGGAGAAAAAAATGGAGGGCTTCGCCGGTTGACCAGCGAGTCAATGGCACGTGAAGTCTCATCGCAAATGGCGAAAGGAGTACCAAATCCGAGGGAGAAACGAAAGAGGGAATTCAGCCCATGCAAAAAAAAATGTAAATAATGCGTGACAGCCGATCCCTTCTCTGTCATAGTACAAAGAGTTGGCTGGCAAAGGCTGGCCCGGTCCGGATTCGCCTCGTGTCATGACGGAGTCGGATGAAGATGCAATCATGACACAAGAAGGAAGTTCGTCGAAAGACGAAGAGGCGATACAGTATGGACATCTATGTAGGCAACCTGTCCTACGCAACCACGGACCAACGGCTCCAACAGGCGTTCGAACAGTTCGGAAAAGTCACTTCCGCTCGCGTGGTCACCGACCGGGAAACCGGTCGTTCCAAGGGCTTCGGGTTCGTCCAGATGCCTGACCGTGGCGAGGCGACCAAGGCCATCGAAGGCATGAACGGCGCGGATCTTGACGGCCGTTCGTTGCGCGTCAATGAGTCTCAACCCCGTCCCCGCTCAGGCGGCTCGAACCGCGGCGGGCGCTGGTAGAGACCCTCACATCGAAACCCCATGGGAGGAGGCGTTCGCGCCTCCTCCTCTTTTTTTAAAAATGGGAAATGCTGAGAATTTCGATGATGGTGCCATACATGCGGAAGCTGACCATGTCGAGGCGCTCTTTCGCAATTACCCGCACTCGAAGACCATCGCGCCGAAACTGAGATGGCAACTGAAGAGGCTCGAACGTCCGTCCATCATCGGCGTCAATCGCATAGAACCCTCCCTCGAAGGGCTTCCACCTCACAGTTCCTGTGAATTCCAGACGCGCGTTCTCGCGCCTCTGGAAAACCAGAATCGCCCGATTGCGCCCGTTCATGAGACGGAGTGTCCCGTCGGCGTCCGAGAGGGCATAAAGGCGCGCCTGACGGAGAAGCGCAAAATAGTATGCTTCCGCTCGCATGGCGTCTTCCGACTCACAGCCTATCAGGGTAGTCTGAAGTTCGCCGACAGTAAACCTTCCGTCCGGCGTGGTACGGTACGTGCACGAATAACTGTTGACCGGTCCACGGCCGGAAAGCGTGGACGAACGGAAGTTGACGATAATTTTAAAACCCGCTGGATCCAGAGATCCAACCGACCATGCGACAAGGCGCCATCGGCTTCCAGCCAGGCTACCCGTCAAAGGAACAGTCGTTGTCTCTCCTGCGGAGAGAAGTGCCAGAAAGATCCCCAACCAGAGAATCTTTTTCATCGCCATGGCCCTCGCGCGGGAAATTCTGCGCACGCTTGCCGTTCTCATGGTATCAACTCCCCAATATTTCACCAAGACCAAATTTGGCCGATTCGGGCCATTGAGAACGATAGACTCGTCCGCCCCATCGTAAATCATCCCAAAACATCACGCCACCCCCCGCCCGCCATCGGCCGCCCCGTCGCTGATGTTCCAGAACGGCTCTTTGCATCGAGGTCAGCCCGTCAGGCATCGGCTCCAGCGGCGGACGGCGATTGTCGAAGACGCGTTCGAACAGGGCGGCATCCGTTGCCCCTGGCAGGGGATGAAGGTAGAGCTCTAGGAGGAAACAGACGGTGTTGGCGTCGGGCGTCAGCCACGTTTCAAACTGAGGATCCAGCAACCAGGAAGAGCAAGCCCAAACCCGCGCCGGGTGGTCTGGCGCAATCCGGGGAAGCAACGTCGTCGCCCGTTGAAAAGAAAGCCCGCAGGCGAAAAACTCCATCGGCTCGCCGGCCGGAATATGAATGCCCCAGACAGAGTTCTCCCGGCTTAAAGCCGGAATCCACCGACCGACCGCCAGTCGGACCTTCCGCGGCACGGCGTGGCCGGTCGGGTGAATGGGATATCCTTCGACCCAGTCTCGCGTCTCCCCGTAGGTTGCGGTCCACGTTTCGTTTTCCGCAGCCGTACCGCCGTCCGCATCGGCAAACTGTCCGTCAGCCCTGAATCGCATCCCCTCTCCGGCCAACAGGAGCACACGGCCGGTCGCCTGTTCCCGCCAGGCGTGAAAGTCCAGGGCGAAGGTCTCCATGCGGAATTGAAGCCGCCCCAGGGCAAAAAGACGGGCTCGGAGATGGTGTTGCAACCATCCGAGATTGCTCAGCCCCCAACGCCCGGTATGGGCGCGGTAATGAGCGACCCACCGTCGGAAGTCGCCCAGCGTTTCATGGGTCATCGCGTCCGGGCAGCCTCTTCGCCGGAATCGTTCCCATGCCCAGGGAAGAAGGTCGAGAAAGACGAGGGCATACCCCATATCCATCCCCGGCGACCCCTCCGGGGGAAGCGGCGGAAAGCCCGCGTGAAGAGGTGGCCACCCGCTCTCCGGAGCCGTCAACAGCCATCGGCAATGCCAGAGATATCGGAACAGTCGCGGATCCCGGCGAACCGAGGCCAACCCGGCCGATATCGCCGCGCGAAAATCGGCTGGCATCCCAAGGCGGTCCGCCGCCTCCATCAGGGCTGAACGGCAAAGAAACACGGCCGCCTCCTCGGCGCTCCAGGCGGCCTGGCTCAACGTCCAGGATTCCGCCATTCGCGGATGGGGGTTGACGAGTCCCAGATATTCCTGGATCGCTGAAAACGACAACGCCGGATCCGGCCGTTGTGGGTGGGCCTGCATGCGCATGGTGGCCTCCTCCGTTGGCCGATACTCTATCCCTCACAGGTCCGACCGGTCAACCGACTCTCCGCCATAACGCATTATCCTACGGAATCGTTTTGACAATCGCTTCGGTTCTGCCTATGTTCGGATCTGTGGATGTGTCGCATTGGAATTGCCTTAGACGGATCCGGTACGAAATCCGTCGGGTCGCCCATGGCGAAAAGAACGACCCGTTGCACTACATCTGGCGACCCTCCCTGGAAGCCCCCTTCGTCTGGATACATTGGATGTGCCTGGTCTTTCCTTCGATCTGTTCGGGGAATAGACGAGGATCCGCGCTCTGACCATTGGAGGTTCGGGGCCGCGGGAACATGTCGGGATCGAAGATGGTCCTCCCCGGCAGGTCCTGCCGTGGCTCCAATCGGGATTTCGCCGGGCCTTTCCGGGCCAGCCGACGATCGCCGGGACCCTTGTCTATCATGCGCGCGACGAACGGTTCGTCTGGGTCTTCGTCAGGCGCCCTTCGACCGCCGGCGAATTGCGGTATGGGTCGGACGGCCAGAGTTTCTGCTTTTACTACTTCCGGGATCTTCCTCTCGAGGAACAGATCGAGACGCCGGCTGTCACGTGGCTCTGGGGACAAGGTCTATCGGAAGCGGATCGGCTCCTGGCGACCCAGTTCGACCGGTACGAAGAACCACCTTCCTGGTGGTTTCATACGACGTGGTTCTGGCTTCATCCGAATTGGCAGCGGGGTTCCTCCTTTGCCCGGATGGGCGAAGGCGCGCGGATTCTGATGGAAAAAGGCGGCATCAATGGCTTCGGCCTCTTCACTCACGAGGTGCCCTGGAGCGGTCATGATGTGGACGTCGGATCGCCTCTTCCCAACCCGTCCCTGGGCGGTCCTGCGGCCCTTCGCGAGGCGTTGCGCCCGATACGGGAACAAGGCGGCCACACCTACGTCTGGATGAGCCGAAGCGCGGCGCGCCGCGACGGTCTGGAGTGGCAGGAGTCATGGGCCATCCGTGGCATGGACGGGCGGCCGGTCCGGATCCATAACCGCCCCGATGGCGGCGTTCGCATGGACGTCGTCAATTCGGCCGATCCCACGTTCGAAGCGCACCTACGGGAGTGGATCGCCTTCTACATCCAGGAGATGGGAGTGACGGGCCTTTTCTGGGATTCCGGCGCGCAACCGCTGCCCCCCGATTTCGGAGGAAAGCCCTACCTGCGATGGCCGGGTGAAACATCGGCCCGTGTGCTCGCCTTTTATGAGCGGATCTATCGCTTCGGACGCTCCCTGAATCCCGACTTTTTCATGTGGGTGGAAGGAATTTCGGTGGATTTGCCGATGAACGCCTTCGCCGTGGACAGCCGCATCGTCGGCCCCTATTCCTCTCAGCGTCTTATGCACCGACTCGCTTTCGCCGGACCCCGCCGACTCGCCTGGCGATCCGGCTGGCGGCACGACCTTGCCTCCGGCTTCCCCTTTGTGGATCCGCCCAGCGATATCGGGTGGCGCTGGGATCCCGACCGCTACGAAGCCGTGGCCCGTGATCCCGTCAATGCCTGGATCGCCCGCATGGTCCGCGAGCGTGGTACGCGCCAAGCCGTCGGACTTGCCGACGGCATCAGCCGGCTGGACGAGTTTGTCGTTGTCTCGCCAGGAGCGACCGGCACGCTTGAGGTGCCGGAATCCCAACTCCAGGGAAGCCGGCTCCAACACGAACTGAATTCGTCGATCCGGATCGTGGGCCGGAAGTGCCCCGCCGGCCTCCGATTTCGGATCCCTGCCGCGGGGCCCTGGCGATTCATCCCCTGATCGTCGCCCGCGAAAAAGAGAGTTGCGCCCCCAGGCTTGCCTTTGCCATGATTCGGCCGCGAGACAACCCATGATGTCACCCTCCTCTTCGGCGCGACTGGTCGTGCTGGCGGCGGCCGCACACCCCGATGACATCGAATTCATGATGGCGGGAACGCTCCTCCTTTTCCGCAAGGCCGGTGCGGAGATCCATATGTGGAATCTGGCCAACGGCTCCTGCGGAACCGCAACGCACACGCGGAAGGAGATCATCCGTATCCGCCGGGCCGAAGCCGAAGCCTCCGCCCGTCTCGCGGGCGCCCATTACCACCCCCCGCTCTTCGACGACCTTCATCTCTTCTTCGACGCCCCCTCCCTGGAACAGGTCGCGGCCGGAGTCCGGGAGATCCAGCCCACCGTCATCCTCACCCACTCGCTCCAGGATTACATGGAAGATCATCAGAATACAGCCCGCTTGATCGTGACCGCCGCTTTCGCCCGCGGCATGCGCAACTTCCCCACCCGCCCAGCACGCCCGCCCTACGAGGCGCCCGTGGCCCTCTACCACGCTCTGCCCCACGGCCTCCGCGACCCCTACAATCGGCCCGTCCGCCCCGATCTCTTCATCAATATTCAGTCCGTCCTCCCTCTCAAGCGGGCCATGCTGGCCTGCCATACAAGCCAGAAGGAGTGGCTGGATGTCAGCCAGGGCATGGACGCCTATCTGACCGAAATGGAGCAGATGGCTGCGGCCGTCGGACGCCTTTCCGGCCGTTTTGATATGGCGGAAGGCTGGCGTCTGCACAACCCGCTGGGTCTGGCCCCCGAGGACCATCACCCCCTCGAACAATGGCTGAAGGAGTTCTGCTATGCCCCGCCCCCTGAGTAAGCTGGCCCCCGACTGGTGGGACTACACAACTCTGGATCCGGAGATCCTGGCCGACGCCGCCCGTTTGACCCCCCGGGACCTGCTCCAGCTTTCCCGACCGGGCTTCACCTCCGGATCTACGATACCGTCGAAGAGTTTTACTGCGCCGAAGCTCTGGAATACATCGAAGCCTGGAAACAAGCGACGCCGGACAATCCCATCGGTATCTGCGGTCCCATCGGCCCCACCGAGCAACTCCCGCTCGTAACCCAAATCGTCAACGCGATCGGCCTGAAACTGACACATGCCCATTTCTGGGGAATGGACGAATGGGTTCTTGACGGACGTCCTGTGGGTGAAGACCATCCCCTTTCTTTTGCCCGATGTGATCGCGAACTCTGTTTTAATCGAATCGCACGACCGCTCCGCATGCCGCTGGAGAATATTCACTTCCCAACGGGCGATCTCAAGGCCTATTCGGCCAGCTTTGACGCAATCGGATGTGCCATCATGCAAGGTGGCCAAGGCGAAATCAAGCACTGGGCCTTCAACGATCCCCTTCCCCGCACCGGACGATACAAGGACAATCCTCCATCCTCAGAGGAGTACCGCCGGCTCGACGCCCGCCGGGTCCGCCTCCACCCGGTCACAATCATGCAAAATGCCCGAACCTCAGGCGGAGGAAACGTGGTGCTCGTCCCAACCGAAGCCATGACGGTCGGACCCGTCGAAACGTGGAAGGCCAAAAAGGTCTCGATCTGGCATCCGGGCCATCATGACAACCCCTTCGGCCTGCGGCTGACCGCGCTGATGATCTCCAAGCGAATTCCCGATTCCGCCGTTCCCATGTCCCTCCTGGCCGATCACCCGAACGCTCAGTTCAACTATCTCCGATCCGGCATCGGTTCGGTCACGGTCGAAATGCACTGAGGCCCTGCTCTCCCTGCGATAGCATCCCTTCACGATTCGCCCGCGGGTCACTCCGCGGAGTGAGGAGCAACGATCGCCAGAACCACAAGGGTCACGACGACAGTAGCGACGCCTAGGAGGAGTTGGATAAGGCATCCCGACCGCCGAAAGCGGGTCTGCAGGATAAACCCGCCACCGAGAATCAAGACACACGCCAGCCAACCGCCCCAGGAGGCTTCATAACCGATGAGCATCAGCATGACCAGGAGTGACCAAAGCGCCAAGCCGACGCGCGCCATAATGCTGGGCCAGCCGGAGGCCACTGTCGAGCAGGCGGAAGAAGGTGGACGGCTGACCGGCGCGGCCTCCGTGGTGGGGTATCCAGAAGCGGGGATATAACCCTTCGGCCACATGGCGCTGGATTTCCGTAAAACACTCTGAAACGACCAGCCCGCCTGCTGGGCCGCCGAACGGACCGTCTTCACGATCGCGCCGATATCGAAGGAAAACTCGATCGCCTTGCCCTCCGGCCCGTAGGACACGATCGTGACGTTGCGGCGCAACGTGCGCCCGACCTGAACCGAGGATTCGCCCTGAAAACCAAATGAAAAACCGCCTCCTTTCTCCGCGGTTTTTTCATGCATGACCACCGTCCGGCGACCTTCATCAAAGAAGATTGCGGCCTCGTAGCGGATCGTCCGGCGCCCCGTTGTCCATTGCGCATCGAGCAACTCGGCTTCAATCGAAAGGTCGGTACCCGCGTTTCGTTGGAGGGTGAACCCGAGCTTCTGAAGATCGGTGGTCACTCGTTCGATCAATTCCGCCTTATTCATTTCGGACTCCTCGGGAAAATTACCGATTCCCTCACCGTAGCCGATTTACCTTCGGCACACAAGCGGCGAATTCCTGAAGGTCCAGGCCGCTTTTCCAGCCTGCTTGTCCCGGCCGTTCCGCGTATGCTAATGTTCGATCAGGCCAGCGGCCCACGAACAAGGAACCGTACGATGACTCGACCCCATTCCCATGGCCTGCTTCTTCCATCGCTCGCCCTGATCCTTCTCAGCGGTTCGCTTTCCCAAGCCGCGGAGACGGGGAACGCCCCCGATGGCCAATCCCGCCTCATCCCCTATAAGTCGGCCGGCGGTCGAACCATGAATCTCTCTCTCACGCAGCCGGTCACTCTTCCCGAGTGTCCGAAACCTCGGCCCGCGCTGGTGCTCATTCATGGCGGCGGATGGTCCTCGGGTTCGCCCGCGCTGCTCGAGCCAATGGCCCGGCATTTCGCCGACCGTGGGCTGGTCACGCTCGCCATCGAGTACCGATTGGTCGGCCACGAACCGCCCGTCCGCATGGCGGATGCCCTAGCGGATGTCCGCGACGCACTGACCTTTATCCGCACCCACGCCGCCACGCTTGGCGTGGATCCGAAACGGATCGCGCTGGTCGGCGAATCGGCGGGGGGGCATCTCGCAACTGCCGCTCTGATGGGACCCGCGGGCGACGATGTCGGCCCCCGCGCGTCGGCGGGCGCCCTCATTCTGCTCAATGCGCCGCTGGATCTGGAATCGTTGCCGTGGATGCGGCGGCACCTTGCCCTGGCACCTCTTCCCGGCCAGGATGATTCCGATTCGGACTGGCGTGAACGGGCCCGCCGTTTTTCCCCTCTCCTGGGCGAGCCGCCTCGTGATCTCCCCCTTCTCCTCATCCACGGCGAGGCGGATACCGTCGTCCCCATGGAACAGGCGGAACGCGTTCACCAGGAATGGGTACGGCGGGGCCTTCGCTCGACTTTCCACCGGATGGCCGGATGGCCGCATGCCTTTGCGCTCGAAGGATATGGTTCGCCCGCGATGATCGCTGAAACCTATCGCCTTATGGAGGCATTCCTGAACGATCTGGGGTGGCTGACAAGGGCAGCGGGGACCAACCCCCATTCGGACGTCAAGGCCTACCTGGGCGATGCCGGGCATTTTCTGAGTTACGAACCGCGTTGCCACCTGTTGAATGTGGATGGCCGCCCGTTCACGATTGCGATCCATGTCCTGCCATGGGCGTGGACCAACTGGAATCGGGACCACATCACCGTTCGTCTGACCGCGCCGGACGGCCATCCGCTCACCGAGGGACCTCAACCGCTAAGGGATGGAACTGTCCGGCTCACGGTTACCAACGGACAGCGGGGAGTCTACCGACTCGAAGTCAAAGGGGACCATTGGATCGAGACCTCCCTGGATCGGGCGGTCCTGTGGACGGGCGAAACGGTGGGGCATATGATCGAAAACCGCCGAGCGGTCTTTTTGCCGGTCGTTCCGCGCCGCTGGTGGTTCTGGGTTCCCCCCGATGTGCTTCATTTCACGGTCAAGGCCCAGCGGGCTGACCGATACATGTCGCAACGCGAAGACTGGGGAATTTTCGTTCTCTCGCCCCGCGGCCAGCGGGTCGCCGCACTCTGGGGCCAACCGCCGCCCGACCGGACGCCCTATCGGCAGGAGCAGGAGGTTCAGGTCTATGTGGAACCTGGCGCCGGCGGTCGGTTCTGGGCCCTCGATGTCCAGCTCGGCGACTCGCATAACTATGCGAATATCAACCTATGCCTGGAGGGAGTCCCGCCGTATCTGGCGGCATCGCCGGAAACGTGGTTCGATCCGGAAACCGGCGCACCGCCCCCCGTGTCGCTGTACGACGAGGCCCCTTTCATTCAATCGGCCCGGCAGGCCGGAATGGAGGCGCGGTGGCCCGGACTCCAGCATTTCTCCCCCTGCCCTTCTCTCGGCGACCCAGACGGCATCGAAATCCTCGGAACCGCCCGGTTCGCTCTTTGGAATCCAGAAGACCGCCCCCTGGGGTTCCGGGTCGGATCCTACCTTCCACGGCGTCCCCAGGAAGCCCCGGACCAGGCGTCCATCCGAATCGCCGACACCAACGGAAACACAATCTTCGCCGCGTCGCGTCCGATCCTTCATCTCCACGGATCCGACGGCAGTCCCTCTGATATCCTGCGGACAGGCGCGGGCGTCTTCTGGGTAACGATCGCCGGGGTCGAACGGTGGATGGCCTTTACCTACCCGGCCACGCCGCTGGTTCTCCTCGGCGAGCCGACCCCGGAGGGAGGACGTCGCTATCGGTTCACGGTGTGCGCCCCGCGCCATTGGTACTTCTTCGTCCCTCTCGGCACTCGCTCCTTCCTTGTGCGATTCGATACCCCGTGGCCGGAGGATCGAATCCGGCTTGAGGTGGAGGCGCCGGACCGGACCATGGCGATCTTGTACGACCGCCGGGCGGAGCGGGAGATTCCGGTCCCGGAGGGGCTTTCGGGTCGGATCTGGCATCTGCGCCCCTCCGTCGCCAGCGCGGCCCGCCTGACGTCGCCGCCCGGTCTTCCACCACGCTATCAGGACATCGAGATGACGCTCGAACTGAGGGGTGTTGCGGAGGGGTTGGCCCCGACATGGGAACAGTGGTTCGATCCCGCCCATCCCGTTCCGCCTCACGAACGCCGCTGACCAAACCATGCGGCGTCATCGGGAAGCCCTCGACGCCGTCGCGGCAGCCTGGCGGGGACTTTTGGAAAAATGTTCTCGCATTCGAAGCGCCGCTGGGCTAACCCTACCCGATCAGAAAAAAGGAAAGGTGCGGCATGACATCGATGACGAACAACCGTAGTGCCCTCAAGCCGTGGGGCATCGTGGTGGGCCTCGTGACGGCGATAGGATTGGTGGAGGCGGAGCCGGCGCCGCACGAGGACCAATGGTCGGAAACGGGACTGCCCCAGCTCGTCTGGCAAGGGCACCCATGGATCGCCGCATCGGCGCCGGCCGTTCAAACGGTGATTCTCGAACGCCGCGTGATGGGCAACGGTCTTTTCCAGGAACAATTCGAAAAGGTCGCTCCCATTGCTCCTGAGACGACATGTGACGCCGCATCCCGCCGTCTGACCCAGCGCTATCCCTGGGGCGTTCTCACTGTGGACTATGAGACAGGACCGGCTCGCCTCGATCTTCAGGTGACGCTTTCGAACCAATCCGACCGAACCCTGGCCCACTTCGAAGTAACGCCTCTCGTTCTGGCCCTTCCCGAAGCGCTCGATCGCCCTAAGGAGTGGAAAGGCGATGTAGCCATGCCTGGAGAACCGGGTCTGGTGGAAGCGGTGGCCGGTGTTCATCGTCTGGTGCTCGGCAGCGATACGGTTATGCCCCTACGAATCGGATTCGGAAAACCGGCACGGGAGGGACGGGAGCTTCCGATCGTCGTGAGGGGGGGAGTCCGAATGATGGAGCCGGGCGGGGTCCAGTTCTACGCCTATGGACTCCCGCGAATCGAGCCAGGGAAAAGCCTGACGGTTCGACTGGCCCTTCATTTCGGCCGGCGCGAGGAGGACCCGACGCCGTTGGAAGCGGAAGCCATCGCCGCTTTCCGACGCTACCATACTCCCCGTCTGTTCTGGGCGGACCGACGCCCGATTGCCGCCATCTTTCTGCCGACCTCCAAAGGTCCCGAGAGCAACCCGCGAAACTGGTTCAACCGTACGGATTTGGATATCCGCACCGAGGACGGACGCACGGAACTCCGGCGGCTGATGATGAGCTTCGCGGACTCCTGTCTGACGCAGCTGAAGGCAGTCAACGCCCAGGGCATGATCGTCTGGAATCCGGAGGGCGGCGAACACTCCCACCCCATCACCTACATCGGTGACCCGCGGATGGTGAAGATCCTGGCTCCGGAGATGGAGGATATTCTCCCCGACTTCTTCGCAAAGATCCGAGAGGCCGGTTTTCGGGTGGGATGTTGCCTGCGTCCGAGCCAGGTCTATTTCAACGAGAAGAAGGGCGAGTGGGCTCATGGGACGGGAAGCCATGGCCCCGACCGCAATCCGCTGAACGACGATTTTTCCGACATCTGGCCCGAGGGTCTTCCCTGGTGGCGTTTCTTCCCTATTGTGGAACGGATGTCCCGAAAAATCGCCTATGCCCGCCAACGCTGGGGCGCAACGCTCTTTTATGTGGATACCAACGGCATTTTCGCAAACGAGGGTGAAGAGAACAAAATGACCTGGGCCCTTCTGGACAGCCACATCTGGCGGGAACTTCACCGACGCCATCCCGACGTCCTTTTCATTCCCGAACTCCGGGGCAGCACCGCTCAAAATGCATATACCGCCCAACATCTTCAGCCCCCTACAGCAGCGCCACGACCCCGGTCCGCATCCGCGAGATCCTGCCGGGAGCATTCGGCGTGAGTTACACCGTCAATCTTTCACTGCCCGAGTGGGAGGCCATGGCCGATGCCCTCCGAGAGGGACTCCGCCAGGGCGACAGCCTCTTTTTCCGCGGATGGTTTGGCTGCGCCTACAATGCAAAAATCAAGGCGCTCTACGACAGCGTCTATCCGCCGGGCGCGATCAATCCCGGCCTGCCCTCCGAGTCCCCACCCTCGCCCATGACGCCGGCCGTCCCCGTTGCCCGATGACTCTTCCGCCTCGTCTCAGGGCTCGAACACGAGAGGAGTCGCCGGAACCGCTTCTCTCGAGGGCTGGTCTTTATCGCCAGCATGGACCAACATCCCCGGAACGGGCTCGATCCGGCCCGTCAAGGCGGGATCGTCGGTCTCCTGCATCCAGCGTACCAGCCGTGCGCGCATATCGTCCAGAACCGAGGCGTAGGCCGGATCCGCGGCCACATTGTTGGCCTCCTGGGGGTCGAAAATGAGATCGAAGAGGCTTTCTTTCGGAACCGGCCGCTCATCCCAGCCATACCGACGCAGCAGCGTCCGGCTGACGCTTGCGTCACAGTTATCCGACCCGCGCCGAATCAGATAGCGGCGGATGTAGCGGTAGCGGCTTGTCCGGACCGTCCGCATGGGTTCCGGATAGCCGTGCCAGTTGACTTCGGCAAAGACCTCCTCGCTGACGGAATCGGTCTGGCCGGTCACGAGCGGACAGAGGGAGACGCCCTGAAGCCAGGTGGGCTTCTCGAATCCAGCCGCCTCGCAGATGGTGGGGAAGAGGTCCACATGGCTGACGAGCGCATCCACGACCCGGCCACCAGAAAAACCGTGCGGACCCCGCAGCATCAACATCACGCCCGTTCCATGATCGTTGAGGTTGCATTTCATGTGCGGGTAGGCGTTGCCGTGGTCGGTCGTGATGATGACGAGGGTTCGATCGGCCAGGCCGGCCTCCTCGAGCGCCTCGAGGACGCGACCCATGCACCGATCGAGGTAGGCGACGGCGACTCGAAAATCGGCGAAATCCCGCCGGGTTTCAGGCGTGTCGGGCAGAGGGGCGGGCGGACGGACATACCGCGGATCGCCCCGGGGTTCCGCCGCCTTTTCGGAGGTGTGCCACTGTTCTCCTGGGCCTATCCGATGCGTCAGGCTGAATCCGCAGGAGAGGAAGAAGGGCCGTGTGCGGTCCACATGCCGAAGGTATTCGGCCGCGCGGGAGGCATAGAAATCGTTCCATCGAAGGAAGCTGTCCGCCCACGGCGCCCACGGTTCATGCAAGTACTGGTCGTATCCCAGAAGACGCCTGGCCTCATCCCGCGGCGCTTCGTGTTCGACGCCGGAGAGGGCCGTGGCATAGCCGTGGTTCTTGAGAAAATGGCTGAGGTGGTGCTGGTAGTCATGGAGTCGGCCGCCTCGGCGGCCGCTGAGACCGAGCATGCCGCAACTGTGCGGATACTGACCGGTCAGCAGCGCGGCCCGGCTGGGCGAGCAGGTGGGGCCAGCGCAAAAGGCGTTGCGAAAGAGGATCCCCTCTTCGGCAAAGCGTTGCAGATTCGGGGTTTCCACCGCATAGCCGTAGGGCTGGATGATTCGGCCCGTGTCGTGGGAATGCATGTAAAGAATATTCAGCATCGCCATCGTCCTTTCGTCTAAAGCGCCTTCGGCATACCGCGGTAACAGGAGGACACCCATACGCGGCGATTCTGGTCTTCGCGCACCAGACGATCCACCGTCTCCGGATCCCATCCGTCGGTCAGCATCGCCATCAGTCGGTCGAGGATTGTTCTACAGGCGGGATCGTCAACCCGATTGGTCACTTCGTTCGAATCGGAGGCCAGGTCAAACAACTCCATGCCCTGATGGTGGTAGTAGTTTAGCTTCCAGTTCTGGAAGCGCACCATTCGCTCCGGTCCTTTCGTATCCGGTCCATCGTATTCGCTGAACACCGGCGCATCCGGAAGCGCGGCCTCCGAACGGAGGACGGGCGTCCAATCTCGCCCATCCAACGGCACCGTCCAATAGTCGGCGCCGGCGAGGGTCTTAAAGGTCGGGTAGAGGTCGAGTAAGGACACCGGTGTATTCACCACGGTGTTCGACCGGATCCCCAGGGAGGGGCCGGAAACGATGAGGGGAATACGGGCGGATTCCTCGAAAAAGACCTGCTTTCCCCAAAGGCCATGTTCGCCCCACATTTCGCCATGATCGGCCGTATAGACAATCAGGGTCCGCTCGGCCTGCCCGCTCCGGTCAAGGGCATCGAGCACCTGCCCGATCCACGCATCAATCTGACTGACCATCGCCAGGTAGGCGGCCCGTCCTCCCCGGATCTGCTCGGCCGTGAGCTGTTCGAATCCCCAGCACCGGCGCCAGTAGAGATGTCGCGGATGCAGGCGGTCCGGTCCCAGCGGTTCGGGAATCGCCGCGGCCGCATAACGCTCGAATGCCTCCCGCGTACAGCATTGAGGGTAGTGGGGCCCCGCAAATCCAAGCACATGGCACCAGGGACGATCCGCGGGTGGACGCTTCAAAAACTCGACCGCATACTGGACCCGCGCCGTCTCCTCCCGCATCCGCCGTTCGAAGACGGGATCGCCCTCGAAATGCAGATCCGCCCAATACCGTTTGCCGGTCGTGGGATCGGGCCTCTCCTCGCCCCATCGGAAACCCCCGATGGCGGTTCGCCGCTCGTTGACATGATCATGAAAGCCACGCCAGAAATCCTCGCCGACAAAGTGCATCTTTCCGTTCATAACGGTGTAATAGCCGGCATGGCGAAGCATGTGCGCCCAGGTGGGCAGGTCGCTGCGAAAGGTCGCGCCGTTGTCGTAGCAGGGAATCCGAAACGTCTGCAGCCCGGTCATGAGCGCGGCCCGTGAGGGGACGCAGTGGGGATAGGCACAGTAGGCGGCTGAAAATCGAACGCCGCGCTCGGCCAGACGATCCAGATTCGGCGTGTCCACAAATCGCGCACCCGCGCAGCCCATGAGGTCGGCGGTATGTTGATCGCTGATGATGAACAGAATATTCGGTCGTTCATGCATGACTCGATTCCCTTCGTTTCGTAGGGATGGTCAGGCCCCGACGGCGGTGACCCCCGGCGGGAGGCGGACCTGCGTTTCAAGCGTCCCTGAGGACGTGACTCGCCATCGGATCCGTATGGCGCCATGAGGGGTTGGCACCTGGCCGGAAGCCCACGTCAACCCGCCGGGCTGAGGCCGAATGATCACCCGGTGCCAGCCGGGCGCGACCGGCCGGACGCCCAACGCGTAGGCCGGAAGCAGCCAGGCGGGTCCGCCGGACCAGCCGTGGCATTGGGTGGTGTTGGCTGACGGTTGCCGCGTTTCGGGAAACGTCGGACTCCCCTCATACACACCCCAGAGCCCTCGGATCTGGTCCATGGCCTCGTGAGCCAGGCCGGCCTCGAACAGCGCCTGACACAAGAAATGGCCGAACCAGAGCGTGCCGACCGGCACGATCGTTTCCGGATCAGGACGGGAAGAATTCCACAGCGCCTGTTCGCCGACCGGCACCGAGCCCAGTCGGTCCGGATCCATGAGACGGCGCAGGAGCGAGGCGCGTTCGCGAGGCGGCGCAAGGCCCGCCAACACAGCCAAGGTATTGGCCTGCTGGCTGTAGATGGGGGTGAGCCCGGAGGCCGGTTCGGCGTCCCGGTAAAGACCACGCGACGCATCCCAGAAGCGCCGGTGGGCCGCGGCGCGCAACGCCTCCACCGAGGCAAACGGCGTCCCCTTCAACAGACCCCGGAGGAAGGAATCGCGCCGCAACCGTGCGAGAGTCCAGATGAAAAAGGCGTTGGTCACCAGCAGGCAGCCCTTGTCTTCGATCGGCGCCCAGTCCCAAAATTGGCCCGTCGGCCACGAGGTGATCAGGCCATCCGAATCCGCAAGAGTCGCCAGAAAGTCCAGCAGCTTGCGCGCGCGAGGACGCAGTCGGCGGATCGTGTCATCATCGCCGGAGAAGAGCCGATACTCCATGAGCAGCCGAAGCCAGACCAGACTGGAGGAGGCAAAGGCGCAGGTGGTCCGTTCCGACGGTATGAAGCCGTTGATCCGTCCGTCCGGGAGCGCGTTCTGAGCGCCCTGGAACAGTGCCCGGCGGAGGAGCCGCGTGTCGCCGAAGACATAGGCCGCCACGTGCGCATGCACGTAGAGGTCCTGCATCCATTGCACGCGTTCCCGCGTGACGCAGTCCAGGAAGGCATCGGATGTGCAGATGCGGACCGTCTCGGCCGATCGCTCCGCGATGGAATCCAATGCGCCATCGGAGCAGCGCCATCGTCCCGCCGGGACCAAGGGATAGGTCTCCTCCTCGACCGCCACCGCTCGTACGCGAACCGCCCCTACCCCCTGAATAT
>Ga0308417_1000309_pt1 | contig 36285 bp, 32 predicted proteins | sample HotsprSampleOS65_FD_203528 | JGI IMG/M metagenome (GOLD analysis project Ga0308417, IMG submission 203528) | Hot spring phototrophic mat microbial communities from Octopus Spring, Yellowstone National Park, Wyoming, United States - 20090730_OS65 ...
GGACCAGCATCTGCCGAAGGGCCATCGTCTCGTCGGTCATCGTGGTCGGTCCAAGGTCAGGGGCGCAGGTCTCGACAACCCAACCCTACCGAAGATCACCAGGCTGGCCGCCCGGGGCGCTCCGCTCAGCTCAGCCATGCGGCTTCGCTACCCGCCGCGGCCTACCCCGCTCCTACACCACCATACGCGACCATACGCGACGCGACCCAGAGCTGTTCGTCAACCTGACGACCGATGATCCCTGGGCTGCCTCGAAGGCAATATTCTTCACCTATCGGGGGTGCTTCGCGCAAGCTACCACCCCGCCACCATTGGGCTCAACATCCGCGCCGTGTATCTGGCAGATCGGTCCCGTGCATCTGCCCGCATCGCGCCAGATAGCCCCGACATCCAGGCCATGCTGTGCGCCTTCATCGCCGATGGCGGTCAAGGCATCGCCTGCCACGCCTGCAAGCGTGTGGCGGGGCTGACCGCCGCTGACCTGTTCAAGGGCGTCGTCGTCGGTTACTCCGACGTGCTGATGCCGGCGCTGATGGGCCCAAACATCCGCACGCTCACCTGGTGAGGCGCCTGGCCCTACCTTTCCTCCCAAACCGAAGCCGTGAGGAAGACGTTCCAGGATCCGCACAACCGCCGTCAGGGCGCTGCTGCCCGGCGCCGCCCCTGCCGTCGCCCAACAGGAGACCGCGATCCGCCTCGCCGCGCGGATTAACGGCGCTGCAGTTGCTGGCTGAGACCGATGCGGAAGCGCATCGTAGCGCCTCGGGCAGAAAGGGGGGAGCGCGCGCAAGCCATCGGGCGGTCGGGGAACCCATTGCGGCCTGTCGCGACGGGGTGGTGGGCGAACCACCAAGATCCACGCTGCGGCAAGCGAGGCAGGCAAGCCGATCGTGTTTCGTCTCCCCGGGCGACGAGACGGCCGACTTCCGCGGCGGCGAGGCGCTGATCGAGGCCGTTCCCGAAGACGTGCTGGTGATCTCTGAGCGCGCCTTCGATGCGGGCCCCCCCCAAGGCGCAATCGAAGCACCCGCCGCGGTGCCGCATGTCCGGTCCAGGGCTAACCTGCACTACAAGAGCTGCCCCCGCTCGCCCCCCCGCCGCGGTCGCAACGCAATCGAGCAAGTGTTACGGATTCCTAATGACTTTGCGCGCGTCGCAACCAGATACGACCGCGTCGCCGCACTCCGCCTCGCCGCAGTCCGATCCCGAGGGTCGACCGAAGGTCACATCGCCGCCGTCGTCGCTCTCTGGTTGTGAATTGGGACCCTAGCGTTTCTTCTGCTTAGCGGCGGAACGGGCGGCGCGGCCTCGCGCGGTGACGGCAGCCTTGGCGGGCTTCTTCTCCGGTTTCGCCGGCCTCGTCTTCATGCTGGCGGCGGCGCGCATCGCGCTGATCGTCGTGCGCGTGGTGATCTGGTCTGGGTTCATTCGAAGCTCAATCAGCGCCGGCTTGCCTGAGGCGAGCGCTCGCTCGACGGCGGGGACGAACTCGGCGGTTTCCTGAACCACCTCACCATGACCCCCGTAGGCTTCGATGAATTTCGCGAAATCCGGGTTGGTCAGCGCCGTGCCGGAGACGCGGCCTGGATATTCCCTTTCCTGATGCATCCGGATCGTGCCGTACATCTGATTGTTGAACACCATGACCACCGGGCTGACGCCGTGGTGGAAGGCGGTTGCGATCTCCTGACCGTTCATCAGGAATCCGCCGTCGCCGACCATGCTGATGACGGTCCGTTCCGGAAAGAGAATCTTCGCCGCGATCCCTGCGGGCACGGAATATCCCATGGCGCCACAGCAGGGGCCGATCAGGCGCTGGCCAGCGCCGTAATTGATGAAGCGGACGCCCCAGCCAGAGAAGTTGCCGGCATCGGTGGTCACGATCGCGTCCTCGGGCAGCATCGCTTCGAGCTGCTTCATGGCCGCACCGAGATTGAGTCGCCCTTCATAGGCAGGGATCTCGCCCGACCATTTCAGCCGGTTGGCACGAAGCTCTCGTGTCCAGCCGCGCCAGGCTGGCTCGACCGCCACGCCAGCGCGTGCGGCGGCGGCAAAGGCGTTAAGGTCCGCCTGGATCGGCAAATCGGCCTGGTAGACCCGGCCAAGCTCCGCCCCCTCCGGCATCACGTGCACAAGCGGCACCTCGAGCCTCGGCGGCGTGAACACGGTGTAGCCTTGCGTCACCGGCTCGCCGAGACGGGAACCGATGGCGATCACGAGATCCGCCTGGCGTGCCTTGGCAAACAGAGCGGGATCGCCGCCGTTGCCGAGGTCGCCGACGAAGACTGGGAGATGGTTGTCGAGGATCGATTGGCGGCGGAACCCGACGGCAGCCGGAAGCTCGTTCGCCATCAGCCAGGCAGCGAGGTCTGCACGGCCCGCCTCCGTCCAGTGCGCTCCCTGGCCGAGGATGACGAGCGGGCGCCGCGCTCGCCCGAGCAGGCGCGCAAGCTCCGCCATCGCCGCCGGGTCAGGCAGGGCGCGCGACGCAACCGCGGGCCTGAGATCCGGCGCCTCGACGATGTCGGTCTGCATATCCTCGGGGATCGCGACGACAACGGGGCCGGGCCGTCCCGACAACGCCACCTGGAAAGCGTGGTGGATCAGTTCCGGGATCCGAGCGGCATCGTCGATCTGCGTCACCCACTTCGCCATGCCGCCGAAGAAGCGGCGGTAGTCCATTTCCTGGAAGGCATCGCGGTCGGTGTCGCCGCGCGGGATCTGGCCGACGAGGAGAACAAGCGGCGTGCTATCCTGCTGGGCGATGTGGACGCCGATCGAGCCGTGGCAGGCGCCCGGCCCACGCGTGACAATGGCGACACCTGGCCGGCCCGTGAGCTTGCCGTGTGCCTCCGCCATGTTCACCGCAGCGCCCTCGAAGCGGCAGGTAATCGTTCTGATATGCGATCGGTTCTCGTAAAGCCCGTCGAGCAGGCCAAGAAAGCTCTCCCCCGCCACCTGGAACACATGCGTCACACCCTGGCTGCGCAGCGCATCCGCAAGCAGGCGCCCACCCGTACGCCCCATCACCCCTGCGCCGCTGCGCGCGCCCTTTGCCCGCCGAGCTTCGAGATGCGCCATCTTTGTCGTGTTCCCTCGCTTATGGTCGCGATGTGTCGCCGTTATAGAGCCCGCACACTGCATCGAACAGGCGTGGGCGGCAGGCCGCCGCAGCGCTGCCGGGGCTCGGCTTCACGACGCTTCCGGCCGCAGCCCGGTGGCACTCGGCCAGGGCTGTCGCCTGCGCAGCCGCAGGACCGGCCCCTGCCAACCCGCGGCGTCCCAACGCGACACGACGCGCCCGCCCAGGCGCGTGGCAGAGACGTGCTGCCAGGCCCTGACCGGCGGCTGCGATGCATTCTTCGCGCTGGTCCTGCGCGACTCCGTCCCGACCATCGCCGAAAGCGCCATAGGCGCGTAGAGATCGCCCGGGAAATTCGCCGCGATGACGCGCAACTCACGCCTCCTTGGAAAGAGCTCGGCCGGCACGTGCTCTCGCTTCTCTCGGGTCTCACGCGCAACGGCCTGCCGCCTTCCCGCCGAACCGTCGACCGCCCCATGCGACGAGGCAACGCTGCTGCGGCTCCGCCACGCCTCGCACAGCGGCACCGACCGCGCCCTCAGGCCGCACGCGGTTCCCGCCTGAGCAGAAGCCACACGAGCCCTGACGCCTGGAACAGAGCCGAGAGCGCGAGTGAGACCGAGTAGCCGCGCGGGTCCCACCCGCCCGCGGGAGTGCGCGGCCAGAGGTCGAGGATCAGGCCGATCCCCTGCTGTTCGGCGAACACGACCGCAAGCATCAGGGCGTTGATCGCGGTCGAGACGCGCCCGGTCTCGGAGCTCGGGAAACGCGCCGAAACGAGCGTGTAGCCGACCGGCCCGACCGAGACGAGGAGGGACCAGAGCGACCAGCCGAGCCAAAGCGGCAGCCCCGCCCCGAGTGCGAAAGCGAGCGAGAGACCGATCGTGCCGAGCGTGCAGGCGACGGTCAACGCCATAGGGTGCCCACCCGCCGACACGATCCAAGCCTGGACGATGCCGGAAAAGAACGATCCGGTGGTGAAGCTGAGCGCATAGATGAGCAGCACCTCTGCCCGCGCCGGCCCGTCAAGCCTGGCAACATCCCGCAGCCAGGGCCCGAGCCACAGCCCCTGCCAGGTGAAGTTCAAAACCGACAGCAGGACCACGCAGGGAACGAGCCGCACGAAGGACGGATGGCCGATAATACGCAGAAGCGTAGCGAACTCAGCCGCGAGTCCTCCCGCCGACGCGGACCGGTTCGGAATGTCCGGAACCTGCGCCCAGATCCAGAAAGCCGAAAGCAGCGCAGCGAAGCCAATCGCGAGGAACACGCCTCGCCAGCCGAGCACGGTCGCTGCCCATTCAGCCGGCACAGTGGCGAGGATGCCGCCGAGGGAGGCAAGCGCCACAGTCCAGCCCGCGACGGTCGCGATCTTGTCGGGTGGGAACCACTGCCGCGTCGCCTTGAGCTGCGCCATCAGGGCCGCGGCGATGCCAACACCGAGCAGGACGCGGCCCAGAAGAAGCTGAGCGAACCCTGCGGAGGCAGCGAACACGGCAGCACCGGCGGCGATCACCAGCATGAGCGCTGCCTGCACGCGGCGCGGCCCGTACCGGTCTAGCGCGGCACCTACCGGAAGCTGCGCGAGCGCGTAGGCAGCGAACAACACCGCTCCCATCAGCCCGAGATCGGAAGCCGAGAGAGCGAAGGCCTCGGCAAGCACGGGAGCGATCACGGCAGTGACGGCACGGTTGAGCTGGTTCAGCGCCGCGCCGGCGGAGAGGGGCAGCGAGATCCTGACGAAGAGCCGGCCGAGCGACGGCTTGGGCGCCTGCGCCATCGCGCTCAAGCGTCCATCATGAAGCCCAACCAAGCCTCGGCGCAGTCGCGCACGGCGGCCTCGTAGAGCGCCCTGCCGTGCTCGGGGGTGGCGAGCGAGGGGTCGCTGCCGATCCTCCCATCGGGGTGCAGCGCGCGCAGGTCAAGCGCGTCCGTGAAGCGCCGGCGCGTCGGCGCCGGAGGGCCCATCTCCATCCGCTTGATCGCTTCAGGGTGAAGGAACTGCGTCAGCGCCACCTCCGCCGGGGTGGCATGGCTGCCGAGCCCGTCGCCGTAGAACTCGCGTGAGAGGCGACTGACCTCAGCGCCGTCGAACCAGTTGCGCAAGGCGCAGCGGAGCCTCGGCACGGTGCCAGTGGGGTCAAGCGAGGCCGCGGCGTAGATCTCGCTGAAGGCGGCGGAGAGCGGGGCGATGTTGCCACCATGGCCGTTGAGGAACAGGAAGCGGCGGAAGCCGTGCCGCGCGAGGCTGAACACGCAGTCCGACACGAAGGCGATCAGAGTCGAGGGCCGCAGCGTGATCGATCCCGCAAACGCCAGGTGATGCTGCGCCATGCCGATCGACATCACCGGCCCGATCATGGCGCCCGTCACCTCGCCAACTCCCTTCGCCACCGCCTCGGCGCAGATCGCGTCGGTGCCGATCAGCCCGTTCGGCCCGTGCTGTTCGGTCGAGCCGATCGGCACGATGATTCCGACCGAGCGGGCGAGATAGGCCTCCACCTCGGGCCAGGTGCACAAGGAGAGCTGCATGCGGCGTTTCCCGGAGGACGACGAGACTGCGAGTGTGGCCCCGCGCGCCCGCATCGGCAACCCGCGGCGGCTACTCGGCTGGGGCTGCCTCTGCCAACGCCTGCGGCGCGCGCGTGCGGCGCGCAAGCAGCGTATAGGCTGCGGGAATGACGAACAGCGTGAACACCGTGCCGAACGTCATGCCACCGACGATCACCCAGCCGATCGCCTGGCGGCTCTCCGCCCCCGCTCCGGCAGCAAGCGCAAGCGGCAGCGCCCCGAGCACTGTCGCGGCGGAGGTCATCAGCACCGGGCGGAGCCTGAGTGCTGCGGCCTCGATCACCGCCTCGACGAGTTCCCTCCCCTGCTCGCGAAGTTGATTCGAGAACTCGACGATCAGGATGCCGTTCTTGGTGATCAGACCGATCAGCGTGATCAGCCCGATCTGGGTATAGACGTTGAGCGTGATGCCGTTGAGCCAGAGCGCGAGCAGGGCGCCGCCCGCAGCGAGCGGCACCGAGAGCAGGATCACGAAGGGATCAAGGAAGCTCTCGAACTGCGCGGCGAGCACGAGGTAGATGAAGGCGAGGGCAAGAGCGAAAGTGAGAGCAAGCGACGTGGAAGTGGTGCGGAACTCGCGCGACACACCAGCATAGTCCACCTGCACCGTAGGCGGCAGGACGCGCGCTGCCGCCGCGTCGAGGGCGGCGAGCGCCTCGCCGAGGGTCGTGCCAGGCGCCAAGGTGGCGCTGATCGTCGCCGATCGGAGCTTGTTGAAGTGGTTGAGCTCGCGTGGCGCGACCGTCTCCTCGAGCCGCACGAGATTGGAGAGCTGCACCTCCGACCCAGCGGGCGTGCGCAGGAAGATGTCGAGCACGTCCTGCGGCCGGGTGCGGTTTGCCGGGTCTACCTGCACGATCACGTCGTACTGCTTGCCGTTCAGTTTGAAGGTCGTGACCTTGCGGCCGCCGAGCAGCGTCTCGAGGCTGCGGGCGATCCTCTCCTCGGAGAGGCCGAGAGCGGCTGCCTTGTCGCGGTCTATGGTCAGGCGCAGCTGCGGCTTGTTCAGCCGCAGGTCGCTGTCGAGGCCGGTGAGGCCTGGGATCCTGCGCGCTTCCGCCATCATCAGATCGGCGGCGCGCTGGAGCTCCTCGTAGGGGCCTGAGGTCTGCAGCACGAACTGCACCGGCTTGTCGGTCGGCGACTGGCCGAGCGAGGGCGGCAACACCGGAAAGGCGAGCACGCCTGGCGTGGCGAAGAAGCGCGGGAACAGCGACTGGGCGATCGCGGCAGAGGAACGCTCGCGCTGCGACCAGTCGGAGAGGCCCGCAAACATGATCCCCTGGCTGACCACCGGAAAGCCCGCGACGGTGAAGTAGCGGCTAATCTCCGGTGTCTCCGCAAAGGCGCGCTCGAGCGGGCGAAGCCAGCGCTGGGTGTAGTCGATCGTCGCCCCATCAGGCGCGATCGCGATGCCGACGATGACGCCCCGATCCTCCGTCGGCGAGAGCTCGGACTTGATTATGCCGATCATTACCGCCGCGAATCCGCCGACGAGCAGCGCAAGCGCAAACACGATTGGGCGAAGGCCGAGCGCTGCGCGCAGCACCCCGCGGTAGCCCGCAGTGAGCCCCTCGAGCGCTCGCTCGCCGAACCGGAAGAGCGCGCCGCGCTCCGCCTTATGCCTGAGCAGCCTCGAACACATCATCGGCGTGAGCGTAAGCGCGACGAAGCCGGAGACGATCACCGCGGCGGCAAGGGTGAGCGCGAACTCAACGAACAGGCGGCCGGTGCGGCCTGTCTGGAACGCCATCGGAACGTAGACGGCGGCAAGCGTGATGGTCATCGCCACCACGGCGAAGCCGATCTCGCGCGCGCCGCTGACGGCGGCGGCGATCGGCTCCATGCCCTGCTCGATGTAGCGGGCGATGTTCTCGAGCATCACGATCGCATCGTCCACCACGAGGCCGACGGCGAGCACGAAGGCAAGCAGGGTGAGCGTGTTGATGGAGAAGCCGAGCGCGAGCATGAAGGCGAAGGCGCCGATCAGGCTCACCGGGATGGTCACGAGCGGGATCAGCGTGGCACGCACAGACCGCAGGAACAGGAAGATGACGAGGAGGACGAACAGCACAGCCTCGCCGATCACCCTGAACACGTTGCGGATCGCCCGGTCGATGAAGATCGAGCTGTCATAGCCGACCTCGACCCGCATGCCCTCGGGCAGCAGCGCGCGGATGGTCGGGAAGGCCTCACGGACGGCGGCCGAGACGTCAAGCGGGTTTGCTGTCGCCTGCTTGATGATGCCGAGCGCCACGGCAGCCTCGCCGTTGAAGCGCGCAACGACCCGCTCGTCCTCCGGCCCGATCTCGGCGCGGCCGACATCGGCGAGCCGGACAATGTAGCCCCTCACCTCGCGGATGCGGAGGCGCTCGAACTCAGCCGGCGTGCGCATGTCGGTCTCTGCGACCACGTTGAACTCGCGGCTGGTGCTCTCGAGGCGACCGGTCGGGATCTCTACGTTCTGGCGCCGCAGCGCATCCTCGACGTCGGCCGGCGAGAGACCATAGGCGGCGAGCCGGACGGGATCGAGCCAGATCCGCATCGAGTAGCGCCGCTCGCCGAAGATGCGCACGTTCGCAACACCAGGCAGGTTCTGGAGCCGTGACTTCACGAGACGATCGGCGATGTCGGTCACCTCGATCGGGGAATGCCGGTCCGAGGAGAAGGCGAGGTAGATGATCGGCTGCGCGTCCGCCTCGACCTTCTGCACGACGGGCTCGTCAATCTCGTCGGGGAGCCGGGCGCGCACCCGGGCGACGCGGTCGCGCACGTCGTTGGCCGCGCCGTCGGCGTCGCGGGTGACGCGGAAGCGCAGCGTGATCTGGCTCCTCTCCTGGCGGCTGATCGAGGAAATCACCTCGATCCCCTCGATGCCGGCGAGACTCTCCTCGAGCGGCGTGGTGATCCGGCTTTCCACGATCTCGGCCGAGGCGCCGCGGTAGTTCGTCTCGACCGTGACAACAGCCTCGTCGATGTTCGGATACTCGCGCACGGTCAGCCGCCCGTAGGAGACGAAACCGATCAGCACGACCATGAGGCTCAGCACGGTCGCGAGCACCGGGCGGCGGACACAGAGTTCCGGAAGCGTCACGGCTCAGCCTCCCGCCGGGCGGGGCTGGCCGGGTGGTGCGCCTCCCCCGGCCCCGCCACCATTCGCGGGCGGAATGACGGCGACGGTCGCGCCAGGCTGGGCCTTCATCTGCCCTGCAGTGATGACGATATCGCCCGGTGCGAGGCCGGACGTGATCTGCACCATCCCCTCACGCCTGAGCCCAAGCGTGACCGGCACCGGCTGCGCCTTGCCGTCAACCACCTTCATCACCAGGATGCGTCCGCCGAAGGGAACCACCGCCGCCTCGGGAACGAGCAGCGCCTCTGGCTCCTCGCGCACGGTGAGCACGACGCGGGCGAACAGGCCTGGGCGGAGCGCGAGGTCACGGTTCGGCAGCCGCGCGCGGATGGCGATCGACCGTCCGGCAGCGTCGGCCGCCGGGTCGATCGCATAGACCTCGCCAGAGAAGGAACGATGCGGGTAAGCATCGACGTGGATGGTGATCTTCTGCCCGACCCGCAGCGACGGCAGGGCGACCTCGGGCACGCGGAACTCGAGCTTGATCGGGTCGATGCCCTCGAGGTTCACGATCTCCTGCCCGACATCGACGAACTCGCCTGGGCTCGCCCGGCGCAGACCGACGATTCCGTCGAACGGAGCGACGAGGCGGTACTTAGCGAGCCGCGCACTGGCAAGGTCCACGGCAGCCTCGGCGGAACGCAGGGCTGCGATCGCCTGGTCGCGGTTCGCCGCCGACCCCGCGCCGCGGGCATACAGCTCCTGCGCGCGCGCTGCGGTCGCTCGCGCCAGGGCAAGGTTCGCCTCAGCCTGGGCGAGCTCGGCGCGAGGGATGGAATCATCGAGCTGCACGAGCAGGGCGCCCGCCTTCACGGGCGTGCCTTCGGCGAAGCCGATCTCGGCGATGCGGCCGGCGACCTCGGGGCGGATCAGAACGCTCTCGTTCGACTTCAACGAGCCGACAGCGAGGATCTCCTCGGCAATGCGGGCGACCTTCACTGGCTCAGCCTCCACGGGTACAGCGAAGCCGCCGGGCGGTCCGGCAGGCCCGCGCGCTGCGTTCGCCTTCTGCCCGGCTGTCTCGCGGAATTGCCAAAGTCCGTATGTGCCCGCGGCAAGGATGCCGAGAGCGGCAACGGCAATGATCAGGCGACGCATGCTTGCCTCGTCTTTCCGCCGCGCGGCACCTGATCAGCGTTGCCGATCGCGGCGATCAGCGGAACTGAACAGGGTTCAAAGTAGCAGCGCCGCGCCTGCCGGCAAACACCGGCGCTGTCACGCAAGCGCGATCACGCCCTGCTAGAGGCCCGGATCCCCGAGCCCCACCAGCGCCGCGGCCTCGGCGATCTGCGCCACCGTTCGCGGGTCGAGCGCAATCCCCGCCGCCCGCTCCCGCCGTGCACGCGCTTCCGGCTCCCCCGGCAGCAGCACCGGCCTCGCCGGGTCAAGCGGGGTGGCGGAGGTGACCCAGGCGGCATAGGCAGCGATCGCCTCGGCGAGGCCGGCAGCGCCTGGGCCTCCGGTCGCGGCCTCGACGGAGATTGCGTGGATCAGGAGGTTGTTGCCGCCCTGTTCGTCCGTCCCGGGAGGGGGGTAGTCGGCGCCGCCACCCGAGAGCAGGCCGGCAAGCAAGTCGGTGAACACGTTGAGCGCATAGCCCTTGTGGCCGCCGAAGGGGATCATCGCGCCCTCGGGCGGGCCGAAATAAGCGTTCGGGTCGCGGCTGAGCGTGCCGTCGGCGGCGAGCACGGCCGCCTCGGGCAGCAATTCGCCTCGGTTGCGCGCCACCCGCAGCTTGCCCACCGCGTAGTAGCTCGTGGAGAAGTCGAGCAGGAAGGGAGGATCCGGCGGGCGCGGCATGCCCATCGCGATCGGGCTCGCGCCGAGGCGCCGCTCCCGCCCGCCCCACGGCGCGATCACCCCTCCGCCCGGTCTGGGCGCGTTGCAGAGGATGATGGTCGCGAAGCCCTTGGCGGCGGCGCGCTCGGCATAGGCACCGAGGCGGCCGACATGGCCCGCGCGGCGCACGAGAACCGTCGCCGCCCCCATCGTCTCGGCGATCGAGCACGCACGGTCCAGAGCGGCATTGGCGGCCGTCTGACCGAAGCCGTTCCGGGCATCGAGCACGGCAAGCGCCGGTTCCTGCCGAACCACCTCGGGCTCGCGGCCAGCGAAAACGACGCCGCGGGCGAGCGCCCGGACATAGGGCAGGACGCGGATCACCCCGTGGCTGTCGTGCCCGGCGAGGTTTGCGTCTACCAGATGCTCGGCGATCGCCTCTGCCTCGGCCGCGGGGCAGCCGGCGGCGGCGAAGATCGCGCGCGCGACCTCGCGGAGGCGCGCGGGCGGGAAGATCCTCACCCCGTCAGCCATCGCGCTCAGCCCTTCGCCGGGAACCAGGCAGGCTTTCGCTTCTCGAGAAAGGCTGAGAGGCCCTCCCGGCCCTCCTCCGAGGCACGCTGCATCCAGCTGTCATGGGCAAGAGAGGCCATGGCCGACTCCGTCAGCGTCCAGCCCGTTGCCGAGAGCATGCTCGCCTTGGAGCGCGCGATCGCACCGGGAGCGCCGAGCAGGATCTCCTCGACGATCTCCTCGACGCGAGCCTCAAGTGCCTCGGCCGGGACGACCTCGTGCACGAGCCCGATCCGTCTCGCTTCGGCTGCGTCGAAGCGCTCGCCCGTGAGCGCGTAGCGGCGGGCGTGGCGCAAGCCCAGAGCATGGACGAGGTGCGTCGAGATCGGCGTCGGCGCGACACCGACGCGTACCTCCGTCAGGCCGAAGATCGCGCCCTCCTCGGCCAACGCGACGTCGCAGCAGCAGACGACGCCTGCGCCGCCGCCGAAACATGCGCCGCGGACCATCGCGACGGTCGGCTTCGGCAGTTCGTTGAGCATCTGCATCGTCCGCGTCGTCGCCATCGAGGCGGCGAAGGCCTGCTCGGGCGGGTAGGCGGCGGCGCGCCTGAGCCAGGCGAGGTCAGCGCCGGCCTGGAAGTGCCTGCCAGCGCCTGCGATGACGACAACGCGCACCCGCGGGTCGGCGGCGAGCGCGGCGAGCCCCTCCTGCAGGCGTGCCAGCATCTCCTCGTCATAGGCGTTGTTGACCTTAGGCCTGTTCAGCGTCACACGCGCTACGCCGCGCGCATCCGTCTCCACGAGAATGCTCGCCGTCTCCTCGCCCACGGTCCATCCTCCCCTTGCCTGTCACGCCATCCTGCGACGTGCAGCGCGATCGGGGAAGTCGGGTCAGCCAGGCACGTCGCTACTCGGCAGGGGCGGGTCGCGCAGGCGCGCGAGCGGGCCTTACGCCGGGCGTCTCATAGGCAGAGAGGCGGCGCGCGACCTCGCCGATCGGCCTGGTCAAAGGCGCGAGCAGCAGGTAGAGGGCGGGGATCGCGAACAGGGTGATGAAGGTCGAGAGCCCCATCCCCCCGATGATGACGACGCCAAGCGCCTCCCGGCTCTCCGCTCCTGCGCCGGAAGCGTCCGCCAGCGGCCAGGCGCCGAGGATCGTCGCGATTGAGGTCATCAGGATCGGACGCAGCCGCGCGACAGAGGCCTCGAGCACGGCTTCGCGCACACTCAACCCCTCCTCGCGGAGCTGGTTGGCGAACTCGACCACGAGGATGCCGTTCTTCGCCATCAGCCCGATCAGCAGAATAAGCCCGATCTGGCTGAAGATGTTCAGCGAAAGGCCCATCGACCAGAGCGCGAGCAGGCCGCCCGTCACCGCAAGCGGCGTCGAGAGCAAGATGACGAAGGGGTGGACGAAGCTCTCGAACTGCGCCGCGAGCACGAGATAGACGATCAGCAGCGCCAGCCCGAAGGTGACGTAGAGCGCGGCGGAACTCTCGCGGAACTCGAGGCTCTGTCCGCGATAGGTGGTGCGTGCCTCCGGCGGGAGCACCTCGGCGGCCATCTTGTCCATGGTCTCGAGCGCCTCGCCGAGCGAGACGCCGGGAGCGAGCGAGGCGGTGATGGTGATCGCGCGGATCCGGTCCTCGCGGCGGAGCTCCTGCGGCCGCGCCCGTTCTGTCACCGTGATGAGCGACGAGAGCGGGATCAGCTGGCCGGAGGCGGAACGGACGAGGATGTTGGCAAGGTCGTGCGGGGTGACGCGCTCGCTCGCCTCGGCCTGCAGGATGACCTTGTACTCCTGCCCGCGCTCGATATAGGTGCCGACCTCGCGCGCGCCCAGCAGCGTCTCTATGGTACGCCCGATCGTAGCGATCGAGACGCCGAGATCGGCGGCGCGTCGCCGGTCGATGTCCACCCTGATCTCGGGCTTGGTCTCACGGAAGTTGCTGTCGACGTTCAGCAGCCGGGGCTGCTCGCGGGCGCGTTCGAGGATCGCGTCGCGCCAGGAGACGAGGGTCTCGTAGTCCGGCCCCTGGATGACGAACTGTACCGGGGGCTGGAAGCCGCGCGAGCCGAGGTTTCCCGGGTTGAGCGCGAAGGCCCGCACGCCAGGAACCGCCTGAACCTTCGGGAAGAGCTCACGGGTGATCTGCTGCTGTTTTACCGTGCGCTCTTTCCAAGGCGCGAGCCTGAGGAAGACATTCGCTGTGTTCGGCACGGCGGGGCGCTGGAACCCGCCGAGCGACGCGAACACGCTGACGGCGTCGCCGCGCTGCACATAGGGCCAGACGAGATCCTCGATCTGGCGGACTTGGTCGCGCATGTAGGAAAAGGTCGCACCCTCCGGCCCGGTGATGGGGATGATCACAACGCCACGGTCCTCGACCGGTGTGAATTCCTTCGGTACGGCTAGAAAGAGCTGTACCGCCACACCAGAGAGCGCGGCCGTGCCCGCAAGCACCAGGATCGGTGCGCGCAAGGCACGATCAAGCAGCCAGCGGAAGCCAGCGTTCATCCCGCTGAACACCGGCTCAGTCCAGCGCACGAGCCTCGCCTCGCCGCTGTGCGGGCGCAAAAGCTTCGAGCACATCATCGGCGTCAGCGAAAGCGCTACGAGGCCGGAGACCGCCACCGAGGCGGCCAGCGCGAAGCCGAATTCGGAGAAGAGCCGCCCCGTCTGCCCTTCGAGGAAGGAGATCGGCACGAACACCGAGATCAGCACGAGCGTGGTCGCCACAACCGCGAAGGCGATCTGCCGCGCTCCGTGGAAGGCGGCGTAGAGCACCTCCTCGCCTTCCTCGATCCGGCGGTGGATGTTCTCGAGCACGACGATCGCATCATCGACCACAAGGCCGATCGCGAGCACGAGGCCGAGCAGCGTCAGCACGTTGAGCGAGAAGCCGAGCGCGGCGAGCACGATGAACGAGCCGATGATCGAGACGGGAATCGCGACCGCAGGGATCAGCGTCGCGCGCAGGCTGCGCAGGAACAGGAAGATCACCCCGATGACCAGCGCGAGCGCGACGAAGAGCGCGTGGAAGACCTCCTGGATCGACTGCGCGATGAACAGGCTCTCGTCGTAGCCGTAGACGAGGTTGACCCCCTCCGGCAGCACCGCCCTGAGCCGCTCGACCTCGGCCTTGACGCCGTCGGCGACGGCCAGCGTGTTCGCTTTAGACTGGCGCAGTATGCCGAGGCCGACCGCGGTCTCGCGGTTGACGCGGACCTCGCCGCGATCGTCCTCCGGCCCGATCTCGACGCGGGCGACGTCGCCAAGCAGCACCTGCGCGCCGCCCGAGCGAGACACGACAACGTTGCGGAACTGCTGCGGCGTCGAGAGGCGCGTGTCCGTGCGCACACTGAACTCGCGCGCGCCGCTCTCGATCCGCCCCCCAGGAAGCTCGACATTCTCGCGGCGTATCGCCTGCTCGATGTCCTCGACGGTCAAGCCGCGCGCGGCCATCGCCCGGCGGTCAAGCCAGACGCGCATCGAGAAGCGCCGCTCGCCGTTGACAAGCACGCTCGCGACACCGTCGACCACCGACAGGCGATCGACCATCAGCGTGCGCGCGATGTCGGTCAGTTCCATGCCGGAATGCCGCGCGGAGGTCAGCATCACCCACAGGATCGGGCGCGAATCGCCATCCACCTTGGCAACGACGGGCGCATCGGCCGTCTCGGGGAGGCGGTTCAGCGCCCGCGCCACGCGGTCGCGGACGTCGTTGGCGGCAGCGTCAACCGGGCGCGTGAGGCGGAACTCCACCGTCACCTGGCTGCGCTCGTCGCGGCTGACCGAGGAGATCGTCTTTATCCCCTCGATCCCGGCGATCGCTGCCTCGATGATCTCGGTGATCTGGCTCTCGACGACCGGCGCGGAGGCGCCCTTGTAGGTGGTGGTGACCGAGACGACCGGGGGGTCGATGTCCGGCAGTTCGCGGATCGGCAGCTTCTGGAAGCTCGCAAGCCCGAGCACCACCAGAAGCAGAGAGACGACGGTGGCGAAGACCGGCCGCTTGATCGAGATGTCGGAGAGAACCATCGGGCGTCGTTCTCTTGCCGCCCGTGTCAGCTCACGGGGCGGCGCATCACCTCTGTCACCGTCACAGGCTGGCCGTTGCGCAGACGCTGCAGCCCGCGCACCACGACCTGCTCGTCGGGGCCGAGCCCCTCGAGCACCTCAACCTCACCGGCGACGCGGGTGCCGAGCTTCACCTCCTGCCGCACCGCCCGGCCGTTGCGGACGGCGAAGACGAAGGCACGGTCGGCCACTGGGTCGATCGCCTCCTCCGGCACCATGAGCGCCATATCGCGCCGCGCGAGCGTCAGTTCGATGTTCATGAACATGCCCGGCTTCATCGCCTCGTCGGGATTGTCGAAGGAGGCGATCAGCCGCACCGACCGGGTGGCCGGGTCGACACGCGTGTCAACGACTTCGACCGCGCCCCGGAACTGCCTCTGTCCGAAGGCAGGGCTCGTCGCCGTCACCGCCATGCCGACGGCAAGGCGGGCAACGAACACTTCCGGCACAGCGAACTCGACGCGCATTCGGGAGAGGTCGTCGAGCGTCGTCACAGCCTGGCCAGGCTGCACCAGAGCGCCGAGGCTGACCTGGCGTATGCCGACGCGGCCCGAGAAGGGCGCGACGATCTTCATCTCCTCGATCCTCGCCTCCGTTTGGCGCAGCCGCGCCTCGGCCTGCCGCAGCGCCGCCTCGAGCTGATCGATCTGAGCCTCTGGCACGGCCTGGGTAGCGCGAAGCTGCCGGGCACGGTTGAGCCGCGTCCGAGCATCGTCGAGCTGGGCGCGCGCCTGGTCGCGCTCGGCCTCCTGGGTCGAGCGATCGAATTCCACGAGGACCTCGCCAGCCTTGACAAGCTGGCCCTCCTCGAACCGGATCGCTGAGACGATGCCGGCGACACGGCTCGTCAGCGTGATCGCGTCCCTCGCGCGCGCGGAGCCGACGCTCTCCACCCTCTCCACGACGGCGCCGACGCGAACCGGTGCCGCCACGACCTGCATGCCGCCTCCCCCTGGCGGCCGGGGCGGGCCGCCCGCCTGGCCAACAGGCTTTTCGAGACCGAGCAGAGCGAGTGGTCTGGGAAGCCCGACCTGGTCGCCCCAGACATGCCAAGCCGCGACGCCGCCGCCAAGGACGACGAGGATTCCAAGCTGGGTGATCACGCGCATCGACGCGTCAAAGCCCCTTCAGGTCAGCGACCCTGCAGTTTTACCCTGCCACCGGGCGCGAAGGGTCGCAACGCGCGAAACAGTCCGATACATGCCGCTGCCGATACATGGCGCAAAGAAGAAGCGACGGTCTGGCCGCCGCAACGCCTGCTCACGCGGGCGTGTAGGGCTTCTTCCGCAACGCCCGCCAAACGCGCTCAGGCGTTGCGGGCATGTCGATCGGCCCGGCACCCGCAGAAGCGAGAGCGTCATTGACCGCGTTCAGCACCGCCGGCATCGACCCGGCGCATCCCGCCTCGCCGCACCCTTTCACCCCAAGCGGATTGGTGGTGGCAGGGATCTCGATCGTCGCTGTCTCGAACAGGGGGAGGTCATCGGCGCGCGGCAGCGCATAGTCCATAAGGCTCGCGGTAAGCACCTGGCCTGTCTCAGGATCGTGGGCCATCTCCTCGAGCAGGACCTGCCCCGCCCCCTGGGCGATGCCGCCGATGACCTGGCCGCGCAGCGTCAGCGGGTTCACAACGACACCGAAATCATTGACCGCGGAATAGGCAACCAGCTCCACCCTGCCCGTCTCCGGGTCGATCTCGACCTCGGCGACATGGCAGCCGTTCGGGTAATTCGGCACGCGTTGGAGCGGGTGCGCTGCGGCCTCGAGGCCGAGGCTCTCGTCTTCTGGCACGAAAGCCGGGTTCCATGCCGCCCGCGCCACGGACTCAAGCGTCACCGCCCGGTCGGTGCCGGCGACACGGAACACCCCGCGCTCGGCCACGATGTCCGCTTCCGCCGCCTCAAGCAGCCGCGCCGCGATTCGCCTGCCCTTGGCCTCGATCGCCTCGGCGCAGCGCAGAATGCCGACACCGGTGAGGGTGAGGCTTCGCGAGCCTGCTGTGCCCGAGGCATGGCCGGTGACGTCGCTGTCGCCCTGAACCACCCGGATGCGCTCGAACGGAATCCCCAACCGATCGTGCAGCACCTGGGCAAAGACGGTCGCATGCGGCTGGCCGTTGCTGACGGCCGAGGTCGTCAGCGTCACCCCGCCGGTCCGGTCGAACGCGACCATCACGCGGTTGTCGCGGAAGCCGGAGGGCTCGACATAGAAGCCGACGCCGAGTCCGCGCAGCCGCCCCTGCGCCTCCGAGGCCGCCCGCCGCGCCGCGAAACCGTCCCGGTCGGCCAGGCGGAGCGCTGCGTCAAGCACGCGCGGGAAGTCGCCGCTGTCGAAAACCTGGCCGGTGACGGAGCGGTAGGGCATCGCCGAGGCAGGGACGAGGTTAATGCGCCGCAGGGCGACGGGGTCGAGACCGAGCTTCCGCGCCGCGTGGTCGAGTGCGACCTCGAGGGCGAAGGCCGCCTCCGGCTTGCCCGCCCCGCGATAGGCGTCGATCGGCGCGGTGGTGGTGAGGTAGCCCTCGCTGACAAGATGGTAGGCGCCGATCGCGTACGCACCGGCGGCGATACGCGGCGCGCCGAGGGTGGCGACGAAGGGTCCTGCCCCCTGACAATACGCGCCGAGATCCGACACCCAGTGCCAGCGCACCGCGGTGATCCGGTGCCCGGAGTCGAAGGCCAGAGCGACCGTGATCTCATGGTCACGCCCGGCGCTGTCGGAAAGGAAGGCCTCCGTCCGCTCGGCCGACCAGCGGACGGGCCGCCCGAGCACCTCCGCCGCATGCAGGAGCGCCACGTGCTCTGGGTAGGCGTGGTTCTTCATCCCGAACCCTCCGCCGACATCGGGGGTGAGGATTCGCAGAGCGCCGGCCGGCGCGGGAACGGCGAAGCCGGTGAGTTCGCCATGCGCCTCGGTGGTTCCCTGGGTGGCGGTGGTGAGCGTCCACCGTCCGGCTCCGGGGTCGAACACGGCGAGAGCGGCACGGGTCTCGATCGGTGCTGGCGCGACCCGGTTCACCCGAAGCCGCGTCTCGATCACCTGCGCCGCCGCGGCGAAGGCTCGCGCGGTCGCTGCCTCGTCCCCCGCCTGCCAGAGGAAGACACGGTTGCCTGGAACAGTGTCATGGATCGGGGCGGCCGTGCGTGCCGCGCCGATGCCGATCACGGCGGCAAGCGGCTCCCAGTCGACGACCACCGACTCGGCGCCGTCACGCGCGGCCGCGGCTGTTTCGGCAACGACCATCGCCACCGCCTCGCCGACATGGCGCACACGGTCGTGCGGCAGCGCCAGCCGCTCAGGGTAGCGCGCGGGCGTTCCATCCGCCTGGGTGATCGGGACCTGGCAGGGCAGCAGGCCGCGGCCTGCTGCCCGAAGCGACTCGCCGGTGACAACGAGGACGACGCCAGGCACGGCGCTGGCCTCAGTCGTATCGATGCGGTGTATCCGCGCGTGCGCATGCGGGCTGCGCACGAACGCGGCATGCAGCGCCTCGGGCGTGTCTGCCGCGATGTCGTCCGTATAGCGGCCCTGGCCGCGCAGCAGCCTCGGGTCCTCGACGCGCCGTACAGGTTGTCCAATGCCGAAACGCCGCTCGCTGCCGTCCATGCAGTGCCTCCGTGCCCCGGAAGGTGTCGTCGCCTTCTCAGGCGTCAACGCGCAGGCAGCGCGCCATGTGGAAGGGCACCGGCCGCCTCTCGTCCGGAAGCGCGGCCCGGCACGCAGGCTCGGCGAAGGTGCAGCGGGGGGCGAAGGCGCAGCCCTCGGGAAGCCGCGCGAGGTCGGGCGGCGCGCCGGGAATCGCGGCAAGCCGCGTGCCGCGCAGCCCCGCATGCACGGTCGAGCCGATCAGGCCTTGGGTGTAGGGGTGCAGCGGGCGGAACATCACCTCGGTGACAGGCCCCTCCTCGACGAAGCGCCCGGCGTACATCACCGCCACCCGGTCGGCGATCTCTCCGGCCACGCCGAGATCGTGGGTGACGAAGATCACCCCCATCCCGAGTTCCCGCTGCAGCTTGCGCAACAGGAGGAGGATCTGGATCTGGACCGTTGCGTCGAGCGCCGTTGTGGGCTCGTCTGCAAGCAGGAGCTTCGGCCGGCAGGCAAGCGCGATCGCGATCATCGCGCGCTGGCGCAGCCCGCCCGAGAGCTCGTGCGGGTAGCTGGCAAGGCGCCGCCTGGCGGAGGGGATCTGCACGAGCTCGAGGAGTTCGAGCGCGCGCCTCTCAGCCTCAGCCCGGCTCACGCCTTCGTGGCGGATGATCGTCTCGGCGATCTGCCGGCCGATGGTGAACACAGGGTCGAGGGCCGTCATCGGCTCCTGGAAGATCATCGAGACGATTCTGCCGCGCAGATCCTCGAGCGCCCGCTCGTCAAGCGCGAGCACGTCCCTGCCGGCGATCGAGATCGAGCCGCCGATCACCGTCTTCCTTGGCGGCAGAAGCCGCATCAGGGCGCGCAGCGAGACAGACTTGCCCGAGCCGCTCTCGCCGAGGATGACAAGCACCTCGCCCGGGTCGAGCGTGAACGACACGCCGTTGACCGCATGCACGGTGGCCTCCTTCGAGACGAAGGTCACCGTCATGTCCCGCACCGAGACAAGCGGCGCCGCGGGGCTCGCGGGACGATCGGCAAGGGTCTCTGTCTGCATGGCTGCGCTCAGCTGCGCTCACGATGGGAGTGGCGGCTCGCGATGATGCCACTCGGTTGCGCGCTGGTAGGCGGCACCGAGCCGCAGCAGCGCCGCCTCTGCGAAAGGCGGTCCGGCGAGCTGGAAGGCAGCGGGCAGCCCGTTCGGGGTGAAGCCGCAGGGTACGGCGAGCGCCGGGAGGCCGAGATAGTTGAAGGCGCGGGTATTCCGCACCATGCGCGCATGCACCGCGCCGTAGTCACCACAGGACTCGACGTCCGTCTCGGCACGCGTCGGCACCTCGCCCGGCAGGGCGGGCAACAGCAGCGCATCGGCATCGGCGAAGGCCGTGGCGCAGAAGCGGCGCAAAAGCAGCCCGCGCAGCCGCAGCGCGTCGAGATAGGCCGCTGCTGGGATGGCGAGGCCAGTCTGCTGGCGTCCGAACAGTCCGCGGGCATAGGCGTCCCGGTGTGCGCGCATCATCGGTGCATGGATCGCTGCCGCCTCGGCCATAGTCACCACCGATTGCAGGGTGGAGATCGTCGCAAGGTCCGCGAGCGCGACGGAGACGACGCGCACACCGAGGCCCTCGAGCACGCGCCGGGCAGCCTCGAGCGCGGCGGCGACCGGCGGGGCGAGATCCTCGTAGAACCAGCCTTCGGGCACGGCCACGGTCATGCCGCGCACCTCGGCCCGGGCCGCCGCGACATAATCCGGAACCGGAACGGCCGCGGCGGTTGGGTCGGCCGGGTCCGGGCCTGCGATCACCGACATCACGGCGGCGAGATCCTCGACCGTGCGGGCAAGCGGGCCGACGCAATCGAGGCTCCAGGCCCGCGGCATGGCTCCTCGGCGCGACACGCGCCCCCAGGTGGGCTTGAGCCCGGCGATGCCGCAGCAGGCCGCCGGCACGCGGATCGACCCGCCGGTGTCGGAGCCGAGTGCTGCGAACACCACGCCGGCGGCAACCGCAGCCGCGCTGCCAGAGGAGGAGCCGCCGGTGATGTGGTCGGGGTTCCAGGGGTTGCGTGCGTCCCCGAAATGGATGTTGTGGCCGGTCGCGCCGCCCGCCCACTCGCTCATGTTCAAGGTTCCGAGGTCGATCGCGCCGGCTGCGTCGAGCCGCTCGAGCACGGTCGCGGTGACGGGAGCGATCCAGTCGCGCCTGAGCCCGCTGCCGCAGGTGCTGACGCGGCCGGCCCTGGAGAACATGTCCTTGTGCGCCATCGGCACGCCGCCGAGCGGGCCGGCGCGCGGTGCGCGCGCGACCGACCGCGCATCCTCGGCATCGAGACGGATGAAGGCATTGATGTGAGGCTGCCAGGCTGCGGCGCGCGCCAGCGCCAGCTCGGTGAGCGCCTCCGCCGTCACGCGCCCCGCTGCGAGGGCGGCGAGAGCGTCCGTGAGCGTCGCCGGCGAAGTGGCCGCCGCAGTTGCGCGCGCGCCGGTCATGCCTTGGGCGCGAGCGCCGCGAGGGTGGCAGCGAAACCCTGAGGCTCCTCCTCGAAGGCAAGCCGCGCAGCCGCCTCGCGCACCTCTCGTGCGAGCGCGTTCACGTCGCGCGCGATCTCAGCGGCACGCTCGTCAGAGACCGCGATGCCGTACATGCCCTCAAGGATCGCCTTCACCGATGCGGTCTCGAGTGTTGTCATGCCTCGCCCTTCCCCTCAAGCGGGCGCGCGGCTGTGGCCGCTGCCCCTCGCCACCATGTGGCAGGCGGCGAGATGGTCATCCTGCGGCGATAGCCCCGCAAGCGCAGGCTGCGTCGCCGCGCACACCGCCTCCGCAAAGGCGCAGCGGGTGCGGAAGCGGCAACCGGAGGGCGGATTGATCGGGTTCGGCGGGTCGCCCAGCAGCGGCGGCTCGGTCATCCGCCTCGCCGGGTCCATGGAGGGGCGCGAGGCAAGCAGGGCGCGCGTGTAGGGGTGGCGCGGCGCGCCGTAGATGCTCTCCACAGGCCCGACCTCGGCGATCTTGCCGAGATACATCACGAGCACGCGGTCGGCGATGAACTGCACGACGTTCAGGTCATGGCTGATGAACACGTAGGTGAGATGGAACGCGCGCTTGAGGTCGACGAGCAGGTTGAGCACCTGCGCTTCGACCGACTTGTCGAGCGCAGAGACCGGCTCGTCGAGCACGATCACGCGCGGCTCGAGCGCCAGTGCCCGCGCGATGTTCACCCGCTGGCGTTGGCCGCCGGAGAGCTCGTGCGGGTAGCGCCTCGCGAACTGCTCGGGAGCGAGGCCGACGGCAGCGAGCAGGTCGCGCGCACGGGCCCGCGCCTTCGCCTTCGGAACGCCATGCACCATGGGCGCGAAGGCGATGCTGTCCTCCATCGGCAGGCGGGGGTTAAGCGAGGCGTAGCTGTCCTGGAACACCATCTGCATCTGCCGGCGCATCTCAGCAAGCGACATCCCACCGGGCCCGATCGGCTCGCCGTCGAAGATCACCTCGCCCGAGTCAGGCTCGATCAGACGCATCAGCAGGCGCGCGGTGGTCGACTTGCCGCAGCCCGATTCGCCGACGATGCCGAGCGTCTCGCCCTTCATCACCGAGAACGAGACGCCATCCACCGCCTGCACCGTGCCGATGGCGCGGTTGAGCAGCCCCCCTCTGATCGGGAAGTGCCGCTTGAGGTCGCGCACGATGAGCAGCGGCTGGGCAGGGCCGCCGACATCCCGCGGATCCGTCCCGCCAGCCGCGGTCACCGTCATGGTCGCACTCTCCCGCCTCGGAGCCCAGGCCGCAACCGGCGCGGCGCAGGCCTGCGGCGCATCCGCCTCCTGCACTCGGGCCTGCAACGCATGTGCCACCCCCTTCCCGGCCTGGATGGGCTAGCATGGCCGCACCACAACGGGGGAGACCAGCCATGACCGTGAAGGAGATCGCAGAGGCCTTCGCCGCCCTCCGCCGCGAGGGCAGGTTCGCCGAGGCGGGTGAGCGCTTCTGGTCCGACGACATCGTCAGCATCGAGGCGAGCCCCGGGGAGATGGCGCATCTCGAGGGCCGCGAGGCGGTGAAGGCCAAGACCGCGTGGTGGGAGGCCAACCACGAGGTGCACGGCTTCGAGACGCGCGGCCCCTACCTCAACGGCGCGCAGTTCGCGCTCCACTTCACGATCGACGTGACGCCGAAGACGACCGGCGAGCGGACGACGCAGGACGAGCTCGCCGTCTACACCGTGAAGGACGGCAAGGTGGTCGAGGAGCGGTTCTTCTATTGAACGGAGGCCCGCTTGCCCCACCCCGCCCCCGACCATAGGCTCGCGCGGGCCACCGGGGAGAGCGCCGCATGCGACCGCTGTTCGTCCTGATCAAGTGCGAAATGGGCCGGGCCTACGAGACGGCGCGCGAGGCGGTGGACCGAATCCCTGAGGTCTCCGAGATTTACTCGATCTCCGGCCAGTACGACCTGCTCGGCAAGTTCTATCTCGAGCCGGGTGACGACCCTGGCCTGTTCGTCACCGAGAAGGTGCAGCGCCTGCCGGGCGTGAAGGACACCTTCACGCTGATCACCTTCAACGCGTTCTCGGCCGGCGCCTCCTCCGGTGCGGGGGACGGATAGCGGCCCTTGTGGCTCTCCCCGGGCGTTGCCGTGCACGCTGCCGCGACACTCGCGCTTGCCGCCTTGGGAGGCTTCGCTGCCCATCTCGTCGGCATTCCGCTCGCCTGGATGATCGGCGCGATGATCGCAGTCGCGGCGGCGGGAGTGGCCAGTGCGCGGCCGGCAGCGCCTGCTGAGTTCCGACCCGCAGCGCTGATCGTTCTCGGCACAGGGTTCGGCCAGGCCTTCACCCAGCCTGTACTCGCAGCCCTCGCCGAGAGCCTTCCCGCGCTCGTGCTCGCAGGCTTCGCCTCCGTGCTCTCGGGCCTTGTTGTGTCGCGCGTCACTGCCCGCGCAAGCGGGCTCGACAGCCGCACAGCGTTCTTCCTCTCGGTTCCTGGCGGCATCGTCGCCATGGTGGTGCTCGCTGCCCGAGCCGGCGCCTCGGTTCCTGCCGTCACGCTCGGGCAGACGCTGCGCATGGTGCTTGTGGTGCTCGCCTACCCCATGGCGATGGCCGTCTTCGGCACGCCTGGGCAGGATGTTTTCTCGTTCACGCCGCCGCCAGTCTCCTGGCAGCGCCTGCCGGTTCTGTTCGCGCTCACGGTCGCCGGCGCGTTCCTTCTGAGCCACACCGGGCTTGCCAATCCCTGGATGATGGGGCCGGTGTCGGTCTCGCTTGCGCTGGCGGTTGCTGGCATGCCGCTTTCGGGTCTGCCGGCTGCCCTGGTCGACGCCGCCCAGGTGGCGATGGGAACAAGCCTCGGCGCCAGGCTGACGCGGGAGTTCCTGTTCCGGAGCCGGCCACTGCTCGTCGCGAGCGTGGTGAACATGCTGCTGCTCTCCGCCTTCGCCACCGCGATCGCCCTCGCCTGCGTGGCACTGGCGCAGCTGCCGCTCCAGGCGACTCTGCTTGGCACGGCGCCAGGCGGCATGCCTGAGATGGCGATCACGGCAAAGGTGATGAACCTTGGCGTGCCGCTCGTGCTCGGCTTCCATCTCGTGCGGCTGCTCATCTGCAACCTGTTCGTGCCGCCGCTCTGGCGCGCCTATTCCTGGGCGGAACGGACCCTCGGCCTCTCAGCGGGAGAGTAGCCCGATCGCCGCGGCGAACAGCGGCCCCTCCGGCTCCGCCCACGCATCCTGCACGGTGAAATGGTTCCGTCCCGGCAGCTCGAGCACGGCCGCGCGCGCCCCGCCCGCCGTCCACCGTCGTGCCAGGCCCTGGCTCTGGCGCAGGAACTCCGCGCTCTCCGCCCCGCCGACGGCGGCGATCACGCGCGCGCCTTCGGGCGGCGTGAGGTAGAGTGCGGAGAGGCGCATCGCCTCCGGATGGTCGAGGCCGAGCGCGATGTTCAGCGTGGTGCCGAGCAAAGGCGGCAGGTCGAACACGCCGGAGGAGGGCAGAACGCCGGCGAAGGCGAGGTCGTGCGCACCGCGCACCGCCCAGTCGGTCGCGGCGAGGGTGGCGGCAAGATGCCCGCCCGCGGAATGGCCGCCGACCAGCCAGCGCCGCGAGAGCCCCAAGGAAGGCGCGGCGTTCCAGAGCGTGACCGTCGCCGTCTTCACATCCTCGATCAGCGCCGCGAGCGTGACCTCTGGGCAGAGGGGATAGCCTGGCATGGCGACAGCGATGCCGCGCGCAAGCCACGGCTCGACGATGAAGGCGAAGTCGCGTCGGTGCCGCCGCTGCCAGTAGCCACCATGGATGAAGACGAGCACAGGCGGCTCAGCGACGCCCTCGGGCCGGTAGAGGTCGATCATCCGCCGCTCGCCTCGGCCGTAGGCGATCGTCTCGGGCCGCAAGCGCAGCACTGCCTCGGCCGAGGCCTTGGCCCAGCGCGCCGCGATTGCTGGATAGTCCGGCACGGCCGTGACGGTGGCGTATTGTTTCTCGAGATAGCCGAAGGAGAGGTCGTTCACGCGCGCGCCTTCCTGGCTGTCCGATCGCACCCTCGCCGAGCATCGCGCTCTCGATGCGCCGATCCGTTGCCCAGAACGCGACCGGCATCCAGCGCGGGAGCCTCGGCGCCTGTCCTTTCAGCCGTCGCTTGATCGTTTCGGAGTGCGTCTGCCCCCGCGCTCTCGAAGCAAGGGTCGTCGCAGCCTCCGGTCGTGCGTGACGAGACTGGGCCGCGTGCGATGGCGCCGCCACGCGTCTCGAAGCCGCATGGCCACGCCCGCGGGCTCTCCCGACGCTCCAGGGTCCCAGGGAGGATCACGCCTCCGCGCATGAGCGGCAGGCGCGGAGCATCTGTCGGAAGGTGCGTGTTCTGCGGGATCCCCCTCAGTCTCGTCCCGGGATGCACGGTTGTCCCCTCACGCACGCAACCCGTGCCAAGATTAGCAAGGCCGCGCCCGCCGCGGCAAACGACGCGCCGGTCACACGCCGAGCAGCGCGTGCAGGCGCTGCGGGTCGGCGAGCAGCGCGCGCCCCTCCCCTTCCCACGCCACGCGCCCCTTCTCCAGCACAGTGAAACGGTCGGCCAGCGCCGAGAGCGCGCGCACATCCTTGTCGACGACGAGGATCGCAAGCCCCTCCGCCTTGAGCCGTGCGAGCACGGCCCAGATCTCGTCGCGGACGAGCGGCGCGAGCCCCTCCGTCGCCTCGTCGAGGATGAGAAGGGCCGGGTTGGTCATCAACGCGCGGCCGATCGCGAGCATCTGCTGTTCGCCACCGGAGAGGGTGCGGGCCGGTTGACGCGCCCGTTCGGCAAGGCGAGGAAAGAGGGTGCTAACGCGCGCAACCGTCCACGGCCCCGGCCGCGCGGTCGCGATCAGATTCTCGGCGACGGTGAGTGTCGGGAAGACCTGCCGTCCCTCGGGGACGAGGCCCAGGCCCAGCCGCGCGATCCGGTGCGGGGCGAGGCCGGCAAGCGCCTGCCCTCGGAACCGGACGCTGCCGGCGGCAGGCGGCGTCAGCCCCAGGATGGCGCGGATGGTCGTCGTCTTGCCCATGCCGTTGCGGCCGATGAGCGCCAAGGCCTCGCCCTCCCCCACCCGAAGCGAGACGCCGAACAGCGCCTGGGCGGCGCCGTAGAACGCCTCGATTCCTGACGCCTCAAGCAGCGGCTCAGGCATCGATGAGGTCGCCGAGATAAGCCTCGCGCACCGCGCGGTCGGCCCGGATCGCCTCTGGGCTGCCGGAGGCAATCACGCGGCCGCCGGCAAGAACGGTGATCCGGTCCGCGAGCGCGAACACCGTGTCCATGTCGTGCTCGACGAGCAGGATCGCGACCCGCCCCTTCAGCGCTGCGAGGCGGCGGGCGAGAGCCGGCGTCTCGGCAGCGCCGAGGCCGGCGGCCGGCTCATCGAGCAGCAGCACGCGCGGCGCCTGCGAGAGCGCGATCGCGAGCTCGAGCTGGCGCTGCTCGCCATGGCTGAGCAGGGCGGCGGGCACCTCCGCCCGCGCACCGAGCCCGGCGGCGGCAAGTGCCGCCTCGGCCGCACCCGTCAGCGTCGGGTCGGAGCATGCGGGGCGGAGGAACCGGAAGTTCCGCCCCTCCGCTCCCTGCACTGCCAGCATCACGTTTTCCAGCACCGTCAGCCCGCGGCAGAGCTGCGTGATCTGGAAGCTCCGCGCGATGCCGCGCTGCGCCCGGCGGGCCGGGCCGAGCGCTGTGACGTCCTCGCCGGCAAGAAGCACCGTCCCGGAATCCGGCCGCTGCTCTCCGGCAAGCATCGCAACCAGGGTCGACTTGCCAGCGCCGTTCGGCCCGATCACGGCATGGCACTCGCCGGGAAGCAGGGTGAGCGAGACGTCCTCGTTGGCCGCGAGCGCACCGAAGCGGCGCGTGAGGCCGCACGCCTCGAGCAACGGCCTAGGCATAGCGGCGCGCCCCCGCCACGAGGCTCCAGAGGCCGCCGCGGAAGAACAGCACGACAACGAGCAGCGCGGGCCCGAGGATGAGCATCCAGTGCTCGGTGATCGCCGCGAGCTCCTCCTCTGCGAGGAGGAGCGCGACCGCGCCAAGCACCGGACCATAGAGCGTTCCCTGGCCGCCGAGGATCACCATCACGAGCAGCTCCCCCGAGCGTTGCCAGGAAAGCAGGTCGGGCGAGACGAAGGAGGCCTGGTTGGCGAGGATCGCGCCGGCGAGGCCGGTCACGGCGCCGGAGAGGATGAAGGCAGCAAGCCTAAGCCGATAGACCGGCAGACCAAGCGCCAGCGCGCGACGCTCGTTCATGCGCGCCCCCCGCAAGGCGAGACCGAAGCGCGCGGCCATCGCAAGCCGCGCGAACACGAGGAAGAGCACGACGAGGACGAGAGCAACCCAGTAAAGCGGTGCATCGCCCGCGAGCGACACCCCAGCAAGGACGTTCCGGGCGGGCAACATCAGCCCGTCCGTGCCGCCATATTGCGGCAGGGCGAGGACTAGGAAGAACACCATCTGCGCAAAGGCCAGCGTGATCATAATGAAGTGCACACCGCGTGTCCTGAGGCTGATCGCGCCGATCGCTGCGGCCAAGAGGCCGCACAGGATCGCCGCTGCCGGCCAGGCGACGAGCGCTTCCGCCGTACCGCCGATGCGCACCGGCCAGTCGATCACCGCGCTGCCCGCGGCGCGGTGGTGCAGGAGCACGCCGGCGACATAGGCGCCGGTGCCCAGGAAGGCACCGTGGCCGAAGCTCACCAGCCCGCCATAGCCGACCACGAGATCGAGCGCGCCGGCAGCAAGAGCGTAGGCGAGCATCCGGGTCAGCACCGAGAGCAGGAAGGCCTCGTCCAGCGCCTCGAGCAGCAACGGGGCGGCGGCCAGCGCCGCCGCGCCAGCGACCATCGCGGCGCGCTCACGCATGGCGCGGGAAGAGGCCCTGCGGGCGAAGCGTGAGCACCACCGCCATGAGCAGGTAGACAGCGACCGAGCCGAGATTGGCGGCCACCTGGTCGGCGCTCGAAGGCGGCAGCACGCCGCGCAGCAGCACAGGCAGGAGCGCGCGTGCCCAGGTGTCGGTCAGCCCCACGAGCAGGGCGCCCGCAAGCGCGCCCCTGACGCTGCCAATCCCGCCCACAACGACGACGACGAAGGCGAGGATCAGGATCTGCTCGCCCATGCCGACCTGCACCGCGAGCACCGGCCCCGCCATTACGCCGGCGAGCCCCGCGAGTGCCCCACCGAGGGCGAAGACGAGCGCGAACAGGAGCCCGATATCGACGCCAAGCGCCTCGACCGTCTCGCGATGCGTGCTGCCCGCCCTGATCAGCATGCCCACCCGAGTGCGCCCGATCAGCCAGCCGAGGAACAGGGCGGCGCCAAGCCCGGCGCCGATCACCGCGAGCCGGTAGGCCGGATAGGGCACGCCCGGCAGCACCTCGACGGTGCCAGAGAGCGGCGGCGGCGCGGAGAGGAAGATCGGCGCCGGGCCCCAGAGCACCTTCACGCCCTCGTTGAAGGTGAGGATCAACGCATAGGTGGCGAGAACCTGGTCGAGATGGTCGCGCGCATAGAGGCGGCGGATCACCGTAAGCTCGACCAGAAGCGCGATCAGCGCCCCCGCCAATGCGCCCGCGAGCACACCAAGCGCGAAGGAGCCGGTGCGCGCAGTGACCGTCGCGCCGACGAAGGCGCCTGCCATGTAAAGGCTGCCGTGGGCGAGGTTGATCACGTCCATGATGCCGAAGATCAGCGTTAGCCCCGCGGCGATCATGAACAGCATCACGCCGAGCTGCAGCCCGTTCAGCGTCTGCTCGACGAGGAGAAGAGCGGTCATCGTGCGGCAGCGGGAAAGCGCTCCCTCCCCAGCGTGCCGTTCATCCCGGCAGGGCGCACTGCGCCGCGTAGGCGTCCTGATGGTTTTCGAACGCCGTGCCGATGGTGCGGTTGACAACGCGCCGCTGCGCGTCCTTGACCACTTCGCGCATGTAGATTGTCTGGATCGGGTGGTTGTTGTTGCCGAACCTGAACGAACCGCGGACGGACTGGAACTCCGCCCGCTTCAGCGCTGCATTGAAGGCAGCGCGGTTGCCGACCTGGCCGCGCGTTGCCGCGAGCGCCGAGCCGATCAGCAGCGCGGCGTCGTAGCCCTGGCTCGCGTAGAGGCTCGGCAGCCGGCGGTATTCTGCCTCGAAGGTGTCGACGAACTGCCGGTTCGCCGGGAAAGGCAGATCCAGCGCCCATTGCGAGGCGTTGAAGCAGCCGAGCGCATCGTCGCCGACCGCAGGCAGCACGTCCTGGTCGAAGGAGAAGCCGGGGCCGTAGAGCGGGATGCGCCCGCGCAGCCCGGCGGCGGCATATTGCTTGATGAAGTTGATGCCAAGGCCCCCCGGCAGGAAGATGTAGACGGCTTCGGGGCCGGCAGCGCGAATGGCGGCAAGTTCGGCGGCGTAGTCGAGCTGGTCGAGCCGCGTGTAGGTCTCGGAGACGACCTCCCCCTTGTAGAAGCGCTTGAAGCCGGTGAGCGCGTCTCGGCCCGCGGGATAGTTCGGCGCGACGATGAAGGCGCGCTTCACCCCCTGCTGCGTCATGTACTGGCCAACCGCCTCGTGCAGGTTGTCGTTCTGCCAGGCAACGTTGAAGTAGTTCGCGTTGCAGCCTTCCCCCGCGAGCTGGCTCGGCCCGGCGTTGGCGCTAATGTAGGTCGCTACCGGCAGCACCACGGGGGCAACGGCAAGCATCACGTTCGAGAACACGATCCCCGTCAGCACCTGGATGCGGTCGCGCCTGACCATGCGCTCGGCGATCGCGCGGCCGTTCTCGGGGCGCAGGCCATCATCGGCGACGACCACCTCGACCGGATAGCCGCCTAGGCGGCCGCCCGCGTTCTTCACCACGAGGTTGAAGCCGTCGCGTATGTCGTTGCCGAGCGCCGCGCCGGGGCCTGAGAGCGTGGTGATCATGCCGATCCTGATCGGGCCCGATTGCGCAATGGCAGGTGCGGCGAGGGCCCCGAGAGCCGAAGGCGCAAGCGGCAGGGCGGCGGCTGTAGCGAGCAGGCGGCGACGACGGATGGCCATGCTGTGAACTCCCCTCTTGTCGTAGACATTCAGGCCGCCGGAACGGCCGTGCCGATCATGCAGTCGCGCGCAAGGTCGATGCCGAGGTCGACGCAGACCGCCATGGCGCGGCCCGGGCTGAGGTCCGCCTGGCAGAGGCGAACGCGGGAGGGAACCTGCATCGGCAGCACGTCACCGCCGGTTGCGAGCCCCTTGGGGTCGCGGAACGGGCCAATCAGCTCGGTCACCATGCCGAGCCGCCCGCGCACATGATGCGGCATGCGGATATGCGGCCGGCCGACCGAGATCGCCGGCCGCTCGTCAGCGACGCGCACCGGATCCCTCGCCGGAACCTGGCGTTCACGCCCGCCTCGCCTTCAGCGCGGCGAGCTTCGCCGTGAGCTGGCCGAGCTTGAGGATGCCCTGGCGCTCCATGGTGTGGACGATGGAGCGTAGCCAGCGCTCGTGATACGAGAGGCGCGCGCAGTCCTCGCCGGGGAGGCGCTCGATGCCGAGGCGTAGCTCGTCGGCCGTCTGAAGCCCCTTGCGTCCGAGCATGGTCCGGATCGCGTCAACCTCCTTCTCCAAGGGCGCGAGAATGCGCTCCGCCCGCGACACCGGGCGGGGCCAGAGGTGGTCCGGATCTCGGCCCAAGTCGTGGAGCCCGCGTCGTTGCGGGTTCGTCGTCATGGCGCGATCCTAGGCCGCTCGCCCGACATGCGCCAACATGTCTGCACCAGGAAGCGTGTGGATCGCAGGTGCCTTCGAAAGCGTCTCGAGATCGGGAACCGGCCTCGCGCAGGCGGGGATGAGCGCGAGCGCACGCTCGATTGCCCAAGCGGCCGCAAGCAGGAAGGCATCGCCGCCGCGCGGGCCGACGATCTGGATGCCGAAGGGAAGCCCGCGCGAATCGACGCCACAGGGCAGAACGATCGCCGGGTGTGTCGAGAGGGTCACGCCGTAGGGCAGCGCAAGCCACGCATAGTAGGTGTCGAGCTTCCGGCCGTCGATCTCGCGCGGTGCGAGTTCGGTCCAGAGCGTCGGCTGCACCGTCATCGCTGGCGAGATGATCAGATCGAAATCGCGGAAGAAGGCCCCGAAGCGGCGATAGATCTGCGTCTGCAGCGTGTGCGCCTCGGCCATATCGGCAAGCGTATAGCGAAGCCCTTCCTCGATGTTCTCGATCACATTCGGCCCGAGCATGTGGCGGGCGTGGGTGTAGGTGGAGAGGTGCCTCGCGAGGAATGCCTCGGCGCGCAGCACGGCGAAGGCACGTTCCGCCCCCGTCATGTCAGGATGCCCCTCGGTCGCGGAGGCGAAGATGCCGCGGAATCGCGCGACGCGGTCGGCGAACAGGGCGCGGACCTCTGCTGAGGTCGGCGCGAAGCCGAAATCGGCCGTCACCGCCACACGAAACGTTGCCGGGTCGAGCTCGGGCAGCGGGTGGAACTCCCGCTCCTCGACCATCCTGCGGCCGAACACCGTGCGCGACAGCGGATCACGCGGATCGTCGGAGGCCATCGCCGCGAGCATCATGGCGAGGTCGGGAACGGTTCGTGCCATCGGTCCGAGCACGGAGGACGGGTACCAGCCGAGACCCCGCTTCTCCGAGGGCACAAGCCCCGGCGACGGCCGGAAGCCGACGATGCCGCAATAGGCCGCAGGGTTGCGCAGGGATCCGCCGAGATCCGAGCCCGAGGCGAGCGGCACCATGCCGGTTGCGAGCGCGACAGCCGACCCGCCCGAGGAACCGGCGCAGGAACGCGCGGGGTCGAAGGGGTTGCCGGTCGGCCCGAACACGGGGTTGATCGTGTTGGCGCCGGCGCCGAACTCTGGCGTGTTGGTCTTGCCGAGGATGAGGGCGCCGGCCGCGCGCAGGCTCGCCACCATGCCGCAATCGGCATCCGGCACGAACTCGGCATATTGCGGGCTGCCGTAGGTGGTGCGCAGCCCCTTCGTCTCCTCGAGGTCCTTGATGCCGACGGGCAGCCCGTGCAGGAGCGGCAGGGTTTCACCCCGAATCACCGCAGCCTCAGCTGCCTTAGCCGCCGCCCGCGCCGCGACCTCGTCGATCGAGACAATCGCGTTGACGGCGTGGTTGACGCGCTCGATCCGCGCGAGATGCGCATCGAGCAGGTCGACCGGGCTGATCGCCTTGCGCCCGATCAGCCTGCGCTGCTCGATCGCGGTGAGCTCGCAGAGCGCGGTGTTGGACATGCCTCCTCCTTCCCAAGAACCCGGGTCTCAGAACCCAATGGCGCAGCCGTCCTTGCGCGGATCGGAGGCGCCGACGAGCGCGCCTGCGGCGTGGTCGATCCAGATCGCCTGGCCGCCACCATGCGGCTTGTCCACGAGAACCGGCACATGGCCCATGCGCGCGAGGATGTCGAGCGTCGCTGGGGGAATGCCGCGCTCCGCCTGCACCTTGCCGTCCCAGGGGAAGAGCCTGGGCGCATCGAGCGCCTCCTGGATGTCCAGGCCGTAGTCGAACAGGTTGCAGAGGAAGGAGGTCTGGCCCATCGGCTGGTAGTGGCCGCCCATGACGCCGAAGGGCATCACGGCGCGGCCGTCTTGCATCAGAAGCCCCGGGATGATCGTGTGCATCGGCCGCTTGCCGGGTGCAATGCAGTTTGGGTGGCCGCGCTCAAGGCAGAAGCCGAAGCCGCGGTTGTGCAGCATCACGCCCGACTCCGGAGCGAGGATTCCCGACCCGAAGCTATGGAACAGAGAGTTGATGAAGGAGCAGGCGTTGCCCTCGCTGTCCACGACGCAGAGATAGACCGTGTCCGCATGCGCGGGCAGAAGCGCCGCAAGCCCTGCCGGCGGCAGCGCGCGCATCGCGCGGGCGGGGTCGATGCTGTCGCGGAGGGCGCGCAGATAGTCGGGCGAGGTCAGACGCGCGACCGGCACCTCGACCTGCGCCGGGTCGGCTAGGAAGGCGTCGCGGTCGCGATAGACGAGCCGGGCGGCCTCGATGTGGCGGTGCCAGCGCTCGGCCGATATCGCCCCGCCCTCGGCGGGGGCGAAGCCTTCGAGGATTCCAGCGAGCATGAGCACGAGAAGGCCCGAGCCGTTCGGTGGGCACTGGACGAGCTCGAAGCCCTTCCAGGAGGAGCGGATCGGGGTGACGAACTCGACCGTGGCGGTGGCGAAATCCTCCTCCGTATGCAGCCCGCCACGCGCGCGCAGCTTCGCCACCATGTCTGCCGCGACTGGCCCCTCATAGAACCCCTTTGAGCCCTCGCGCGCGATCCGGCGCAGCGTCCGGGCGAGCTCGGGTTGGCGGAACACGAAACCGGGCTTGGGCGCCGAGCCGCCGAACAGGAAACGCACGCGGCTGTCTGGGTCGGCCGCGAGCGTCGCGGTCGCTGCCGCCCAGTCGCTCGCCACCCGGTCGTGCACTGGATGCCCCTCCTCGGCCAGCCGGATCGCCGGCTCGAGCAGCGAGTCGAGCCCCTTCCGCCCATGCGCCTCGGCGAGCGCCTCCCAGGCCCGCACGGCGCCAGGGATCGTGACGCAGTGGGGCGAGTTCGGATCGAGCGTCTTGATCCCCCGTTCCTCGAACCAGTCGATGCTATACCCAGCCGGAGCCCTGCCGGAGCCGTTCATCGCGATCACCCGGCCGCCCCCTGCCGGGGCGTAGAGACAGAAGCAGTCCCCGCCGATGCCCGTCGACTGCGGCTCGACCACGCCGAGCACGGCAGCGGCGGCGATCGCGGCGTCGAGCGCATTGCCGCCGGCGCGCAGCGTGTCGAGCGCCACAAGGGTCGCGACCGGCATCGAGGTCGCCGCCATGCCGCGGGTGCCGCGCGCGGGGCTGCGGCCGGGGCGGTGGAAATCACGCATCCGTTTCGCTCTGTGTTCGTCTCAGAGGCAGCACATTCCGCCGTCGATCAGAAGCGAGGCGCCGTTGATCAGCCCTGCTGCCGGCGAGGCGAGGAACACCGCGGCACCCATCACGTCCTCCACCTGGCCGATGCGGCCGAGCGGGATGGCGCGTACGGCGCGCTCCATGAAGGCAGCGTCCGAGAGCACGCCTGCCGTCAGCGGCGTCTCGATGAAGGTCGGGCAGATCGCGTTCACGCGGATGCCCTTCGGGCCGAGCTCGACTGCCATCGCCTTGGTCAGCCCCTCGAGGGCGTGTTTCGTGGCCGTGTAGATGCTTCGGTTCTGGGCCGCGACGTGGCCATTGACGGAGGAGAGGTTGATGATCACCCCGCGCTTGCCGCAGTCGACCATGCCCTGCGCGACCGCCTGCGCGACTGTGATCGCGGCGCGCAGATTGAGGTCGATCAGCGCATCTACCGACGCGTCCGAGGCGTCGAGGAAGGGCTCGCGTATGTTGGTGCCGGCGTTGTTGAGGAGGATGTCGAACGGCCCCTCCGCAGCGACCAGAGCGCGCACCGCGGCACGGTCGGTCACGTCGAGCGGAAGAGCCTTCGCCGCGTGGCCGCGGGCTACGATGCCCGCCACCGTCTCCTCCATTTCCGGCAGCGACCGCGCCGTGAGTAGGACCTCCGCCCCCGCCTCGGCGAAGGCGATCGCGATCGCCCGGCCTATGCCCTTGGAGGCGCCGGTCACCAGCGCGCACTGGCCGTCGAGGCGAAAGCTCGGCGTTGTCGGAAAGCGTGTCTCGGAACTCGCAACGGCCATCGGATCGGTCCTTCTCTCCTCGTCGGCAGCGCTGATGCCATGGCGCCAGTGCGCGGTCCAGCCGCCAGAGGCGAGAGCGCCCAGGACGGTGACCAACTGAGCAGCCGGGCATTGGAGAAAGCCGGTCGCCCGAAACCGCCTCCCCGAGGCGCCCGCGGAGCCAAGCAGAGGGCGCGCGGTCAGAGCCTCTGAGGAGCGGCGAGGACTGATCGCGCCTAGGCTGCGGCGAGGGCGGAGGCGGCTGCCCGCTGCCCTGCCTGTTGGCCTCGGCCTTCTGCCAGAGACGGGGCAGCGGCTCGGGTCGAGCCGCGAGCGGCAAAAACGCGGCCATGCCGCCCTCGCCACACCGCCCGCACGCTCGCGCGCCTCGCGCCGCCTCGCCCATCGGCTCTGCACGCCCAGGCGATGACAAGCGCCGGCGCCGCGACCATGATCGGCGCGACGCAAGGGGGAGGAACCAGAATGGACAGCGGCGGGGCGGGGACGATCGCCTGGGAGGATTTCGACCGGGTCGATATCCGTGTCGGCACGGTGGTGGACGCGCAGCCCTTCCCAGAGGCGAGAAAGCCCTCGATCAAGCTCTGGGTCGATTTCGGTCCTGCCATCGGCACGCGACAGACCTCGGCGCAGCTGACGGTGCACTATCGGCCGGATTCGCTGATCGGCCGGCAGGTGGCCGGGGTGGTGAACCTCGCGCCCAAGCGGATCGCCGGGTTCGAGAGCCAGTTCCTGGTGCTCGGCTTCCCCGACGAGGAGGGCGGGGTTGTTCTGGTGCGGCCCGATTTCCTCGTGCCAAACGGCGGCAGGCTCTTCTGAGGCGCGGTCCGTTTCGGGGCGCGCTCCTGCGCGAGCGCGTCCCGTTGGACGGGTGCGTCATTGTTCTGTCACTTGTGTGGAGAAGCTGGCGCATTTATGTGCGACGCAGCAGACTCCGCCGCTTGCGTCGGGCCAGCTGCGGAGGCCGAGAAGCAGGGAGAGCATCCGATGAAGACTCTTGCCACGGTCGCGGCCTTCGGCGTTTTGGCCCTCGGCCTCGCCGCGACGCCGACAACGGCCCAGGAGCAGTGCCCGCGCGGCGCGCTCGATTCGCGCTTCTGCGACCGCGACGGCGACCTTGTCGCCGACACCCCGACCGATCCGCGACAGCTCGTCGATCCGCGCACGCTGATCTTCGCCTACACGCCGGTCGAGGATCCTGCCGTGTATCGTCGGGTCTGGGCTGAATTCCTTGACCACCTCGCGAAGACGACGGGCCGGCAGGTGCAGTTCTTCCCCGTGCAGTCGAACGCCGCCCAGATCGAGGCGATGCGCGCCGGCCGCCTGCACGTCTCGGGCTTCAACACGGGGTCGGTTCCGCTCGCCGT
>Ga0308417_1000311_pt1 | contig 36197 bp, 37 predicted proteins | sample HotsprSampleOS65_FD_203528 | JGI IMG/M metagenome (GOLD analysis project Ga0308417, IMG submission 203528) | Hot spring phototrophic mat microbial communities from Octopus Spring, Yellowstone National Park, Wyoming, United States - 20090730_OS65 ...
GATTGGGAGTGTCGTCGCTGAAGTCGTTTAGCAGTCAGCGAGAGAAGGTTGTGGGGGCGCAATAACCAGCGGTTAGAGTTGACATGCTCCGCTGCGCTCCGCATGCAACTCAACCGCGGGCCGTTATTGCGCCCCAGCAAGGTGGATGTGGATTGGGAGTGTCGTCGCTGAAGTCGTTTAGCAGTCAGCGAGAGAAGGTTGTGGGGGCGCAATAACCAGCGGTTAGAGTTGACATGCTCCGCTGCGCTCCGCATGCAACTCAACCGCGGGCCGTTATTGCGCCCCAGCAAGGTGGATGTGGATTGGGAGTGTCGTCGCTGAAGTCGTTTAGCAGTCAGCGAGAGAAGGTTGTGGGGGCGCAATAACCAGCGGTTAGAGTTGACATGCTCCGCTGCGCTCCGCATGCAACTCAACCGCGGGCCGTTAGCCCGCATCAGCAAAGGAGTAAGAATATGGCTCACAGGCCAATGAAGGGTGAATACAGAACGATAGAACAACTAAGGGAGCATTATGAGATAGAAAAGGAATTGGCATATAAGCTGCGATTTGCATCTAAAGAAGAAAGGCGTTATCTCTACCGTTCTCTGTATGATGAGCTATATTTGCGTGTTCCCCTTCATCCGCAACTTACTCGTAAATCATCGCCTTTGGAAACAGCGCAGGCTGTCAGTTCACAGATGAAGGTACTTAGACCTTTCTTGAATAAAAACATCACATTTCTGGAAGTCGGCCCTGGTGATTGTGCATTGTCAATCGAAGTGACCAAATTCGCGAAGCAGGTCTATGCAGTTGACGTCTCTGATGAAATTACCAAAGGTCTGACACCGCCACCGAACTTCCATCTCGTTCTTTCCGACGGTATTAGTGTTCCAGTACCCCCAAGTAGTGTAGATGTAGCATACAGCAACCAACTGATGGAACACTTGCACCCTGACGACGCACTTGAACAAATAGAAAACATTTACAATGCGCTGATTCCTGGTGGGGTCTATATCTGTATTACACCGAATAGATTGAGTGGCCCTCATGATATTTCAAAATTCTTTGACGAAGTGGCAACTGGCTTTCACCTGAAGGAATACACGACCTTGGAATTGAGCAGTCTATTCAGAAAGGTTGGATTCTCACGGTTCAGGGTTTACATTGGAGCCAAAGGGAAATATATCAGTCTTCCTGTTTTCCCAATTGTCTTGTACGAGACATTATTGGATAAACTCCCGTATAAACTTAGAAAGACCATTGTACGAATTCCGCCGTTTAGGTTATTGCTGGGCATTCGATTAGTTGGAATAAAGTAGCCCAGAAAGCGAAAGGCAGGCTAACAACGGGTTGCAGCCGACGTTGCTCCGCTGCGCTCCGCAATGCGGCTGAATCCGACCGTTAGGACGTTGGACAAGGCGGAATCTCTAGAAAGGATCTGCATGAATCATAGTGGACAGCCATTAGCAGAGGTCTTCGGTTATCTGGTTACAGACCAAACCGAAACGGCGAAGCGGTACCGTTCTCATCGCCTCTGCCCCTTCAACAACAAGGTACCGAATTGTACAAAAGACAAGGCAAAGAACCCCCTTGGAGTATGCAGTATCTATCATGAGAACGAGCCTGTCATTACTTGTCCAATTTGATTCCGCCAGGATTGGATTATTACCGACCATGCTGCTTCCTTTTTCTTTGGGGAAGGAGTGCGGTGGACTTCTCTAACAGAAGTGCGTTTGAATGATGCCACGGGTAAATCTGCCGGCAACATTGATGTGGTGCTTGTTGCCTATGATGATGCTGGCAAGGTCATTGATTTTGGCGCCCTTGAGATTCAGGCTGTCTACATTTCTGGCAACGTTCGCGAACCGTTCGAGTATTATATGGGAGATCCGCAGGGCAGGGCTTCAATGGATTGATCCAAGGAACCGAACTGCCCCCGTCCTGATTACCTTTCGTCGTCCCGAAAGAGGCTTGTCCCCCAACTTGTTTACAAGGGTGGAATCTTGCACAGTTGGAAAAAGAGAATCGCTGTGGCACTGAACAGAACCTTCCTTGCTACTCTGCCCCCTCTGAAACAAGTTCCAAAAGGTGAGGCTGATATTGGGTGGTTCATCTATGATCTAAAACTACACGCGGAAGAGGGCCATGGACCTGGACGATACTATCTTACGAAGGTGGATGAGGTTTTTACTGAATTTGAGCCCGCTTTGCTTTCTATTACCACACCATTGCCTGGGGGAATGGAAGACTTTATCAAGTTGCTCCAGGAAAAACTTGACGAGCAACTGGAGAGCCCGCCAACGAACCAAACTATTGAGAGGCCGTTTTGACCATGGCAATGCAGAGACAGCTTCCATTGTTTTCTGAACTATCCGAGGGTACATCTTTACCGCGCCCGGTCAATGTTGCCTCTGTCCCGCAGCGAAGCCCTTTTCGGTATCCCGGCGGGAAGACATGGTTTGTGCCAACATTCCGGCGTTGGATTGCAAGTATGAATGCAAGGCCGGGTATTCTGGTCGAACCGTTTGCTGGTGGGGGAATCATCAGTCTTACAGCTCTCTTTGAGAATTTGGTTGAAAAGGCTGTCATGGTCGAGTTAGATGACGAAATCGCTGCCGTCTGGGAAACCGTAGTCAATGGTGATGCAGAGTGGTTAGCCAATCGAATCATGGCGTTCGAGATAACGAGAGAAGCGGTGTTAGAGGAACTTCAGAAGACTCCCACAACAAAAAGAGAGAAAGCATTTCAAACGATTCTGAAGAATCGAACGTTACATGGAGGAATACTCGCTGAGGGTTCCCGCTTCATCAGGCATGGGGAGAATGGAAAAAGAATTGGCTCTCGATGGTATCCGAAGACGCTTGCTCGGAGACTTGTCAATCTCAATCATATTGTGAGTAGGATTGATTTCCGTCGCGATGATGGATTGAAAGTGATGATAGAGTTTGCCAGCCGCGAGGATGCCGTCTATTTTGTCGATCCTCCCTATACTGTCGGTGGAAAAAAGGCAGGCAAACGACTCTATAAACATCATCAGATTAATCATGAAAATATATTTACGATATGTGAGTCAATCGTGGGTGATTTACTGATGACATACGATGAGGCAGAAGAAGTGAACGAAATGGCACATAGGCATGGGTTTCAGATGCGTTTTATTCCAATGAAAAATACTCATCACACTACAATGAGGGAGTTAGTCATTGGGAGAGATTTATCATGGTTATGAGCTACCTGCCATCCGCGAACCCGAGGTCAGACATAGCGTAAAGAAAGCCAAGAGATGAACGTCCTAACCACTCGCTGCAGCCGACTGCTCCCTCGGCTCGCTTTGCTCGTCTCGGTCGCAGCGGGTGAGCTCATCCGTTAGGCGCCCCAGGACCACAACCGAAACCGGAGACTCGCAGGTGGTAGTGAACGAATGGCTGGCATGAAGACGCGACGAATCAACGCCGACAAACCGCACCTCTGGAAGGCGGACATCGCTGCTTCTGTTGACCGCTTCAACCAGTGGTTTATGGACTTTGCGCCCGAGGCGTTTCGGTCTACACGGGTCAAAACCACCGAACATGTGAAGAGGGCGCTTCTCGCGACCAGCGACCTGCGAGCCCTGAATGCAGCCACGCTGAAGGCAAACCCCGGCGCGCTCCCGACGCTGCGCATGTGCACCGCACCGCCGCTTGCCGTAGACCGGCTCGTCGGCTTGGCGGGTGCAAGCAAGAATCTCGTTGGACGAATGGAGAAGGGTAAGTTGCCAACCAAGATGGCGGCTGCCGACCTCGACACGGAGCTGACAAAGATTTGCGGCATTCTCTCACGACTCTTGGACCGGGACATTTTCCCCTGGCTGGACAGTGGCGAGGGTTCAACCGATCATGAACGCGACCGGGCCTCAACGATCGTTGCCGACCGGCTTTGCAGCGCGGTAGCGAATCCAGTTGTCCGCAACGCTCAGGAGCAACGGCAGCTCGTCCTGATCGGCGACTATCTCGATCGGCTTGGCTATCGAAAACAACCCCACCCATCAGACAAGCCCCTCACGGATATGGAACCGGGCACGTATACCTTCCGCTTGAATGTGCCCGTCGGAAAGACTCATAGGGTCAATATCCCGATCGACGTTGTTATCCAACCCAAGAAACTGCGCAAGGACTGCCTGCCAATCCTTATCGAGGCCAAGTCAGCAGGTGATTTCACAAACACAAACAAGAGACGCAAGGAAGAGGCGACGAAGATTCATCAGCTACAGGCGACCTACGGGGAGGCTGTGACTTTCGTGCTGTTCCTTTGCGGATATTTCGGCAGCGACTATCTGGGTTACGAAGCCGCAGAAGGGATCGACTGGGTGTGGGAGCATAGGATCGACGATTTGGGAAAACTGGGGTTGTAGAACCGATGTTGGCCAAACACGAGACTGCCATTGAAGTGCGGCGACAAGCCATCCAGGCGACGCTCGATTCAAGGAAGTCTGCCGCGGAGAGGAACCGCCTGGGCCAATTCGCGACTCCACAAGCACTCGCGGTGGAGATTGCCCGCTACGTCAAGTCCGTTGCCGGCAATGGACTGCGGGCGATAAGGTTCGCCGATCCCGCGATCGGCACTGGCAGCTTTTACTCCGCTGCGCTTGAGGTGTTCGGCTCAGAACGGATTGAACGGGCTGTTGGTGTGGAGATTGACCCCGCTTTCTGTGATGCCGCCCGCGACCTGTGGGGGCCGTTCGGGCTCGATGTCGTGCAAGCCGATTTTACCAGCCTTGTCACAAGCCCCCGCTGTCCGGCCGCGCCCAACCTGATCCTTACAAATCCCCCTTACGTGCGGCATCACCACCTCGATCGCGAGGAGAAGGAACGCCTTCAATTGCTTGCTTGCCGAATGGCTGGCGTCAAAGTCAACGGCCTCGCGGGCCTGTATGTCTACTTCATGCTTCTCGCGACGGCATGGATGGAGGACGGCGGCTATGCAGCGTGGCTTGTGCCCTCGGAGTTCATGGACGTCAACTACGGTATTGCCCTGACGCGATACCTTACAGATCGCGTCACGCTCATCCGAGTCCACCGCTTCGATCCGGAAGACGTGCAATTCGGCGATGCCCTGGTTTCTTCGGTTGTTCTCGTGTTCCGAAAGGCCTCGCCCCCCTCCGGGCACGTCGTCGAGTTCACCTTCGGGGGAACCATTCCGAGGCCGCACGTAACCGACTCGATCACCATGGAACAACTGCGCGAGTCGCGGAAGTGGATCGTATACCCAAGTCATGCGAGCAACGATAGGCGAACGTCGAACGCCGCTGACGACGTGACCCTGGGCGACCTCTTCCGTATCCAACGGGGTATCGCGACAGGCAACAACAAGTTTTTCGTCCTCGAACGCCGCGAGGCCGCCAGCCGCGGTTTTCCGGAGCGCTACCTTCGGCCCATTCTGCCTAGCCCGCGCTTCCTCAAGACAACTGTCATCGAAGCGGATCACGACGGCTACCCGCTCGTCGAACCTCAACTCTGCCTCATCGACTGCGACCTACCCGAAGCCGTCCTGCGAGTCCGGCACCCGGCCCTCTGGGATTACCTCCAGACCGCCGAGGCGCTAGGCATCAAGGATGGCTACCTCGTTGGCAAGCGAAGACCCTGGTACAGACAGGAGCAACGTGACCCAGCCCCGTTCCTCTGCACATACATGGGACGCGGTTCCGACCAGAAGCGGCCTTTCCGCTTCATCTGGAACCGATCACGGGCCATTGCGACCAACCTCTATCTCATGGTGTATCCAAAGGGCAGCCTGGCGTGGCTCTTGCGGGAGAATCCCGATTATGGTGCCGATGTGTTTGCTCTACTTGGGCAGGTGACCGGACACGAACTGCGTGGCGAGGGTCGCGTCTATGGTGGTGGCCTTCATAAGATTGAGCCGAGCGAACTTGCCCGTATTTCCGCTTCGGCGTTTGTCGACCGGTGGCCTGAACTCAGACGTGCGGTGCACCGCCAGGCAGGGTTGTTTGATGAGGTATCGAGCGCACCGGGCGCCTAACAATGGGTTGCAGCCGACCTCGCTATGCTCGGCGGCTGAACCCGACCGTTGGGCGGCGGTGAGAAAGGCAAACACAGCCCCCATCGCCAGGCTCAGGCAGCGACGGGGTGCGGGATGCGGGCAAGGTTGGCCACACGCAGACGAGGTTGGCAAGCGGCGGAGTGTCCCGCATTGTGCGGGTGCGCGAGGGCGGGTTCGCATTCGGTCGGCGGGGGTTGGCCGGGGTTGGGGGTCGGTGTGCGGCGTGGTCGTCCTTGCGGCCGGTCGCTGCCCAACACCCGCTGCACCCGACGGCGCAAGCAGGGCGGAATCACCCGCCGGAACGTGGTTTGAGGGCGGCGTTGGTTGCGCCGCAGAAGGGGGTGCGCCGCGGGGGAGCTCATCCGTTGGGCGGCACAGAGAGCCGTGAAAGGATGTAGAGATGACCACAAGAAGAAACCCAAGCAAGAATTGGGGGCGGCTCCTTCTATTTTCGCTATTAGCCCCAGGAATACTGAGTTGTGGTACTCTTTCTACTCCAATAGTTACTCCAACCGTTACCCCTACATTGGCCCCTATTCCAACTCCTGCCCTCCCCGAAATCCTTGACGCCTTGAAGCCAGTGCTACAAGGTCACGGTGTATCGGAAGCGGGCGCTTATGATCCTAACAGTCCCATACCACCCCACATTGTAATTATGAACCCAAATGGCGAGGGGCACGAGTACAACGATTATCTATGTTTCCCCTCCGAGTGGCAACCCACTTCTCTCGCTGACACCGAATTAGTTGTAGTATTGGGGCCAGAACATGAAGTAAGACTCGATACCCAATCGTACATCGGTGAACCGCCTATCACCCGATACCGCTTCGAGCGCACGATAGAGATACGTGATGCGCAAAGTGGTTCGTTGCTATGGGCACATACCCTTCGTGGATCCGAGCCTGCTCCTTTTCCAGCCACGGCACCGGTTGGCCAGACGCGCATCGATGGAAGTCATGTTGGCTTTTGGCCAGTACTCTTGCATCTACAAGGAACCCTTTGTAACTTGTCTGAGCAATGTCCTTCGGCAGCAGCGCTTCTCCAACCCCCGCCTGTTATGAGCGACCTGATGATACTTTCTCCCGATGGACAGATATTGGCTATTAGCGACCGCATTAACGAGACTAGCGGTGCATATTTTACTCAACGCGCAGTAGTGCATCTTTGGCAGGCAACCAATGGGAATCTGCTTCACGACCTCAGACACGAAAACCCATCATTGTTGTCGCTTGCCTTCTCACCTGATGGGCGCTTTTTGGCAACCCTATCTGAAGATGGTAAGATTTGGCTGTGGCAAGTTGCTGATGGACAACTTGTCCACACACTGGAGGGTTATCGTTTCATTGCTTTTTCGCCAGATGCACAGATGCAGGCAACGGGAAGCGGCGATGGAATACAGCTTTGGCAAGTGGGGGATTGGGGGACACTACGCAATTTGGCTCATAGGGGTGTATTGTCTTAGAGCGTGATCAGAAACCCGGATTTGTGGTATGGTGAACATGGCTTTCTGACATCGTTTGGCCAGGAAAGAATACAACCGCAATCCAGGATCAAGTGAAGCCTTTCTTTATCCTGGTTCTATTGCAATGCTCCTGAATCAACTCTATCCGAGATCATCGTTTCTGATCACGCTCTTACAGTGACTTCTATGCCGCCTTTTCTCCGGACAACCAGTACCTGGTGTCTATGACACCGAGTGACCTGCGGCTTTGGCGGCTATCTGATGGCAAATTGTTACTACAGTTCAAGCCATCAGGATCAGATCGATTGGATGCTTTCACTTTTTCATCCGATGGCGGGATCTTGGCCGCGTTTACTGCCGGAGAAGTACGGTTATGGCAGACAGCGAACGGTAGACTTCTTCGCACATGGGATCTGGGGCATGGTGGCGCAGAAGCGTATGGGCTCAAGTTTTCACCGAACGGGCAAATTCTAGTAATCTACCTGCGCGGCGAGTTTTCAAATAGGGGCAAGGTGCAACTGTAGCGAGTATCGGATAGTCGGCTACTCTATGAACTTGATGGTAATTGGATTATCTTCTCGCCTGATAGCCAATTCATAGCATTGTTCGATGCATTTGACGTAAAAGTATTGAGGATAGCAGATGGGGCATTGCTCCGTCGTTTGGCGATGGATAATGAGTACATCCTGGGTGGTCAGCTGGCATTATTCAACGATAACGAACAGTGGTGGCTGTGTCCCATCGAACTGTGGTTAAGAGCAGTGGCGAGGTGAAGCAAAGAGCAAAGCAACAGACCTTATGTATGGAGACAGCCTTGGCATTGATTTCATGCCGCCCAAGTACAAGTTATTGCGCCCCAGCAAGGTGGATGTGGATTGGGAGTGTCGTCGCTGAAGTCGTTTAGCAGTCAGCGAGAGAAGGTTGTGGGGGCGCAATAACCAGCGGTTAGAGTTGACATGCTCCGCTGCGCTCCGCATGCAACTCAACCGCGGGCCGTTGGGCAGAATTGCCTTGTCACGTTTAACAGGAAATCTATGGGGCGCATATACCGCTTAAAGCACATACCGGCTAAAGAAGAATATGTTGCAGCGTTGCAGAGTCTCCTAAAACAGAACAGGCTCAATGATTTACAGCGCGCCATACTCTCCGCACAGTATTGGGCTCCTGACCATACCGCAGGTGCAGCCGAACTGGGCAAAACAGTTGGCTATCATTTGATAGTGGTTAATGGTCAATATGGACGATTAGGACATCTAATAGCCGATGAAATAGGCTTTACGCCTGACCGCCGTGAGATCGGTACATATCGTTGGTGGGCAGTATTAGCCGAAGGTTGGTATAATGAAGAAAATAGGTTTATATGGCGAATGCATACCGAAGTCGCCGAAGCGCTTGAGATATTGGGGTGGGTTCAAAGAGAAGCCGAACATTTTTCAGAAGAAGTAACAGTACCGGATAATTTAATTGAGGGAGCAGTCCGACAAATAATGGTCAACTCTTATGAACGCAATCCAGTTGCCAGAAAGAAATGTATAGAACATTTCGGGGCCGAATGTGCTATTTGCGGGTTCAATTTCTCAAAAATGTATGGCCCATTGGGAGAAGATTACATTCACGTTCATCATCTCAAACCACTATCTGAGATTAACGAAACCTATGAAGTTAATCCATTAACTGATCTGCGGCCTGTATGCCCTAACTGTCACGCAATGATTCATCGGAAAAATCCCGCGTTGACAATTGAGCAAGTCAAGGATTTGATAAGAATATATGGGCAAAAATAAATTCTGCCCAACATCGGTTGCAGGCGACGCGGCTTCGCCGCCTGCTGGCGAAGGGGAAACGCGCACAAACAGGTCTGCTCTCGAAGGCTCTACGCCGCACCCGCCGCGCGCCTGAACCCTACCGTTAGGCGGCTTGTCTATCACCTGCCCACCTGAACACTATCCGAAGGAGATAAATACATGGATGTACCCAACCGAAAACTAGAAAAAACTATTATCACTGTTATTTCTATTGGCTTTTTAATTTGGAGTGCTGCTTTCATTTACAGATCATCATTCATTGCAGTTGACGGTAAGCGATATGTTTGTTTATTTGATGACGCCATGATTTCTATGCGTTATGCGTGAAATTTCTCGCATGGATTAGGACTGGTATGGAATCCAGGAGAGTACATTCAAGGCTATACCAATCTCTTGATGACTCTACTGATGTCGTTGGTAACTCTGGTCTTTGATAAATCTACTGCGGCACTGTTCATCCAGATTTCAGGTGCAGGTTTCATGCTGGCAATCGCATTCGTAACCATGAAAATTTCTGACCACATCTTCCACAATGAGGATTGTCAGCGTCAATCGTTCTTCAGAGCTCTTTCGTTCTTCTGCGCTTTATCCTACTATCCACTAGCGTATTGGTCACTTATGGGAATGGAAACAGGGTTGTTAACTTTGCTTTTGCTATTAGGTATTCTTTCCGCCTTCAACTACACAAAGAGCAAAAAAATATCACATTTATTCTTGGTCTCTGGATTCTTTGGCTTGGCATACTTAACCAGAAATGACCCAGTTATTTTTGCTATTCTTGTATGGGCATATATTGCTTGGGAAACTTTCATTCCAACGCCAATAGCCAATCTTAAGGATTTTAGGCAATTATTCTCAACAATCATTTTGTACCTCATGTTTGTCGTCGGGCAACTGGTATTCCAATACTTGTATTATGGCGAAATGTTGCCAAACACTTATACACTAAAACTTACAGGCATGTTGTTATTAGCAAGAATAATAAATGGGTTCGGTTTCGTCAGGCTATTCTTGATTATAAGCGCCTTTATTTTGGTTCTATCAAGCATGGAACTAGTTTTTGATTTCCAAAAGCGAAAGTTGCTTTTAATTTCCGTTGTTTTTTCTGCAATAGGTTATCAAGTATATGTAGGCGGTGATCCCTGGAATTACTGGCGCATATTGTCACCATCCATGCCTCTCTTAACTGTGCTGTTCATAAGTACGACGAATGCCATCGTACTTGCCATATCAAATACACAGGCTTTTAGAGTTTATTTTCTCCGCAATCCAATTTTCCCAGAAAAATACATTCCTCAAATCTTGGTAGTCTCATTAGTACTGATTGGATTACTATCAGCAAATGTGCGCTTCTTGCCAGAAATTTCATTGTTGAGAAAGCCATATACGGTAGAATCTAATCAAGGAAATGTCAATACTGCAATTGTGCTTAGTCAACTGACCACAAGCGACGCTACAGTCGGTGTATATTGGGCGGGTTCAATTCCCTATTTTACCGATAGAAGAGCGATTGATTTCTTGGGCAAGTCTGATAGGTACATTGCACAATTACCTCCCGATGTTTCTGGTTCAGTCGCATGGAGCGGCATGAATAGCGTTCCAGGTCACAATAAATATGATTTGAATTACTCAATTAAAACTCTCGAACCCACCTATGTTCAAGGCTTTACATGGGGCGCACAGGATTTATCTCAATGGGCTGAGACCAAATATGTCAATGTCGAATATGCTGGCGTTAGCCTCTTTCTCCTAAAAGATTCACCAGCAGTTCTCTGGAACAAGATAAATGTTCCATAATCTACATGTATTCAATAACCAACCGCCGCCTAACAAAGCGTGCAGTGGATTGGCGGGATTCTGCGCGATTTAAAAGCATTTTTCTGGCTTCGGGTTTTTTCCTGCTCTCAAGCATTTTCCCAGCCCGCCCGCCAACCACTAACGCAAACCGTTGGGCAGGTGATTGTGTGGTTTGTTATTTTGTTCGTTGACAAATGAGCCTTGCGCGGCGGCATGGGCGAGTCTTGCCCGCATGGGTGACAAGCCCGCCATCTCGGTCTGGGCGAAGTCCATTTGGGTGGTGTGGTCTTGCCTGCCGTGGCGCCGGCCTCCGTTATTTGGGCGGTCACGCCCTGTGGCGGGGTTCGCCCGTCCAGGTTACGCGCCAATTTGCGCCATTTTTGGTTGTGGTGTGCGCGCGGGCGTTGGTTTGGGTCAGGCTGGCTCGGTTTTGGGTTGGGTGGTCTTGCCCGCCGGGTTGGTTTTTGGGCGGTGCGTGTCCGCGCTTGGGCGTTTGGCTGGCTGTGGGCGGCGGGCTTGCTGGTGAAGTTGGCTTGTCTTGCCCGCCAGGTCAATTGCCAAGTGTTTTGTGGGTGGTTTGGGGTTTGTGCGCGTTCCGGCGCGTTTATCTGGTCGGGTGTGGTTGCCCGCAGGCTGGTGTGCCGGGCTGGTACTTTCAAAAGTTAGGGCGTGGCTGCCCGCAGGCGTAAAAGTCTGTTTATGGGTTGGGTTGTGTGTCTGCGTGACCTCAACCTGCCCAACATTGCGTGCAGGCGGACGGGCGGGGGCGCTGCCCCCGCCCAAAGGGATTCTGCGCCGAAAGCGGGAATTCTACCTTGGGCTTTTTCCCGCCAATTCCCCCGCCCGCCGCTAACGCTTGCCGTTGGGCAGCCAAGAGCAAATGCAAAATCGTCTTTGATTCGCAGGGGTTCGTTTCGGGATTGAATTCAGAAAAGGCAGGTCAGTTTTTTAGCGGCGGCACTTTTCCAAGTCATGGTTTGAGTCTGGTTTCAGCAAGCAAGGTTTCAAGGTCTCGGTTTCTTGCTCAATTGGCTTTCGTTTCATCAGCAAGGTTTCGGGTTGGTTTCGTCCAGTCGCCAAAATTTGCGTCAAGGTTTTTCGGTCAGGTTCTGGTTAGCGTTGGTTTTGAAAGGTCGTGTCAGTTTTTTCAACAAAAGTTACTGTTGGCCTTGCAGTCTCTCAAAATTGGCGTGTCTTTTGCCTGCAAAGTTTCGGGTAAGTTGAGTTCATAAAACTTGTCGGTTTCGTTGGCGTTGGCGGTTTTCGGTCAAAGTCAGGTTTTGCAAAATCGGCGTTCTGGTTCGTTTGTGTTCGGTCTTTGAATCGCCAGCGTACTTGTAAGTCAGCATTTTTTGGTCATTGGTCAAAAGCAAAGTTCGTTGTAAAATTTAGTCAAGTTGGTTATGGTTCTGGTTTTCAGCAAAGGTTCTGGCAGGCGGCAGGCTGCCCAACAAAGCGTGCAGCCGACTGGTGGGATTCTGCCGCATTTACAAGCATTTTTCTGGCTTCGAGTTTTTTCTGCTCTCAAGCCGAATCCCAGCCCGCCCACCAGCGGCTAACGCAAACCGTTGGGCGGTACAGGCGCGGCCAGGAAATGAGTGTTAGTTGTCAGCAGCGTGCTCTGGGAAAGTTAAAAGAAGCGCGAGTCGAAAGAGGTTTGCTGCGCAAAGGTTGAGCGAAGCGCGAGTCGAAAGAAGTCTGCTGCGCAAAGGTTGAGCGAAGCGCGAGTCGAAAGAAGTCTGCTGCGCAAAGGTTGAGCGAAGCGCGAGTCGAAAGAGGTTTACTGCGCAAAGGTTGAGCGAAGCGCGAGTCGAAAGAGGTTTACTGCGCAAAGGTTGAGCGAAGCGCGAGTCGAAAGAAGTCTGCTACGCAAAGGTTGAGCGAAGCGCGAGTCGAAAGAAGTCTGCTGCGCAAAGGTCGAGAGAAACGCGAGTCGAAAGAGGTCTACTTCTCAAAGGCTGATGAAGAAGATCAGAGAAAGACATTGAAAGGCCAGGCGCGGGCGGCGGAGTGTGCTGTGGTGGGGTTGCAGTGGGCGCCCGCCCAACATCGCTTCAAGCTGACGCGGCTTCGCCGCCGGCACTTGGAGGGGAAACGCGCGCGAAGAGGTCTGCTGTCGAAGGTTCTGCGCCGCACCCGCCGCGTGCGGCTGAACCCAGCCGTTAGCCCACTCTCGCCACAATTCCAGCACGAGGAAAGGATGATGACAATGATGAACGCAGAAGACATTGTGACCAAGTTAAGAGAATTGAAACATATAATCGCCGCTCGTTACAAGGCAAGGGAAATCGGTCTCTTCGGTTCTTTTGTTCGTGGAGAACAAAATGCAAACAGTGATATTGACGTCCTGGCGGAGTTTGATGACGGAGCAGACCTGTTTGATTTGATAGGACTGACACTGTATCTGGAAGAGATACTCCAGCGCCACGTGGACGTTGTTCCTAAACGCGCTCTTCGGACAGAGTTGCAAGAATCAGTTCTCCACGAGGTCATTGCTGTATGAGAGACTATACCCTCTACCTGAAAGACATCCTGGCGGCGATAGACAGTATCGAAAGATTCACCGCAGGAATGGACATGGACACATTTCAGGCAGATGACAAGACCACCAGTGCCGTGATGAGAAAACTTGAAGTCATCGGCGAAGCCGTAAAACAGATACCTGATGAAATACGCCAGAGGCATGCCCAAGTTCCGTGGCGGGAAATGGCAGGGATGAGAGACAAGTTGATTCATTTCTATTTTGGTGTAGATTACCGTTTGGTTTGGAGAGCAATCAAGGAGCGGCTTCCTCAGGTCAAAAGTGAGATTCAGGAAATTCTGCAAGAAGCGGGCTAACATCTCGCTCCAGCCGACGCCGCCTGCGGCGGCGCGGCTGAGCTCGGTGCCGTTGGCCTGCTCGTTACTGTCGAGATTCCATGTTTGAATTTTGGGGGCCACGAAATGCTAAAAAAACATATCCCCAATCAATATTCACTTCTAAGTGCGTGGAACTTCTACCAGTGCTTGCAATGTTTCTTGTTGGTGGGGCGACTATAGCCATTCTGTTTATAGGAGGGACACATGGATTTTTTGCTTCCGTTTCTTCAAAGTGCTGCAAGTCTAATTACTGCTGCTGCATCCCTAGTAGCAGCCCTCATTTCCGTAATTAAAGCCTGGCAGGAGTTTTCCTCTAGCCAAGTGCAATCTGCCTCTACTAAGACCAAGCGAACCACCTCATTTTCGCTATATGGGACTGCCGCACTTGTCTTTTTTGTTCTTTCAACCGCGCTATTTTCAGGATGGTATTTAAACTATAATAAAAGTTATGATGAGTTGATTTTGTTGGGCGATGCCGCTGCTGATGAAAGTGTTGGAAGGTATAGCGAGGCGATTAATTATTATAATCGTGCGATAGAAATAAACCCTCAATCTGGGGTAGTATACGCTAAATTAGCTTTGGCTCAAATGAAGTCCAGTGAAGACAAAGAAATATACGTTAATAATTGTGATAATGCAATATCTCGGGCAGGCACGGATGATTTTGTCTTGTTTAACTGTGGTATTGTTTATATAACAGTAGAGCAATACGGGAAAGCAATTGAATTATATAATAAATTCTTGGTATTTTTTCCCATGGAAAGGAATGCATATTACTACAGAGCTCGAGCGTATAGATTGAGTGGTGAATTTGATTTAGCAAAGATTGATTATGAGCTTTGCATGAAATTATCTGAAGATCATAACGACAGAGATGCTTTTTATTATAATAGTTGTCGAAGAGAATTGGCAAGTATTATAAATTAGCGTTGTTGTTGCTAATTTGTAATTTTTTTGAGATTCCGCCGAACAGCGCCGTGCACCCGGACGCCGCCAGCGCGGCCCACGACTCGGGCGCGACTTTGAGCGGTCGGTACTATACCGCCGCTCATCTCGATCAAGACGCCTGCCAGCGGCGCTGGTGACGGCGGACATTGGGCAACTTCGTGCAAAACATAGATATGAGGCATGTGATACACGAATAGACCGGTTTCAGGGGACACCTGGGCGAAGCTGACCAACGGGCAGGGCGCAGCAACGGGTGGATGCGGCATGGACGCTGGTATCCATCTGCCGCTGCTGACGCCCCTACACCTCCCACTAGATAGGGAAAAGGTGATAGGAAAGAGGGAACAGTGAGTAACATCAACCAGCCTGACGTTCCCTATCCCCTGTCCCCTGTCCCCCTGTCTCCTAAAGATGCCTCACACCTCACGCTCGCCATCCACCAGCAGCACCGGCAAGGAGCTTTGCTCGATGACCGCTTGCGAGATTGAGCCAAGCAGCACATCCTCCCAGAGTCGGTGGCCGCGCTTGCCCATCACAATATCTGTGGCAGTAAAGCGCTCCACCGCGTGCAGAATCTCTTCGGGTACGGTGCCATTCACCGTCACAAACGTATGGCGCACATCGGCCAGGCGTCGCTCAACCTGCAACTCCAGCGCGGCCACATCTTCGGGGTGGGGATGATTGATCACGTGTAATACAATCACCTCCGTGTCGTTTTGCCGCGCCAGTTCGGCGGCCTTGTTCAGCACCCGGTTGGCCTGTGCGGATGTGTCTACGGCGACGAGCATGCGTGCATGCGTCTTCAGCGTCACCTTTGTAGGGTCGATTTCGCCCTGTTCAAGCAACAGCGGCGCGGCGAGGCGCGTGAACCATGCTCCCAGCGGGGCCGTGACCAGAATCGAGAGCGCCGCCAGCGCCAGAATGGTCTCGCCGCCTGGCACACCCGCTGCCAGCGGCAGTACGCCAATTGCCGCCTGCACCGTAGCCTTGGGCATGTTGCCGGGTAGCAAGAAGAGCCGCTCGCGCCAGTTCCAGTTACTCCCCAGCGTCGAAAGCCACCAGCCGATCATGCGTCCGATCACCAGGCCGAGCGTCAGCAGCAAGAGGCCAGGCAACAGCACGTCACCCAGAAACCCCAGTTCAATCGTTGCACCCAGCAGCACAAACAACACAAGCTCGGCTATTGTCCACAGCCCATCAAAGCCATCGCGGATGGTGCGTGCCAGCGGCGCATCGCGTTCGATCAGAAAGAAGCCGAGCGCCATCGCCGCCAGATACCCGGAGTAGTAGGGCCAGACCGGGGCAACGATTACCAGCAGCAACGCTAGCGTCGCCACTACCAGCAGATTCTGGGTACTGGTCGCCGTCCAGGATTGCTTGACCAGCAGCACCTCGATCAGCCGTGCGGCCAGGTAGCCAATGACCAGGCCCAGGATAATCTCCAGTAGCACCCGGAAGGGCAGTAGTTGCAGCGCTGTCAGCGTCAGGCCGCCTGGCAACGTGATACGCTCCAGACCACCCGCTCCGGCAAAGTTGAGCAGCAAACTGAAGATCAGCAAAATCAGCACATCCGAGAGCGCGCTCCCGGTGAGAATCGTATCAGGAATGCCCTTCGCTACGCCCAGGCCGAGCCGCTTGAGGTGCAGCATGCCGGGCACGATTACTGCGGGTGACTCGGCACCGATAATCACACCGAGCAGCAGACCGGTTAAGAAATCAAAGTTAAAGAGATACATGGCCGCAACCGCAACGACCAGCGCCTCGCAGATAGCGGGTAAGAAGCCCAGGCGCAACGCCACCGACCCCTGCTGCGCCAGCTTCTCCCGATCCACCCCCAGACCGGCCTTGACCAGAATGATCATCACCGCCACCGTGCGCAACGCATCAGCCGCTGCCAGCGTCTCGCCGCCGATCACGTCCAGCACTTGCGGCCCCAGCAGTATGCCCACCAGGATCATCCCAATCAGCGGCGGAGCGCCCAGTCGCCGCATGATTTGACCGGCAAAGAAGCCGGCCAGCAAAATCCATACTGTACTTGCTAACATCGTGATGTTCCCTACACTGTTTGCCACCGACCGGGAGCAGTGCTACCATGCAGCAATCTTATCGAACGCGCTGCTGCGAGAAGTCTCCTGACACGGTACGAGCAGTGGGTTTTCCCGATCACGATGATGCCAGGAGAGGCGAGCGACGCAGCATGCTGCTGTATTCACCCCGGAATCACCGCCAGTACCGAGTTTATTATACCTCTGGTGTTCATGTTACATTGAGGAGATCATGCATTCATTGAAGATGTACTGCGTTTTGCTGCTCATGCTGCTACTAAATGCCTGCACCACGATCGCGCATGAGTCAGGTTTGACGGCTATGCCCGATAGTCCTTTCGCCATTCACCCGACCTTCGTCCCCACCTGGCAGGCCACCAGTGACCCGACTAAGATCGGTCTGCCGCTGAGTGCTCCCCTCTGGTTGAATGGGCAACTGACGCAATACTTTGAGCATGCACGTCTTGAGTTTCAGAATAATCGGTCGCCGTTGCGCACGAACGGTAACGTCAATATCCACACCCATACGGACGATTGGCAGACTCGGATTCCGGCGGAGATGCTGACGTTGGAGCCGGCTCCGCAGCGTGCCCAGATCACCTTGGAACGTCCAACCAGCAACCGCGGCGTGGCCCGCGTCGCACCCTTGCAGCCTGTTACCGTGCGGCTGACGATTGCCGATTATGCTGGCCCGGCGGAACTGCGCTTCTACGACGCGAATCTGCGGCGGGTTGAGACACGCACGTCTGATGTGCAGGGCGGGCAAGCGGTGCTAGATATTTTGCCACGTGGCGCACCGGGGCCACAGTGGGCGCTGGTGGTGGTTGCGGGCCAGCTGGCGGGGGCCAGCAGCGCCCTGTTCAACCTCGATCCGGTGACAGACATCCAGACCGGTTGGGCTGAACTCGACGCGCTCTATCCGACGGTGCGCGGCTTTATGGAGCAGTGTGTTGTGAGTTATAAGCTTGATGGCACGCTGGTGCGTGGCTACCGTTCGCCGGATAACCCGCTGCTCTGGTTGCGCGATCATGTCTATCAGGGGCGCGGCTTTCGCTACTTCGAGCGTGATGTCACCAGTCTGCTCGACGCCTTTGCGCTGGCACAGTTCCCTGATGGCAGCTTCCCTGATGTGCTGGCCTATCCCAGCCGTGGCTCGGAGGCCAAGCGCATGGATACCGAGTCCGATCTGGAATTTCTGTTTGTGCAGGGCGTCTACGATGCCTGGCAGATGACCGGCGATGATGAGTGGCTGCGGACGAAGCTAGAACCGATGCGCCGTGGATTAGCCTATATCACGAGCAACCCGTTGCGCTGGGATGCCACACATCAACTGGTGCGGCGGCCCTACACGATCGATACCTGGGATTTTGAGTATGGGCCAACCACGATCAGTCCTGATGGGAAGCCTGCACCGCGTCACTGGATCGATGAACAAACGATCTGGGGCATTTTCCACGGTGACAACACCGGCCTGGCATATGCAATGGAGTTGTTGGCCCGCATCGAGGAACACCTTGGCGATCCAGATGCCGCTGCACACTGGCGCGAGCAGGGTCAGGGCGTTATGCAGCGGCTCAACGATCTTAGTTGGAATGGTTCCTTTTTTACCCACTTTGTACCGCTGGAGGGGCCACTGGATGTTCCCGGCGTCGATACCGATGCACAACTCAGCATCTCCAACACCTATGCGCTGAACCGCGAGGTGCTGCGATTTCGCCAGGGCTACGATATCGTAGAAACGTACTATCGGCGGCGTGACTTCGAGCGCGCCTTTGCCGAGTGGTACAGCATTGACCCGCCCTTTCCCGAAGGCAGCTTTGGCATGGGCGGCGCAAAGGGTGAGCGACCAGGCGAGTATGTGAATGGCGGGATTATGCCGCTGGTCGGCGGCGAGTTGGCGCGAGGGGCGTTTCGTTATGGCCTGGAACCGTATGGCTTCGATATCCTGGCACGCTATGCCACGCTGGTCGATCTCAGTGGGGCATCATATCTGTGGTACTATCCGGCTGACGGTAGTCCCGGTATCTCGTCGCTCGACACACTGGCGACCGACGGTTGGGGGTCGAGCGCGATGCTGGGAGCGCTGATCGAGGGTGCGGCCGGAGTTGAGGATCGCAGCAGTCTGTACCGCGACATCACGCTTAGTCCACGTTGGTCGGCTGCGCCACGGGTACATTCTGCCCGTGTTGTGGCCCGTTATGGGCCGTCAGCGGCCTACGTCGCCTATATCTGGCAGCGGTCACCAGACAGTCTGCACCTGACCGCCACCGGTACCTGGGAGCGGGCACGTCTGCGCTTGCTATTGCCAGAAGATGCGAATCGGAATGTAACGGTGCTAGTCAATGGCGCACCTGTTCCGGTGGCAATCGAGCAACTCGTCAGCAGCCGTTATGTTGTTCTCGATGTCACTGGTGGCAATGTGGAGCTAGAAGTAGGGTGGTGAGAGGAGGAGGATCTATGTCATGGTTCTATCTTGACCCGGAAAATCTGGAGATGACTCTGCGCGTCGCGCTGGCGCTGATTCTGGGGGCCATTCCTGGCCTGGAACGTGAATATCACGGTTCACCCGCCGGATTGCGTACCCATATGCTGGTCGCGGGCGGCGCGGCATGTTTCACCCTGGCATCGGTTTTTGGCTTTGATCAAGGCGATCCGGGGCGTGTCGCGGCGCAGATCGTTTCGGGAGTGGGTTTTTTGGGTGCCGGGACGATCTGGAGGCGTGACTCCGGGCCAGGCGGTTTGACCACGGCAGCCGGGATCTGGATGGTGGCCGCCATTGGCATGCTGATGGGCCTGGGAATGTACTGGCTGGCGATTTCGTCCAGCTTGTTGCTGCTGCTCACACTGTGGGTGTTACGGTTTACTCGCGCTGAAAAATAGCCGGTTTTCTGTCTGTCATCTGTGGTATACTACTGACATATTTGTGCTGGGCAAGGAGGGAACGATGACGCGCTGGTTCAATGTGGCCGGGCCATGCAACCCGACCGATCACTATATGCTCCCGGCGACAGCGCGCTTGCCAGACGTGACGCGGCTGATAGCGCAGAAGAGCTACTTTGTGCTGCACGCGCCCCGACAGACGGGCAAGACCACGGCGATGTTAACGCTGGCGCAGGAACTCACCGCCAGCGGGCAGTACGTGGCCGCCTTGCTGTCGCTCGAAGTCGGGGCACCGTTCAGCACAGATCTGCAAACGGCCGAGGCGGCTATTCTGGAGGATTGGACGCTGGCTGCGCAGTGGCAGTTGCCGAAAGCGCTGCATCCACCGCCCTGGCCTGATGCCGAACCAGGTGCCCGGATCAGTGCCGCGCTGAGTGCCTGGGCACAACAGGCCCCCCGTCCATTGGTGGTCTTCCTGGACGAGATTGACGCCTTGCAGGATGCGGCCCTTATTTCTGTGCTGCGCCAATTGCGGAGCGGATACACACGCCGGCCAACGGTGTTTCCGCACGCGCTGGCGCTGATTGGGCTACGCGATGTGCGTGACTACAAGGTGGCGTCGGATGGGAGCGACCGCTTGCGCTCTACCAGTCCCTTCAACATCAAGGTCGAGTCGCTCACCCTGCGCGACTTCACCGCCGACGAGGTGGCCGACCTGTATGCCCAGCACACCGCCGATACAGGCCAGGTCTTTACCCCCGACGCCCTGACCTGCGCCTTCGAGCTGACCCAGGGCCAACCCTGGCTGGTCAATGCCCTGGCCCGCCAGGCGGTCGAAGTCATCGCACCTGATCCGAAACAACCGGTTGATGCCACAGTGATTGACAGGGCCAAAGAGATCCTGATTGCCCGGCAGGATACCCACCTAGACAGCCTGGCCGAGCGGTTGCGCGAGGAGCGCGTGCGCCGCATCATCGAACCGATGCTGGCCGGACGCACGCTGGGGGATGTGCCATTGGAGGATATCCAGTTTGTCCTCGACCTGGGGTTATGTCGGATGCATCCGTCCGGGGGTCTGGTGATTGCCAATCCAATCTACCGCGAGGTGCTACCCCGCGTGTTGGCAGGTACACCTGCCGCGTCCCTACCGCATATCGCTCCCACCTGGCTCACTCCCACCGGTGAACTCGACCCGCCACGGTTGCTGGCGGCATTCCTGTCGTTCTGGCGGCAGCACGGCGAGCCGCTCTTGCGCAGTGCTCCCTACGCCGAGATTGCGCCGCACCTGGTGCTGATGGCCTTCCTGCACCGGGTGGTCAACAGCGGCGGCACGCTGGAACGCGAGTACGCCATCGGGCGCGATCGGATGGATCTGTGTCTGCGCTATGGGGCAGTGACGCTGGGGATCGAACTCAAGGTCTGGCGTGCAGGCCGCGCCGATCCACTGCCGGTCGGCCTGGAACAACTCGACGGCTATCTGGCCGGGTTGGGGCTGGACAGCGGCTGGCTGGTGATTTTCGACCAGCGGCCTGACCAGCCGCCCATCGCTGACCGCACCAGCACCGAGGAGGCTGTGACCCCCAACGGACGAGCGGTCACGGTGATTCGGGCCTGAGCGGGCGTTGGTATCAGGCGAAAGAAATGTGCCAGGTGCGGGGCGGCTGAACGAGAGTTCACACCTTCAGGTCTGACGCGCGTTAGGACGCGCTATCGCAACGACTTGCCCGCCAGTCCTGCTCCCCACAGATCGTCACCTGGAAGTTCACGATCTTCTTCAGGATGCCATAGTTCACGCACATCGTTGGCGCGACGCAACTGCCCAAATGTGGTGGCAATGAAGGTGATGCGGCGCAGGCGTGCCGCCGGGACGGGGAGTGGTAACTCCGCCAGTGGCCCCAGTTCCAGGCAATAGTAACGCTCGTTGGCGCGTGGATGGGTCATCTCATCGGGCAGCAGGTCGCGTCGCGTAGTGAGGCGATAGCGCAGAATGGGCGCATAGTAGCGCACTGACCAGCGTTCGTCACCAAAAGCAGCAGTCTGATAAAAGGCTACATATTCAGCGGCAAGCTGCTGCGGCAGATGCGCCAGCGGAATGCGGTACCAGTGCGCTTCCCGCGCCAGTTGCAGATCGCGGGGACGAGTGACAACCGCGACCAGAACACGCGCCGCATCATCCGGTTCCATAAGCGTTCTCCTGTATCTTGCCCGCGTTGTTTTGCGCACATGATATGCGCCCTGGCTGGTTTAGGCAAGTATTGTGCTGCCCCATCGAAAATGAAAATGTGGTAGGATGAAACAGAGAGTCGTGTATCTATCCTGCGCTCATGGTATAACTATTTACAATGGTAAACCTGAAGTCCCGGCTTTAAGCTGGACGAATTTGGGTTCGTTCTCAATCTTGAATTTCGATGTTTCACCACTGGTTCAGGATTACCATATTCGTCTCGAATTTTTATTATGATTTCAACTATAAGTATACCCTGTTGTCTGCGGCTATTGCTGCTGCTCGTCTGGAGTTTACGTGCCTGTAGCCAGGCTACCCCGCCGCAGGTGCAGGCCGCCCTCAGCGCAGTGGAGGCCGTGAATACCGCTGACAGCGCCGGTTTTGCTCGCGTCACTGCGCCGCGCCCGTTCGTCTTTCCTGCCGATCACGGGCCGCACCCACAATATCAGACCGAGTGGTGGTATTACACTGGCAACCTGCGTAGCACTACTGGCGAATACTATGGCTATCAGTTTACCATTTTCCGTCGGGCGCTCACTCCCACGCCACCAGAACGTACCTCCGCCTGGGGTACGCAGAACATCTATATGGCCCATCTCGCAGTGAGCGATGTTACCAACCAGCAGTTCTATGCCTACGAACGCTTTAGCCGCGACGCGGCTGGCCTGGCGGGAGCGACTGGCGACCCGTTTCGCGTCTTCCTGGAAGACTGGTCGGTCGAGGGCAGCGAACCAGAGGGCATGCGCATGCGGCTGCATGCCGCTGAAGGCGCGATTGCGCTCAATCTGGTGCTGGACAGTCTGAAGCCACCGGTGCTGCAGGGTGATCAGGGCTTGAGCCAGAAGGGGACGCAACCAGGCAATGCCTCGTACTACTACTCGCTCACACGCATGCACACCACCGGTACGCTCACCATCGGCGATCAGGTGCATGCGGTACAGGGTTTGAGCTGGATGGATCACGAGTTTGGCACCAGTGCGCTCGAGAGTGATGCTGCTGGCTGGGACTGGTTTAGCATTCAGCTTGACGATGGCCGTGACCTGATGTACGCCGAGGTGCGCGGTGCCACTGGCCCGCAATACGCGTTTGGTAGCCTGGTCGCCGCCGATGGCACGGCCCGCACACTGAGCGCTGACGAGGTGGTTCTCACGGTGCTAGATACCTGGCGCAGCCCACGCAGTCAAGCGGTGTATCCCGCCCGCTGGCGTCTCACGTTGCCGGATCAAGGATTGACGCTGGAACTGACGCCGCGTCTGACCGACCAGGAGCTGCCGCTCACGATTGTCTACTGGGAGGGGAGCGTACACGTGAGTGGCACACAGAACGGTCAGCCAGTACAGGGGCATGGCTATGTCGAGCTGACCGGCTATGCCGAGGCTGCACCTGAGGGCTACCCACGCCAGGTCAGGTAGGAGAACGATGGCGACCGCAATCAGGATTGTTACTGGATTTCTGGACAGTGGGACAACGACCCTGCTGATGTATATGTGACCGTCGTTGACACATCGCTGTTGTATAATGTGAAAAGAATGAACCGGTAAATAAACCTGTAACGTGGGTACATTTATGCCATTTTCGTTGACGACGGAGCAGATTCTCGCCATGGCTCCCGATGCCCCATCTGCCAAAGCTGGCCGGAGCCTGGCTTCTCGCTCGAAATGGGTTACGCTCGGTGCCAATGATCAGGCGCTCTGGGGCGAGTGTCAGGGTAGCGGCAAAGCGCCCTATCAGGTGCAGGTTGACCTGGCAACGGGCGACCTGGCCTATCGCTGTTCCTGTCCCAGTCGCAAGCAGCCCTGCAAGCACATCCTTGGCCTGCTGCTGCTCCGTGCGACCGAAGCCGACGCCTTTGCCACTACCACCCCGCCCGATTGGGTAGCCGACTGGTTGGCAAAACGTGCCCAGGCTGCTCAGAAGCGCAGCGAGCAGCACGAACAGAGGCAGGTAAGCGATCCCACAGCACAGGCAAAACGTGCAATCGCTCGCGAGGCAAAGATCCGCGCTGGCCTGCAAGAGTTGGAGCAGTGGCTGTACGACCTGATCCGCCAGGGGGTGGCCGATGCGCAGAGTCGCCCGGCGGCCTTCTGGTTCGCACCCGCCAGCCGTATGATCGACGCTCAGGCTCCCGGCGTGGCCCGTCTGTTACGTGAACTGGCTGGTATTCCCAATTCTGGCCCTGGCTGGCAAGAACGCCTGCTGGAACACCTTGGCCGCCTGCACCTGTTGATCGAAGGATTCAAGCGTCTGGAAACGCTACCCCCGGCTACCCAGGCCGACATTCGCACCGCCATTGGCCTGACTATCCGCGAAGATGATCTGCGCGACGAGCCAGGAATACGCGATCACTGGCTGGTGCTGGGGCAGCGGGTTGAAACGGAAGATACCCTGACCGTCCAGCGCACCTGGTTGTGGGGCCAGACGAGCAACCGCCCCGCGCTTGTGCTGAGCTTCGCCGCAGGGAACCAGCCGCTTGACCGCAGTCTGCTACCCGACACCAGCCTGGAGGCAGATCTGGTCTTCTATCCCGGTGCCGTTCCCTTGCGGGCACTGGTCAAAACGCGGCACAGCCCGGTAACAACGCTCGATCCGTCCGTGCTACCGGGTATGCCGACTATCCATGCCGCCAGCGCAACCTATGCGGCAGCGCTGGCGGCTCAACCCTGGCTCGAACGCTACCCGTTCCTGTTACGCGGGATAGACATGGTGTACCGGGATAGAAGCTGGGCCGTCCGCGACGCTGAAGGCTACACACTCGCCTGCCCACCGCACTTTGCTGCAGGCTGGCAACTGCTGGCGCGTAGCGGCGGCCATCCGTCTGTTGTGGCGGGCGAATGGGATGGTACCTGGTTGCTGCCGCTCAATCTCTGGACGCTAGAGGAGTGCGTATGACCCACCACGCTTCACCGGAGTCGACCACCGCTGCGGCGTATGGAACACTGTGGCAGGAATTGATCGCTCAGGCGCTGTCTGGCACGGCCCGCCAGCCCTTGCGTTTGCCATCACCCGACGCACCCGTTACAGCGCTACTGGCCAGGCTTGATCCAGCAGAACCAGAACGGGCGATGCTGAGTGCTGCGGCTGTGCTGTCGCTCTATCGTCAGGCAGGGCGGCTACCACCCGTTGATCACACCCCTGCACCGACACCGTGCCCGCCTGATACGCAGCCAGTCTGTACACCTCAGGCGGCGGAACACCTGGCGTTAATGCTCGATAACGTATACAGCTCTGTTTTGCCCGAATGGCTGGCAGCCGTAGCCGCCGCCGGGCAGCGTGTACCTGATCGGCATCTGGTGTCATTGCTGGAACTTGGCCAGAAGCAGGCTGATCTGCGGGCCGCTATCCTGCCTGTGCTTGGCCAGCGTGGACGCTGGCTGGCAACCCAGAATCCCGCATGGGAGTATGCCCGTCCACTGCCTGCTGCTGAGGAGTTGCTGGCCGATGCAGCACAGCTCCATGCCACCTGGGAGACGAGTGATCGTGCCACGCGCCAGGCATTGCTCACCCGATTGCGCGAGCAGTCCCCGTTCATTGCTCGCACACTGGTGGAAACCACCTGGAGCAGCGAGAAAGCCGATGATCGGGCCGCTTTTGTGGCGACCTTTGCCACTGGCTTGAGTATGGATGATGAGCCATTTCTCGAAGCAGCTCTTGATGACCGCAGCAGAGAGGTACGCCGCACAGCCGCCAATCTGTTGAGCCGTCTGCCGGCATCACGCCTGGTGCAACGTATGATCGCTCGCGTGCAACCGCTGGTGATCTGGAATCCGCCTCGCTCATCGCTGCCGATCTGGAAATCACGACAACAGGCGCGGATTGACGTTACTCTGCCCGACGTGTGCGACAAGAGTATGATCCGCGATGGTATCGAGCCGAAACCACCCCACCACCTCCAGATCGGTGAACGCGCCTGGTGGTTGCAGCAGCTGATCAGCGCCATCCCCCTTATCTTCTGGACACAAACCTGGAACACTCCCCCCGCTGTCCTGATCTCGGCTGCGTGCCTGAATGCCGAGTGGGGCGATCTGTTGCTGGATGGATGGACAACCGCTGCTCGTAATCAGCGGGATCAGGCATGGATTGATGCGCTGCTGACGACCGGGAAGATCATGCATACGACCGAGGAGCTGTTGCATCTGCTGTCGCCTGCACAACGCGAAGCCCACATTCTCAACGTATTGCAGACCCATGCCGAACCGCTGCAATCCGTTCACCCCGCTTTCGCGCTACTTATAGCTCACCGTAGCACCTGGAGTTTCGATCTCACGCGGGCCGTGCTTGCCAGCCTGCGCCAGCGTACGGCTCGACAGGCCACCTCTGACGACTATGAGTTGCGGTCGCTGTTGCCAATCTATGCCTTACGGATGTCGCCCGAACTACTCGCCAGTGCCAGCACGGGCTGGCCGACCGATAGTAAGCACTGGTCTTTCTGGTCCGATGCCGTTGAACACATGCTTGCGGTGCTTCGCTTCCGCCATGATATGCTCAAGGAGTTTGCCAAATGACACATGTCATCCGTGCCCACGCCGAACAGCAGTATGCTGAGGAACTGTCCGCCCTGGCCGCTGTCGATACACGTCCGCGCCCACCCGGCTGGCGTCTCTCGCCCTGGGCCGTTGCCACCTACATTCTGGGCGGCACGATCGAGAATGGCGTCAGCATCACGCCCAAGTATATCGGCAGCCGCCGCCTGATTGAGATTGCCATCGCCACCCTGGCTACCGACCGTGCCCTGCTGCTGCTGGGCGTGCCGGGTACGGCCAAAAGCTGGGTCTCCGAACATCTGGCCGCCGCTATTTCAGGCGACTCAACCTTGCTTATCCAGGGTACAGCCGGTACTGGCGAGGAGTCCATCCGTTATGGCTGGAACTACGCACGCCTGCTGGCCGATGGCCCTTCACGTGAGGCGCTGGTCGCCAGCCCGATGATGCGGGCCATGCAGGATGGCAAGATCGCCCGGCTGGAAGAGTTGACCCGCATCCCGTCCGAAGTGCAGGACACGCTGATCACCATCCTCTCCGAGAAGACGCTGCCCATCCCCGAACTCAACGATGAGGTGCAGGCAGTCAAGGGCTTCAATGTGATCGCCACCGCCAATGATCGCGACCGGGGCGTGAATGATCTGTCGAGCGCCCTGCGACGGCGCTTCAACACCGTGGTGCTGCCCTTGCCCGACAGTGCCGAAGAAGAGGTCAGGATCGTGCAGCAGCGCGTTACCAGCCTGGGTCGCGCCCTGGAGTTGCCTGCCGAGCCGCCCGCCCTGGAAGAGATCCGCCGCGTGGTCACTGTCTTCCGCGAGCTGCGCTCGGGCATCACTGCCGATGGTAAGACGAAGATCAAATCGCCCGGTAGCACGCTCAGTACCGCCGAGGCGATTGCCGTGATCAACAACGGCATGGCCCTGGCCGCCCATTTTGGCGATGGACGCTTAAACGCCAGCGATCTGGCTGCCAGCCTGGTCGGAGCCGTGGTGAAAGATCCGGTGCAAGACCGCCTGGTCTGGCGCGAGTATCTCGAAACGGTGGTCAAAGAGCGCGACGGCTGGAAGGATCTCTACCGCTCGTGCCGCGAGATTGATTGACGAGCGTCATCACCGTGAGGCGTGAGGCGCGGCGTGTTCCCAGGCCCGTCGACTCTGCTCGTGGGGGGCACGAGGAGTGACGAGTGATGAGCAGGAGGCACCGCATTCCAATGGGGTCTGGCCCAACCCTTTATGCGAATCTCCAGGAGGAATTGGTAGTAGCCAGCACGGACGAAGAAGACGGTACTCATGCCCTAGTTGCTCCTCGCCATAGGCTTGACAACGATAGAGTCAGGTTTGTATACGTATGGTATATACGAGGAGACACATAATGGCACAACTTCCCGCCGAGATTTTGGCACACCGCGACGAGATTCTCCAGATTGCGGCTCGTCATGGCACCCGCAGCGTCAGCGTATTCGGGTCGTTGCGGAAAGCGCAAAGCGGTCTGAGCGCAAAGCGGAAAACAGGTCACCCTTGCTCGCCTTACGCACACCCTTTTCGCTCTCAAACGCATCACGCCCCAACGTTCCTCTGTTTTGCGCTTCAACGCTTTGCGCTTCTATGAAGGATGATCGTATCTACAAAGAGCACATCCTAGAGCCTGTTTAAAAATTCCATACAATAAGGATGGCACTTGGGAGCAAATCAACACCGCATTGCGTCGTCTGGAACGTCAACAATTCGGTCGCGATGCTGAACCGACTGCTGGCTGCATTGACACGCAAAGCGTGAAAACCACCGAAGCTGGCGGCGAGCGCGGCTATGATGCAGGCAAAAAGATCAACGGCCGTAAGCGACACATCGCTGTAGATACACGGGGTAATTTGTTAAAGGTTATCGTCCACTCCGCTGGCATCCAGGACTATCATGGTACCAGGCTATTGCTGGCCCAACTCTTGGCACGTATCCCTACACCGGAGAAGCGATGGGCCGATGGGATCGACAAGAACGGTGGCTTGTGCAGCAGGTGCATGATACCTTGCAGATTGCCCTGGAAATCGTTCACCGCGAAACGGAACAAGCCGAGTTCAAGGTCTTGCCTCGTCGCTGGGTAGTCGAACGAGCCTTCGCCTGGCTCGGCCGTTACCGTCCTTTGAGCAAGGACGACGAGCACTTGAACGAGTGTCGTGAAGGCATCATCTATGTCGCCTCCATCTGCACAATGCTCAAAAGAATGGTACATGCAACATCATCATACCATTTTAATCTTTTTTCAAACAGGCTCTCAGGGCAGACTAACGCCTTGCTTCAGCCGCAGCGCGGAGCGAGCGGAGCGCTGTCGGCTGGATGCGCTTGTTAGGCGCTACGCGGCTTTTCAACGAGGTTCCCTGTTACATACTGATGCACGATGTTGGCGATAAGTGTTTGGTATGACATCCCTGTGGCCGCTGCCTTCTCGCGAATGGCTTTGACGTCTTCTTGCGGCAGGATAATGCTGACCAATCCTATTGCTTCAAAGGTGGCAATGGCATAGGATTGGTATTGGCGTAATCTCTCTTGGAACTTGGCAACAGACTGCCATTCGTCCCGCTCGTAGGAATCCAGCAGTTCCTGCTCTTCTGGTTCTAATTTCAAGTTGTGGTTCATTTCGTTCATCTCCCCAAATACTTCTTGGTCGCCTTGCGATTCGGAATGATTGTCTTCAAAAATATCTCGTCCTCTGACTCCACGAATGGGACAAGCCACGCATCGTCACGCATTTTGACGATACAGATACGTTGCCCCTCGTACTTCTCGCGATGTGGATGCTCAACGATGTCGAGCAAATCGCCAGTGGCAATGTGCACGATTATCTCTTCAAACGATACACCCCGCTCGGCTTTGAGGCGTTGATTCTTTTCTTCGTTCCAAGCGTAAGTCTTCACGACGTCTTATACCTTGGGCACATTCTTTCAGAAAGGATAATGAACGCCGAAGACGATGCGCCTAACGGTTTGCGTTACTTGCGGGTGGGCGGGCGTAGATAAAACTTTGAGAGCAGGATTCGGTTCGGGTGTAGAAAAAGCCTGAAAATGGCGCAAAATCCCACCCGTCAAGTGCACGCAATGTTGGGCAACCTTTGTGAACGCAAGACACCATTGCTTCTTACATGCTTTCTCACCTAAAGTTTCAGGTTTCTAACCGTAGAGTACATCTTATCGAAAATAGCGAGAATTTCTGGGTCGTCTCCAATTTCTGCCATGTATCTATCTACATCGGCATAACTGATGTGTAAAAATCTATCGAATAATTGCGAACCACGCATGATATTACTGCTTGGTGTATAAATTGGTCCATAACGTTTTGTAGCGTTGAAGTAATACAAAATGGGCAAGAGTTCATTTTTAGATTGGATTTGGTATCGAACAGCCAACCCCTGCCCAAGTTTTGATAAACTTCCTGTTAATATCCACAAACTTACCTGTATCGTGGTCGTCGTTGTACTTTAACTCGGTATACACAATTAAACCGTCGTCGGTTTGAAACAGCCCATCCACATCTTTTGTTATGCCTTGCCTTTGCTCATTGCTAGCAGTGTGTTCGATTTCTAAAATTTTATCGAGAAGGTTTGAAAATGCTGTTGAACAATCGTCAGGACTATTTGGCAATTGCCGTTCTGTGATATATCCATCTATCAAAGAGTCAGTTTCAGGCGTGAAAAACAGTTTAATTTTCTTTCCTGAATCAGGCATGACTTGAACACCTGTATCCATTTCAACGATGTTTCGTAGTAATTGCTCAATGAAGTTGCCAAACTTAATATTCAGTCCTTGTAAAATACCGCCAATGATTCGATATCGAATCGGCACAAAATGGACTTTTTCGGCGTGTTTTTCCGCCATTCTGCGGATATTTTGCGCTGACATGCTATTCGCAAGCATTTCTGAAACAGTTTGGCGAATAATTTGCTTAACTTGATTGCTCATCGTAGAGACCCATTTCTACTCGGAATTTTTCACGGACGTCGCCGAGACTGATGACGTGACCGTTTTCTTGCCGTAGGAACCAATGTTCCCATCCATTACAAGGCGCATTCATGTAATGACTGCCAGCCTTGTGAATGCTACCTTCGAAGCCGTCTGCCGTGCGAAGTCGCGCATCGGGTTTGATGACGGCAACTTTGCTTTTATCTTTCCCGAAGAATAATTTTTGACCAGGCTGCAAGTATCCATTTTCAACCAGAGTAGAAAACTCAACTTTTGGGGCTGACTTGGCTTTACTTTTTACGTCGAAGGCGGCAGGGTCGAACATTTCAGGTTGAACAGCGTCTATCCGTTTTCTAGCAACTTCAATATATTTATTTTCTCTTTCCAAACCAATCCAGTTTCGATGAAGCCTTTTAGCAACTACGCCCGTCGTGCCGCTTCCAAAAAATGGGTCAAGAACCACATCGCCAGGATTGCTGGAAGATAAAATAACACGGTAAAGTAACGCTTCGGGCTTTTGTGTAGAGTGGGCTTTTTCTCCATTATCATCTTTTACTCGTTCTGTGCCTGTCGCCAAAGACAAAAGCCACCAATCGGAACGCATTTGCTTTTCATCGTTCAACCCTTTCATGGCTTGGTGATTGAACGTATATTTTGCGCCTTTTCCCGTACTCGCCCAGATGAGCGTTTCATGGGCATTCGTAAAACGCACGCCCCGAAAATTTGGCATTGGATTTGTTTTCACCCAAATCACATCATTGAGAATCCAAAACCCTAAATCTTGCATAATTGCCCCGACCCGAAAAATATTGTGATACGAGCCAATCACCCAAATTGTGCCAGTCGGTTTCAGAACTCGCTTGCAAGCAGTAAGCCATTGCCTTGTAAATTCATCATACGATTGCATGGACTCGAACTTGTCCCACTGGTCGTCTACTGCGTCCACTTTAGTCATATTTGGGCGATGCAATTCATTTTGTAACTGTAAATTATAGGGTGGGTCTGCAAAAATTAAGTCAATAGACTTCTCTGGCAAAGCATTAAGATTTTCTATGCAATCGCCTTCGATAATTTGATTCAAGGGTAGCGTCATGTTTTATCATCTCCACCACAAGATTATAAGACGATTTTGTTTTTCAGACCGCAGTTTTTAGGTAAGGGTTGCCCAACTATTGATTATACGGATTCCGCTTTTCTCTCCTCTAGGGCATCTTATACAGAATCCGTATAAGATGCCCTGGAAGTGCATGTACGGAAATTGTCATGTATAATGATCCCTGTCGATGGCTGTGTTACACTGTACGCCCAGCCATTGCTCCTCATACTACCACAGGAATCGCTGGTTGTCATCGAGGAAATGGAACCAGAATCCAGGAAATTGCTGAACCGGGTTCGGGAAGCGCGACGCCGCAAACACTCCTCCATCCGCACTGAACAGGCCTACGTCAACTGGATCAACCGCTTCATCTTCTTCCACCACAAACGCCACCCCAATGAGATGGATGGCGCTGAAGTGGCGCAGTGAGGCATCCTCGCGACGGGCGGCGTCTTCGCGTGCGGTGCACCCGGTACGGCCGCAGGCACACCGGAGCCGTGCTCGACACGCTGCACCAGCGTGGAAGCGTTGAAGCGCAAAGCGTTGAAGCGCAAAACAGAGGAACGTTGGGGCGTGATGTGTTTGAGAGCGAAAAGGGTGTGCGTAAGGCGAGCAAGGGTGACCTGTTTTCCGCTTTGCGCTCAGACCGCTTTGCGCTTTCCGCCCACCCGGCGGCAGAGCCTCGAGGGGCGGATCATGGCCCATAGCCGGCTGAGAAGCAGGTGGGGATGGGCGGAACGAGTGTTCAGAAGCGCTCATGGGGGAGAGGGGCCAATCCTCCACCCACGCCCGCAAGGTTCTCCAATGATGGCATTGCCCACGCAGGGCATGCCATCATTGTTCGCATTGCCCTGCAACGCTTTGCATGGTTCTCGTTGCCTCGTTGTCTGGCAATATATGGCAATGCGGGCACCCATGAGGAATGCCCCGACAAATGATCCGCCATGCCCACCAATGCCGGACGGCGCGGGACATCGCATACGATGCGGAACAATGCGGGCCATTGCAGATCAATGCCCACCATTCCCACGGCACGTCCGCCTCGCCTTATCGCATCCACGCCTCACACGGGACTGAAAATCAGGCCACGCTCACCGTCGATTCTGGCTCACGGTAGGGCAGCGCCACTGCCCGCAACCGGGCCACCATGTCGGGCAGCAGCGTGAGCAGCACATCGATGTCGGCGGCGGTGATATCTTTGCCCACGCTGAAGCGCACTGAACTGATCGCCTGTTCCGGCGTCAACCCACAGGCAACCAGCACATGCGACGGATCGAGCGAGCCACTGGTGCAGGCGCTACCGCTGCTGGCACAAATACCGTACTGATCAAGCAAGAGCAACAGGCTCTCGCCCTCGATACCGGCAAACGCCAGGTTCGCATTGTTGGGCAGCCGTTGGCGTGGGTCGCCATTCAACTGCGTGTCTGGCACGCCTGCCAGCACACCAGCGATCAGTTGATCGCGTAGAGCGCTACAGTGGGCCACATACCACTCGCGGCGCTCCTCGGCCCGGCGCAAAGCCGCAGCCAGGCCCACAATTCCCGGCACATTCTCGGTGCCCGCCCGCCGCCGCCGCTCCTGGCCACCGCCGTTAATCTGCGGCAGCAGCGGCGTACCGCGCCGCACATACAGCACTCCCACACCCTTCGGCCCATAGAACTTGTGCGCCGTCAGCGTCAGTAGATCCACGTTTAAGGCCTCAACGTTGAGCGGCAGCGAACCGGCGGCCTGCACCGCGTCGGTATGAAAGGGCACAGCGTGTGCGCGGCAGATAGCTCCTAGTTCGGCGATGGGCTGTATCGTCCCGATCTCGTTGTTGGCATACATCAGCGACACCAACACGGTATCGGGACGCAGCGCCGCTTGCAGGTCAGCCGGATGGATCAGACCATACCGGTCAACCGGCAAGATCGTGGCCTCAAACCCGAACGCCTGTAAATACTCCACCGTATGTAGCACAGCATGATGCTCAATTGCGCTGGTAATGAGATGGCGACCCTTGTGGCGCTGCTGTTGCGCCAGCGCGACGCCCTTGATTGCCAGGTTATTTGCTTCGGAGCCGCTGCTGGTAAAAATAATTTCGCGCATCGTCGCTCCCAGCACTGCCGCCACCAGTTCACGTGCTTCATCGAGCGCATGCAACGCGGCTCGCCCCCGGTGATGGATACTGGAAGGATTGCCGGCTTGATCGCTAAAATAGGGCAGCATCTCCTCCAACACAAACGGATCGAGTGCGGTGGTGGCGGCATGATCAAGATCGATGGTAGGCTGAGACATTCGCTTTTATATCCTCTCATTTACACAAGTTCCGCGGCCCCATGGTCAGCTCGCTTTTTCGCCTGCGGCAGAGCGGTATTTTTCTATTTTCTCTCCAATTTTTTGCCGACGACGAAAATTTGGAGAGAAAGACGTTTTGTTTGAGCCACCATGTACCTCCTGTATTTTAACATACGTCCATTAATGATAGGGCTTACCCGATGAGCGCTGGATGCAGCGCAAGCGACGCACGGATTAGCCGTCCATTCCCCCACTCCCCCACCCCACGTACGTCCGAATCAAGAAGATATGGTACAATGCACCTCTGCAAGCTTATGAAGACACGTACCTATTTCCTGTGGCTCGCACTGGCGGCGCTGATCACGCTGGCACTGCGGCTGCCTTTTCTGCGCTGCGGGCCGTTTGGCTCGGATGTGACGATTGTGTATGACGAAGTGAATTATGTCTGGTTAGCTTCGTCGCTCGCCAATGGTGACACCTACGCCGATACGCTCTGGGCATGGACACGCGCCCCAGGAGTGGCCCTGCTGTTGCTGCTGCTGTCCTGGATGCGCGGATTGCCGCCCGAACTGGTGGTATGCGATTTTCAGGTTGTGCAGTCCGGGCTGTGGGTTGGCATGCTGCTGCCGTTGAGCTGGATCAGCGCCGCGCTGTTTGGGCGGCGGGTGGCGGTGGTAGCGGCGCTGCTGCTGGCAACGTTGCCCCTGGCCGCTGCCATATCACTCCTGATCTATTCAGAGACGCTGTTCTCTGCCGGAACACTGGTCACGGTAGCAGCGCTGCTGTACCATAATCGCCATCCGCACCCGAAATGGCTGGTGCTGGCCGGAGTAGCGGCAGGACTGGCAGCACTATCACGCTCGGCCATGCTGCCGATGTTGCCGATCTTTGCGCTGTGGGTGGCCTTTCCGGGCAACCCGTTCGGCACTGCCGTCCATGCCCCGATCACGAACCGGCCACCGTTGATCCGCTGGAGCCTGCGCAACTGCCAATCGCTGCATCACCAGTTGCACCTGCTGCCACCGATCATCTTCCTGACCTGTAGTGTGTTGACGATTGCGCCCTGGACACTGCGCAACTATCTGACCTACGGCGGGATCATCCTGATTGATACAACTGGTGCCTATACGCTATGGGCCAACAACAAGGTGACAGATGTCACCGTGGTGCTAGCGATGCACGCTGTGTCCGATAATCCGGTGGAGCGACAACGCTATGCGATGGAGCAGGCCTGCCAGGCGATCCTGTCCGATCCGGCGCGGTTTGTGCGCAAGGTGGCGCTGGGGATGGTCGAGGCCTGGCGTCCCACACGCTTCGAGTCAGCCTGGGGCAGCCTGACGGAGGTGCTACAACGCTCACGGCCAGCAGCCATTCTAGGCCAGGTGTGGGCCCTGACTTCGGCGCTACTGCCGCTGGCGCTGCTGGGCATCGTATGTGCGCCGCACCTGGATGTGGAGGCCCGCCGTTATCGCCTGGTCATCCTGGCACTGGTAGCATCTTTCGCGCTGGTGGTGGGTGTGACGCACTATGAAGACCGGTATCGCCTGCCGTTCCTGATTCTGCTGCTGCCCTACGCCGCCTGGTGCCTGGCACACCCGCAGGCACTGCTGCGGGCTTTGCGTCGCCCGCTGGCGCTGGCAACACTGGCGCTGATTATCGCCTTGATTCCGTATTACAGCCCGTACCTATGGCCGGATCAGTGGCGGCACGCCCAGGCGCTGGCGCTACACGGGCGAGGACTGCTGCGGGCCACCTGGGGCGACACGGCGGGTGCCTTGCACGATCAGCGGCGGGCGGTCAGGCTGGAGCCGCAGTTTCACGCAGCGGGCGTGACGGCCGCCCGGCTCGCCGTTGCGATGGACGACCTGGTAACCGCCGAGGAACTGCTGCGGGCGGTACTGGCGAATGCGCGCAAGGCCTGGGATGTGTCGCCCGAGGCGATTGTGCTGTTGCAACAGGTGCTGCTCCAGCAGGGTCGCACTGCCGAGGCCATCGAGCTTGATGAGCAGCACTTTATTGCTGGTCGGCGGCGGGCCGAAGCGTTGGCCTGGCAACAGGGGCCAGCACCCGACAGCTCGCTGGCGGTGGGTGATCTCGATCTGGGTCTGGTGCAGGGCTTTTATGTGCGCGAGCAGTATGATACAGGCGCGTTTCGTTGGAGCCGCCCGCCCGCCCGCCTGCTGCTGGCGGGTGATGGTGATTTTGTGTGTCTGCGGTTGAATGCGGCCCGCCCGCCTGATTTGCCCGCGCCCACCGTGCGCCTCAGTGCGCGGATGCCGACTGCTGGTGGACGGCTTATTGAACTTGCAACGCTGCATCCACCACGACAGGGATGGGCGCGTTTGTGCGCTCCTCTCACCAC
>Ga0308417_1000312_pt1 | contig 36120 bp, 26 predicted proteins | sample HotsprSampleOS65_FD_203528 | JGI IMG/M metagenome (GOLD analysis project Ga0308417, IMG submission 203528) | Hot spring phototrophic mat microbial communities from Octopus Spring, Yellowstone National Park, Wyoming, United States - 20090730_OS65 ...
AACGAGGCCGACACCGGTATCCGCAACTCAACGGACCGAGGGACCAACTGAGTCGTCCACGCCACCAAGGTATCATATGACCCGGCACGCTAAGTTGATGGCATTGGGCGTCCTCGCCCGTGCCGCCGACTTGTGCGGGCGGTTGGTTTGCGTCCGTGCTTCAGGGTGTGCCACGGCCATCCTGGCTCCATCCGACGCAGAAACTGTCACGCGCCCGGTCCGCTGTCAGAGCCGCTGCACCTGTTGCAATCTGCCAGGACAATGCGCAGACTCCGTGAACAGTGCGAGGCGGAGGCGCCCCTTCCGCTTCGGTCGCGCCGGCTGTATGCGCCGGCCGACTATCTGACTTTCGCCTGACGCCCCTTCGCAGGACCACACGATGTCGCCAAGCCAGACGAGGCCCTCGCCGCTCACCGGGAGTTCCCCCGCCAGGCGCCTTGTCGCCCGCAAACCCAGACTCTCCCGCACGCGCAAGCCCGAGGACATGACCCTCGAAGCCTGGCAGACCGCGCTGCGCCGGCAGTTCGGGCGGGAGCAGAAGTTCAAGCTCGTCAATCTCGGCCGCGAGCCGGTCTTTTCCGACTTCGCTATCACCAATCCGCAGAGCAGGCGCACCTACCGCGTGGCTATCCGCGGCAATGGTCTGGGCGATAATTTCTGCACCTGCCCGGACTTTGTGACCAACACGCTGGGCACCTGCAAGCACATCGAGTTCACGCTCGCCCGCCTGCGCCACATCAAGGGCGGCGCCCGCGCCCTCAAAGCCGGCCACCATCCGCCCTACAGCGAAATCTATCTCCAGTACGGCGCCCAGCGCATCGTCCGCATCCGCATCGGCACCGACTGCCCGCCGGACCTGCGCACGCTCATCGGCGAATACTTCAAAGACGGCGCGCTAAGGCCCGACGCCTTCGCCAAGTTCAACGAATTCCTCAGCGCCACGGCCCGCTTCGAGCACGAGCTGCGCTGCCACGACGATGTGCTCTCATTCATCGCCGAGGTGCGCGACCGCGATCGCCGGACACAGCTCATCGATGCCGCCTTCCCGCGCGGCATCCACAGCCCCGCGCTCGATACACTCCTGAAAGTCAAGCTCTACGACTATCAGAAGGAGGGCGCCCTCTTCGCCGTCCGCGCCGGGCGCTGCCTCATCGGCGATGAGATGGGCCTGGGCAAGACCATCCAGGCGATCGCGGCGGCGCAGATCATGGCCGAGCACCTGGGCGTGCAGCGCGTGCTCATCGTGGCCGCCATCGTGCAGAAATGGCGTCATCGCGGATTTCTCACGGAGTCGGAACAGCGCCGGCTCACCATCGCCCTCCAGTTCATGCGCATGAGCTGCGACAGCACCTATCTGCTGGATCAGGAGACCGACTTCGGCGTGAAGGCCGACGAGCTGGCCACGCTCCTGGGCGAGATGTACGAGCGGCCTGGCACGAAGGTCGTCATCTTCAGCCAGTGGGTGCGCATGCACGAGCTGCTGGTGCGGCGGCTGGAGAAGAACGCGTGGGATCACGTGCTCTTCCACGGTGGCGTCGAGAGCGGCAAGCGGGGGGCCCTGATCGACCGCTTCCGCGCGGATGAGCGCTGCCGCGCATTTCTCTCGCGTGGGCCTGAACCTTCAGCACGCCTCCGCGGTCGTGAACATGGATCTGCCGTGGAACCCGGCCGTCCTCGAGCAGCGCATCGGCCGGGTGCATCGCCTTGGCCAGAGCCAGCCGGTGCAGGTGGTGAACTTCGTCGCCCAGGGGACGATCGAGCACGGCATGCTCTCGGTGCTGAAGTTCAAGAAGTCGCTGTTCGCGGGGGTGCTGGATGGCGGCGAGAAGGAAGTTTTCCTGGGTGGCTCGCGGCTGAAGAAGTTCATGGAGTCGGTCGAAAATGCGACCGGCGCCATACCGCAGGCGACGCTCGAGGAGCCGGAGGAACTGGAGGAAGCCGACGGACCGGGGGTGCGCGGCCGCCGCCGCGCCGGTCCGCGCCCCGAGGCCGATGCCCAGCCACATCCGCCGCGCCTGCCGCATGCCCCGGCCGCGCCTTCAGCGCCGGCGGCCGACCCCTGGACCGGTCTGCTGACGACGGGTCTGGCGATTCTGGAGCAGTTGGCGGCCGCGGCGCGCCCCGGCGGGGCGCCAGCGGAATCGGCGGCCGCTCCCCCCAGCGGCGGGCTGTCGCTGGTCCATCGCGATCCTCAGACTGGTGAAACGTTCCTGCGTCTGCCCATGCCCAGCCCCGAAGTGCTCGACCGAGCGCTGGGCGCGATTTCGACGGTCCTCGCACAATTCAGGCGATGAGCAGGCGCAAGTGCTGCGAGGGGAGCGGCAACGGACCACGGGCGCCTGCGAGCCGAGAAGGTTAGTTGTGTGCCCGATTTCGCCGAGGCCCAGCGCAAAGAGCGGGTCGAGGGTCATTCGCACCGTATGGAGCTGCGTGCATGCATTTACAACACATGAGCGTACCGGCGTGCGGCAACCCCTTCCGCAGCTCACAAGTTGTTGCATGAGAAATACTTACGACAAGATCACAGCCATTGCCCCCATCTTCTGTCACTCGCCAGTTTGATAGATTCGGAAAATCTTCCCCAAGCTCTGTTTACAGCATCACAAATCTGGGGTAAAATATGCGCACATAATTCCTAAGCCCTCCGGCGCCCCGTCGCACGCCCTCCAGCGGCGGGGTGCTCTTTTTTACTTCTCCTCAATCACGATCGCCTTGATCTCATCGCCAACGCGGATCTTGTTTACCACGTCCTGGCCCTCGCGCACCTGCCCGAAAACCGTGTGCCTTCCGTCCAGCCACGGCGTGGGCACGTGCGTGATGAAAAACTGCGAGCCGTTGGTGTTCGGGCCGGCGTTGGCCATCGACAGGACTCCCGGCTTGTCGTGCCGGTGCGGATTGTCGCGCACCTCATCCTCAAAGCGATATCCCGGGCCGCCCGTGCCGTCCCCGCGCGGACAGCCGCCCTGGATCATGAAGTTAGCGATCACACGATGAAACTTCAGCCCGTCGTAGAACTTGTCCCGCGCCAGAAACACGAAGTTGTTGACAGTCTTGGGCGCTTCCCTGGCGAAGAGGTCCAGCACGATCCGCCCCTGGCTGGTCTCCATGATCGCCGTGTACTGCTTGTTCACGTCGATGCTCATCTTGGGCGGCGCGCTGTAGGTCTTGCGCCCGCCGGCCTGCTCGGCCGCTCGGATGCCGCCCGCGAAAATGACCGCGACAGCGGCAAGCAACAGTGGGGTACGAATGCTCTTCAACATGACCTTCTCCGATGATGAATAACCGGTTATGGGAAGCTGAGCCTAATCCCCGCCCCTCCGGCGTGCAAGCCGCGCGAGCCCCCCGCTCCGGCTTGACTGCCCGAGCCACAGTCCCCATGCTTACGCTTTCGTCTGCGCCGGGCACGCGATGGCCCGGGCGATGCGATCTTACAGGAGAGCCAATGGGCCTGACCCATCCGCGTCTGGATTTGATTCGCGGCATCGTTGCCGCCAAGCACCAGCTCAACCGCGTCGATTTCCGTTCCGTACATATCCGGGACCTCTTCGGCGTCAATGTTTTCAGCGAGGCCGTTCAGCGCGAGCGCCTGCCCAAGCCGGTCTTCCGGGCACTTCAACGCACCATCAGGGAAGGCCAGCCCCTCGACGCCAGCGTTGCCGACGCCGTCGCCAACGCCATGAAGGACTGGGCCATCGAGCGCGGGGCCACTCACTTCACACACTGGTTCCAGCCCATGACCGGCCTGACGGCCGAAAAGCACGACAGCATCGTCGTGCCCGACGGCGGCGGATCGGCGATCGTTGAGTTTTCGGGCAAGGAGCTGATCAAGGGCGAGCCGGACGCCTCCAGCTTCCCCTCGGGCGGCATCCGCGCCACCTTCGAGGCTCGCGGCTATACCGCCTGGGACCCGACCAGCCCGGCGTTCATCCTGGAGAACCCCAACGGCGCGACGCTTGTCATTCCCACGGCGTTCCTGAGCTGGACCGGCGACGCCCTCGACAAGAAGACCCCTCTGCTGCGATCCATCGAGGCGCTGTCGGTCCATGCGCTGCGCATCCTGCGCCTCTTCGGTCGCGATGACGTACACAAGGTGATCACGACGGCGGGGCCGGAGCAGGAGTACTTCCTGATCGACAAGCAGTTCTTCTATGCGCGGCCCGACCTGATCAACGCCGGACGCACGCTGCTGGGGGCACGACCTCCGAAGGGCCAGGAGCTGGAGGATCAGTACTTTGGCAGCATCGCCGAGCGGGTGCTGGCGTGCATGGCCGACGCTGAGACCGAGCTGTTCAAGCTGGGTGTGCCGGTGAAGACGCGGCACAACGAGGTGGCCCCCAGCCAGTATGAGATCGCCCCGCTGTTCGAGAACGGCAACCTGGCCACCGATCATCAGATGCTGACGATGGAAGTGCTGCGGAAGACGGCCGACCGCTACGGCTTTGCGTGCCTGCTGCACGAGAAGCCGTTCGCGGGGATCAACGGCTCGGGCAAGCATCTGAACTGGTCGATGAGCACCGACAGCGGCGAGAACCTGCTGAATCCTGGCGAGACGCCCCACGACAACGCCCAGTTCCTGGTTTTCGTCTGCGCCGTCATCCGCGCCGTCAACCGCTACGCCGAGCTGCTGCGCGTGACCGTGGCCAGCGCCGCCAACGACCACCGCCTGGGCGCCAACGAGGCGCCGCCGGCCATCATCTCGATCTTTCTGGGCGATCAGCTCACGGACATCATCGACCAGATCGAAAAAGGCGGGGCGCGGAGCACCAAGACGGGCGGGCTGTTCGAGACCGGCGTTTCCGTGCTGCCGCGTCTGCCGCGCGACGCCGGCGACCGCAACCGCACCTCCCCCTTCGCCTTCACGGGCAACAAGTTTGAGTTCCGCGCTGTCGGCGGCAGCCAGAGCATCGCCGGTCCCACCACCGTGCTCAACATGATCGTCGCCGAGTCCCTCGACTACATGGCCACGCATCTGGAAAGCGCCATCCAGGGCGGCAGGGACCTCAACAGCGCCGTGCAGGAGCTGCTGGCGAGCGTCATCAGGGAGAACCGGCGCATCATCTTCAACGGCGACAATTACTCCGAGCAGTGGCACCAGGAGGCGCAGCGGCGGGGTCTGCCCAATCACCGCAACACGGTCGACGCCCTGCCGGTCATCACCCGCAAGGACACCATCGACCTCTGCACGAAGTACAAGGTGTACAGCGAGCGCGAGCTGCACAGCCGCTTCCACATCTTCAGCGAGAACTATGTCAAGACCATCCACATCGAGGGCCAGCTCACCAGCATGATGGCCGCCCGGATGGTCCTCCCCGCGGCATTGCGGTATCAGGGCGAGGTGGCCGCCGCCGTCAACGCGGCCAAAGCGGCCGGCGTCGACTGCCCCACCCAGATGGAGCTGTTGCGCTCGTTGACGACGACGATCGGCGAACTGCAGCGGGCCATCGCGGCCCTGAACGCGTCCATGGAGCATCATGTCGCCGGCGATGCCTATGAACACGCCAAGCACTCGCGCGACGCCGTGCTTCCGGCCATGAATCAGGTGCGCACGCTGGCCGACAGACTGGAGACCATGGTGGCCGACGACCTGTGGCCGCTGCCGACCTACCGCGAGATGCTCTTCATCCGCTGAGCATCAGGAGCAGCCCATGGAGTTGCCGCAGTTGAGGCACTTGTAGCAGGTGCCGCTGCGCACCGTGATGGCGCCGCAGACGTCGCAAGCCGGGGCGTCGGCCTGGAGTTCGCTGCCCTGCTGGCTGAGGGGATCGACGCTCACCACCAGCCGCATCGAGGCGGGATGGCCGCTGCTGTCGAGCTGGGGATGAAGCTCCAGGGTCGGACCTTCGGCAGACCGCTGCTCCGCATGGCCGTGGCCGTTGCCGCCTCGGTCGTGGCGTGGCCGGCTGGCCTCCGGAGCCTGTGGCAGGGCCGGACCAGTCGAGGCGTCGGCGGCGAGGGGGACAGCGCTGTCTGTGCCCGAACGCTTCTCCGCGCGCCGCGGGGCGTTGGCCGAGCGATACCCCGGAACGAACTCCATCGCCAGCCAGCGGAAGATGTAATCGACCAGGCTCTTGGCGAAGGGGATCTCCGGGTTGCGCGTCATGCCCGAAGGCTCGAAGCGCACGTGCTCGAACTTCTTCACCAGCGACTCCACCGGCACGCCGTACTGAAGTGCCAGCGAGACCAGCGTGGCGATCGTGTCCATCAGCCCGCCGATCGTGCTGCCCTCCTTGGCCATGGTGATGAACACCTCGCCGGGGGAACCGTCGTCGTAGAGGCCCACCGTCACATAACCCTCGTGGCCCCCCACGTCGAACTTGTGCGTCACGGCCTTGCGCGTGTCGGGCAGGCGGCGGCGCAGCGGACGCTCGACGATCCGCTCGATGATTTTCTCGATGGGCGTCGTGGTGGCCGGAGCGAGGTTGTCCGAGACCGCGGGTTTTCGTTTCTCGAGCTTCGAGGGGGAACTCTCGGCGGTGTCCCGCAGCGCGGCCTGCGCCGCTCGGGCCACGTCGGCGGCAACTTCCTCGCGGGCAGCGGCGACGGCATCGTCGTCGTCCCCATCCGTGGCCTTCTCCAGCTCCTGGTCGCTCTTGACGTTCAGCGGCTGCGAGAGCTTGCTGCCGTCGCGATACAGGGCGGTCGCCTTCAGCCCCAGCTTCCAGGATAGAAAATAGGCGTTCTTGATGTCCTGCACCGAGGCCTCGGCCGGTAGGTTGATGGTCTTGGAGATGGCGCCGGAGATGAAGGGCTGGGCGGCGGCCATCATGCGGATGTGGCCCTCGACGGAAATGAACCGTCTGCCCAGGCGGCCGCAACGGTTGGCGCAGTCGAACACCGCGTAGTGCTCCGGGCGAAGATGCGGCGCGCCCTCGACCGTGCCCCGCCCGCAGATGACGTCGTTGGCCTCGGCGATCTGCCTGCGGCTGAAGCCAAGGTGCGCCAGAAGGCTGAAGCCCTCGGCCTGCCACACCGACTCCTCCAGACCCAGCCGGGCCATGGCCTCCTTGCCCAGCACCCAGGGGCTGAAGGCGAAGGACAGCTCAAAGACCCCGGGCAGCGCCTGCTCGATGCGGTCCAGATCTTCGTCGCTGAGCCCGGCCGACTTGAGGCTCACGCGGTTGATGTGCGGGGCGTTTTCCAGGCTCATGGTGCCCATGACGTACCGGATGATCTCGTGGATCTCCTGCGGGGAGTAGCCCAGGTTGGCCAGCGCCGGGCGCAGCGACTGGTTGGCGATCTTGAAGTAACCGCCGCCGGCAAGCTTCTTGAACTTGACCAGCGCGAAATCCGGCTCGACGCCGGTGGTGTCGCAATCCATCAGCAGGCCGATGGTGCCCGTCGGGGCGATCACACTGACCTGCGCGTTGCGATAACCAAAACGTTCTCCCAGCGCCAGCGCCCGGTCCCAGCATTCCCGCGCCGCCCGCAGCAGCGCCGGCGACGCCAGCGGATCGGCATCGCTGAACTGCGAGGCGTCGATGCCCACCGGCCTGATCTCCAGGGCCTCGTAGTCGCCCAGACGCTGGCGGGCGGCCGGATCGCGCCCCACGTCGTAGGCGGCGCGGCGATGGTTGCGGATCACCCGCAGCATGTCGGCGCGGTTCTCCTCGAATCCGGCGAACGCCCCGTGTTCCCGTGCCAGCTCGGCGCTGGTCGCATATGCCTCGCCGCTCAGGATGGCGCTGAGCGCAGCGCACACGGCGCGGGCCTTGTCGCTGTCGTAGGCGATGCCCGCCTGCATCAGCATCGCCCCCAGGTTCGCGTAGCCCAGTCCCAGCGTGCGGAAGCGGTAGGACAGACGCGCGATCTGCTCGGAGGGGAAGCTGGCCATCAGCACCGATATCTCCAGCACCACCGTCCACAGGCGGATCGCGTGTCGGTAGGCCTCGATGTCGAAACGCCGCGTCTCGGGATCGAAAAACGCCAGCACGTTCAGGGATGCCAGGTTGCAGGCCGTGTCGTCCAGGAACATATACTCCGAGCAGTTGTGGACGGTCAGGCCGTTGGCGATGAACGAGTGCGTGACCGGCTCGGCCAGGTCGAAGACCTGACGCCGTCCCAGCGGGCGCAGCGTCGCCACGCGATCGAAGTTGCCCAGCCCCTCGGGGCGGGCTGCACATCGCGCCACCGTCTCCGCCAGCCGTCTGGCCGTCAGGCCCGGCAGAAGCCCGATATGCGTGGCAAACAAGCGGAGGCTGCCCGAGTCGATGCGCAGGCCGTGGCGTCTCGATTCTGCGCCGGACCAGACCGCCGAGTCCAGGGCTGCGTCCCGGTCCGCCGAGACTCCGCCCGGTCTGGTCTGGTCCCCGGGCCACGTGGGTACGGCCCGTCGCTCGGACAGCTCTCCGCGGTCAGTGGGTCCTGAGTGCTGAGTGCTGAGTGCTGAGTGCTGAGCTATTTCGATTTTCGATTTTCGATTTTCGATTGGGGGGGAGGAGTTGCCAGTTGGCAGTTGCCAGTTGCCAGTGGGCACAGCTTCGCCGCCTTCGTGCCTTCGTGCCTCCGTGCCTTCGTCACCGGCAAACAGGCTCGACTGCACGCCGAAGCCCAGCAGCAGCAACTGCACATCTTCCAGCAGCGGCAGGTTGTCGCTCAGCAGTTCCAGCGCACCGTCGCGGATCACACCGTCGGCCGAAAACAGGCCGCGCAGCAGGTGCTTCTGCGCCGGCAGTCCGGCGGTGAAGATGTCGTCGCCCAGTCGCCGCCGGCCGCCATCATTGCGGATGAAGGCCCCCAGGCGGCTCATGAGCCGTCGGTTGGTCACCTTGACGGTGAGCGTATTGCCGGACTCGTCCAGCTCCTCCTCGTGCACGATCTGCCGGTCAACGTAGTCGTCGTCGTAGGTGCGCTGGCCCCAGTTTTCGCCGATGTAGTGGGCGAACTCGTCGACCAGGTGGGGATCCGGCAGGGCCGCGTCCAGATGAAGGGCCCCCGGATCGCCGTTGGCGCTGGAGAGGAACAGGCCCAGGAGCTGGAAGAGGCGGGGGTCCTGGGGCTCGCCGATGGCCTCGACGCACGCGGGCTGCGAGGGCAGCTTCACCTGATCCAGCGCGGTGAGGTCTTTGGCGGCCACCCAGCCGCGGTTGCGCGTATAGACCTGGTGATCTGCGGTAAGGCGCAGGACATAGCCGCCGACGGTGCGCAGCTCGAAGACCTCCCTTACGCCGGTCGGGAAGGCGCCCTCGGTGCGATGAACGGCCTGCGTGGTCAGGTTGGTGACGATGCGTCCGGGCAGGTGGATCATCTGGTCGATGCGCCGCCAGATTCCGCCCGGACACAGCACGCGGGTGTCGCCAGTGACGCAGGGATTGGAGGCGTTGATGCGCCCGGACTGCGGGCAGGTGTGCCATTGGTTGATGGTGTCGTCGTACTGCACCCCCGGATCGGCGCAGCGCCACGCGGCGAACGCAATCTGCTCCCACAGGTCGCGCGCCTTCAGCGTCTTGCACACTTTGCCACTGGTGCGCGCTGTCAGGTTCCACTCGCCATCCTCCTCCACGGCATGCATGAAGCGGCTGGGCACGCGGACCGAGTTGTTCGAGTTCTGTCCCGAGACCGTGTAATAGGCCTCGCCGTTGAAGTCGTAGTCCAGCTTCAGCCCCAGCTTCCTGGCCAGCTCGCGCTGGTCCCTGGGCAGGACCTTGATCCCCTCGGCCATGGCGGCCACCTTCAGCTCCTCGCGCACCTTCCAGTTGATGAAGGCCTCGATGTCGGGGTGGTCCAGGTCGAGGCACACCATCTTGGCCGCCCGCCGCGTGGTCCCGCCGGACTTGATGGCACCGGCCGCGCGGTCGCCGATGCGCAGGAAGCTCATGAGTCCCGAGGACTTGCCGCCGCCGGAGAGCGGCTCGTTCTCGCCGCGGAGTTTTGAGAAATTCGTGCCCGTGCCCGACCCATACTTGAACAGCCGCGCCTCGCGCACCCACAGGTCCATGATCCCGCCGGGATTGACCAGGTCGTCATGGACGGATTGGATGAAGCAGTTGTGGACGATGATGTTATTCGAGAGGTATTGGCCGGACTCAGTCTGGATGTCGTAGACGGGCTCCACGCCAATGGACTCCACGCGCAGGACCATCTCCTCGCGGACGTCCGGCAACTGTCTGCCCACAAAGGGCCCCGCACACGCAGCGGCGAGCTTCGCCGCCTTGACCGCGGAGACGAATCCTATGGTGTCCCGGAACCTCGCGCGAGCCTCGGCATATCCAATGGAAACAAAGTACGGGGTTCGGCGCCCGTCTCGTTTCTCGACACCACGTTGAACGCGAGCGTAGATCCCCAGGTTCATCAGGAGCGACTGCACGCCCCGAGCCAGCGCCAGCGACGTCGTGGTCAGCACCACGTCGGCGGTATTGGAGTCGCGCGAACGCAAACGCACCGTTCCATCGGCCTGAAACAACGCCCGGAGGTACGCAGCCTGGGCATCGCGCCCCAGCGTCCGGATGACCGATGGCACTGCCAGATCGCTGCCGCGGCGCAGCAACTCGTACTTGTCGACGAAACCCCGAAGCTGCTCTCCATAGAGGCGGATCCGCCGAATATCCAACTCCGGGCTCTCCGACTCGACGAAGCTCACGTGATGATGGACACCCTCGAACACCTGGGCGACCAGGCCGATGACGAAGTCGAATTCGTCCTGATCGACTGTCATGAACTCGACCGTCAGACTTCGATTTGTCCCTTCCGCGTACTGGCCGACGAAGCCGTCTCCCTGAAGCCAGCCGGCCAAGGCCGCTTCTCGTGATTCCTGAACCGACGATGGCTTGGAGACAGTGGTCGCGGTCGACAGATGCAACCGCATTCCTGGCCTTATCGCATCGACCCTTCGCCATTCTCCGCGCGTACGTCGTTCATCGGACACCCAGACCAGATGATCGGGAGTCGCTTCGACGGTCACACCGTTCTTCAACACGATGCGGAACACCGGCTTCTCGCCATTGGCTTTTACTGCCACCACACGAGTGGTTCCCCTGCCTTCGGCGGTGCCATCGTAGACTTCAAGCCCGACCAAATTCTTCGACACGATATCGCCGATCCTGATCGGCCCCTGCGGGGTTGACACCAGCGCATCGTACGGCTGGCACGCATGCGGCTGCGGGTGCGAGTACGCATCCTTCGCCTTCAGCAACTCTCCGCTGCGCGGGTCGCAGTAAAAATGCCCCTGGCTCGGGCCGGTGATCCCATAAGCGAAGTTCAGGCCGGTATTGAACCACTGCGGCGAGTTGGGCGCGCACATCTGGTGCAGCAGCATGTACACCAGCTCATCGTAAAACGCCTGCGCGTCCTCGGCCGTGTCGAAGTAGCCGTATTTCTCGCCCCAGTAGCGCCAGCAGCCGGCCAGGCGATGGACCACCTGGGCGGCGCTGCGCTCCGGGCCGGTCACGATGTTGCCAGCCGCGTCGCGAATCGGCTCGCCGGCCGCATCGACCTGCGGCACGCCGGCCTTGCGGAAGTATTTGCTCACCATGATGTCGGTGGCCAGTTGCGACCACGACCGCGGGATCAGGGCATCGTGCATCTCGAAGACGACGCTGCCGTCGGGGTTGGTGATCCGGCTGGTGCGCTTCTCATATTCGACGCTCGCCAAAGCGTCCTGTCCCTGTTTTGTGAATCGTCGGGTTATCCTCATGTTGCCTCTGCCCTGAATTGTGCCGCCACGCCGTCAGGGCGGTGGCGGCGGATTGTTGATGTCCAAAACGCCATCGACGCGCAGCGCAACCGCGGACAGCGGCGCTGACCGCTGCCGGCTACTGACTTCTGACGAAATACATCCTGTAAACGCGATCGGCCTCCAGCGGCTCGTGAGCCGCGGGAGTGCCGTCCAGCCAGATTTGATTCCTCTCGGGCAGAAACATCACCTTCTGGCCCGAATCAAGCTCAACGCGATAGACGGTCGCGCCGGTGCGTGAATCGATGATATGCAGTGTGCCGCGGCCCTGGGCCACGTACGCCGCCGCCCCGCGGCGGGTACTTATCAGCCACTGCTCCGCTGGACGCTGGCTCGCCTTGCTGCCGCAGCCGCAGATTATCACCGCGACCACCAGCCACAGGCGTGCGAATTGACGGTTGCCAGCGGTCATCGAGGGCTGCTCCATTCGCCAAGTCATGTCCGTGCGCCACCGGCCTCCCGCTCCCGTATGTTAGGGTTGAGTTTGCCGTCAGGCAAGCTCATGGGAGCGAAACGCCGACTCGCCACTTATACCCTATATCTTGTGGTCGTCAACCGGAACTTTACTAAATGTTGTACATCACGCGCCCTGTTAGCACCTAAGTCTCGCGTCTGATGCAGCTTAGAATAGCGATTTTATTTCGATCGCGCAAATCGACAGGCGCCAGCCCCAGCTTTTCCACCGCATGCCCCCTTTCTGAACGTGGACGACTGCCCCAAGCCCCATCCTCAAGGCGCAAGCGATACTTACAGCAGGTCCGTGCACGGCCGGTCACCCCGGCGCGTCATAGCAGGCCGGCGGCCACCCTACTCATGCCTCAAGGTTCAGCCACAGCAGCTCCTGCGGCGTCAGCTCAATGCCCAGTGCCGGCAGGCTCGTGTGCAGCTCGCGCAGGGTGCGCGGGCCGATCAGGGGAAACGTCGGGAACGGCTGGCACAGCACGTATGCCAGGGCGATGTTGATCGTCAGCACGCCCTTCCTTCGGGCCAGCTCCTTCGCCCGAGCAAGCCGCTGGAAGTTGTCGTCGCTGTACCAGCAGCGGACCAGTTCCGGGTCCTCTCGCTTGTCCGGCGCGGCCAGGCCTTCCACGAAGAACCCGCGCGCCTGGCTCGACCACGGCATCAGGGGCATCTGCGTCTTCGTCAGCCACGCGCGCGAGTCGGGGTCCGACGCCGCGAGGCACCCGGCCCAGGGCGCTTCCACCATCCGCGCCAGGCTGAAGTTGTTGCTCAGCACCGAAAAGCCGGCAAGGCCCTTGCGCCTGGCATAAGCGTTGGCCTCCTCAACCCGCGCCGGCGTCCAGTTCGAACCGCCGAAGACCCTGATCCGTCCGGCCCTCAGGTGCTCGTTGAGCACATCCACAAACTCGCCCACGGGCACGGCCGGGTTGTCGCGGTGGAGCATGTAGATGTCCACGTGGTCCATCTGGAGCCGGTTGAGGCTCTCCATGAGCTGCCGCGTGAGGTCCATAGGCGTGCAGAAGGGCGTATGGGCGCCCTTGTCCAATATCACCACCCTGTCGCGCACCCCGCGCGCCCTGACCCACTGGCCCAGCGCCCGCTCGCAGTTGCCCCCGCCGTAGATGTGGGCCGTGTCCCAGCAGTTGCCGCCCAGCTCGAAGAACTCATCCCACAGCGCGAACGTGTACGGTGCGAAGGTGTGGTTGTCCGCCCCGATCACCAGGCGGGAAACCGGCATGGCGAGCGGTGGTATCGACCCGTACTTCATCGGCGCATCGGCGCGGCGCGCCAGCGGTCGGCCGCTGGGCGTCGGGATGTTCTGGGGCTTTTCCTGCTCGTAAACCAGCCCGATGGACTGCCGCCACAGGTCCAGCGTGCGCATGTTGCCCAGCGTGTCGTCCCATGTCATGGCGGGGAAGGCGGCCTGACGCTGCTCGATGTGCCGCGCTACGGTGTCGGCCTCGATGCCGTAGAGATGCTGGGCGCTCTCGATGACGATTTCTTGCGGTTGCGGCTGGCCCTTCCTGTTGACGATGATCTTCACGCTTCCGCCCTCGCGCGCCGGAATCCACGGCGAGGGGATGAGAATGCTGCCCTCGCTCCCGTAGATGCGCACGACGTTCTCCTGGTTCAGCGAAACGCCGGTGGCCAGTTGGGCGACGATCCCGCCCGGGAACTTGAGCACGGCGGCCGCCCATTCATCCACGCCCGTCTGGCCCAGGTGTCCGACGCCCTTGACCTCGATCGGCTCGGCGATCTGGCCGCCCAGGGCCACGCCGGCCACGAGGCGCGCCATCGACGTGCAGTAGCAGCCGACGTCGAGGATTCCGCCGCCGCCCAGTTCATTGGCAAACAGCCGTCCGGCCGGGTTGAAACCGGCGTGGAAGCTGAACGTGGCGTGGATCAGTCGCACCTCGCCGATGGCCTTCTCGCGCAGCAGCTCGACGAGCTTTGCGATTTGCGGATGGCAGCGGTACATGAACGCTTCCATCAGAAACACGTCGTTGGCCCGCGCCGCCTCGACGATACGCATCGCCTGCGCCCAGTTCAGACCAATGGGCTTCTCGCAGAGGATGTGCTTCCTGGCGGCCGCCGCTTTGATGGCCCATTCGGCGTGATGCGGGTGCGGCGTGGCGATGTAGACGGCGTGGACATCCTTGTCGGCCAGCAGCGCATCGTACGAGCCGTAGCGGCGCGGCACATTGAATTCCTGGCCGAACTTGTCGGCCTTTTCCTGCGAACGACTGGCGACGGCCAGCAGCTTGCCGGTGGTGGATGCAGTAAGTCCCTTTGCGAAAGTCTTAGCGATACCGCCGGCGCCGATGATACCCCAGTTCAGAGTCGCTGACATTGGTTTGCTCCTGGGTCAAGGCCGCGGCCGCGCGGCCGCGCAGGTGTGATGGTAACAGCCTGCGCGGTACTGGCAATCGGCCGGGGCAGTCAGGGGGGCGTAACAGTTCTTTCGGCGGTCGGATGGGGGCTGTGCCACCAGGCCCATTGGGCACGGGTGGGACGCGCGGGACGCCCGTGCTTACGTTGTGCGCCGGGGCGATCCCGGCACGCCGGCGCCGACGCCCGGCCCCGCGGCGTCCTACACTTGGAGTGGAACAGCCCTCATGACGCAGCGCATATCCCACACCATCATCGTGACAATGCTCCTGTCCATGTGCATGGTCGCACCCGCCCAGACAACCCGCCCCAATCGGCTGGCCCATGAAAAGTCGCCGTATCTGCTCCAGCACGCCCACAACCCGGTGGACTGGCATCCGTGGGGCCAGGAAGCCCTGGCCCGCGCCGCCCGCGAGAACAAGCCCATTCTGCTCTCCATCGGCTATTCCACCTGCCACTGGTGCCATGTCATGGAGCGAGAGTCGTTCTCCAACCCCCAGATCGCCGCCCTCATCAACAACAACTTCATCGCCATCAAGGTCGACCGCGAGGAACGCCCCGACATCGACCGCATCTACCTGGCGTTCGTCCAGGCGACCACGGGCCGGGCCGGCTGGCCGCTGACGGTGTTTCTCCTGCCCGACGGCCGGCCGTTCGCCGGCGGGACCTACTTTCCCCCGGAAGATTCGGGCGGCCTGCCGGGGATGATGAGCATCCTCCCTCGCATCGCTGAGCTTTGGGAACTGCGGCGCGATCAGATCGGCCAGCAGGCGCAGCAGCTCACGCGCGCCCTCGAGAATGCGCTGGCGCTGACCGCGGAGAAAGGGGCCGCGCCGGGAGCGGACCTGCTGGCATCGGCCCGCGCGCGGATCGGCGCGGGCTTCGACCGCAAGCACGGAGGCTTCGGCGATGCGCCCAGGTTTCCAGAGCCGGCCATCTGCCAACTGCTGCTGCGACACCATGCCCGAACCGGCGACGCCCAAGCGCTGGAAATGGCGCTGACCACGCTGCGGGCCATGGCCGGCGGCGGAATCCACGATCATCTGGGCGGCGGGTTCCACCGCTACAGCACCGACAGGCGCTGGTTCCTGCCGCATTTCGAGAAGATGCTGCCCGACCAGGCGCTGCTGGCGATGGCCTATCTGGACGCCCACCGCGCCACCGGGAAGGCGGACCTGGCCGAGGTGGCGCGGAGCACGCTTGATTACGTATTGGCGGAGCTGCGCGGGCCTGAGGGGCAGTTCCTCTGTGCCCAGGACGCCCAGAGCGCCGCCGACGCCGCGCGGCCGAACGAGAAGTCCGAAGGGGCGTTCTATCTGTGGACAGCCGCGCAGATCAGGCACGCCCTGGGCGACGATGCGGAGCTGTTCATGCACCGCTACGGCGTGCGCGAGGCCGGCAACGTCGATGTGGATCCCCTCAAGCAGTTTCAGGGTCTCAACGTGCTGTTCGTCGCGCATTCCGTGGCCCAGTCGGCCGCGGCGTTCGGCATCAGCCAGGCCGAAGCGGCGCAGCGTCTGGTCGACTCCCGCCGCAGGCTCGCGCAGGCGCGGCAAGCCCGTCCGCATCCGCTGACGGATGACAAGGCTCTGACGGCGTGGAACGGACTGGCCATCTCCGCCTTCGCCCGCGCCGGGGCGGCACTGAAGGAACCGCGCTACACGGCCGCCGCCGCCGGAGCCGCGGCGTTCGTGCGCGAGCGGCTCTACGAGCCACAGACGCACAGCCTCAAGCGCCGCTATCGCGACGGCGAATCCGCCATCGACGGCTTCCTCGACGACTATGCCTTCTATGTTCAGGGGCTGCTCGATCTCTACGAGGCGACACTGGACATCGAGTGGCTGAAGCTGGCCGCGGGGATCCAGCAGCGACAGGATGAGCTGTTCTGGGACGACCAGGGCGGCGGGTACTTCACCACCGCGCCCGGCGCCGCCGTGCTCATGCGCATCAAGGACGAGTCCGACGGCGCCGAGCCGGCCGGTAACTCCATCGCCGCCATGAACCTGCTGCGCCTGGGACACATGCTTGACGACTCAGCCATGGTGGCGCGGGCAAAACGCATTCTCGCGCTCTACGCCGGCCCCATGCGCGAAGCCCCCGGCAGCTTTGGCAGCATGCTGGCGGCCGTCGACTTCTCCCTGGCGCCGCCGACTCAGATTGTGCTGGCGGGCGATCCGGCCGCGCCAGCGTTGCGTGCCATGCTCGCCGCCGTCCATGCGCGATACCTGCCCAACCGGGTAATCCTCGGCGCCGACGGCGCGGCCGGTCAGCTCTTCCTCGCGCAGCGCGTGCCGTTGCTGAAGGAGATGCGGCCGTTAGCCGGCCGGCCCACCGCCCATTTGTGCCAGGGTTTCGTCTGCCGACAGCCGACCGACGACCCGGCCGTCTTCGCCGCCCAGCTCGACGGCGCGTCAACCGCCGCCAACGTCCCATAGCTTCCGCCGCGCCGATACGGGCGAAGGACAGTCCGGTCGCCCTGAGCTTGGGATTCGGTTTCTCAACGCGGTCGACGCCAGCTTGGCCGTCATCCTCGATCATCCGCGCCGCTGGCCCGAAATTGACGCTGGCATCCGTCGCTATCGGCTGGAGCGGTTTCCGTACGCGCTGGTCTACCGCCAGGTCGCGGACGATGTGGTGGAGATCATCGCCGTCACCCATCTGCGTCGCCGCCCGGGCTATTGGCAGGACCGGCTGGAGCAAGCCTGATTCGGCCACCATGTGACGCGGGCAAAACGGGACACAACGTCCCATAGCTTCCGCCTCGCTGGCCGCGCCGATAAGGACGGGGGAACATCCGGCCGATGAGTGAGACAGATGATGCGCGCCGCTGGGTTCCGCCCAATCCCCGTGGCGGGCCTATCGCCCTTGGGAACCAACGTTGATGGCCACGCCTCAAACCGCCCATGATTCGCCCTCCGAGCATCAGCGAAACAGCCTGCTGGCGCAGTGGGCCGCCGGCCCTCAGGGCGCCGTGGCGCTGACGGTGGCGCTGGTGGCCGTCTCCATGGCCATGACCCTCTGGGCGTGGCGGGCGGCACAGGGCGGCGCCGAGGACGGTCTCAACCATGCCGCGGCCGTGCTGGCGGCGGGCACGGCGTGCAGCGTGCTGCTGGGCATCATTCTCGTGTGGCTGGCGGCCCTGCGGAACCGCGCGATGGAACTCGTCCGCAGAATGGGCGAGGATGCCTGTCGCCGCGAACGTCACCTGCGCGCCCTGCTGAATACCCTGCCCGTCGGCGTCTGGAGTGCCGACGCCTCGGGTATCATCGTCGACCACAATCCCGCGGCCGAACGCATCTGGAGCGGGGCGCCGCACGTGGGCATCGACGGCTACTGCCAGTACAAGGCCCGCTGGGCTGAGACCGGGCAGCTCCTGGCCCCCCATGACTGGTCGCTGGCCCGCGCCGTGCGCGAGGGCCAGGCCAGCCGCAACGAGCTGCTCGAGATCGAGTGCTTCGACGGCAGCCGCAAGATCATCCAGAATTCCGCCGCGCCGATCTTCGACGAGCGGCAGCGGCTCATCGGCGCGGTGGCTATCAACGAGGACGTCACCGAGCGCGTCGCCGCCGAGCGTGCCCTGCGCGAGTCGGAGCGCTTCGCCCGCTCCATCGTGGACGCCATTTCCTCTCACCTGGCAATCCTGGACGAGGATGGCCGGATCATCGCCGTCAACCGCGCCTGGGAGGGTTTTGCCGCCGAGAACGGCGCCGACCCCTCCAGGGTGGGCGTGGGCGCCAACTACCTGGAGGTCTGCCGCGAAGCGGCTGCCGCCGGCGACGTAATCGCCCAGCAGTTTCTCGACGGCGTGGAACGGCTGCGACTGGGAACAGTCCAGTTGCTGCATCTGGAATACCCCTGTCACTCGCCGACGCGCCGACGCTGATTTGTGGCCCGGGCCACCCGCTTACAGGGACCCGGCCCGATACGCATCGTCGTCGCCCATGAGGACATCACCGAGCGCAAACAGATCGAGGATGCGGCCGCCGAGCGGGCGCGGGCCCTGGCCGAGCGCGACCGTCTGCGCCAGACGGTCAGCGCCCAGGAGCAGGTGCTGAGCGTGGTCGGCCACGAGCTGCGCACGCCGCTGGCGGGAATCCGCGCCATGGCCGAGTTCCTCACCTCCGAGGCGCAGCGCGACCAGCAGCAGCTCGAATCCTTTCTGAACGCCATCCAGAGCGAGGCGGCGCGCATGGCCGACACGGTCGACAACCTGCTCGAGGCCGCCCGGCTCAGCAGCGGGCACGTCCAATGGCAATGGTCGCAGGTGCACCTCGGCGACATCTGCACCGAGGTTCTGGCGGCTGTGCAACTGCAGGTCGACTCAGCTTGTGTGAGCATCGACTTCGACGTAGCGGCAGGGCTGACCATGAACGGCGACGCCAGGGCGCTGTCCAGACTGCTGCTGAGCCTGCTGGGCAACGCCGCGAGGCACACACACCGGGGCCGCATCGCCCTGACCGTCCGGCCCGTCCAGCGCTGCGGTCTGAGCTACGTGAGCCTCGCCGTCGCCGACACCGGGGAAGGCATTTCCCCTCAAGTGGCCGGCAAACTCGGCGAGGCGTTCGCCCTCAACAGCGGCGCCGTCGGCCCCGACCATGTCCGCGGCAGCGGCCTTGGGCTGGCCATCTGCCGGGGCATCGCCGGCGCCCACGGCGGTTTCATCAGCATTCACTCGCGCGTCGGCCACGGCACGCGCGTCGAGGTGCTGCTGCGGGCCGACCTGCCGGGGCCTGCTTCCACCTTGCACTGCGCGGAGATACAGAGGCGCATCGAGGTGTGATCGCCCCGGCCCGGAGAGAGTCTCATGCCAACCATCATGGTTGTTGACGATCAGGCGATCATCCGCGAGCCCATCGCGGCCGCCCTCCGCCGCGCCGGCTACGAGACAGTCACCGCCAACGACGGGGCCGAGGCGCTGCAGAGCATCCGCGCCGCGCCGCCGGCCCTGGTCGTGCTCGACATCGCCATGCCCGTCCTCGACGGCATGAGCGTGCTGCGTGCTTTGCGCGCCTCGCCGCGCACCAGCGGCATCCCGGTCATCATGCTCACCGCTGCCGCCGAGCGCGCCAAGGTGGTGGAGGCGGCGCGGCTGGGCATCAGCGGCTACATGCTCAAGAGCCGTTTCTCATTGCGCGAGATGTTGGCGCAGGTGAAAAAGGCCATCGACTCCGCCGCCTCCTCGGCGTCCCCCGCCTCAGCTCCCTCGGCACAGATGTCCAGTGCTCCGGCCGCCGCCGCGATCGCCCAGCCGCCTGCAACCGCCGCGCCCGTTGCCGCGCCCCAGCACCCCTCCGCGACGGCCACCCTCACGGTGCACAGCGGACCGCCCGCCGATGCCGCCGACGGTCAGGCGGAAGTGCTGCGCAGCCTCCGGCCGATCATCTCGCGCAGCGAGCTCAACGAGCGACTGGAGGGCTTTGGCGAACTTCAGGGCTTCTCTCCCGTGGTCAGCGAGGTCCTGCGCCTGACCGGCAACGCGCGATGCTCCATCGAGCACGTCGCCAAAGCCATCAGCCACGACCACGCCATCGCCCTGAAAATCCTCAAGCTCGCCAACTCCGTCGTCTACACCCGCGGCGAGCCCGTCGAGTCGGTCCTCAAGGCCGTCCTCCGCATCGGGCTGGGCCAAATCCGCCAGGCCGTGCTCAACATCGCCGTCGTCGAGCGCTTCGCCGGCGGCGGACTCGACGACTTCATCGACAGCAGCCAGTTCTGGGAACACGCCATCGCCACCGGCATTATCGCCGCCGAGCTGGCGCACGCGCGCGACGAAAAGGCCGCCGACGAGGCCTTCACCGTGGGACTGCTCCACGACGTCGGCCGAATGCTGTTCGTCGGGCAACTGGGCGACATCTACCGCCAGGTGCTTCAGACCGCTCGCGACACACAGCTTCCCCTGGAGCAGGTGGAGACGCGCATGCTCTGTCACAATCACGCCGACATCATGGACCGCGTCTTCCGCACATGGAAGTTCCCGCGCGAGTTCATCAACCCCATCGTCTTCCATCATCTCTCGGCCGGCAACATCCGCAGCACGGTCACCCAGCAGCGCGCGGAGGTGGCCACGCTGGCGCTGGCCAACCGTCTGGCCCACGCCTTCATGCTGGGCTCCAGCGGCAACCAGACTCTGTATCCCACCGAGGAGCTCTGCGATCTGCTGGGACTGGACGCGCAGGTCATCCAGCGCGTCGAGCAGATCGCCCGGCCTGAGACGGATAATGTCAAGTTCGCCCTGCTGGCCCGCTCCAACCAGCCCAACTGGCCCCAGCTTCGCGAAGTTCACCGCCGGGAGCTGCGTGTGCCGCTGCATCCGCTGTACGTCAGCGGCGCGCCGCAGTTTGACGCGCTGCGCATCTTCGTCGGCGAGCTGGCCGAGCCTCCCGGCGAGCCGCCCGCCCGCCCCAACATCGCCATCATCAGCTTCCGCCATGTTCGCGAGCAGGTGCCGCTTTCGCAGAAGCTGGCCGGGATGGAGGCCTCCGCCGGCGTCGGCCCGCTGCCGCTGATCGTCATCTCTCCCGGCGGCAAGATCCTGCCCGAGCGTTCGCTGCTGAATGGCCGGCGGCTCGTCGTCCTCTCCATTCCGATTCCTATCCGCCGTTTTGTGGAGGCGGCCAACAGCCTGCTCGCCACCGCCGCCATTTCCCAGGCCGCTTGAGCGGCCGCGGACGATCGAATGCGAGCCGGCCGCGGTCACTCCATGAAGCAACGAAACTCCCCGGCCGGCCATTCCCGCTGTCGTTGCATGGGTTCTGCTGCCCCCCTGAGGCGCTCTGCCCCGCCTACTCCACCGTCTCCACCTTGATCTGCGTGTTCGTATAGATGCACAGTTCGCCCGCGATCCGCAGAGCGGCCTCAACGATCTGGCGGGCCGAAAGCTTCGAATGCTCCAGAAGCGCCTTGGCGGCCGCCTGAGCGTAGGGGCCTCCCGAGCCGATGCCAATAATGCCGTCCGTCGGCTCGATCACGTCCCCGGCACCGCTGACGATCAGGCTGGCGTTCTTGTCGGCCACGGCCAGAAGCGCCTCCAGCCGCCGCAGGACGCGGTCGGTGCGCCATTCCTTGGCCAGTTCGATGACCGCCCGGCGCGTGTTGTCGGGAAACTCGCCCAGCTTCTTCTCGAACCGCTCCAGCAGCGCAAACGCATCGGCCGCCGAGCCCGCGAAACCGCACAGCACCTTGCCCCCGCCCAACCGGCGAATCTTCACCGCGTCGTGCTTGGCCACGACATTTCCCATCGTCACCTGCCCGTCGCCGCCCAGGGCCACCTGCCCGTCGCGGCGAACGCTGAGAATGGTTGTCGATCTGGCCGGCCTTGAGCTCATGGGCTACATTCTCCTGTTCAGAACCGCACGACCCGGATGAGCATGATACCCGACTGGCCGGTCATCCCGGAACCCTTTGCGGCGTGGATCGCCATCCGCGCGCCGGGATGGCTGGCGCTGGGGCTGGCGCTGGCGGGGGGCGTGCTCGCCGTTGCACTGATACGCCGTCCCCGGATGCCCGCCGCCAGCGGCGCCCTCATGATGATCGGGGCGCTGTGCCTGGCGCTGGCCGGGGGCGATCCGGCGTGGCAGCGTCCGCTGCCCCAGCGGGTGTCGGTCATGGTCGACCTCTCGCCCAGCACGCGCGGCGCCCGCTACCGCGACGCCCGATGGCTGGCGCAGCGCATCGACGCGTTGCTGGGGGACGCCCCGCGCCGCCTCATCTTCTTTGCCGCCGGCAACGTCGACGCCACGCTGCCCGACGGACGGCTTGACGATCTCCCGGCCGAGCAGACCGTCTTCGCGCCGCCGCTGGACGGGCCGGTGCTGCTGTTCAGCGACGGTCGGTTTGAGCCGCCGGCCGTCTCGCCGCCGATTTACCCGGTGATCGATCCGCTGCTTCAGTCGCCAGGGGACGCGGCGATCGCGCGCCTTCAGGTCCGCGACCGCGAGCTGGCCGCGCACGTCGTCAACCATGGCGAGGAGCCGCGCCGGCTCCAGTGGCTGCCGACCGGCTCGACGGTATCGATTCCCAGCGGGCGTACGGTCGTGTCGGCGGCGCTGCCCGCCGATCTCACCGTCGTCGGCGCGCAGCTCGGCCAGGGCGATCTGTGGCCCGAGAATGACCGGCTTGAGCTAACCATTCCGCCGCCGCCCGCAAGCCAGCGCTGGTGGGTGGGCGACGCCGCGCCGCCCGGATGGAGAGGGCTGGCGGGGGCCGAGCTTCCGCTGGATCCGGCGGCGTATCTGGCACCGGCAGTGATCGTGCTGAACAATGTGGCGGCGTGGCAGGTGCCGACTGCGCAACAGCAGCGACTGGCGCAGTACGTCCGCGATTTGGGCGGGTCGCTGGTGATCGTCGGCGGCGAGCGCGCATTCGCGGCCGGCGCATATCCGGGCACGCTGCTGGAGTCGCTCTCGCCCCTGTCGAGTTCTCCGCCGCAGCCGGCGATCCACTGGCTGCTCGTCGCCGACAGCAGCGGCTCCATGGCCGCCGACGCCGGTGGCGCCACGCGCTGGGAGCTGGCGCGGCAGGCGTTGCTGGCGGTTGTGCCGCACATCCCGCCGGAAGATCCCCTCAGCATCGGCAGCTTCGCCCGGGATCTGCGATGGTGGTCCAGCGGGCGCAGCGCCCGCGAGACGGCGCTGCTGAGCCTGCCGCCCCCCGACGTGCGCCCGACGGGGCCGACGAATCTTCAGGCCGCGCTGCAGCACATCATCGCCGAGGAGGGCGGCGGCATGCCGCGCGAGCTTCTGTTGCTGAGCGACACCGACGCCGACGTCGACGCGCCCGCGCTGCTGGACGGCCTGCGCGCAGCGCGCATCCGGCTGCACGTGCTGGCGATCGGCCGCGGCCGGGGTCTGGCGGCGTTGAGTCAACTGGCCGACGCCACCGGCGGACGGATCATGGAGGCGCTGGAGCCGGCCACCTGGATGAAGGCCACGCTGGAGCTGTTCCAGCGCGCCGCTCCAGCGCATGTCCAGCGCGGCGAGCTGGAAATCCGCCTCAGGGGTCCGCTGGCTCCGCTCGGCCTGCGCCGCGCGGATTTGTGGAACCGCACGTGGCTCAAGAGCGACGCCACTGCCGCTGGCGAGGCGGCGACACCCGACGGCGACGTCGTCATGGCCGCCGTGTGGAACTTCGGATCTGGACAGGTGCTGGCGGCCGCGTTCCCGGCAGATTCCGCAGACGTGCTGAGCATGTCGGGCATCGTTGCCCGCCCCCCCCGCGATCCGCGGCTTCGTGTGACTTTCGATGCCGCCGCCCTTCTGAAGGTGACGGTGGATGCGATCGACGGCCAGCAGTACCTCAACGGTCTGGAGCTGCGCCTGCAAGTGCTCGGCGCTGACGACACATCCCGCGAGGAACTGCTGCTTACCCAAGTCGCGCCCGGCCGTTACGAGGCCGTTCTTCCGGCGCCGCGCCGCCCCGCCTTCGCCACGCTCTGGCATGAGCAGCGCGTGGTGGACCAGGCGGCCATCGCCGGACGTTACGCGCCGGAGTTCGACGAAGTGGGGACCGACGCCGATGCCCTGCGTGAACTGGCGGCGCGCAGCGGCGGGGTCGTTGTCGCGCCCTCGGACGCCGGCCCCATCGACTGCCGCTGGCCGCTCGCCGCCGTGGCGCTTCGCTCGGTGCTGGCCGCCCTGGCGGGGGCGATGATCGGGCTGGCCCTGGTATGGTGGCAGGTGAGCTGAGGGGGCAGCAGATTGCCATCCCCCTTGCCTTGCCGATACAGATCGAGGGATAGAATCGGTATGAGGTAAGCGCCCTATGCCCAGCCACACTCTCAGCCCATTTCCCGACGACCTTCTGGCCGCCAAGAAGCAGATCCGTGAACAGGCCCTTTCCTACGGGCTGGACTTTTTCCCGGTCATCTTCGAGCTGTGCGACTACGAGCAGATGAACCAGATCGCGGCGTTCGGCGGCTTCCCGCAGCGCTACCCGCACTGGCGCTTCGGCATGGAGTACGAGCAGCTGCGCAAGCGGCACTTTTACGGTCTGGGGCGCATCTACGAGATGGTCATCAACAACGACCCCTGTTACGCCTATCTCCAGGAGTCCAACGCCCTGGTGGACCAGAAGCTGGTGATCGCGCACGTGTACGGCCACGCCGACTTCTTCAAGAACAACCTGTGGTTTGCTCAGACCAACCGCAAGATGGTGGATGAGATGGCCAACCACGCCACGCGCGTGCGGCGGCACATCGAGAAGGAGGGCTATGAGACGGTGGAGAAGTTTCTGGACATCTGCCTGAGCCTGGAACACCTGATCGATGCCCACAGCATGTTCCTCAACCGCGGACCGCTGGAGTCGCCGCCGCAACGGCGCAAGCCCGACGAGCCGGTGCCGGGCAAGTTCCGCGCCAAGGACTACATGGACCGGTGGATCAACCCGCCGCAGGCCCTGGAGGCCGAAACCCGGCGCATCCGCCAGCAGACCGAGAAGCGCCGACACGCCACGCCCGCCCGCCCGACGCGCGACGTGCTGCTGTACCTGCTGCAGCACGCGCGCCTCGAGGACTGGCAGGCCGACTGCCTCTCCATCGTGCGTGAGGAGGCGTACTACTTCGCGCCACAGGCGATGACCAAGGTCATGAACGAAGGATGGGCAAGTTTCTGGCATTCCACATTAATGACTAGACATTTTCTGGAAGCCAAAGAGGTCATCGACTACGCCGACCATCACAGCGGCACCGTCCACATGCCTCCCGGCAGCTTCAACCCCTACAAGATCGGGCTGGAGCTGTTCCGCGACATCGAGGACCGCTGGAACAAGGGCAAGTTCGGTAAAGAATACGAGGAGGCCGACAAGCTCGGCGAAAAGCGCCGCTGGGACAAGGGCCTGGGGCTGGGACGGCAGAAGATCTTCGAGGTCCGCCGCGTCTACAACGACGTCAACTTCATCGACGAGTTCATGACCGACGAGTTCATCGAACGCCACAAGCTCTACCAGTACGGACGCGACCCGCACACCGGCCAGCTCCGCATCGTCAGCCGCGACCCCAGGCGCATCCGCCAGACGCTGCTGTACCAGCTCACCAACATGGGCCAGCCGTTCATCTACGTCGTCGACGGCAACTACTGCAACCGCGGCGAGCTGTATCTGGCCCACCAGCACAACGGGCTGGACATCGAGATCAAGTCGGCCATCGAGACGCTCAAGAACCTCTGGCAGATCTGGCGGCGGCCGGTGCATCTGCAGGCGCGGATCGACGACGACATGATGCTCTTCAGCTACGGGGGCGACCAGCCCCGCCAGCAGACCATCCACGACGACCTGCCCAAGCCGGCCCACCAGGTGGCCTGAGGGCGCGTACGGGCGGATCAACCATTCGACAGGTGTGTGGCCCGCCCGCCGGACCGGCTGCAATCGCCCGGCAACCGGGGCGGACGGAGCGTTGACTTAACTGTTCAGATCGAACACAATAGCACATTATCCTCAAACCCCCTTCAGGTGCAGCGATGGATGGACGCGAAATCCGCATGAGACGACTGATGGGCGACGGCCGGGCCGTCATCATCGCCATCGACCACGGCATGTTCGACGGGCCGATCGCCGGGATGGAAAACCTGCCGGGCACGGCCGCACGCATCAACCCCCTCGTCGACGCGGTGCTGCTGGCCCCGGGCATGCTCCGCCACTGCGCCGCCGCTTTCGCCGGCTCGCGGCGGCCGCTGGCCATCGTGCGCCTCAACTGGAACAGCGTCTACTGCTTCCACTTCAACTACCGCAGGGCGCGCAGCGTCGAGTGCTACGACGTCGAGGACGCCCTCCGCGAGGGGATGGACATCGCCCTGGTGTCGCTCACCCTCCAGAGCGGCGACGAGGAGCGCGATGCGGCCAACGTGGAAATCTTCTCGCGCCTCGCGACCCGCTGTCACCGCCTTGGCATCCCCGTGATCGGCGAGTATTTCCCCACCGCCCATCTGCAGATGACGCCGCAGCAGCTCCACGACAACGTGCGCATCGGCAGCCGCATCGTCGTCGAGCTGGGGGCCGACGCCGTCAAGACGTTCAACACGACCCGCTTCGCCGAGGTGACAGGCGCCGTGCCCGTCCCGGTATTCGGACTGGGCGCCGAAAAGCGGCCCACCCAGCGCGAGGCCCTGAGGCTGGCGGCGGCCGAAGTGGCGGCCGGCGCGGCGGGCGTGGTCTTCGGCCGCAACGCCATCCAGGTGAACGACCCGCATGCCTTTCAGGCCGCCCTCTGCGACGTGGTGAAGCGCAACGTCGAAGTTGAATCCGCCCTGAAGAGCCACAATCTGGAGTGACCGCCATGACCGCCGCAACCGATGAACTCATTCTCCCGTCCGTCAACTATTCCCCCGACTGGTGCCGTGCCGACCTGAGCCGCGTTCCGCATCTGATCACCGAGGTGCCCGGCCCCATCAGCCGCCGCATGCACGCGGCCACCGTCCGCCACTACAAGGGCCTCTCCTCGCAGGTGAAGCTGTTCCCCGTGGTCTGGTCCAGGGGGCATGGCGTGACCCTCGAAGACGTCGACGGCAACCAGTACCTGGACTTCTCCAGCGGCATCTACGTCACGACGCTGGGCCACTGTCATCCGAAGATCAGCGAGGCCGTCGCCTACTGGGCGGGACGTCTGATGAACTGCCACGACTTCACCACGCCCGTCAAGGAGGCGCTGGTCGAAAAACTGGCCGATGTCCTCCCCGGCGACCTCCACGGCATGCAGCTTTACGACAGCGGTACCGTCGCCGTCGAGGCCGCCATTCGCCTCTGCCGGGCGGCCACGGGGCGCACCGAAATGCTCTCCTGCTTCATGGACTTCCACGGCAAGACCCTGGGCGCCGTCTCGTGCGCGCGCATGAATCCCATGTACGCCTCCACGCGCATGCCCGGCTTTTACATGCTGCCGCGGCCGGACACCTATCGCCCCCTGTGGACGCGCCCGGACGGCTCCCTCGACACGGAGCGGTATCTGGCCTTCTACGACGAGGCCATCCGCGAGGGCACTACCGGTCAGATCGCCGCGTTTGTTCTGGAGCCGATCCAGGGCTGGGCCGGATCGATCATGCCCCCCGACGATTTCTTCCCCAAGCTCCGCGCCTTCTGCGACAAACGCGGCATCCTCATCGTGGCCGACGAGGTGCTCACCGGCATGGGCCGCACCGGCAAGTGGCTGTGCATGGACCACTGGAACGTCGTGCCCGACGTGGTCACGCTGGGCAAGGGATTCGGCAACGGCTTCCCCGTCACCGCCTGCGTCGCCCGCGCCGGCATCATGGAGCATTTCGAGCGCATCAGCGCTTCCAGCAGCTACGGCGGAAATCCCATGGCGTGCGCGGCCGCGCTGGCGAGCCTTCAGGTCATCGAAGAGGAGCAGTTGAACGATCATGCGCTGCATCTGGGCGAGGTCGCTCTCAAGCGCATGCAGCGCATGAAGGCCGAGCACCGGATCATCGGCGACGTGCGGGCCAAGGGCTGCCTCATGGGCATCGAGCTGGTCAAAGACCGCGCCACCAAAGAACCCTACGACGAGGCCGGCCAGCGCGTCTATGTCAAAGCCTTCCAGAAGGGCCTGGCGTGGATCCCCGCCGGCCACATCCTGCGCATGAGCCCGCCCATCGTGATGAACGAGGCCGAGCTGCTCAAAGGCCTGGATATCATCGACGAAGCCATTGGCGAGACTGCGCGGGAGCTTGGCGCCTGACCCGATCGCTGTCGCAGGTCGCGAGGCGGGTGCACGCCCGACTCTGCGCGCGAAAACCGCGTGCTCTGCCGAAAAACCGAGGCTTGTACCGCCGCACATGCGTGTTGCTGATCCACCCCACGAAGCGCGACAGGTCTCCGTCCTCGCGTGGGTAGAGAACCAGATGCCAGTGGTTGGGCATCAGGCACCAGCCGAGGATTCGCATCGGCACCTGGTCCAGCGCATCGGCGATGGCCTTCATGAAGGCCCGGTAGTCCCGTCGCCAAAGAAGATCTGCATCCGGCGATTGCCGCGATTGATCACGTGATACGCCCAACCACCCGGTGCCACCGGTGCCACCCGTGCTTTTCGAGGCGTGCGGCCATGATATCGTGCGGGACAACAAGATGCAATAATCATGGATGGATGCAATAATCGGCCGCGGCCCCAAACCCATGGCCAACGCCCACTGAGTGCTCGGCGCCCAGCAGCTCGCCGCCGCCGACCACCCATCCGCCGCCCAGTGTTTCGCGGCCGCGATCGAATCGGCCACCGCCGCCACCGATCCCCTCCTTCTGCTCATGCTGAGCGGCTGTAAGGCGATGGTTGCCATGCTCGACAAGAGTGACGACCAGGCACGCGACGCATTCGTCCGCGTTCTCGCCGAAATGGACCAGGCCGCCTCCGACGACGCCCGCGAATACGCGCGCCAACTCCGTGTCGCGCTGGCGGTGTTCAGCCGTGGCGCGCCAGCGCGCGCCCATTTTCCGGCGACCTGGCCACGTACAGGTCCGCATCCTGCGTTGTATCCGGAAACCCCAGCAGGATTGCTCCAGACTTGCCAATGAACAGATACCGGCATGAGTGCCGTGCCAGCGCGTCGCGAATCTCCTGAGCCTGTCGATATTCAAACGCGCCCATAGCCCAACCAGTCCGGCAGATTCTCCTCACACCAGCGCCGATACTCCTCCATCGTATCGAATGATCGATACGAAGCATCATCCAGCACCGGCTTATACGTCTTGATGAACGCGTACCGCATCCGCTGCTCCAGCGGCCGCCGGGCCGCGGCCTCGAACTCCGCCAGCCACTCGGGCGGTATGTCCCTCAGTTTCGGGTCGTTTCGTGCCGGTGCCATTGGTTTCCCGTCTCTCTGCACGGCGCCACTATACAGTCCATGCGGGCCGAAGTCAGCCCGCCGCGCCTCGCGACCCCGCGACCCCGTGGCCTTCCCTCTCCCGCATACGCATTCGACGCGGTTCTCGCTGAGCTGGACCGGAATAACTCCGACGACGCCCGCGAATACGCAAGGCAACTCCCGACGGCGCTGGCGGTGTTCAGCGATGCATCGACGGCCCCCACAGTGGTTCAGCGAAGGTGAACAACCCGATCCGCCTTCTCTCCCGCGCGGGGGGGGCGCTGCGGGGTCCGGCTCGAATCCACCGTCATCGCGGCCGTCGCGCCCGGCGATCCAGACGATGGGATGTGACCCATCGGGCCGGTACCTGATCTTCGCCGCCTGCTCCGACGTTGGGTCATCGGGAACTGCCGGTAAATAGCGCGGCGCCAGGGCCACAAGCGCCGGTGGCAGCGCCCTTCTGTCCCAGTTCCATCAGCCGCCTCGCCAGTTCAGCCAGTGGCCTGGCGGCATTCCGTTCATCGGGGAGAGTGGGCCAGGTCTTCAGGTCCACCGCGTCGACACGCTCCCCGGCGTCGCCCAGCGCACGCACCCGCTGCTCGAATCGCTCAAGTCCCGTCCGATCGACCGGCGAGCCGGCCGGCTGAGCCCACACGGGCGCGCCCAGCAGCACCAGCATGCCAATGAACGGCAACGCGAGCCGTGCCAGCACGTCGCGAATCTTCTGAGCCTGACGATACTCGGGCGGTCCTTCGTTCAGCCTTCGGTGATCCTGTTCCGTCGCCATTGCTTTGTCGTGCTCCCGCTCGGCGCCACCTATAGCGTTTGCGGCGGCCCAAGTAAGGCCCGCTCCGCGTTCCCCGTCCACGCAACGGGCCTACGGGGGTGGCGAACCCTCGGCCACCTGGGTCCTTGCGGCCGCACAACCATTCCGCGGGGCGGCGTTGAGGATGCGCCAGCCAGCCTGCGTGCAGTTTTGCTCGGCGACCTCGGCGAAGCACAGCAGCTCGTCGCCATCGGCGTGACCGGGATTGCGCCTGGCGAAGTGCGCGATGTGCGGGTCGGCAAGCCGCCCCGGAGGAATCGCCCCCAACTCCGGACGCAGCGGCTGTGGGCGGCGGAAACGCACGATGCCTGTGAGCGGATCGTACTGGTCGCCCAACAGCTCGGACGCCACCGCGTCGATCAGCCGTTTGATCGGCGCGGGAGTTGGGCGGTCGTAGGCCGGGTGAAACTGTCGACAGAAAACCGGCATGAACCGGTACGTCCGGAAGCCGCACGTGACCATCAACCAGTAAGTCCGCGCCGCGCCGTAAGCCGTGGCGAGCTGACGCACGGCCGATATCCACGTGCGCGGCAGCGCCGTGGAGCCCCAGGCGCTTCGCTCCACGGCGGTGTCGCCGGAGTAGATGACCAGTGCATCGGCCCCGGCCGCTGCCGAAGGACCGGCACGGAGCGTGGAAAACCCCTTGACGGCGCCGCTGCCGTCGCGGAGCAGAATCACCCAGTTCTTGGCCGCCAGATCGGCGTCGAAGGTGGCGCGGCAGGCGTCACGGCAGCAGGCGCGCCGCAGCTCGAACATCGCCTCCCGCTCGGTGGCAGTAAGGTCCTCGCGACGAATAAGCTCACCCTTCATAGCACCGCGATCTCCGGATGCGCCATGCGACCATCGAGCGGCCGGCAGGGCGCATCGCCTTCATCGTGTACCAGACAAAGAACGCTTTCGATGCGGCGGCAAGGATACATTCTGCCAACGACACGTAAAAGTGGGTTGCCGTTGGACATGCCGATCGCCAGCAGCTCCACGCCCCTGGAGCCGGCGCTGCCCGCTACGCCGCGCAGCAGAGCCGCGAAGATCGCCGGATCATCGTTCTCAACGGCCACGTGCGAGACGTACGCCAGCTTGAGCGGGCTGCGAGGCCGCGGCAGCTTCGGATAGCCGAGCAGCGCTGCGCCGAGGTTGATTGCCGGCCGCAGCACCGCCAGAGGCCTGCTGTATCCCTCAACCACGATCTGCCGGAATGAGCGCTGGTCCCAGAGGGCCGCGCAGCCGAGGACGTCGCCACCTTCGCGAACCACCTGAAAATCACCCGCCGCCAGAGCAGGACAACGAACCGGGCAGCGCAGATCGTCGGCGGTCCAGACGGGCGCGAACTGATGGCGGCTGTGGATGTTCTGAAGGTGCGTAGCGATCCGGGGGATATCGTCGGGGCCGGCAGCTTCAGCATGGGGTTCGCCCCGGGGCCATCTCGCGGCCCTGGCGGGGAAAATCAGCGTCGTCAGCCGATCCACCGCAGTGTAGCGCGGCATCCCGCGCAGGCCGCCGGTGAACAGGCGCAGGGCGGCCGCGTTGTCGGCCAGAATCGCCGTCAGATCGTAGGGCAGCTCTTCCGGACCGCGCAGGCCGCGGCAGAACCTGAACGCCTCAATCAGCAGCTTGATGCTCCGCCGCCGCGATGGATGGCGGCGGAACTGCCCCAGGTAGCCCAGGCGCCGGGGCCGGCCATCGACAAACACGGTGCGAACGGACCGGCTGCCCATCCCCAGCACTGTGCCGGTGGCGATCTCGCGTGCGACGACCGTGCTGTGGCGGTCGCCCTCAATCGCGGCGGCCGCGAAGTAGCTCGGCTCGCGCTGCATCGACAGCCGCACCCACCCCGGCATCGACTGCTGACGGAGCAGTTGCCGCAGCGCCGCATCGTCGGCCGGCGTGGCCACCTCGACGACGACGCCATCCTCCACAGCGCGCACGAGGCGCCGCCCGGTCCCGATGTTGTTTCCGTCGTTGCTCATGCACGCGAGCCCGCGCCGATGGCGGCGCGGTTCGATTGTACCAGCCGCTCAGCGCGCCCGCGCCGGCCAGTGCTGCTCAATCTTCCGCCGCAGGAAGGTCACGCTTTCACGCAACTGCTGCATCCCCTCAACCCCATTCTCGATGCTGATCCAGCCCGAAAACCCGGCCGAGACAAGCTCGCCGAAGATGGCGTCGTAGTCGTTGAGCCCCCGACCCACGACGCCGTGCCGCAGGCGCCGGGCGTAGCCGGCGCTGTCTTCTTCGCGCCGCAGGTCCTCCAGCGTTCCCTCGGCCAGATAGCGGTCGCTGGCGTGCATGGTCAACACGCGGTGCTTCACGTGCCGCAGCAGCTCCAGAGGATCCTCGCCGGCCAGCAGAGTGTTGCTGGGATCGAAGTTGACGCCGAAATCCGGCGAGTCGATGCGCCCCACCAGCTCGCAGAAGACGTCCATCTTCTGAGCGAACTCGGGATGCGTCCAGTAGTTGTCCTTGTAATGGTTCTCGATCACCAGTCGCACGCCGCGGTCCCTGGCATGGGGCAGGCAGGCGCGGATGCAGTCGGCCGCCAAGGCGATGCCCTGCTCGCGCGAGATTTCCGGCCGCCGCTGCCCCGACAGCACGCGGCAGAAGCTCCCGCCCAGCTCGGCGGTCATGTCGATCCAGTGCAGTTCGGCGTCGATCTGCTTCTGACGAAAGGCGGGATCCGGGTGCGTGAAATCCGGCGAGCAGCACATCATCGGGGCGGCCAGACCCAGGTCCTGGACCATTCGCCGCACGGCCGGCCACGTGCGCCGGTCGGCCAGCTCGAGGAACCCGCTGTAGAACTCGACGCCGTCGACGTCGAGCGTCGCCGCGAGCTGGAGCCACTGGCGGATGGTCATGGTTCCCGTGACGCACAGCTCGTCCATGAACGCCTTGGGAAACGCGGCCAGTGAGGGACGATTCATCGCTCCGAGCAGACCGCGAGGGCGCGTGCGTGTCAAGGCAGGGGGCCCCGGGAGTTGACGAACGAACCCCCACCCTGGCCATTCTGGCTCCTTCCGACGCAGAACCTGTCACACACCCGTTGCCTGCTGAGCCTTAAAAAGCTACATCTGAGGGACATGGAACACATCTTCCGCAGCAGTATCACCCGGCGTCAGGTCCTGCTAAACGTCTCACGCCTGGGCGCAGGCGCGTTGGCCGCACCCTGGCTGGCGAGGCTGGCGGCGGCTGCCGAAGGCGGACGGCGTCCCAACATACTGTTCATCATGTCGGACGACCACGCGTCCCATGCCCTGAGCTGTTACGGCAGCCGGATCAACCGCACACCGCATCTCGATCGTCTGGCCGCCCAAGGCGCGCGCTTCGAGAACGCCTTCTGCACCAACTCCATCTGCGGCCCCAGCCGCGCCACTGTGCTGACCGGCAAGTACAGCCATATCCACGGCGTCCGGCGCAACGGCGACCGCTTCGACGGGTCCCAACCGACGTTTATCAAGCTCCTGCGAGATGCCGGCTATCAGACCGCCGTCATCGGCAAGTGGCACCTGACCAGCGACCCCACGGGCTTTGACCATTGGAATATTCTTCCCGGCCAGGGGCGCTATTACGACCCGGAACTGATCCTCATGGGCCGCCGCTCGGTTCACAAGGGTTACGTGACCGATGTGCTGACCGACCTGTCGATCGAGTATCTCTCGCAGCGCGACCCCAACCGCCCCTTTTGCCTGATGTGCCACCACAACGCGTCGCACCGGCCATGGGAGCCTTCCCCCCGTTACGCTCAGATGTACGAGGATCAGGACATCCCGCTGCCCCCAACGTTCAACGACGACTGGTCGGGCCGGACCGCGCCGGCACGCGAGCAGGAGATGACCATCGAGCGGCACCTGACGCGCACCGACCTCAAACAGGACCCGCCTGCCGGCCTGAGCGGCCAGCGGCTCAAGGAATGGAAATACCAGCGGTTTATCAAGGACTATCTGCGCTGCGTGGCCGCTCTGGATGACAACGTCGGCCGGCTGATGGACTGGCTCGATGAGTCGAAGCTGGCCGACAACACGATCGTGGTCTACACCAGCGACAACGGCTTCTTTCTGGGGGACCACGGCTGGTTCGACAAGCGGTTCATGTACGAACAGGCCCTGCGCGTGCCGCTGCTGATTCGCTGGCCGGGCGTCACGCCGGCCGGCGCCGTCATCCGCGAGCTGGTCATCAACGCCGACTATGCGCCGACGTTTCTGGACGCGGCCGGCATCGCCGTCCCGGGGGACATTCAGGGACGCAGCCTGCGAGGCGTTCTGGCCGGACGCGCGCCGCAGGACTGGCGCAAGAGCATGTACTACCGCTACTACGAGTTCCCGCAGCCGCATCACGCCCCGCCGCACTACGGCGTGCGCACCGACCGCTACAAGCTCTTCCACTACCACACCATCGACCAGTGGGAAATGTTCGACCTGGAAAAGGACCCGCATGAGCTGCGCAGTGTGTACGACGATCCGGCCTACGCCGATGTGAGGCAGGAGCTGAAGAAGGAACTGGCGCGGCTCCAGCGGGAGCTGCGGGATACACCGGCGTGAAGGACCATCACGCCGCCTGACTCTGGGCCTCTTCCTCGCCGACCAGACGCAGAGCCGGCTCCTGCGAGTCCGGCCGATACTCGCGGACGACCTGACGCAAAGCGCGGATGACCTGCTCGCGGTCGGCGTCGACCACTTCGCCGAGGCCTTGCAGCATGCGCTGCGCCTGTTGGGGTGTGGCCGGTGGCAGACGCCAGACATGAATGCGCGGATGCGAGGTGGGGAGTGTCTGTTCGCCGGGGGCGGTCAGTTCCTCATGGAGTTTTTCGCCGGGGCGGATTCCGCTGAAGCGGATGGCGATGTCCCGCCCCACCGTCAGCCCCGCCTGTTGTGCCATCTGCCGCGCCAGATCGAGGATGCGGATGGGCCGGCCCATGTCCAGCAAGAAGATTTCGCCCCCGCGCCCGATCGCCCCCGCCTGCATCACAAGCTGGCTGGCCTCGGGGATGGTCATGAAATAGCGGCGCATGTCCGGATGGGTCACAGTGAGAGGTCCCCCGGCCTCGATCTGCTTCCTGAAGATGGGCACGACACTGCCGCTGGAGCCCAGCACATTGCCGAAGCGCACGGCCACGAAGCGCGTCCGCCCGCCCCTGGCGGCCAGCGACTGCACGTACAGCTCGGCGCAACGCTTGGTGGCACCCATAACGCTGGTGGGGTTCACGGCCTTGTCGGTGCTGATGAGGACGAAGGCGTCGCAGCCGGCGGCGGCCGCCGCGTCGGCGATTATGCGGGTGCCGAATACGTTGTTCTTCACGGCTTCGCCGGGATTGGCCTCCATCATGGGCACGTGCTTGTGGGCGGCGCAGTGGAAGACGACGTCGGGCCGCTCGGCATCGAACAGCGTGGCGATGCGCGGCCGGTCGCAGATGTCGCCGACCCAGGGGCGCAGCTCCGCGCCCACCCAGCGCTCGCGCAGCTCGCGGTCGATCTCGAAAAGGGCGTTCTCGGCGCGGTCCAGAAGGACCAGACGCCTCGGACAGAAACGCATGGTCTGGCGGCAGATTTCCGAGCCGATGCTCCCGCCGGCCCCGCTGACCAGCACGACCTTGCCGGCCACGAATCGCTGAAGCTCGGGTGTGACAAGACTCACCGGCGGGCGTCCCAGGAGCTGGGCGATGAGGGGATCCAGCGGCTCGGGCGGCGCCTCGGGTGTCGAGGCGGCCGGCTGGGGCCTTTCCCGCCCGAGCCAGGCGCGCAATATGTGTTTGAGCGAATGGAGCATGTGCGCTGTTGTAGTTATCGGATCAACGCCGGGGGGCTGTTGAATGGAAAAGGGCGCGAGGCACCGCCGAGAGTAGCGGGGCGGAGAGAGCAAGGCGCATCTTGCGCATCTTGCCCGTGTCCGTGCCAACCGGCCGCAAGAGTCGTTCGGCACGGGCGAGGACGCCCAATGCCATCAACTTAGCGTGCCGGGTCATATGATACCTTGGTGGCGTGGACGACTCAGTTGGTCCCTCGGTCCGT
>Ga0308417_1000313_pt1 | contig 36052 bp, 46 predicted proteins | sample HotsprSampleOS65_FD_203528 | JGI IMG/M metagenome (GOLD analysis project Ga0308417, IMG submission 203528) | Hot spring phototrophic mat microbial communities from Octopus Spring, Yellowstone National Park, Wyoming, United States - 20090730_OS65 ...
TCTGCTCTGGTAAAAGACGTTCATGCCAGAGTTTAAACCCTGGAAAGTACTCTATTAGCAAGGATAGGATAGCACCTGCGATTAAAGATAAAGTTTCTTCGCCCATTTTGCACCTCCGAAAAAAAAAATCTAAAGAAATTATACTTTAGGTTTTTGTGGAAACGGTAATTTCATCACATCCACACTCGGAGTCTCGGTATCCAACCACGTCTATTTCACCTCAATTATGGTATCTCGATATTCGGCATTTCTACCCATTCCTGCCACCCCTCCCTTTCAACAATTTCCATCGTCGTTGTGTCAACATAGAATCTACCTTTTCCCTCTTTGTCTCGTCTGCCTTGACTTTCGAAGAGCGCAATACGCACCGCCCGATAGGTTTCGGCGTCCTCTGGAATTTCACCGATTTCCAAGGGGATGTTGGTGGAATGGGTAAAATAGGGATAGTCAACGTCTTTAACGACATAATAAATCTCTCCTGTTTGTGGGTCGTAAAAGATTTTCATGATTCCTCCTTATCCATAATAAGCATAACTCGATGCCTCGGCGTAATAATTGGTAGTATTGCCAGAGTAATAAAGATATTCTGCAAAAACTGTTTTTGCACCTTTTGTCAAATATATTCCATAGGAGTTGTTTGTTATGCGGTGTTTCGAAGTATCGTTATAATAAAACCATAAGGTAGAATTGTTGTGTGCATTGATTCCTGTATTGAAACCATTTATCGCAAGTACTCCATACTCAACGTATAACGAACCTGAATTATAAACTTTTATTGCAATTAAACTTGTACCAGTATTGTTGATATAACAATTTCCAAAAGAGATTATCGAATCACCACATTCTATCAATGAATACAAGCTCCCATCACATAAAACAAAATTACTAAACATTACAACATAAGAATTATTTAAAGAATAAACCCTGCCCTGGTTATTAAATCTTATTTTGCAATATCTAATCACATTATTGGTTGCCGCTCTAAAGAAAACACCTATATTATTAATATACAAATTTTGTAAATATACAAAATCACAATAAATGTAACTATGCGTATTAATATTAGTGAGTTGCGATTGGATGGTCAAATTACCAGAAGGTGTAGAAGATGAATAACCAACTACCGTTAATGTATCTGCTGTATTACTTATTATTACGCTAGTTTGATTATTCCAGTGTGCCAAATATCCAACCCACTGATTAGGTGTCCATCCTGCTCCCGATACCGTTATTGTACAATAATTTTCTACACTACCCGTTGTCCCAGATGTAATTGTCCCCGTATAATTCGTTTGCAATGTGCCATTGATATAGATATAATAATTCCCAGTGGGATATTTTCCCTGCACAGTAAAACCACTGTATGTACCAGTGGCAATATTAATATAGACATTCCCACTATATTGTCCAGGAATCTGATTGATAGCATATTGTATTGTCTTAAACGCATTCGTCCCCGTCCCATATCCTTTGTCCTGACTATCCGTACCATTTGCATCATCTACATATAATGTCATGCTCTCTAAACTTATTATTGGTATCCATGATGAACCATCATACATCATCAGCACCTTCCGTCCTGACGGTGTATGTAAAAACCACTGTCCTATTACTGGGGATGTCGGCAATGTACTTCCGTTATCGCAAGCCATTGCGATTGCTTTGTACTTTGCAAAGTCAACGTCCTTGGAGAAAGTTAGGTTAGTGCTATCAATAATAGAACTATCCCCAACCGCATTCGTCCCCGTAAATTTGGGGATAGTATTAGTTGTCCCTGAACCCAGCACTGCCGTTCCAGTCCCTGGCACGGTCAGCGTATAATCCTTTGTGCGCACTGTGTTAGTGCGTTCATTTTTGAGTCCGTCTTCGTCAACCGTGACAGCAGTGACTGGAGTAGTACTTCCTGTCGGAGTGACTTCTACGTCCAACTTTGTACCGTGTGCTGTGCTCGACCAGTTTTGCGCCGCTCGAAAATTTATCCTTACCCGACTTCCACTAGACCAATCTGTGCCGTCATGACCGAGAGCGGAAATTCGACCGAGCAGATCGTTGTTCTGCACCGCTCCACTTCCGCTTTGGCGAGAGCGCCAAAAAGCCAAAAATGGATTATAACTATCGGTTATGCGTCGTATGTCTACATAGCCGCGAGACCAGAAGGTCTCGCCATAATCTCCGTAGAGGGTGTCACCGATAAGTGCTAGAGCGTCCAAAGTGGACTCATATTCGATACCCGTTATGGCTTTAATCTGGTTATTCACGTCCCAAAAGACGACTTGATTTTGCGACCCCGTACCTTGTGGGATGACTTTGAACTCCAAACCGTCTTCGGCAGATTTGACGGAGACAACCTTGTTAGCGTGACCTGAGTAACTGCTCGGTGTATCGGTAAGACCGAGAAACGTAGACGTCCCACCACTCAGGTCACCGTTTAGCTTTGTCAACGTTCCGTTCACGGTAATCGTATCATATTGCATCGCGTAAACTTGCAGCTCCTCCCCTGCCGCGACGAAAACCTTATTAGCGTAACTCCCGATTACCTTGATCACAGCCATCTATCCACCTCCAAAACTTGCTATTTGCAATCCGTAAGTCGTACCATTAAAACCACAATGTGCGATTTGACCTGTACAAGCATGAGTCACGCATCCATACCCTTGTCCAGAAGTAGAAATCCCTTCGAAGTAACACAAATCCGCGTAAAGTGTTGTTGCAGAATGGGGTCCCACGATTAAACCAGCAGCTGTCCCAGAGGAAGTTGAAGCAAATGTGTAAACTCGACTCAAGGCAGCCATTAAAGCAACTTGAATTGCATAAGTTGTCCCAGAACTGCTGTTGTTGACACGAACCAGCAGGTCTCGAAAGGAGTAACCCGACAATGAACAAAAAATTCCACGTACAAGATTCGTGGAGTTCGCACTGAACAAAAACGCGAGATTATCCAGCGCAACGTTTCCGATAGTGATAGATACCAAGTTTCCGCTAACAAATCCAGTGGCATTGCTGATTACGGCTCCTTTTTGAAAAGTGTCCAAAGAAGCGTTCCTCACAGGATCCCGAACTCCGATAAGTTTTATCCGCTTGTTGATGTTCAGCGTACTGTTGATTTGAATGTGCACAGCAGGAATGGTAATCGTGTCGTAATCGGCAGCGGCACCGATCGCCGCTCGCAATCCGTCCTCGTCTGCCGTGTACCTACGAACCTTCGAGCCATAAAGCACGATTTCCGCTCCTGTCTCACTGCTCGCCGTGCGCTTAGTAAGATTAGCGAGTTGTTCGATGTCCCGCATAGCGAAAGGACGTAACCGCTCCCAAAGCTCATGTGCAGTCTCAGACATCAGTAAACCTCCCCGATTTGATATGGACTGCTCCGACCCGCGATGCGACTGATGCGCCACTTACCTGTATGATATTCGATCTCCTCTGGCATAAAGGACACTCTAAGTTTGGTATCTTCGAGCAAATAATGTTCTCCAAGTCTCGGCATATCGAAAATATCTGCATAATAACGTGTTCTTCCATCTGAACATAAGTAATAGTAATTGCTCTCTGTAGTTGGTTCTGTCGGTAGTAATTTGCAAATTAACCTTCGGTTTCCATCTACATATGCAATCGCTCGATTGCTTTCCAATTTTAAGAGTTCTTTAAGCTCATACAATGCTGTGTTGTAACCTTCACGGAAAACACCCGTTTCCGTAGCAAAGTCTGCTTGGAATTCTACCCCACTCAAGAATTGTCCACAACTTGTTACGATGTTTTCGATTTGTTCCTTGACGCTTCCCATTCCGATAAGTTCAAAGTTCAGATCTCCCTTTTGAGGAGCTGGTTTCCATCTCGACAAATTCGTGTACCAAAGATAGGGATCTCCTCGAGGATATCCTAAATCCAAATTCGTATCCACCATAAAATACTTATTCGCATCTACCGTTCCAGAGCGCTCAATCGTTATCCAATAAACCGTATTTGGATTCAAGTTAACAGCACTCGAAAATTCTTTTTCCACCCAATCGGAAAAAGTTCCAATCTCACTCGCAGGGATAGTAACAGTTGCCAAAGCAGTTCCAGGTACACCACTATTATCAGCGCATAACTTTACAACCAAATCATCCGTAGGAGGGTTGTTCTCTGGATACTTCCACGGACGGATGCTGATCTTCTTTGCCGACCAACCCTCGGTAGAAAGCAATTGCACTTGTTGGGCGAGTTTTGGTCGGTCATCCTCTCCGATTTCTCGACCACCCGAACCTGTCTCCGTGTATGCCTCGTAACCTTTATCGTTTGCATAATATACCCAGTCCAAGGTTTGTATCAAGCCAATAACGCCGACAACAACTTCATCTCCTCCCATGCCAGCGACGTCCAAACCGATGCTAGGCTCTTTGTGCAAGGTCAGATACTTGCTTGCCAGAGTATTTATTTCGCTCTCTGTTTTTTCCGAGACAGTTAAGAGTTTTTGCTTACGTCCATAGGTTTTTATGCTTATGCTATCTTCAATCCAGTCGGTCGCAATATTTTTGGATTCAATAGCGGATATGACTTTTACACTATTGTACATATCCTCTAAACTGCTCTGCAAGGTCATTTGTCCATAGGGCACGCGAACATTATTAATTAACCCAAGCCATTTACCCTGTCCAGTTTCGTCCCATAACTCCACATAATTGCTTATCAACGCTAAATACTCCTCTTCCACCCCAGCAAACGGTAAAATGACCTCTGCGCTAATTAACCCACCAAAAGATGCAAAAACAACCCGTTCGACCCGAATGGAATTTTCGGTAAAAATTGTGTACAGGGAGTTTCGATTCAGTATTTTAGCGTTGATCATGCTCGCGTCCTCGACCTCGCAAACGCTTGCACTTCAACACGTTTTAGGACATGTCCCGCTCCGCGCATTTTGAAATACATAACCCCGTCCCGATCTGGTGTTAAGGTAAGATTACCACCTCCTCGGATAATCCAATGATCGATTATTCGATTGTTGCTGTTTGTCACCCACGCTCGTCTTATAGCACCATCTACAAATAGAGTTTCACCAGTCTGCAAACCTCTTCCGGAAGCGGAAACAACCTCTACCACATCTCGTGCAGGGAAAATCTCCAAGTAATCCAAATCTACAATAGTCGCAGTAGAAGCGATTGCCATCAAATGCAAATTATAAATCTCATTGTAGTCATTGGAAACCCTATGCAGCAAAGTCGAACGGAGCACACCGATTTTGCAAAGCTCTTCTGGATGACTTTCTGCTTGGAGCCATTCAGAAAATATCGCTGGATCTTTGCCGAATCTTACTCCAAACCTCACATCGGAATTAGGGTTTAAAATTCTGGCTAAAATCAGCAAAGCGTCAAATTCCAGATTCGTTGGAGCAGACAATTCCCAGTGGATAACGCTCGTCCAGGAGGCACTTACAGATAACTCTTTGTAGTATCCATATTGATACAAATTGTAATCTGGAGCACTCGGTTTGGTAGTTCCTCCCATGCCGTAATAAGCGTCGAGCACACGGTTAGATTGTACATTATCAGACATCTGATTGCCGATGGATAGCAAAATCGAATCTATCGGCTGATTGTCTAAAGACTTTATGCGAAGTTTTACAGGATAACTGAGTTGACTTTTGAATTCTTGGAGGTGGTTGGAATAAAAGTATCTCAAGTAATTGTAAAATTCTCCCAAAGATGAACCCTGGTTGCTGGTTAAATTATCCACACGAATTGGATTTGTGGTGTCCTGATTAACGTGTGGATTGGAAATTTTCAAAGCGACTTCGGAAGACTCCCAGTAAGCAGGATGAGATATTTTAATTTCTACTTCTGGCTTGCGAGCGTGGATCCAATTATACCAATTTTCGTGGAGATTTATCTGCATGCTATCGATTGGAGTTCGATAGTAATTTGTCTCACTATCCGTTACGTCTCTTTCCAAATAAGTTCGAGGGTACAATCGATTATTGTTCCAAAGGTTGACTTTATCCAAAAACCACTCTAATTGACCCAGCAGCTCAACGTTTTCGGAAGCACTGCTACCAAGCAAAGTCAAAACCAGTCTATCCTCCTCTGTGTTAGATTCGTACTCCAACACCCCAAACTTATTACTGCTTTTTAGCACCAGCGTTTTGCTGTACAAACCGTCTGTATAATGCAGTCGAAATAGCGTCATGAGATAATCGCTCCCCTCCCTTGGAACGCACGCAGTCTAATTTCTTCCGCAACTTTGCGAGCGACTGTATGGAGATCTAATTCGTTACTTATTTGTGCGTTAATAACCACGTTCACAGATACCGTTTGAGACGGAGAAGTAGCTGTGGACGCGAGGACAGGGACGGATTGTAAGTTCTCTAAACCTTTCTGGTAACCCAAAGAAAGTCCAGCAGCCATTTGTTTTCCAATTTCTGCGAAAACTTTACTCGGAGAAGAAATTCCAAGTATAGCTTTGATTGCGTTTATGACAGGGATTAGTGCTCCGCTGAACGCTACAGCAATGCGATAAGCGTTATCCAGTACACCTTTGATAATGCCATCCACGATTTCTTTGCCGATGATTACAAATTTGGACAAAGACAAAGCAGATCGAATTCTTCGAACAATCTCCTCCGCAACAAATCCAAAACGGTTTATCTGTCCAGCAACAGAATTATACATGCCAACAAATGCGTTAATAACCCCTGCTTTCATGGTTTCGATAGAATTAGATACTTTGAGCGTCAAAAGCTCCATCGCCATCCAAGCATACGTTCCAAAACCCACAATGGCTTTGCGAGCGTCAATTTCTATTCCCGTCAACCATTTAATTAGAGGAGCGATAATTTTCTCTCCGAGGTTAACCATCCATTCTCGCAAATGCATCCCAAACGCGTCGAAATCTCCTCGAATCAGCGCCAAAATCATGCCAAGCTGATGGCGCATATTCACAAAACCAAAAACAAAATACCCTGTAATGCTCTCCCAAACCCTCTGCCAATCGATACCCATAGTGTTCATGGAAACACTAAGCTCGCCGAATTTTTGCTTGATCGCTTCGAAAGTCGGTAAAATACTTTCCATGTACAATGCAGTCAATTGATCTCGCATTCCAGCAAAATTGGTTTTCCAAGCCAAAGCCAACAATCCAACCAGCAAAATAAGCAAACCAATCGGAGAAAACAATAAAGACAACAAAGCCGCAAGTCCAGACAGAATTCCAGACACGATTCCAAACACTTTTATCGCAGCCAAAACCGCGAAAATAGCTTTTGCCGTTTCCAGTAAAGGACCTTTGTTTTGGATAATCCACTCTATAGCAGGTTTTAGCTTAGAGGATAAAGTATCATAAACACGACCGACCAAAGGGTCTATGTCGTATAAAGACTGTCGAAACTTCTCGCTGAAAAACCCCTCTCCAACCAGATTCGTCCAGGCATTGCGAATTTTCTCACCCCAAGTTTTAGACTTTTCGACTATCCTTTCTGCAGTCGGCATAATTACTTTTTCATAGGTCTCTCTGACATTTCCACCGAAAACCCCCAAAGACTCCGCAAATTTCAGCGACAAAGGTCCCGCAGTGAAAAATGCTGTTCCGACTTTTATGAGTTTTTCTGCTAAAACTCCAATGCTTTCTCCAATGGATTCCAAACGTGCCAACCCAGGTCCCAAAACCCAGTCTGTAAACTGAGAGACCAGGGGTTTCAAAACTTCAAAGACTCCTTGGAATAATTTTCTAAGACCGATTTCCTTCACGTCCTGCAGCGCACCTGCCAGTCCTGACCAAGATTGTGTAACTCGATCCAGATTACCAGCGTAATCTTCAGAGGCAACCTGTTTAAAGGCTTCCAAAAACGCTTTAGTCGAAATTCCTCCCTCATCTTGCTTGTCTTTTAAGCTCTCAAAACTCTCTCCCATCCGCTCCAGAATAGCTCTAACATCGATACCTGCGTTCATAAGTTGACGCAAGTCCTGTATCAAAAGTTTATCGGAAGCAAAAATCTGCCCTAAAGCATAAGACACTCTATCCAGCTCAGCGGCAGTCAAACCTGAGCCTGCTCCCATATCCAGCATAGCTTGCGTCATTGCCTTGGCTTCCTCAATTGGAAAACCATAACGTGCCATCTGCGCAAAACTGGAAATAACCGCAGAAGTAGCATACGGAGAGCGTATTGCCAAGTCTTCTATCCATTGTATCAGATCCTTGGTAGCACCTCCTGCTTGTTGCAAAGCTTCCTGATAACTCATAGCCCCATCCGAAGCCCGTTTTAGATCTCTGGCTACCATGCCCTCCAACATGATGCTGAGACGTTCGAAATTGGAAATAGAATTAAAAGCCTCTCTGCTTAATTGTTGCAAAGCGAAAACCCCGTTCTGCACAATGTTTGCGCTAATAAAACCCATTGCGGTAGAGACAGCTTGTTGCAGAAACCCAAATGCTTGTCCTGCGGAGTGTCCTTCCGATTTTAAAGAACGCAAGGATCCCGCAACTCTTTGGATGGACGGAGAAGCGACATCTTGGGCAAGGATTCTAATTTTTACTTCTGGACTCATGTTCGATTTTTACGGCTTAACTTTTTCAGCTCTTTGTCCCTTTCTCTGGACAATTCTAAATAAGCCTCGAACCAATACAGAGAAAGGTTTTCTTCCACTTCCCATGGAGGGATGCCCCATTCTTGTGCCATTATGAGGACGCTTCTGGCATAGTCCCATTCGAAGCGTTCTCGAAAAAACGTGTATTCCCTCCAACACCAAAAACCTGCTGGAATAGAGTATCCGCTTCTTCCGCAGATAGATTTTCTAAAGCCTCTTCGATGGTACCGTTTTCCACTTGGCAAGCTGTCCGCAAAACGTGTTCCAGCAAAGCGTCGTACTCTAAAAACGCTTTTGCCATTTCCTGCTTGGCTTGGGAGTCGTCTTTTTTGCTAAGCTCTTCCAACTCCAGCAGTTTTGCGGATAAACGGACAAACCTTTGACGCAGTTTGAACGTCCCTGGTTTTCTGTTAAAGTCTGGTAAAACGAAAATTTTTAGCTCTCGTTGTTCCGTGTCCATACTTATAGACTGCTCTTTTCGTTCTTGACGATAATCTTAAGCTGAGTCGCTAAAGTCGATTGGTATATCGCTTTCCAGGTCATTTCTACCGTGGCATTTCCATCTCTTTCAGAGAAAAGTGTAACGGGCTCGGCTAAAATGCCTGGCATTTGGATTTCAAATAAACGTTCTCCTGCACCCGTTCCAGTCCCGAAGCTTACACAGATAAGTCTTCGGGTAAGTCCCGCAGTTAGATCGTCTAGGAGACTTTTCGAACTGCTGTTCCACTCGTAAATCATCCGAAGACTGATATCCCATGCAGCTTCTCCAAACGCTTCTGGTTGGGTATTGGAAGAAATAAATTTCTTTAGATGTCGAGCCAAATCCATGGACAGTTCGAATTCAATGAGTGTTCCTGTTACAGGAGTAGTTTTGATGGTTCCCGTGAAGGAGTCCAAGTAGAAAGAACCGTGCTTTACTGAAACGTATTGCACATCCTCTAAAGAAATTGTTTCAAAACTCGATTGCGTTGCCAAAGTTCTCGCAAGACACTCCAAAGACAGTGTGACGTCTTCTCCCGCATTGCCAGAGATGGTTAAACTGTTCGCCAGTAAACCTGCAGCTCTGTAAATTCCAGCTCCAGCGAATCCGTAATAAGCCGTAAAAGATTTTGGATTTGACGGAGCGGAATACGGAGCGTTGAACGTCCATGTATAAGGACCCGAACCTGTGGGAGTTGGCTCCCCGAAAACCATGGCAAGAGGATAAAGGACGTGCTGATAGGAAACGTCCATCTCCAGGGATGCGCTGATCTCTGGAATGCGCTCCTTAACAATGCTGGGCGTAAAGTGACCCACCTCACCCTTGATTTCTAAGGCAGGATCGAATTCGAAACTCAAGTCATTAATTCCGCGCAACTCCTGGGTTGGTGCAACTGCCGTTCCCCAGGTGGTTTCTTTTCCGATTTGTAATCGACGCAACCCATAAACTGCCATTATGCACCTCCAGATTTTTTAGTTTCTTTTGGATTGATAATTTTCTTTTCAGAGGGCTCCAGTGGAGCATAAAGTCCTGTTCGGATAAGCTCCTCTGTAAACCAACCTTTGATTTCCAATTCCAAAATGTCCTCTTCGTCCAAATCCCTCGCTGGAACCCCAAGCAAATAACCTTTTCCGACATAACGCAACTTTTTCATTTGTTGATTACCTCCAGAGTTATTCTCGAACCCAAGTACATAACGTCTGCTACCTGGATAGTTTGCATCCCTGCACTAGAACAAGTTTCTATATGGTCTGCGCTCCCTCCAAGGGTTGGATCTTCTATCAGACCTTCCATAACCGTTTGGATAGCGGACTCCAAAATCGCTCTTTGCTCTGGACGGATCTTTTGTGCTACGGGAGTTGCAATAACGTCGATGAACCACACAGAAGTCCACATAACGGAAAGACCCCTCCAAGAAGCACTCAATCTCTCCAGTCCAAACCAAGCCAACGGAAGGTTAGCAGTATTTACATTGGCAGGCAAATCGTCCAAACAGGTAAAAGACTTGGCTACAATAGCATTTTTTATACCTGTTCGAACGGAAGACAAGCTAAAACTCATACCAAATACCTTCTGTACGGCTTAATTTGGATCATTACATCCTTTGGAATCCCCTGTGGAATTACAATCTGACCGACCTCAGGCATGGCTGTTACGTCGAAAACTTGCGAGTCCTTTTGCCGATACAAAAAAGCAGCCAACCTTGTGCAAGCCATTTTTATGTCTGCTGGTACTTGAGCCGAAAAACCCCAGCTCCCAGACACTTCCCAAAAAGCTAAATCCTGATCGGAAGGATAGTAGAAATTTTTCAATTTGATTTTGGTTTTGGCTTCCGAATTTTTCGGAAGAAGGACGATGTCTGCTGGAGGGATGGTAACAGAATCCAAAACCAAAGAGTTTAATTGCAAAAGATCTTGGTCTAGCAGGATAGTATCTCCTCGCTCCCAAGCAAAATAACGGGTTTCCGTTCTAGACTCAAAATATCTAGAAGTGTAATTCTCGATTATAGCTTTTGCAGCGTTGATGCAATTTTGCAGGATTGTGTCGTCCGAAGACGACACAATCCCGAGATAAGTTTTCAGCTCTGCTAAAGTTATCAAGCTCATACAGATATCAACCCAGCCAGAAGTCCTGCGTAAACCGATGCCGTAGGAGAGGTTCCAGCCAGAGTGATTACACTCCGCACGAATGGATAGGGTAAATCCACATTTACCTCCACAGATCCTGCATCAGAGATCGCAGTTGTTGTAGCACTAGGAATATCCGTCCAGTTGGAAGTGCCATTCACACTGCCCTGCAGCTTAACCGTAACGGTCGGACTGGTACCTCCAAGTTCACCCACGGAAACAACCATTTTGGACTTCCGTCGAGTGGATACTTTTTCTGTTTTTAGATTTATGGCAGCTCCATTGGTGGAACCTGCCCCAGACAACGCTTTGGCGTTTGCCAAAGGAATAACCTTATATTGTCCTAACACAGCTCACCTCCTATTATGAAGTAGCACACTTCTGAACGCGGAATCGCCAGGGCTCCAGAGTCATTCCACCCACCCGCTTGCGGGCTAAGAACAAAGTGGTGTTGAGTTCGGCATAAACCTCAGACAACCTCTGGATAGACAATCCTGTGCGATCCGCAATTACGTAACCTGTAAAGTCGCCAAATAGAATCGGATAAGCGTTTGCAGCACAGTCTGGCATAAACTCATCCAGCACAATTGGCTTGCCTTTAAGGTTGTCGAACTCTCCCGTCTGCAGAGAGGCTGACATCAAACTAGAAACGATGTATCGGTTGGAAGAGTCTTTTAGCTTTTCGATGACCTTCTGCGTGGGCGAGTTCATAACCCAGCGAGCATTGCGACGGTATTGTGCAGGGAGAGCATAATACAGGTCAATTAGCCCATCTGCGGTGAGAGAACTAGCGCTACCAGATGGTACAGCAGCGATGTCCGCACCTGCTTCCTGCAGGATGCCTCTGGGCTGTCGAATACCTGTCCCATTGACGAAAGCTTCGTCTTCTCCGAGAGCAAATGCCTCTCCGAACAGACTGGTAAGTAGCCCAGCCACATCCACAGCAGAGTCCTCCAAAAGGTCGTTGGAAACTGGAGCGCTCGCCATAGCCGTATGCACGTCAATTTTCTTCAGACCAAACATGCTCGTAAGACCCGCAGCTCGATGCTCTATGGAAGTTGCAGGAAGCTCTCCTGTCCATGTGAGTCTTACGGTAGAAGTGTATATATCGTCCGCAGTGTAATTCAACACAGGGAATGGAACAGAATCTCTGCTGGTCGTAATTACCCGACAGAATTGACGGATCGTGGACATGGCAGCGATTTTCTTGAGCAGGGCACCCATCGTGTCGGGAGGTACCAGAAAACCTCCCGCAGGGTCTAAACCTTCTTGTAGTTGTTTACGATCTGACGGGGTCATGTAATCGAGACCTTTGACCATGTAAGCCTCGAAAACTTTGTCGTAACCCTTTTGCAGTGTTCCGACAGGGATTCGATACTTTACCTGTCCAACTTCGATCCAAGATTTTTCGTCCACTGCAACATCTGGTACGACCGTTTCCGTCCATGTTACCTTTGGTTTTTCTGCCCAGCTTTTTAGCTCTTTAACGGTGGATTGCAGTTCTTGTTGCTCTTTGAGACTTTGTGCTTTTTGAACCAACTGCTTATATTCATCTAAATTCTCGGTCAGATTACCTTTTTCCAGTTCTTCCAGGCGAGACAGAATTTCATTTAAACTTTCCATCTTTTTACCTCCATCAAAATTCTATAAAGTTTTGGATCGAAAATCGAAATCCATTCGTCCCAAAGCTCTTTCCGCAAGTGCATTGGGACAATTTTTGCAGCTTGCGCAAGGATATGAGCATTTTCCACTGACTTAAAGTCGGGTGGTTGCTTATCCATTTCCTTATAATGCTGCGCCAAATGATTGTAAACTCCTTCCCGATCTGTCTCCGGAATTTTTACCCCTCCTCTAGCCCCCATCAGAGCCGCCATCGCGGCTCGAACACCGTTCCAAACCGCATTGCCTACCCCACTTTTGGAAGGAGCGTGATGGGGCAACTTTAAATCTCCAAAAGTCTCTGGAGGGTAGTTTACGGAGAAAGCATAATGATTCGCGATGCGCTTTTTTTCCGAAGTGTCTAAATTCTCGAAAGAATTTTCGTCCGTAAAATCGGAAAGATTCGGAGCATTCCAATCAGATTCTAAATCAATTCCATAAGAGTGAAACGGTATTACCGTCTTCTGCACTATCCTTGTTTCAGGATTCGCACCCCAGTTTACGAAGGACAAATCCCACAGGATAACCTCCTGGATGTGACGGACATTGTCTTTTAAGTACCACTTGTTCTTTACGATGTCGAAACCAATGGAAGCTTCTCGCACTGCTCCAGCTTTAATAGCTTGGTAAACCTCTTGTGCGCGAGCAGTCGGGAGGAATTTTACCGTTCCCTTTAGAACGGTTTCCACACCTGATTGTTTCATTTCTTCGGAAAATTTGTCCGTTTCTTCCAGAGATTGCAAAACCCCCACTGGAACCTCATCGAATTTGTGTTGCCACAAAACTCGAATTCGGTTGCCTCGCTCTCGGATTGTTTTTTTGAACGCTCCAGGATAAATTTTGTCGTTTACAGAGTCCACATTTCCAGTAGTTGCAAAGATCGCTTCCACTAACCCCTCTTCCGATAGAAGCTCTGGAGAATGGGAAATTGTTTTAACCTCCATGTTTTTATTATACCTCCATTTTCTTACAAATTTTTAAGCAGTCGATCTATGGCTTTGGTAAAGGTTTCTATTATTTCTGGTTCACCCTTCTGCATGACGTCTGCCAACCTCCACCAACGTTTAGCGTGATACCAAACTTGACCTTTGCCTTGTGCATCACCGATAACATATTTAGCGTATTGCACGTTTGTACCCACCCAACCAATTTTTCTATCGGATTCCACATAGGACTCTGCATCAGGATTGCCCCGACCTTTTAGCACGGCAAGACTTTTTCCCAGACGCATTGTCCTGCGTGTAGGACTTTTTGCATCTGATGGGTAAGGTGGATAAGGTGGTACAAGCTCTAACGCTCTGTAAACAGCAGCTTCCATGCCTTGATGGAGGATTTCTCGAAATGTGGATTCGGACAGTTTAAGTGCTTGTTCGATATCTACAATTATCTCAACTTGCATTGAAAGTTTCTTCCCACTCGGCAATAATTTTATCTATCTTTCGGCGAGTTTGCTCCGCAAGCAGTTTACCCCATTCTTCCATCTCTTTTTCTGGATTGCCACTTAGATGTAGCCAATCCGCACTGTCCGATCCAGGCACTACAACATAGTAACCGTTTTCACCCATATAAACAATAGTATCCGACATTGACTTTTTAACTCCTTTCTGCACTAAATGATACCTTCCATTTTTAATTACTCTAACACGATCCACAGCAGTTCCTAAAACTACAAATTCTTGCTCGTGGTGACAACCAAAACCCGTATAACACGATCCAATAATGCGAGATCGTGGAATTTTTGCACAAACTATTATAAATCCGAAATTAGAAGCGATACTCATGCTAAAACTCCAGGATTCCATAGCATTTCCATGATACTCTACCACCTCTCCTGGTGGAAATTTAGCCAAGTCCTCATCAGAAACATTAAACCCTCGAAAAAGCGTAACATATTCTGGCAAAATATCCTTTAGGGTCTTCTGGGAATACTTATACATTTCCCGTAGAAATTCTTCTTGATGGGTTATGATTTGAACTATCGCTTGTGAGTATTTATTAACAATGAACTCCAATAAACTTTTTTCGGTGGTCAAAGTTTGCATAGCGTCTGATTTAATCTCTTGCAAAATTTCTTCTATTATCAAACTTCCACCAAAATCCGTAAGCTGACCCCCATAAAAATTCAGTTCTTCAGGGATTATCTCGAATAAAATAAATTGAATCCTTTCAATATTCCAATTTCCCTTTTTGTCTGTTACACCTCTCACATCGAACTGAAAACTTAAAGAATTTTTAAACTTTTCAATTGCAGCTTTTTTCAAACTCTCCAAACCATCCCCAATTATTTCCACATACTTGGAGTTTTGCCATTCTGGCCACCACGTTTTGAAAATTTTATGTGCTAAATATTGTAAAGCTATAGACAGAGTCTGATCATTGGAGGAAATAGCCCAAGCTTTAATCCATGAATTAAACACATAAATGGGTTTTCTAATCCCTTGGGATTCTAAAATCCTGCTAAACTGTAAAGAAATAAAACTTTTAAGTCTTTGAGCAAGCATCCAGTGCTCTGGAATAGATTTTTCTTGGTCAATTAAATTTCTGAAAAATTTATCTAAATCTTTCCTTAGCTTAACATTTTCCTCAGAGACTTTATCGAAAAGTAAACTTAGATTGGATTCTTCTGGCGGAAAAGCACTTTTACGGAGAGGATCCTCCAAAACCGCAGGATCTGGAACCGCAGGTAAAGCCTCCAAAGCTGGTGCAACTCTATAAAGATCTGGATTTACCGCTGGACGTATAGCGCAACGACAATTTACATGTGCTGGAGGATCAGCGACATCTACACTAAATTGCGCCATTTTTTCCACCACTTTGCCTTCCAAACCCCCACACACTGGACAAACCTTCTCGTCCATAGCCGTGAACCACTTTTTCCCTTGCACCCATGGAGTTTTGTCCCAGACTCGCAGATTGGTCTGCGCATAAATCCGCGTAGACTCCGTCATAGCTATTTTTTTAGCTCTGTCTGCGGAGAAAATCCCTGCTTGCTGGATGCGTTTTACCAGCCAAGAGTGTGGATGCCCTCCACGGATGTACTCATCGAAAATCTCTCTAAGAGATTTTGCCGTGCTGACATTAATGCCAGACACCATCTCAAAACCGTATGTGGCTATAAACTCTGGCAGATTCGGGTCGAATTGGTGCAAATTCACTCCGACGGCTGGATTGGTTAATTGCAAAGACAACTTTATTTGCTTCTCCAAAACCCCCATTTGTCTTTGGAGATCACTCCAAAGTCTTTCTAACTCTGACTGCCAGAATTCCTCCCAAGTTTTGCTCATGGAGTTTCCACTTTTTTAGCCCACTGCAGAAAATTTCTCTCTGTCTTTGGCAGCTCTTCCTGCCAAAACTGTTCCAGCGGCTCCGCGATTAGATCCTGCGCTTTGCGGATGTAAGCATTTAATTCCTCTTCAGATGGTTTCAACGGCTCCGAATTGCTTTTGGACGCTTTTTTAGTCTCTTCAGGATTTGCACTAGATCTGGATTCTAAATCCATTTGCTTTAGCATCGGAGACAACCGTTCGTCTTGTTCGAACCCTTCCATATCCAAATACTGTCTAAATTCATTTACAGTAATAATACCGTTTTGGCAAGCTTTAAGCAAAACATCCAGCATGTCTTGAAAATCGTTTTGCAGAACCATAATCCGACTGTAGTCCCACTCCCCTGTAGCATCAAATTCAGATAAAATCTGATTTTGAACCACATCCAGAATGTCTTCCATTTGCGGTATGAGAACGTTTGTCCAAAACGTCCGCAAAGCTTGCTCGTAATTGCTGAACGTAGAGCGCTCCAAACCTCCAGGCAAGTTCAACAAAATCGGAGAAACTCCAAAAACCGCACAAATTCTGGATTCCAGCTTGGAATCCATATCACTAAAATCGAATTCCTCGAAGGAAGTTCCAAGTTTTTCTATATCCGCATCCCCATCCAGAACCGCAGGCATCGACCAATTGCGCATGCCTCCATATTGTGCCGACCAGCGTTCTCGCAGTCGCTGGATCTGCTCTGGCTGGATAAACCCTTTAAGCTTCAACACAATGGGTGGAAGTCCTCCGCTCGACAGATATTGATATTGGAAATTGGTAATCGCATTGTCCAAAGCGACTAAAGGATAAACCACTTTGGCAGGAGCCAGAGCGTTCAAGTGGTATAAAGGATCGTAAAGGTGGAAGTAAACCACATCCTCCATCGGAAAAGTTTTCACCTCTGAACCCGTTTGGTATTTCCAGACGATCGCATCCTCTGTAACCACTGCTTGCAGCCAATCTGGTCGCAATCGCCAAAGTTGCGCAGGTTTGTTGACTTGATTGCGAACCTTCTGCCATGCCGAGCAACCAAACAAGCTCAAATCCACAATAATATATCTCCAAAGGTCAGCTTCGTTCATCAAAGGATTCGGCTTTTGGATCAACCGCACAGCAGGATCTTCCTCCTCTAGAAGCTTCCCATTGCGAAAAACGTTTAGATGCACCTTGCTCGCGCTGTTAGCTTTGAAGTTCACAGCCGCGAAAACGATTGGGTTTTTCTTGTATGCTTCCTCGACAAGCTTTTCCGAGGATTCGGTCCCAAAACTCCAGCTCCCCCAATTAGACGGAAAAAGCACGCTCGACCATGCGAACTGTTTAACTCGATTGAAAAACCTTTTTAGCATATTACCTCCATCAAACATAAACTCCTACGCCAAATTTGACCCCGTGCAAAGCCAAAGCAATTGCAGCCAAAGCGTCCGACAAGTGTCCACTCCCAAAAACGTTATCCATCGTCGAAAACTTAAGCTCGTTGTAAAGATATCGAATCATCGGGAATCTGATTTTCCCGTTCTGTATCCAAACGATAGCACGGGAAAGCAGCTCTGTCCTGTCTCTGCCGACCATAATGAAAGGATTGGCAGAGGTTTCCAAATAATCCTGTACCACGTCCCCCAAACCCGTTCCATCGTGAGTGGAGCGGAACGGCTTGTACATGCGGTTTACGTAGTCCAATCGTTCCAACATTAGTTTCCAAGGTTGTTGTTGTCGGCGCTCAAAGGTAACCAATCGAAAAGGATCGCAATCGATCCGGATGGTTACGATAACTGTATAGTCTTCCTTGCGAGCCCAATCCGCTCCTGTTACATAGATCCCCTCTGGGGCTGGCGGCTCCACTTGGATAAACTGGTTTACACGACCCTCCCAAACTTGAGAGACATCGAAAATCTGCAGCAAAACCTCGTCCGAAAAAACCCGATTACTAGGGTTAGGCTCTTGCAATTCATATTCCATGTTCCACATTTGTTCGGTTATTTCGTGCTTTTTGCGCTCGATTTCCTCTTCCTCCAGCCAGCCATCTATCGGATTAGACGATTCCTTGTAACACCACGTGAAAACTTTCCAATCCCTTTGCTTAGCTCTATGCATAATTTCGCTCATGGTTCCATCCGCATACTGCCAAGTAGACGACAAAACCGTCTGCGATTTTATGCCTTTTTTGGAGAGCGTTTGACCAAGAGCGGCTTCCAACACGGAAAGATCCATCTCATCGATCTCGTCCATGCGCAATCTCTGTGGATGGGGTCCTCGCACACTGCGTTGGGAAGCCATAAGTGCCTGGATCGAATTGCCCATGATGAACCGAGTTTCCGTCTGGGACGGATCGGAAGCCAAAAGGTATCTCGGAGCAGATGGTCTGGACAAAAATTGCTGGATGTAACGGTGTACACGTTTAGATTGCTCTCCAGAACCTCCCAAAACAGCCACATCCGCTCCCAGCAAGATGGACTCCGTCAATCCCAGCAGAGCCAGCAAAAAGCTCTTTCCACCAAATTCTCTGCTGGCATGCCACACTGCTATGCTGGAACGCGCAAAAAACGCATGCGCGAACGCTTCCCACGGAGAACAGTGCTCTGGGCAGACTCTGGTTCGAGGAATGGTAACTCCCCACGCCAGTTGGACAAATTTATGCAGCGTTTCTTCGGTTTGGATTGGAAGGATGACTTTTACCGTATTGCTAGAATTTAGACTAAGATTCGACTTCTTTGCTTCCATTGTCAGAGAGGTCAAAACTCCCATGGGAGACGTCTTGCAACAAAATATATCGATTGCCTTGCGCGTCTACCAGGTTGTCGAAATAAGTTTTACGGGTTAGCCATTCCTGCACAGTCTCGACCAAGCTGAGCCACTCTCTTGGATTTAGCTCCATCAGAATCGGCTCACCTGGCATGGCAGGATGTGGAGGGAAAACTGCCTTACCATGCACTAGCAGATCCGCAAGAATCTGCGCGATGACTTCCTTGCGCTTTTTGCGCTGGGATGGGGTTATGATATAGCCCTCCAACTTGCGTTCCACCAGTGCTTGGACGGAAATTTTGGGTCTGCGCATGGAATTAATTATACCCTAAATCAGAGCAGCCGTCTCTGGAGAGACGACTGCCCGTGATAAGAAGGAGCAGGGAGAGGGAGGAACGGAAAGGAATCCTGAGTGTATTATAACGCATTTTTCCATCACGGAAAAGGTTTTTTGGATTTACGCAAAAAAAATTTAGCAGTGGATTCGATCGATTTATCGGAAAACTTGCTGTGCAATTTTTTAATATTCGGTTTTTCGAATCATCCATGGGGGTCTCCATTCATTAAAATTTCATTAAAAGTCGACTACCATGGATCTTCGATCCATGGTAGATCCATGGGGGATCCATGGGGGTTTAGAGCCAGATTCTATTTTTTCATTAATGAAAGCTTAAAGGCAGATAAGGAAATCATTAAAAACTACCATGGCTACCATGGAAATCACACTTTTAAGAGTCATCGAGCACATGTTTAAGCATATAATTACAATGCGGAGTATTTTTCCATGGTTTCCATGGTAGCCATGGTAGCCATGGTAATTTTTTCGACTATTAGATTCACTTTCGAAATCCATGCATCCAGTCTTAAAAGTGTTTTAGTTAAGTCCAATCCTCATAATTATGTTTCAACACCATTTTCCATGGTATCCATGGTAGTAGGCTTAAAACAAAGAGACCCACGTTTTTTCCGTGAGTCTCTGCAGGGGGAATGGAATGGAATTTAATTTTCTACGCTGGAGTTATCCTCATCTCCTTCAATTTCCACTTCACAAACAAATTGGTTATTCGAATCGGATAGGATTACCCTTCTTGGGTACATTTTCGGGAGTGGCTGTGGAATTTCTTCCACCAGCTCCCATACTCCTGATTCATTCCGTCTCCAAAGGGTTACATTGTTCATTTCAGGACTCCTTTTCTACCCAAGTGAGATTGTATTTCTTGAGCACGGATTCTAAAGCTTGCTCTTTTTCCTCTGGTTCCCCAGGAACCCCTCTGCCCCAAGTGGTAGGGCAGTTGGGATCCTGATCCTCGAATTGGAAAACATGTGCTTTGTGTCTTCGATCGTATCGGTAAATGACCTTGGATTGCAGCCCATACATGTTCTCTACGATCCCGATTACCTCTGGCTCTGAGAATTGCTCAAATCTTTCTTTCATGGCTGGATTCCTTCCTATTTGATTTTAGACAGCAGTGCTTGTGTTAGAGGATCTGTGCGAACTTTCACGTCGTTTACACCAAGAGTCTGCAAAAACTCTAAAATTTTGATCAACTCCTCCCGATCTTCTGGGATTCGGATTCCCCAAGCTTTCTTGGGAGTCGTCCCCAGAGCATCTGTGTAATACTCCATCCACTTGAAACCGTGCTGCTTCAGGGTTTCCTTGATCGAATATGTGTCACCACGACTAATTACGATCCAAGCTCCTCCAGAGAACATGTTGTTGATGACTTCTGCCGCATAGGGCTCCTCTTTCTTGGAAGCCCTGTAGCACTCGGGGCAGACCCTGTTGGTCTCATACCATCGGATTTTTCGCTCGCGCTCTTTGCTGGGTCCAAAGAGTTCTACGGTGTGCTCCCCGTGTCCACAACTGTATTTTACTGTGTACTTAGCCATTTCTGTAATCTCCTTTCCGTTCTAAATCTTATGCTTATATTATAGCGGATTTTTGCAAAAATACCTTAAAATAAGATTAAAATTTGATTAGTGTTTGATTAATGTTTGGACAATTTAAAAAACCCTCTCACCGAAGGGATTTTCGGTGAGAGGGTGCATTAGAATGAGCTGCAATCAATCTAAAACGTTATGGAAAATTAGACAACAGGGGTGTTTTTGGTGTTCATTTGGGACTTCTTTCTATTCTCCATCTTTTGCGTTCTGCAAGAATTTCGGGATGGGTTTAACATTAATTTTCAATTCCTGAATTCCGAGTTCTTTCAAAAATTCACAAATTTTGACCAGATCATTTCGATTTTCTGGGACTGGGATCCCCCAACCTTTCTTGGGGTTCGCTCCAAAGAAATCACTGCAATACGTGACCCAGAAGAATCCGTTTTTCTTAAGATTCTCCTGGATGGAGTATGTATCTCCATTTGTGATAACAATCCAAGCTTCTCCCCCTACAAAATAGTTTGCTATAATTTCGGCTTGATAGGGTTCAGTCTGCTTTTTGGATCGGTAGCAATCAGGACATAGGAAGTTCTCCTCATACCATTTTAGCTTGCTGTTCTTTTGCTGGCTGGTTCCTGTTACCTCCACCTTTCCCTCTCCGTGTCCGCATGCATATCGGATTTTGTATGTTGCCATTTTCTAGACTCCTTTCCGTTTTTGTATTTTATGCTTATATTATAGCGGATTTTTGCAAAAATACCTTAAAATAAGATTAAAATTTGATTAATGTTTGATTAAAATTGCAAAATTTCGAAACTCTAACCAAATGGATTAAAAATCTTTAATCTTTTTCTATCCAAAAGTCCCCAAAATGTATTTAAAATATCCCCACAAGTCTGAACGGAAAGGAGTTTGGTACAAAGTTGCAGTTGCGTAAAATACTTTGGATTCCACCAGGCAACGGAAAGACGAGAATTGCGATAAATTTAATGCAAAAATGCAATGCGGAAAACTTACTTGTCGTGGCTCCACTGTCTCTGCACGAGTGGTGGAGGAGGGAACTAAACAAGCAATTTTCCGCTCCCTATCGGATAACTTCTTACGACAAAGATCCAGACTGGGAAGAGACTTTCTCCGCGATTATTTTCGACGAATCCATCCTGTTGAAAAATCGAAAAACAAAGAGATTCCAACGCTGGAAAACTTATATCCAACGCACTAAACCGCAACATATACTGTTGCTGACGGGTAACCCGATTGGCAAGTATGCGGACGACCTATGGACGCAATTGCATTTGCTGGATCCCAAGAGGTTTTCCTCTTACTGGCGTTGGACGGAGGAGCACTGTTACGTGCAGCGCTATTGGGGTTGGGAGGTGGTAGGTAACCGCTCATCTTTGGATAAGATTGTGGATTCGGCTTATCCGTACATTTTGTACGATGAGAATCCACACAATGTGCAAATTCCAGATTTTCTTTTCCACAGCATAAACGTTGGACTTTCTTCCGTTACCTTAGATTTCATTTCCAAATTGTATAAGGATTTATATTTAGCAGAGTCTCCCATAGCGAATAAACTTACTTTGCTGTTGCGGACGATGCAAATTGTAAGCGATCCGTTCATCTTGGATTTAGCTTTGCCGCGAGATCGTTATAGGGCATTGCTAAAGGTTTTGGAGGATGTGGAAAAACCCGTTTTGGTTTTCACGTCCTTCAAGCACAACCTTTACCATCGGACTGTGGACGTGCGGAAAAAGTTTAGAACCGAGTATCTAACAGGGGAAACTAAACCTTTAGAACGGCAAACCATCATGGATCGCATCAACGACAGAGATCTGGAAGTGGTTTTGCTTACCCCTGGGGTGGGAAGGTTTGGGTTTAATGCGCCTGATTGCTCTTTAGTTTTTTGGGATTTGCCGATCGCTTACGATTATTTTTACCAAGCGATCCACAGAGTCAGACGTCTCACTTCGACCAAAAGGTCGGAAGTTTTCCTGCTCCACAGCGAGGTAAAAAGCGATAAAGTACTTTTGGATTTGCTCTTGCGCAAATCCAAATATACCCTACACTCAGTCCTAAAACAAATTCTGTTGGAAAAGGAGGTTCAAAATGTTCCCGAATGAAATCTTGTCCAGGAAAATCACCGAACTGGAAGATCTGATAATCCAGTGGAAAAAGTTTTCCGATAAAGTCCCAAGAGGTGTCCGATTGGCAGCGCAGCACTTGCTGGAAGAGTACGATTCCAGAGAGTTGCCCGTCTGGGTAAAGGTTATTTGCCAAACGTCAGATTCGGACTGGGACGATACTCTGCAGCAAATTTACTACGAGATCCAGTCCGACAGATCCTATCGGGAAAGCTTGCGAGACTTATGACGTTTACCATTAACCCAAGCAAACTCTCTGCCTTTATCCGATGCAAGCTAAAGTATGCCTTTGGACGCTGGGAAATCCCTGCTCCACCCATCGAAAGCATAACTTTAGGCTCTGCCGTGCATACTCTGCTCCAGGAATATTATGAGAAAGGCATTTGGAATTTGGATGCGATAAAAGATACAGAATTTGACCTGAGCTGGTTCATTAGTCAATATGTGAGTAAAGCCAATATCGGTAAGGTTATTTCCGTGGAGAGGAAGCTGGAATATCCCCTATCCGAGGATCTGACTCTAAATGGAAGGATCGATCTAACGATAAGGGATATGGCGGATAAAGTCTGGGTAGTGGATCATAAAACTACTCGAAGGTCTCCTGTGGCGATAACGTATGCCATGTCCTTACAGGGGATCTTCTACGTATGGCTTTCGAGACAGCTGGGAGAACCCGTGGACGGTGCGATGTATAACGTTTTGGTTTTGGACACCGCACGGAAAAAGCTGGAAGTCCAAAGGTATTGGCTATTGTATAGCCAAGAGCAACTCAATGCTTTTCAGACAGAATTAATGGAATGGATCAAGGAGGTGCTGGAAGTAGAACAAAAATACATCCTACCAAAACAATTACCCCGTCGAACGGCTTTGTACACATGCCATGAGGAGTGCCCATGGCTGGAATATTGTAACAAAATCTATCCGTGGTAACAGAAAGGAGTTATATGGCTGTAAATATCCAAAAGTTTGACCGTAAAACGTACTTGCAAAAAATAAAATTCCTAATCTATGGAGAGTCAGGTGTGGGTAAAACGACTTTCGCGAGCACGTTTCCAGATCCGTTGTTTTTGGACACTGAGCACGGTTTAGCTTCTTTGCAGAGGACTGTGGATTACATTACCGTCGACAATCCAAAAATAATGGAGGAAGCTATCGAATTCGCGAAGCACACCGACAAGTACCAAACGATTGTGGTGGATAGTGTGACTCGATTGCAGAGCGTGCTGATGGAAAACATCCTCGAGGACTACCCCGACATTAAAAGACCTTATGACAGTCTACCGACCATGAACGACTACAACAAGCTGATACGAGATTTTACCCAATACATTTACGATCTGATAGCGTTGGACAAATTGGTCGTGCTCATCGGGGTAAACACTGCTAAGTCTTTCGAGGAGGACGTTATCCAACCTGCCTTTACGGGTCGAATGACTAGCAAGTTGATCTGTGCAGCGGTGGATATGGTTGGTTATATGTTCAAAGTCCTCCATGAGGGCGAAACCAAACACGTCCTGTCTTTCGATATGCCGAATTTTGTGACTAAGTGCCGAATCACCCATAACCTTCCTAGACTCATTCAAAATCCAACTTACCAAAAAATCTTATCCTATATGGAGGTGCAAAATGGAAATCAGTCTGGAGCGTAGCGCAAACGTTTTAGAGCCTGGAAAATATACTGTTTACCCTGTTAAAATCTCCCCTGGAGAGGGCAATTCAGGGTATCCGTATATCCAGGTCATTTGGATGGAATTACAAAGCCAGCAGCTCATCTGGGATTACTTGTCGCTTTCTCCGAAAGCACGCTGGAAATTGGATGCGATCCTAGATCTGATCAGTGCTCCGACATCAGGGAAAATTTCCCTAGAGCAGTTGGAGTCGACCTTAAAGAAATTCGCTTTCCAGGTGTCAGTAATCCAAGAGAAATACGAATCCCGCTGGCAAAACAAAGTGAAAGGATATCTGACGGTGTCCCTGCTGGACGAGAAGGAAATCCAACAACTGGAGGAAGTTTCCAAACCGATCTTGGAACGCTTGTCTAAGGTTTCTGAGGATATCGACATTGTGGAGCCGATGCAGGACGTTCTAATTCCTCCCAAGCAGGGTGTTTTCGAGGATTTACTTAAAGAACTGCAATGAAGCTGGTAGTCTTGGATCTTGGTATAAATACAGGTATAGCGTGGCTTCGGAAGGACGACAAAGTGGTTTATTATAGGACTGCTTGCGTCCCTTTACAGGAATCCACTAAAGTCGTCCTTCCAGACCCAGAGGTTTTGTACGTGATCGAAGATTTTCCCGTTTGGAAATCCGTGAAATACGTTAAAACGTGGATAAAAGACCTTTTGGAAAACTTTGGAGTAAATACTTTGTGGGTCAGACCTGACGTGTGGATGCATTCCATGCGCAGGTACACAGAGCACTTGCCCAAACTCGGAACCCCACATGAGCGAGATGCTTTGTGGCTTGGGTTGTACACTTTAGAGTTGCTTTGCCAAGAGAAAAAAGGAGTGCTAAAGTGGGACATAAGAGCCTCGCAATTTTAGGGTCTGGTGCTTCCTCTGCGGTAGTGGCTTATGTTTTTCGACAGCTTTTTCCGCAAATAGACATTGACATTTGGACAATGCGGAGAGAGGTTGTGGTTTACCCGTTTACCAGCATCGAAAGCGAATACTTCGAAAAAAAGTTTCCCTTATTGCCGAGAATACTCTGGAAAATAAACTGGACGGTATCTCCAGAAAACTACAAAAAGAATCGCTGGGGAGATTTGCACCATCTGGTTGGAGATTCCAATTTGTCTAAAGAGTATCCCACAGGTCAAAGATATTACTTGGAGCCACAAATTCTGTGCAACTGGCTGATAGGGATATCCGATGTGCATTGGAAACTCTTAGCCAGCCCATTTACCCAAGAAGAAATCCAGAGTCTGACGGAAAAATACACATGGGTTGTGCAAACTTTTCCCAATCCAAAACATGCACAACCAGTCTGTTGGGAATGGATTGTCGCATTTCCAAATGGAAACTGTTCAGAGGAGAAAACTTTGTGCCTAACCCACGGAGGAACTCCACCTGAAACTCGATGCTGGGAATACGGAAAAGTCCGATTCCAAGAATATCGTATCCATTATGAACCACCGATTTTCCCTGATGAACTTTATCGAATAAAGTTCAAAATCTTGCATCCTAGCACAAAGCCGATTGCTCCCGTGGACGATCTTTTTCCGAACCTTATTTACATTGGCAGATATGCCTTGTGGGATTTTTCTTTTTCCATCGAATCTATACCAGATTTGCTCTACGAAATATTAAATACTGATTAAGGAGGTTACCATGGACGAAACGAAAGAATTACAAATGTTCGATTCTTATTGTACGCAAGGAAGAGAAATCTTCGTGCGCAAAAACAAAGAGTACGGTGGGTCTTACCACTGGATGGGTCTAATTGGAGTGGTAAGCGAGATCGCTGGGATTTCCATGCGGTTGGTAAGTGCGGTTTTCCAGAATTTTGGTAACATCGAACCCAATCGAGATTCTGTAAAAGACGCTTTGCTGGATTTGCACAACTATGCCAACATGGGTTTAATTTGTCTGGAAAACGATAACATTCTGGGAGAATTTCTGCAAGGAGCTAAAAAACGATGAAGCCGAAAATTTTAGTCCACCAAGAACCTTATCGGAACAAAATCCTGCGATGGTTCGCAGGAGTTACCGCAGAAGTGCATCTGATTAGCATGACGCCCAATCCCAAAAAGCTTATCGCTCTTGGAATGCGCGCCTACACTGGACACTACGAGACAGACATCCCAGAGGACTTGGTAGAACCGTTCTTTAGAGATTCCAGAACGGCTTTGGCGACACCTTTGGAATGGGTAAATTTTGTTTTCCTCCTTAAAGACGTTCCAAGGTTTTTCACCCATCAGCTTGTGCGGAACCGAATTGGGGTGTCGTTTGTGCAGCAATCGACTCGCAACAAAACGGAGCAGCTTTACTTCGATTTCCTTTTGCCACCGTCTTATGTTCGAGCAGGATATAGCTTGGAGAAAAACTTGGATTTAAACCAGCTAATACAAGCCAATCTTGCAGCCGCCAGAGTGATTATCGACGCTTACCATACCGAGCACTTGTCCGCTGAGGATGCTAGATTCGTTTTGCCGCACAATTTTTTGACTCACATTTACTGGCAGACAAATTTGGTCGCTCTTAATAGAGTGTTCGATAAACGTTTCTGCTGCCAGGCGGAGAAAACGGTATGGCTCCCAGTCCTGTTGCAGATTATGCGATTATTGCAATCGCAGTGTCCAGGTTTGGAACAGGTTTTGTCTTCTCCGTTTTTGCGTGGCGAGAGTTGTGGTTATACCGCAAGCTTCGACAAACCATGTGTATGGAAAGGAAAGACTCGGGAGGAGATCCTGAATGAATCGATATCTGATTCTGGATCTTGAAACGACTGGATTGGATTGGTGGAGGGAGAAAATCGTAGGCATAGGCATAAGGTTGGAGCCAGAGGGTAGGGAAGAGTTTTTTCCCTACCCTGACCCTGGGTGGCTTAGGGAATACTTGCTGGAGTACAGAGATCGAGTATGGATCGGACACAACATTAAGTTCGACTTACTCTTTATCCATTATCCTCCAGAGGTTGTTTACTCTTTGCAAATAAGAGATACCATGGACATGGTGCACTTGTACGATTCGAGGCTTTCTAAATCTTTGGTAGAAGTGGAGAAAGAGTTCCTCGGATCGGAAACCAAATTCTGGCACTTGCATCAGGAAAATAAGCGGAAAATAAAATCTTGGGACTTGGATAGAGTAAAAGAATACTGTTTGAATGATGTGCTGATAACTTGGAACGTGTTCAGAAAATTAGAACCAGAATTGGAAAAACTGAAAGTTTCCCATATTTTCCGCAAAAATATGGAATTGCTCAAGGTGTTATATGAAATCGAATACTTTGGATTCCTTTTCGACAAAGAGGAAGCAGATCGCAGTATCAAAATTTTGGAAGAGAATCTAAAATTGCAGGAAGAGCAATTTTTCCAAAAAGTCGGTGTAAGGTTCAACTGGCGTAGCCATAAGCAGTTGAGTTATTACGCTTATGATTACCTTAATTTTCCCAGACCTGAGAACCCTTTTTTGGATCCGATTACAGGGGAAGACTTGGGTCGCAATCCAGAATCGCGCAAATATAACAGCACTATGGTGTCCAGTTCCATACTGGTCGGCAAAGCAAAACACCCCTGGGCTTTGGACATCCAGTTCTTGCGGGAAACGGACAAGGCAATAGATTTTATCCAGCGTCTTAGCAGTTTAACCGACGACAAAAACTTTCTGCACTCTTCTTTTAACATTAGTGGAACCCGAACGGGTCGAATAAGTTCTAGTAGACCAAATTTGCAAAACATCATGAGTGGGATGCGAGGGTTTTTTTTGTCTTCTTCGTTTATGGATGCAGAAGCTGTGGAAGCTATCTTGAACCGCAGCCAAGCTTACAATGTGCGCAGACTTTTTATCGCTCGCCCAGGGTACAAAATTGTGAGCATCGATTACAAACAGATGGAAATGCGCATGTTTGGAATTGTTTCCAAAGATCCCCATATGCTGGAATTTTTACAGGCAGGCACAGATATCCACAGTCAAATCGCGCAAAGGGTCTGGGGCAAAGCTGACGAAATAACTCGCGACTGGGCTAAGCAGATCGGGTTTGGCTTGATCTATGGCATGACGATGGGGTCGTTGCGCTTTCGGCTAAACCTTACCCTGGAGGAAGCCAAAAAAATAACTTCTGATTATTGGAACACTTTTCCAACCATTCGACCCTGGCTTTTCGGAGTTGTAGAGGAGTGTAAAAAGAAAGGTTATTTGCGATACTGGTCGGGTAGGATTTGGAGAGAGGACAAAGTGGAAAAAATGTATCGTGGAGCCAATGCGCTTATCCAGGGAGGATGTGCAGATTTGCTTTCCGTTGCAGTGCTACGGGTGAACAATTACATCAAGCGCAACAATCTGGATATTCGAATAGTAAATCTAGTGCACGACGAGATAGTTTTCGAAATGCGAGAAGAGGATTTCGAGCACATACCGAAAATCGCTAATATCATGCAAGTAGAGGACTTGTTTGGGATACCTTTTATCGTAGATGTGAAAATCGGCAGATCTCACGGAGAATTGGAGTCGTATGGAAAATCTGATACAGGAACTGGAAAACAGATTTTTTCACAATAGGTTGAACTATGCGGTAGCACAGATCGGAGCCAGTCGTCTGGCGTATTATCCAACCAAACAAGAAATAACCACAGAAGCAATCGAAAAACATCTCAAAGGTGAGATCGCTATTGCAGTTTTCCCGATTTTCGAAAACACCGTGAAATGGATGGCTTTTGATATCGATTCGAATAACTCTGTGGTAAGTGCTTTCGATGCGCAGAGACTTTCCGATTTTTTATCTTCTATGTTCATCCCACATATGGTGGAGTTCAGCGGCAGGAAAGGATATCACTTGTGGATACTTTTGGAAGACAAAATTTCTTCTTCCGTAGCTTTTACGTGGTTGCAGCAAATATTGCTTAACTTTAAACACTCTGCCAGGATCGAAATTTTCCCAAAGCAACCATCTATCAGAATATCGGCTATGGGAAATCATCTAAAATTGCCTTTGGGGTTACACCCTGTTACCAAGAATCGATCGTTTTTCGGCAAATTCAATTCCACGGGTGAATTCATCCCAGAGGAAAATTTCGAATGGCAAATTTGCTCGATAGAGGATTTGCACAAGCAATTACCGTTGTCTTCTTCTGAACAGTTGGCTACCATTTTGTCCCAATACTGGACGGAAGGAAGTCGACACTCCATGGCTTTGGCTCTAGCTGGATTTTTAGCCAAAACGGGCTGGTCGCAAGTGCAAACCATCAATCTGATAACGGAAATATGCAAAAAATCTGGCGACACAGAATTGGAAAACAGACTAACCTGTGTTCGGGATACTTATAAGCGTTTTGTGAGAGGGGAGCCAACACTTGGGTACAGTCAACTTGTGGATTTATTGCCTGTTACAAAGCTAAAAGAGATCCTTGCGTTGGTTTTCGACATGTTACCCCAAGAGCAAATCCGTCTAATCGATCGAATCCGTCTGGACAGGAAACCTTCTTTCCTTAAAGTTAGAGAAATAACAAAGATTTTGCACACCCATTTACTGGACAACGGCAAAATATTCTACGATTCCGCTCGCGATCAGTTATTTTGGTTTTCTCCGCAACAGAGTGTAATTCCTTTGGAATCTCCAGAGTTTTTCTATTATTTGTACAAAGAGTTTGGAATCTCTGTCGCAGAGGATTTTGGACGGAAAGTTTTTAAAGATGTTACTTTACTTTGCTCCAAAGAAGCAGAATCTAAAAGAGTACATCAAATAAGCCACTGGGACAGCGCAAAAAAGGTTTTATATGTAAACCCAGAGGGAAACAAAGTTTTTGTTCTAAACGGAGAAACCATTCTGCAGCAAAGCAATGGAGAAGAAGTTTTCTTTCAAACACGTATGCATTTGGATTTGGACTGGTCGGATTGGAAAGAGATCGACGTATGGTCGGTCTTGTCGGATGACTTGACTTTCCAATCTTCTGAGCTAGCCAGCGCATCTCCAGAGGAGCAAGTACAGTTGCTCCGTTTATGGATTTTGTCTATTTTCTTTCCTGAGTTGATGCGGACGAAACCTTTGCTGTTAGTGGTTGGAGATCCAGGATCTGGGAAAACCACTGCTGTGCGCAGAATCATAAAACTTATCGAATCTCCAGAGTTGGATGTTTTGGAATTTGTTTGGGACAAACCAGATGCACTTAGGACTTCCATAACCCATCACAGAGTTTTGTGCTTGGATAACATGGAAAACACACGGAGCAACTGGTTGCTAAACATATTAGACGCGATTTCCACAGGATCCTCGATCGAACTCCGAAAACTTTATTTTACCAACGAGATGGTTCGACTGCAGCCTGACTGTTATGTAGCCATAACGGCTATTAGCTCACCGTTTTCCGAGGAGTCGTTTTTCGACAGAGTTTTGCCTATCGATCTGCGCAGAATCAAAAACCCTTTGCCAGAATGGGAAATCCAAGAATATCTACAGAATAACTGGAAGTATTTGTGGTGTGATATGCTGCAAAAGCTGAACAAGGTCGTTCGAGAAATTCAAACCCATCCGTCCAAAGAAATTATCCGCTTGCGGATGGCGGATTTTGCGTCTCTTGCTAGTAGGGTAAAGACAATTCCTCCCCATATTTTGGACTATGAGGTCTTGCAGAGTGGTTTAAATAACCTGTCCAACAGACAAGTGCAAAAAATGGCGGAAGAAAGTCCATTTGTTACGATCCTGCTGGAGTGGTTGGAACGATATCCAAAGGAATCCAGAGAGTTTAAGACTCTGCGAGAACTATCTGACGATCTTATTCCAATCGCAAAATTCCGAGGATTAAAATGGAAATGGTCTAGCACGGTAAGTTTAGCCAACCATTTGCGTGCGATTGAATTGGAATTAGACAAATTAATCGGTGTGGAGATTAAGATGGATAGGGTAAATGGCAGAAAGGTGGAAAAATACAGGTTTGGGTATAAGCTATACGGAAAAAATATTGGAGAAGAACATTAATCGAACACTAATCAAATTTTAATCTTATTTTAAGATATTTTTGGAGAAAATCCGCTATAATACAAACATAAATTCACAAGAAAGGAGTCCCAATGAATATGAACCAAGTAACTTTATGGCGATTAACCAACACGATCAAATCTCTTTCCGATTCTACCTTTATACGGGTAAGAGTCCCATTCGGACCCGTGGTCGAGGTGAACGGTCGCAACGGAAATCGTCCTGTCTGGAGGGTAGGGAGCATGTCCATACCCGATAAATTAGACACATTTTTCCTTGCGGATAACGGAAGGTACTCATTGATTTTCAGCCCGTATTATTATTTGAATTTGGATCCATCGGAAGGACAAATCGACACAGGTTTGGAACTTGTGGAGGGGATTTTGCCTGCAAGCACAGTTGTGCCGATTTTCCGCAAGGTAAGGGAAGCTTTTTTACTTTTTAGCGACCAGACTTTGTTAGACAAGTTTCTACCCACGGAGACTGTCCGCATTTATACAATAAGACCTTATAAATCTATATTACCAGATTTTCTGTAGGAGGCATACCTATGAACCCGAAAAAAGTAATTGTAACAGCAGGATCAGAATACGGAATCCTGTGCCTTACCCGTATGGACGGGGATGGCAATCTGGCAGGGAACTCTTTGATGTTGTGGTTGCCATCGTTGCCAATACGATGTCCGCATCGAATTTGTGGAGTGATTGTCTATTGGAAAGGAGTCTAAAATGGAAACCATATTATTCTCGATTGAGAAAACTCGTTCAGGTCGACCAGCGATCTGGGTTGGAGGGGGAGCAACAAGCAACCGTTTCGCAGCCCAATTCGTTCTGCGGGACAAGAAACTTGCTCCTGCGTGCTTCATCAAAACCAGTGGGCACCGTTGCAATAGCAACCAAGCCCTCGTCCCCATTCGAGAGGGGGACGTAATCGTAGGGATTCAAGGGACTCGCCCAGCGAGTCTTGAGAACCCTTGCATTGGAGTTCACGGCTGGAAGGTCGTCGAGTTCCAAACCAATGACAATGAACTTCTAGCAGTTTGCCATAAGGTAGATATTAGCAAAGATGACGTCCCTCCATCAGTGTGGCATGGCTGTGGAGTTTATCACAACAGGGATGGGAGGTATTTTATTGCTGAATAAGTAAATTACCTCCCACTCCCATTGCCGTTCTATGGCACAGGGTCCGGGACTATCTCTGAAGATAGTCTCGGCATTTTTGTTTATTGGCAATTCATGCCCACCCGTTGACCAAGGACGAGAAAGGAGAATGAAAAAATGTTTTACAAGGATCAAGACAAAATCTACGAAATAGCTTTTATTCGGGACATATATCCAGAGGAAGCAGCTTTGCCATATTATGTCTGTCCTTCTGGCAGTCCTATTCCTGATGGTTACGTTACCCTTAAGAAAATTCGGCGATATAGCAACGACGGGTTTGTATATCTCTACCCAGTGGGGGACAATGAGGATGGGGACTTCCTCGTTTGCATGAATGAGGACGATGGGGAACAGGAAAACTTTGAGGCATGGCTTGAACGATATGAACGTGCCCTAAACGGAGCACTCTACGAATACACAATTAAGCAGTATTCTCCGCATGGAGGGATTTGGGTACTGGATGAGGAAACCAAATCCATTGACAGTCCACCTGGATGTCCTGTGGAAGTACACAAAATTGAGGTTTTGATTGAAAAATGAACGAAAAGAGGGAGTCTCTACCCAAAGAGACTCCCTCGGAGGAGAACCAAATGGAAATAAACGTAATCGGACTGAGATCATTTTGCAACAAAACTTACTCGAATCAGGAATTTGTCAATAAAGTTTTTGTCGAATGTGACTTCTTGGGTTGTACGTTTTCCAAATGTACTTTTATGGAAGTCTATTTCATCCAGTGTCGTTTCGATAGTTGCAGTTTTTACGACAATGACGGATTCTTTTACACCTGGCAAACACAATTCGAAAACTGCAGTGGAGATCTAGGAAAAATCCGCAGTCTATAGGAGGAACCCATGCGACAGTCTAAAGAATTCCAACTCAGAAAGAAAGCCATCCAAAAAAGGTGGCGTGAACTTTGCAAAATGTCTCCGCAAAAACTTCGGGAGACGTCTAATCGATATTTCAAATTTTCAGACCCAAACGTCTCCCTCGGTTTAATTCGGGAGATGATTATGGAAGCAGAATTCGGTCCTGATTACTGGAGTTTCATAGATTATTAGGAAAGGAGTCCAATATGAGTCACGAGATTTTCGGAGAAAGGTTCTGGGGGCATCGCAAGTCTGCCTGGCATAACTTAGGAGAAGTTTTCCAGGAATCGTTAACCGCTACACAAGTCCTGGAGCGTGTTCAATTGACCAAACCCATCTCTTTTGAGAAATGGGACGGGTTTTTCATATCTCCGGATCAGCAAAATTTTTTAGCGCAGAATAAATCAGTTATTGTCCGTCGCTCTCCTGATGGGGATGAAGTCCTCGGACTGGTCAGCAAAGAGTTCCAAATTTTAAGTCCGGAGTACATCGGACACATTTGGGACTCTGTTCTAGGGTGGGAGGTAGAAACCTTATTCTTCACTCGCAACCGAATGGTAATAACCAGTCGGTTGCCACGGGTGGAATTGCATCCAAATGATTCGAGTGAATGGAACTTACACGCTATTCTGGATTTCCCTTATCAACCTGGAATTCCAATTCAAGCACGGATCGCTCCAGTGAGGGTGGTTTGCATGAATACTTTAGCTTCTTCTAGGCTGGAAGCGACCCTAAACGTGTCTGCCAGACACAATTCCAAAGAAATTCGAAAAATTGAAGTATGGCTAGACTCCTGGGCAAGAAGTTATCACAATACCGTAAGAGAACTGGAAGCAATTCTGAATCTGTTCGCAAAAACTCCGATAAAATGGGAGGAAATTTCAGAGAAGTTTTTCGCGGAAGTTTTCAAGCAAAACTTCGAAAAACGATTAGAAAATTTCAACCGCATGCAAGTTTATGGAACATCCGTGGAAACAGGATCCATGCTCGGTTGGCTAAACGCTATAACGGAATACGCCGATTGGGCTAATCGACACAAGGAAACTGAACTAACTACCTTGTTTGGACACAGATACAATTTAAAACAAAAAGCATTCGAATTTGCTACCAATGTAGCAATTGGATAATGTTTGCCCAAAACCCAAACCAAACAGAGTCCTTAATCAGGACTCTGTTTGGTTTAAAAAATCTGCTTTAGCGTACAAAGCGATTTTGCACCAGCCATTCTCCGTGGAAATAACTTCCACTTTAGCTTGTTCAGATAAGCTTCCAACAACAGGAGCAGACAGAGATGGATTCAATCTCACGTTTAGAGCAGGAACGCTTACTACAGCATGCCCTGCATAACCATCTTTAAGTCCTTTTGAAGAAGCGGAAATCGCTTCGAAAAACGGAGAAGGATCTATTTCTCCCTTGTTGTAAGATCCAGGGGCTCCAGGTACACGCAATTCAAAATGCAAATGGGGTCCCGTGGAAAATCCCGTGTTACCAGACAAGCCAATCTGTTGGGATTGGGAAACTTTTTGTTGTACAGAGACCTGAATTTTGCTGAGATGCGCGTACAGAGTCCAAAACCCATCGTGACGGAGCAGAATAAAATAACCATACCCTTTCTCGTCGTATCCAGTTTTCTCCACATTACCCTCTGCGGAAGCTAAAACTGGAGTCCCTACAGGTAAGCCGAAATCTAAGCCATTGTGCCCAGGTTTTCCGAATCGAGAGTAAATTTGCGGATTGGCTCCGAACAGTTGTGTAACGGGAAACTTACCTGTGAATGGGAGACGTAATTTAATGGATTCCATGACTTAAAATTCCTAAAATTTGGGTAATTAGCCAAATCAGAACTGTGCTGCCAAGAATTCCCCCAAGCCAAGTTAACATCTTGTTAGACTGTTCCAATTTGGATACGATTTCTAATTTCCTTTCATGCTCTTCCAGACGTCTCCATGCAGCGTCGATTTTCGCTTCCAGAAGAGGATGAGACCCTGCCTGGTTGGTTTCTATGAGTCTCATTCTGTCCTCGAGTGTGTAAATTTTTTCTTTTATTTCCTGGATGTCTTGAGCGATTTTCTCGATCTGCATGGAGACTACAGCAATTTGCTTTTGCAATGTGATGTATTCAGGCTCGGTCATCGCTTGATTAATTTATGAGTGGTTTGGTTAGAAATCGCAACCATAATGACTATGCGCAAAAGGTTTATTATCCCAGATGCATCACAGGATACTTCCAAATTTGAAATGGATACGGAAAAATGGCAATATGCAAAATAAATTGCAACTGCCACTAGAGTGATCATACCTAGCATTAGCCACCTTTTCTGCTCTGGTAAAAGACGTTCATGCCAGAGTTTAAACCCTGGAAAGTACTCTATTAGCAAGGATAGGATAGCACCTGCGATTAAAGATAAAGTTTCTTCGCCCATTTTGCACCTCCGAAAAAAAAATCTAAAGAAATTATACTTTAGGTTTTTGTGGAAACGGTAATTTCATCACATCCAC
>Ga0308417_1000314_pt1 | contig 36028 bp, 26 predicted proteins | sample HotsprSampleOS65_FD_203528 | JGI IMG/M metagenome (GOLD analysis project Ga0308417, IMG submission 203528) | Hot spring phototrophic mat microbial communities from Octopus Spring, Yellowstone National Park, Wyoming, United States - 20090730_OS65 ...
GTTGCAAGCTGTTCAGATCACACCATTGTGCCAGGAGGCCTTCGCTCGCGCTAGCGCCATAAAGCGCGCTGTGACAATGACTTACGAACAATCTTAAGTTGATGGCATTGGGCGTCTCGCCCGTGCCAGATGGGGCGAGGACGCCCCTGCAAGGTGGTGCGCCGACTGGGCCGCCCAGCCCCGCCTCGACGATGGCGATCATACCAGCTCGCCCAGGCCGCTGAGACCCAGCAGCTCGTGGGTGAAGAACGGCTCGGCGGCGGCGGTGCCGATCCGGCCACCGAAATAGACGTTGATGTCCTTCACCATCTCCGGAACGGATCGGGGCCCGGGGACAAACTGCGATTCGTAGGCGGCGATCGCCCTCATCTTGGTTTCGAGGTGGGCGCTGATGTCGATGCAGAACGTGGGAATGAAGTTCATCCGCAGGTGGGTGCAGAAGTAGTAGATGATGCGTCTTGGATAACAGGGCTCGCCGGGGATCGACGAGCGTGTCAGCTTGGCATCGAAGCGGGCATCCTCGCCGATGCGCGTGACCGCCACGTGGTCCGGGTGCGCGTCGATGGGGTAGGGCAGGAAGATCCAGTCGGGACGATGCCGGCGGATGACCGCGGCCAGAGCGTGGCGGCTTTCGATGTTGTGAACGACCTGGCGGTTGGGCAGACCCAGGCAGCTTCGCTCGACGCCCAGAATGCGGGCGGCGGTCTGGGCTTCGCGGGCGCGCACCTCGGGCGAGCCGCGCGGCGTCGGCTCGCCGTTGGTCATGTCCAGCAGATGTACGCGGTGCCCCTGCGACGCCAGCAGCGCGATCGTGCCGCCCATGCCGAGCTCTTCATCGTCGGGATGGGGGCCTATGACAAGAATGGATGCCATTTCAGCCTTAACGCGATTTCACGAATGCCGAAGCCCGAAACCAGAAGCCCGAAACAATGACGAATGACGAAATCCGAAGTCCGAATGGCGCTGCGACGCATGCGTGTTCGAAGCTCATTGGTCATTCGGACTTCGGGCTTCGGGTTTCGTCATGGCACGGCCGGCGTCGGCCGGCGTCGGCCGTCGCCTCAGCATAGACGCGCTCCAGCGCCTTGACCATCACGTCGGCGCCGAAGCGGGCGAGGGCGAACTGCCGCCCGGCTTCGCCCATCCGGCGCCGCAGGTCCGCGTCGCGCAGCAGCCGCAATATCGCCTCCTTCAGCCTTGCCTGGTCAAAAGCCGGGATCAGAATGCCCGTCTGGCCGTCGATCAGGCCCTCGCGGTTGCCGTCCACGTCGTAGGTGATAACCGGCCTGCCGGCCAGCGCGCCCTGGGCCAGCGCTCGCGCCAGCCCCTCGCGGCGCGACGGATGAACCAGAATATCCATGGCGTTGGCCAGCTCGGGGATTCGCGACGGCGGCACCAGGCCGGTCAGGATAAAACGGTCGGTCAGGCCCATCTGGGCGATCCGCCGCTCGAAATCCCCGCGCAATAGTCCATCGCCGATCCACAGGAAGCGCAGCTCGGGAAATTCGCGGCACAGGTCGGGCGCGGCCGCCAGCAGGTCGTCGTGGCCCTTCATGTGAAACAGTCGCGCGATCGTGCCCACCGCGATGTGTTCCTCCTCCAGCCCCAGACGCCGCCGGACCTCCTGGCGCGGAACCGGCGGATTGAGAAACGGCTCTGTCTCCATGCCGCTGTACACAGTCACGTACTGCTCCGGATGGCCGATTCCCACCTTCAGCGACTGCCGGGCCATCGCGTCGGCCACACAGACGATGCGCGTGCTCAATGGCGCAACCTGCGCCTCCAGCCGCCGGTAGACCCAGTTGACCAGCGCCGACGACGATGCGGTGAACGACAGCCCGTGGATGGTATGAATGATGGCGGGCACGCCCGCCCTGGCCGCCGCGCGCCGCCCGATGATGCCGGCCTTGCTGGAATGGGTGTGAACCACGTCCGGCCGCAGCTCGCGCAGCCGGCGGATGAGGGCGCGATAGGTCCGCCAATCCTGCAGCGGCAGGATTGCCCGGCGCATGTCATCGATCACCTCAACGCGATATCCCCCGGCCAGGGCGCGGTCCATCAGCGAGCCCTCGGGCCCCAGAGGCGGGCCGCTGATGAGCGTGACATCATGGCCCAGCGCGTGCTGACCCTCGCAGGAGAGCAGGGTGTTCTCCTGTGCCCCGCCGACGATCAGGCGTGTGATGATGTGAACGATGCGCATGGATGCCGCCCATTAAGCGTATGCGAGAATCCGCGAGGTTGGAAGTGGCTTGCCGTCGGCCGATAATGCGCTCATGCGCCGATTTCATGTGCCGCGGGCCGAGCCGGGGGTGCTGGTGCTTGACCGGCGCCAGGCGCATCACGCCCGCGACGTGCTGCGCCTCTCGAGCGGCGACGACGTGGAGGTGTTCGACGACGACGGGCGGCGGGCACAGGGGCGCATCGTCCGCTGCTCGCCGCGCGAGGTCGTCGTCGAAATCGGCGAGGCGCTGGCCGCCGCCCCCTCGCCGTTGGAGGTGATTGTCGCCGCGGCCGTACCGAAGGGCGCCCGCGCCGACTGGATGGTGGAAAAGCTCGGCGAGCTGGGTGTGTCGGAGTTTGTGCCGCTGATAGCCGCGCGCAGCGTGGTACACGTGGAGGGCCGCTCGAAGCTTGATCGCTGGCAGCGCATTGCACAGGAGTCGGCGCGGCAGTCGCGGCGTGCGGGCGTCATGCGCATTGCGTCGCCCGCGCCGCTGGTGACCGCGATCGACTCGGCACGCGGCGCGGGATGGTACTTCTGCACTGAAGGGCCATCGCTCAGGCCCATGGCCGATGCCGTTGCATCGCTGGTGGCAGCGCCGACGCCGCAACTTTGGCTCTGGATCGGCCCGGAAGGGGGCTGGACCCTGGAGGAGCGCGACCGATTCGAGCGGGCCGGCTTGACGCCCGTCTCGCTTGGCGGGACGATTCTCCGGGTGGAAACGGCCGCGGTGGCGGCCGCGGCGGTTGTGGCCGCCGTCCTCGTTCCGGCGATGCAGAAGGGGCAGCAAACGTGAGCCAGTGCCCGACACCTTCCACTCCGCCCAACGTGCAGAGCCTGGGGTACTACTACGGAGCCGACCCGTGGGCCCATCTGATGCGCCCCGCCCGATGGGCCGGCGTCCTGATGATCGTCCTGGGCGGCCTGGGACTTGTCTGCGCCGGGTGCATGGGACTTCTGGCGGGGATGGTGCCCCTGGATCAGATCCCGCCCGAGCAGGTGGCGATGTTTCAGCAGTTGGAGGCGCAGACGGGACTGAGCGCCACGACGTTCATCCGGATCATGGCCGGCGTCATGGCCCTGCCGGGGCTGCTGCTCATTCTCCTGGGTGCGTTCGTGCGCGCCGGCAGCGTCGTGGCGCAATGGATATCCGTCATTCTCGCCGGCCTGATCCTGCTGGTGCTGGGGTTGAACCTTCTCAGCGGCATCGTGCAGATGATCGCCGATCCCGCGGCGGCGCTCGCTCATGGGGTGGGCATCTTCATGGTGCTGGTGCTGATGGGGCTGTTCATTCTGCTGATGGTGTGGCTGATCCGCGCCATCTCCGCGTCCGGTCAGCTCAAGCTGGCGAGGCTCCAGTATCAGATGCAGTACTGGCAGTACATGCAGCGGCAGCAGGCGTACGCGCAGGGCGGTCCTAATCAGCAGCCACAGCCGGCGTCGGTTCCACAGGTGGCAGCTCCACCGCCGTCCGCCCCGAATGATCCCACGCCTGAGCGACGCATCACGGAGCGGCCCGCGAGCGGGCCGGCTGAACACGGGTCGACCGACCTGGATGAACGGACGCGCGACCAGCGCCCGTGAATCACTCAAATCAACAATCAAAAATCAAAAATCAAGAATCAAAAATCAAAAATCTCAAGTCCCCCTCACATCTTCAACTCGCGCGCGAAATAGTCCTGCCTCATCGCCTTCTTCGCCAGCGCCAGCGTCTCCTCGGCCACCTCATTCGCCTTGCGCGTACCTGTGCGCAGGGCGTCGATCACGTCGCCGGGGCGTTGTTCATAATGCCGGCGGCGCCGGCGGATCGGCTCCAGCAGTGCGTTGAGCACCTCCACGAGCCTGCGCTTGACGGCCACGTCGCCCACCTTGCCGTTGCGATAGGCCTCGCGCATCTCCGCCACCCACGCCTTATCCGGGTTGAACGTCTCGTGAAACGCCCACAGCGGGTTCTTCTCCGGGTCGGTTTCGCCGGGGTCCGTGGCGCGGATGCGCCTGGGGTCGGTATACATCCCCATGACCTTCCGCTGCACCGTGTCCGCATCATCCGACAGGAAGATGGCGTTGTTCAGCGACTTGCTCATCTTCGGCAGATTGCCGTCCGGGCCGGGCGGACCCGTGCCGACCAGCCGCTTTACGCGCCCCAGCATGGGTTCGATGACCGGGAACAGCCCGCCCGCCTTCACGTAATCACGATCCTCGGTCTGCGGGTCCACGCCGCAGTAAATCTGGTCGAAGCGCCGCGCCACCTCGCGGGTCATCTCCAGGTGCGGAAGCTGGTCCTCGCCCACCGGCACGAGCTGCGGACGGAAGGCGAGGATGTCGGCCGTCTGCCCCACGGCGTACAGTGGAAAACCGAACGGATACTTATCTCCAAGGTCCTTCTCCCTGATCTCCTGCGCCAGGGTGGGGTTGCGCATGACGCGGTTGAACGGCAGCAGCATGGCGAAGAAAAACGTCAGCTCGTCGATGGCCGGCACCTCGCTCTGGACGAACATGGCGCTGCGGCCGGGGTCGATCCCGCAGGCCAGGTAGTCGGTGGCGATCTCCAGCACGCTCTGGCGGATTTCCTCCGGTCGATCGGCCCGGGTGGTGAAGGCGTGCTTGTTGGCGATGATGAAGAAACACTCATAGGAATCCTGAAGCGCCAGGCGGTTTTCCACGCTGCCGACGTAATGGCCCAGGTGCAGCTTTCCGGTGGGCGTGTCGCCGGTGAGGATTCGGGGTTTGGGCTCAGCGGTCATGGGCGGCAGTTATAGATTTGGGATTTGCGATTTGCAATTTGCGCTTCTGCGGAAGGCGGTTGGCGGTTCGGCCGCTTAGTGCCTGGCCAAAGCGCGGCGCCTATGGTATCAGAGGCAGCCAGTGGCGGCCGACGTGGTTTCTCGGAACCACCCCGGCCTCATGCCGGCCGTCCGCGGCGTCGATTATAGTAACTGCTGGCCGGCCGCGCCGTCCGCGGGCGGATCCTGATTCCAAACGCCTGCGGACGGTTTGCAGTCGTCCGTCGTCGGAGGATGCTGTGTCCAAATCATTCAAAGAATGGCTGGCCGAAGGGGATGCGCTGTACAACGAGGCCCTGAGGGAATACCAGGCCATCGAGAAACAGCTTGAGGAGCTGGAGGCCCAGCTTCTGGCCAAGAAGGAAGAAGTGAATCAGATCGCCGGCGTGATTGGCAAGCCGCCGGTCGAGGGCAACCGCAAACCGGCCGTACAGATTGTGGATACGCACGCGCCGGGCTCGATCCCCGCCTCACGGAACACGATCGCGAAGGCGCTGACCGGCCGTCTGGGGGGTTGAACGGGACAGCACGACGAAGCGAGCAAGTCAGGGGCAAGCCGGGGTGCCTGGTGATTCGAGCAACACAACGTGCGAGTTATGCACCGCACGGGCACGGCGCGGGGGGCGTGATCGGCGCATGCAACAGGCTATACCCAAGCGTGCGCGGCGGCGCGCCGTCGGCGACAGAATCTTCTGGATGGCCGGCCTACATCCGGTTGGCGTCAAACAGCGAGCCTTCCTCCACCTGGACCTGCTCGGCGAGCAGCAGGGCCCGTGTCTGAGCGTCCAGCCCGACGGGGTGGAACTCGACCTCGTACGCAGTAGTGGGGGCAAACCATGTGCTGCGGACGACACCGATGTCCCCTCGGTGCAGGCACAGCTCCGGGATGTCCGTGGTTAGCCGGACAAAGTCATCCACGTGCGGACGCCTCATACGATCCTCCTTGATACCTGAATCAGACCATTCCATTCCTCCCGCAGTCCTGGACTTTCACCGGCTGCCAATAATATCGCGCTGCTGCTCCGGATGCAAGACAAAATCAACCGGATTTTCCCAATTCCCCCAAATTCATTACGATATCGTCCATGCTGGGTGCGATAGACGACTTCCGACGTGCGCTTCTCCGCTGGTATCGTCGTTACCGCCGCGACCTGCCATGGCGGGTACCGCCTGGTTCGCCACGGGGCCTGCGCCCCGATCCGTATCATGTTGTCATCAGTGAGTTTATGCTCCAACAGACGCAGGTGGCCGCCGTCGAGCCATTCTTCCGGCGCTTTCTGGCCGCGTTTCCCACCATCTTCGACCTGGCCCGAGCCGACGAACAGGCGGTCTTGCGAGCATGGCAGGGGCTGGGCTATTACCGGCGGGCACGACATCTGCACCGCACAGCGCAGATCATCGTGGAACGATTCGGCGGCCAGGTGCCCCCAACTCCGGAGCAGCTCATTTATCTCCCGGGCGTCGGCCGCTACACCGCCGGGGCCATTGCCTCGCTGGCGTTCGATGTGCCCGCTCCCGTGCTCGATGGCAATGTCGCTCGCGTGCTCTGCCGGCTCGGTTGCATTCGGGGCGATCCGCGTTCGAGCACCGTTCGCAGAAGGCTGTGGGAGCGGGCGCAGGAACTGCTGCCACACCGCGGGGCCGGCGAGTTCAACTCGGCGATGATGGAGCTGGGTGCCCGCATCTGCACGAGCGGCCGGCCTCGCTGCATGCGCTGTCCGGTCAGGCGGCACTGCGCTGCCCTGGCCGCCGGAGTGCAGGAGCGTATTCCGCCGCCCGCACGCCACAAGCCGTGCCCGATCGAGCGTCGATTCGTGCTGTGCATTGAGCGGGGCGGACGCTGGCTCATCGAGCAGCGACCGTCGGATGGCCGCTGGGCATCCATGTGGCAGTTCGTCACGGTGCCCGCGTCGGGCGGTGCGCCCGGTGTCGGGCTTATTGGGCGTGAGGCGGGGCTGGCCGTGCGTGCGGTGCGATATGTGGGGAGGGTGCGTCACGAGCTGACGCATCGCCGGTACGTGTTTGAGGTGTACAGGTGCCGTGCCCGCCGCGCGGCGCTCTCGAGGGGAACAAGTGACAGTGGGGTGCGGCGGTGGCGAAAACTGTCGGAACTATCGGACCTGCCGATGTCCCGGCCGCAGCAGCGGATCGCAGCGCTGCTGGGCGAGGCGGCGGGTTAACCAGATCACCGCGATCTCTGCATTCAGAAGCCCCTGCCCAGTTTGCCTCCGTGCTGCTTATATCGTAGATCGAACCAGCCGATCAATATTGCCGAGAGGTGTTTTATGAACGCAATGCAACTGGAGAACATGCCCGCGAGCCAGCCGCCGCGCACTTCCACGGTGCTGGTCTTCCTGGCGGCCTTCGCCGTGATCGTGAGCTGGCTGGTGGTATATGCCGTGACCAACGCGCTGATTGCGGCCGATCTGATGGCCCCCTGGCCGGCGGATGCCGACCCGCGGCGGCAGTGGATGCTGAAGGGATTCGTAGGTGTGTTTGCGGTCTTCAGCGTGGTGGGAACGATTTTCCGCTGGATCAGCAACCGTCAGCTTCGCCGCATCGACCAGATCGCCGACGCCGAGGAGTAACAGATTTCAGCGGCGGCCCGGTCCCCCGCGGCCCCGCTGCCGCCTTCGGCGGCTGCGAGAGGGATTGGCGCCGGCCTGGTTGTTCCTCGCGCTTGCCGGCGAGGTGTGACTGGCGGGTTGGGGCTGGGGTGTATCTGTGCGACTGTTGAGCGGGGGCGGATCATCGGAGGCGCCAAACTTCGGTTGATCTTCATCATCGCGGGCGTCGGACTGGGTTGGTTCGGTGTCATCCGCCATGAGGGGCGAGTCGGAAGGCGTTGGACGGTGGGGCGACCCCGCAGAGGCAGGCAGGTCACGCTCCAGCAGCTCATCGTTGGCGACGGCGATCACACGGTCGGCGTCCAGCCGCACCTTCAGGAGCTGCGCCAGGAGCATCGTTTCGATAACGGTGCCGGGACCCTCCGCCGTCCGCACGCGGGAGCCGACGCGGGGAAGCTGTCTTCTCAGCTCGTCGTAGGTCTGCTCCTCAAATCTCAGGCAGCACTTGAGGCGCCCACAGCGGCCGCTCACCTTGGTGGGGTCGAGCGTGGCCTTCTGTATTTTGGCGCTGCCCATGTTTACGGGGCGGAGCACCTTCAGGAACTGACGGCAGCAGCAGTGCTGGCCGCAGGTTTCGTAGTCGGCGGCGATGCGGGCCTCGTCGCGCGAGCCGACCTGGTGCATCTGAATGCGGGTGCGGAAGCGCGAGGCGAGCTGCTTGACCAGGTTGCGGAAGTCGATGCGACCGGGGGCGACGAAATAGAAGGTGGCCATCTCTCCGCCCAGCAGCAGCTCGACATCAACCAGTCTCATGGGCAGGTCCAGCTCCGCGATCAATTCGCGGCAGGCGCGGATGTACTGGGGTTTGGCCGAGTCGATGTGAGCCTGTTCCTGAAGGTCCTGGGCGGTGGCGATGCGCAGGACGCGACCCTCGGTGGTGAAGGGATAGCTGTGTCCGCCGGACTCGGCGATGTAGGCGTCGATGGTGTCGCGGCCGACGTCGATGGGGCAACCGCAGCCGCACGTGGCCAGAACCGTCCCCAGTTCCGTGCCGCGCGTGGAGCGCAGGACGACGAGGCTGCCGCAGCGGGGGGCCGGCCCGCCGTAGCTGAAGTGGCCCACGGTAAGCAAATATCCGTAACGGACCAGCAGAGCGGCGGCGGTGCGGTCCGGCGCATCGTCGATGACATTCAGACCCTGGAGGCCCATATAGCGCTGTCTCGGCAGCGCCGGGGGGGGCCCGGCGCGGACGGCAAAGGCCTGGTTGCTTCAGCGTTGCCCGGCCGCCGAGGCGGCCAGTTCCTCCAATGTGACCGCCAGCTCCTGAAAAATCAAGGAGACGTTGACATTGGACTCGAGCATGGCGGCCGCCCGCCCGATCGCCTCCGCCGCCGCGCACAGCCGCTCCAGCAACGCGCTGTCTTCGCTTGCGGCCATCCACTGCGACAGGAAGCGTCCGGCGATTGTCAAATAGGTGAGCACGGCGCCACGGGTTGTCTGTTCCTTGCTGGCAAGCTTGTCGCGCTCCATCCGGAGCGTTACCAGCGCGTCGGTGGCCGCGCGGAACCATTCGGGCAGATCCTCGACGGGCTTTCCCGAAATCAGACGCTCGAGCCGTTCGCGCAGTTCTCTGGCGCCTGTGACCACGCCGTCTTGCAGCCAGGCGATGGCCAGACCCGGCGAGCCGCCGCTGAGGGCAGCGGCGTCGGCCGCATCGGCGGGGCTGATGCCGCGGCGTGTCAGTTGGGACTGCACAAGTTCGGCGGGCAGCGGCACAAAGCGCACGATCTGGCAGCGGCTGCGCACCGTGGGCAGGAGGGCGTCGGGCTGGTCGGTGAGCAGAATGATCAGAGTTCGCCCGGCCGGCTCTTCCAGGACCTTCAGCAGCGCGTTCTGGGCGGCGGCGTTCATGAGTTCGGCCTCTTCCACGATGAAGACCTTTCCGCGGTTCAGGCCTGCCTTGCGCGACGCGGGTTCGATCAGGTAGTCGCGGATCAGGTTGATCGACAACTCGCTGGCCTTGCGATCCTCGTGCTCCAGGCGGACGAGCTGGCGGTAGATCAGGTGCAGGTCGGGGTGGGAGGCGGCGGCCAGTGCCCGGCAAGCGGGACAGACCGCGCAGGGCAGCTCGCCATCGGGGCGCTCGCACAGAAAGAGAGTCGCCAGGGCGTTGGCGGCCATGCCCTTGCCGACGCCGCCGGGCCCTGCGAAAATCAGGCCATGTGGCAGGCGGTCGGCTTTCCATGCCCGCCGCAGCCAGCCGACGGCATGGTCCTGGCCCTGAATGTCGTTCCATGTCGTTACGGGCATGGTGGGGCATGGTAACGACCGGTGCGCGGGTTGGGAACCCGGCGGTCCGGCGGGGCGTACAAACCTGTAGCTGCAATGCCCTGATTGTGGTACAAAAAGAGGTTGATGTTGAACCAGAAAGCTGTTACACCATACAGCCGTCGTAATGGCGAGACAGCGCCAATGTGGTGCCCTGGCGCCCTCCGCCGCGGTCCGGCTGGTCTGCCGCTGCATGTCGAGTCGCCGGCCAGCCCATGAGGAGTGCAACATGGCCAATTCCGCTTGGGGTATCGACCTCGGAAACAGGGCGTTGAAGGCGGTCAAGCTGGTGCGTGAGGGCGACCGTCTTCGGGTGGATGATTTTGAGATCGTCGAGCACGAGCACATCCTTTCCGTCGCCGGTGACAACAAGGAGTCGATGCTCCAGACCGCGCTGGCGGGGCTGGTGCAGCGCCACGACATGCGCGGCAGCGACGTGGCCGTGGGCGTCAGCGGACAGCAGAGCTTCGCCCGGTTCATCAAGCTCCCGCCGGTGGAGAGCAAGAAGATTCCCGAGATCGTGCGTTTCGAGGCGATCCAGCAGATCCCCTTCCCGCTGGATGATGTGGAGTGGGCGTATCAGCTCTTTCAGGCCCCCGACTCGCCGGACGTGGAAGTGGGCATCTTCGCGATGAAGAAGGAGCTGGTCAACCGCCAGATCGCCTATCTGACAAGCCTCAATCTGGACGTGCAGGTGGTGCAGATGATGCCGCTGGCCGTGTTCAACGCCATGCACGCCGAGCAGCAGATCGTCGGGACAACGATGTTCATGGACAGCGGCGCCGAGAACACCGACCTGATCATCGCCGACGGGCACACCGTCTGGCTGCGCACGCTGCCCATCGGGGGGAACAATTTCACCGAACAGCTCGCCAAGAGCTTCAAGCTCAGCTTCACCAAGGCCGAGGAGCTGAAGCGCAACGCCGCGACCAGCAAGTACGCCAAGCAGATTTTCCAGGCGATGCGGCCGGTTTTCGCGGATCTGGTTGCGGAAATCCAGCGCTCCATCGGCTTTTACGCTTCGGTGCATCGCGATGCGCGAATTGAGCGGATCGTGGCCCTGGGCGGCACCTTCCAGCTTCCGGGACTGCAGAAATACCTGCAGCAGAACCTGCAGCTTCCCGTGGAGAAACTGGATGGATTCAAGGTGGCTCCCCCCGCCGATGCCAAGCTGGCGGCGGATTTCGCCGAGAGCGCGATTTCGCTGGCCGGGGCCTATGGACTGGCGGTGCAGGCCATGGGCGAGGGCAAGATCACCAGTTCGCTGCTGCCCGCGGCGATCAAGCGTGCGCGAATGTGGCGCGAGAAGCAGAAGTGGTTTGCGGCGGCCGCGGCGCTGTTCGTCGCCGGCACGCTGGGTGTGGGCGGGCTGTATTACGCGACCGACGCGGCGTACAAGGGCAACGCGCCGTTGCGGGAGCAGAACATGGCGACCCGCAAAATGGCCGAAGACCGTCTGGCCCGCTGGAACGAGCAGGTGGCCAGGATCGCGGGTCCCAGCGATGAGAAGTCCAGACTTATCAAAGGGCTGAATGACTACAAGCACCTCTGGCCGCTGCTGCTGAACGACATCATCAGCGCCGCGCCGGTTGCGGATCTGGACAAGCCGCGCGAGCAGCGGCGGGTGGTGCTGATCGACAAGATCCAGTCCAGGTACTTCCCCGATCTGACCGGGCCGCTGGCCGCCCGCGACATGGCGACCCTGGCCAATCTGGTGACCGGTACGGGAACGGCCGCATTCCGGGGTTATGACCCGACTCTGGGTGGCGGGCCGTTGGGTCCGGGTGGTCCGGGTGGTCCTGATCCGGATGACCCGTATTATCGCAGCGGCGGCGGTATTCCGGGCATGCCCGGAGTTGGGCCGCCGCCGGGGGCGAAGCGCGGCTACATCATTGTGATTGAGGGCTTCACGCCCAACGCCGGCGGCATGAGCTTCCTCCGGGACACGATCCTGCAGACACTGCGAAGCAAGTCGGAGGCCGCGCAGGCGCAGGCCGGAATGCCGTATTACATCGCCAGGGCCGATATCGTCAGCAGCAAGCCGCGCGTGACCGCGCCGACCGGCGGGGGTGCCGCCCCGGTGCGTCCGGGCGGAGGGGGTTGGATGGGCGGTCCCGTGGGCGGCGGTCCGATGGTGGACACGCCGTTCGATCCCGGGGGATTCGGCGGACCTCTGGCGGGCCGCGGTCGGGGTCCCACGGTCGATCCAACCGTGGACCGCATGGAGGCGTTCAAAGGCGAATCGATGGAAAAGGACACCAGCTTCACCATTGTGGCCATCGCGGTGGTCGATCCCGGCAGTCAGGATCAGGAAGGCGCACGATAAGGAGCAGCCATGGATGCCCTCAGAAGAAACCTCATCAGTATCATCTCTGGAGTGGTTGCCCTGCTCTCCATCGTGCTCGTGTTCTTTCCGATCAACGGCTGGTTTGACGGACTCCAGTCGGCGGCCGACCGATCGAAGAGCGAGTATACGAGGATGACCTCTCTGGCCAACCAGCGGATCACGATCCCGTTCAGCAACGAGACGGTGGCGATCATCCCATCGGAGTCGATGATCGCCGAGCTGAAGGAGCGGGCCGATCGCCTGGAGAAGCTCAGCGCCGATCTGGTGCAGCATGGCGCCCAGCGGAACCAGCGGAAGCTGCTGGTTGCGGACTCGCTGCCGGCGGCGGAGAACGTCTACGGCATCCTGTTCTCCAAGCGATACCGCGAGTATTTCGAGGAGTTGGCCGCCAGGCTCAATGCCACCCGGCTGCCTACTCAGGCGGAGGTGGCGGCGGCGCGGCAGAAGCAGGAGGAGGCGTTCATCAGCAGCCGGGTGCAAACGCTGCCGGGCGGGGCGACCAACATTCAAAGGCTGCAGGCTGAATTCCAGCGTGATCACGCGCCGCTGGTGTGGCAGCAGTTGTGCCGCGACCGGGCTTCGCGGTACACGATGTACGTGGCCACGCCGACCAGTGCCGTGCAGCAATTGGGGTTCCACCGGCACGCCGGGATTCCCGAGCCGGGGACAGCCCCCGCGCCGGTGGATCTGTGGTTCGCTCAGCACAGCCTGTGGATTCAGGAGGACATTGTCGACGCCATCGTCAAGACCAACAACCAGCACGGGCGGAAGAACGACAGCGGACAGGTGGTGGTGGAAGGGGCGGCGGTCAAGAACCTGGTTCAGGTCAGCGTGACCCCCGGATACGTAACGGGTCTGGGTCTGCAGATGATGCCGGTGCAGGCCGGCGGGGCTCGCCCCTTTGGTGGCCCGGAGGTGTATGGTGGGCCTCTGGGCGGTCCCATGCTTGGCCCCACGGGTGGTCCACTGGGCGGACCCGCCCAGAAGGCCCCCACGAAGAACTACACGACATCGGTGACTGGACACGTCAGCAATCCGGTCTACGACGTGATGCAGTTTTCGGTGACGGTGGACATGGACGGGCGGTATCTGAATGCGTTCATGGACAATCTGACGGGGGAGCGCTTTATTACCATCATCAACGCCGAAGTCCGTTCGGTGGACCGCGAAGTGGAACAGTATAACGGGTATTTTTACGGCGAGAGCCCCGTGGTCCGCGTCAAACTGGACTGCGAGGCGGCTTTTTTCCGGGAGTGGACGGAGAGGCTCATGCCGGATGAGATCAAGCGGATGCTGATGATCACGCCGCCAAGGCCGGCGGCGGGTCGCGGTTTCTGAGTCCTGTGCAGCGGGTCTGGGCATACGCCCGAACCGAGGTGGAACATGGAAAAGATCGAAAAGCACATCGAGTGGTTGGTGCTGGCGCTTGGCGCCCTGTGGCTGGTTGGAGTCGTGGGATGGAAAGTGACGAGCCGGCCCGGCACCGAGGTTGCACCGGGCAAGAGGGTGCCGTTGACGGCGATCGACCAGGAGATCAACCAGGGTCCGCGGGCGCTGCTTGAGCAGAAGCTCAATCAACCGCACACCGTGGAGATACCTCCGTTGCCGCCCGGCGAGCAAACCGGTCCGGAGGATCGCCCGTGGCCTGCGGTTCTCGCCCAGGTGCCGTTCCACACGCCCGGGCCGATGGGCAAGTTGGAGGGGCCGCGCTGGCAGGCGCCTTCGGAGGTGGCCCGGATCGCCTCGCTGCCGCTGCCGCCGGCACCCATCGCCAACGAGCAGAACGCTGGCAAGGCGGTTGTGCGGGCATGGCGCGATCCGAGTGCGCCCGAGCCGATGGTCAGGCCGGCGGCGGATGCGGCGGATACGAGGCTGAACAAGACCTGGTACACGTTCTTTGCCAAGTTCCCGCAGACACGCTATCAGGAGTCGCTGACGGCGGCTCGGGTGCCCGTGTCGCTGCTGCAGATGGTGATCGAGAAAGTGGAGCTGGAGCGGCGCGAGGTGCTGGGGGATGGCAGCTACGGGCCGGCAACGCCCATTGAACCGCTGCCGCACAACGCGCCGCCGGTCAAGCTAAGTGAAAAGCCGGCCGAATACCGTGCCTGGTCCGAGCGACCCGAGAACCAGGTAAAAATCGTACAGCCTCCATTCTATGAAGTGCTGGCCGGTGATCCGCCTGCCCCCCCGATCGACCGGGCCACTGCCGAGAAGCTCGCGGCGGCGCGGCCGTTCAACGCAAAGATGGCACTGGATGCGATCCGCAGTCTGCCGGCGCCGTTGCAGCATGCCGAGCGCATGAAGTACACGCCGGATGAGCGGCGGCAGATTGCGGAACTGGAGAGGCTGGAAGCTGAGGCTGCGCGCAGGGCGCGTGCGACAGCGCGTGGTGCGACCCGGAACACACGCGGCGCGCGGGGGCCGGGCCAGGTCGAGGGCGGACCCATCGTGCCGCTCGGTCCCATCCCTGGCGTTCAGGGCGGAACGATCGGACCGGGCGGAGGGTACATAGGGCCTGGCGGAGGCTACATTGGACCGGGCCGTGGCGGCTCCGACGAGTATCGCGACGTGCTGGACCCTTCGATATTCCAGGAGATGTTTGCCCAAGCCCAAGGCCGGCCCAACTTGTTTGACGACCCTTATGCTCCGCCGCGTCCGGCGGATGCCACACCCGAGTTCCAGTTCGATCCCAACACCGGACATATGATCGGCGGCCCGATGGGAGGCTCGTCGCTGGGCTACGGGCCCACCCCGACAGTGGGCGGCCCGGTGCTGGGCGGTCCGACGCTGGAGGGCGGGCCGATTGCGCCGGGCCCCATGGTCGGTCCGGTCATGGGTGGTCCGCTGAGTACCGCCGGACTGACGGTGGACCGCGAGGGCAACATCAGGGTCTGGGCGCACGACGAGACCGCCACGCCGGGCCATACGTATCAGTACCGCCTGCGCATCCTCTTCCGCAATCCGCTCTATCAGCAGGATCAACTGGCCGAACCGAAGCTGGCCTCACAACCTGTTCTGGAAGGCGAATGGACGGCCTGGAGCCAGCCGATCACCATACCTCCGGATGTGAAGATGTGGCTGGTGAGCGGAGCGGCCTCGCGCGACACGATGTCCGCCCGCTTCCAGGTGTCGCGATGGCATAACGGCCAGTACAGTGCGCCCCAGTCGTTCACGGTCAGTGTCGGCGACCTGATCGGAGGAGTCGTGACGGTGGCGACACCCAGGCCCCTCACCGGGGCCATCGGGCCGGCAGCCATGCAGCCGGCGGTCGAGCAGATTGACTTCACCACCGAGTGGACGTTGGCCGATGTCCGCCTGGTGGGCACGGACGCCCGCGTCACGCTGGTTCACAACGATGGCCGCGTCCAGGTGCGCTCGGCACGCGAGGACCAGCGAGATTTTCAGAGCACGTCCAGCGCGGCTGCGCCGGCGCCGGCGGCCGCGACGGGCGCGCTGGTGCCCGGGACCGTGATGCCCGGCCCTGGTTACAGGTACTGAGAGGGGTGTGCAAGCGAGTCAGTCAGCGGAAGCGATGGCCCGTTCCATCGCTTCCGCCGTTTTTGACATGTCCTTTCATCTGGGCAAGCCCGTCTTGACCATGCTCGTCATCGCGCTGATCACCGGCGCGGGCATCGCAATGCGCCCCGGCCGCGACCGCGCCGACCTGGTCGTGTGGGTCTTCGCCGTCCAGCATCAGAAGGCATTCGTCGATCCGCTGCCTGATGGCCGGCCCTCCCTGGCGGCTCAGTTCACTGCTGAAACCGGCAAGACGGTGGACGTGCAGCTCATCTCCTACCGCGCCCAGAACATCCGCATGGTCGGGGCCTTCATGGCCGGCCTCAGCGGACCCCAGACGCCGGATCTGGTGGAGATCGAGATCAACCAGGTGGGCAAGTACTTCCGTCCGCCGGTGGACCACGTGGGCCTGATTCCTCTCAATGACTACCTGCGGCGGCCGGGGCTGACGCCTGGCAGGACGTGGATGGATGAAATCATCCCCATGCGCTTCACGCCGTGGACCAAGCAGGGACGAATCTTCGGCGTTCCCCACGACATCCACCCCACGACCATCAGCTATCGCCACGACCTGTTCACCGAGGCGGGAGTCGACCTGCCGGCCGCGAAAACCTGGCACGAGTTTCAGGATGCCTGCCTGCGCTTTCAGGAATACTGGCGGGCGCGCGGCTTCCGCAACCGCCACGCCCTGGACCTGCCGTCGGCCGACGGGCAGTGGCTATCGATGTTTCTCCTCCAGCGGCACATCAATCCGATCGACGACCAGGGCAATGTCTACCTGACCGATCCGCGCGTCGCCAATACGCTGGCGTTCTACGCACAGCTCGTCAGCGGCCCGCGCAAGATCAACGGCGAATCCACCGGCGGGGCCGGCGCCTTCGCCCGCGATCTGGTCGACGGCAACATCTGCGCCTACATCACGCCCGACTGGCGCGTGCAGTTCATCAAGGACTACACCCCGGTCGACGAGCACGGCCGCAAGGTCCTCGAGGGTAAGATGCGCATGATGCACCTGCCGGTGTTCGAGCCCGGCGATGCGCCCACCACGACGCTCGGTGGCACGATGATGGGCATCCCCAGGACCTGCCACGATCCCGAGGCCGCATGGCGGTTGCTGGAGGTGCTGTATCTGAGCATGGACTCCAATGTCGGCCGCAGCAGGGACATGATGATCCTTCCGCCGGTGAGGTCGATGTGGGACGATCCGGTGTACCACCAGCCCGATCCGTACTTCGGGGGCCAGCGCATCAACGAGATGTTCATCGAGCTGGCGCCGAAGGTGCCGGCGCGGCAGGTGACGCCTGCGACGCACCTGGCGCACGCGATCTTCTCGGTGCTCCTGCACGACGCCCGCCGGTACATCGAAACGCGCGGGACCGACGGGCTGGAGGAGGCCTGCCGACGGTGGCTGGCGCGGGCCGAGGAGGACCTCAAGCGCCGCATGGCCCACGGGGAGTTCTCCGAATGACGCGGCAGCGCCTCTGGACCTTTCAGCACCGTGCAGCGCCGTACCTCTTCGTCGCGCCGTTTCTGATCCTCTTCTGCGTCTTCATGCTCTACCCGCTGGGGCGCAGCGTCACGCTCAGCCTCTATCGCTCGGCCGGGCCGCGCGCCCAGGAGTACATCGGGCTGGGGCATTACGCCTTTTTCCTGAGCGATGCGCGGTTCTGGACGGCCGTCACCAACACGGTGATGTACACCATCGCGTTCGTGGGGCTTCAGGTACCCGCGTCGCTGGCGCTGGCGGTGCTGCTGAACAGTCAGCGCGTGCGCCTGCGTAACGTGTTCCGCTTCGCGTTCTTCGCGCCGCACCTGGTGGGTAATGTCTTCGTGGGCGTCATTTTCATTGTGCTCCTGGCCCAGCGCCATGGCCTGATCCCCAAGGCGCTCGGAGCCATCTATTCCCCGTGGCTGGAGATCAACTGGCTGAACGATCCCACATGGGCGCGCATTGCCATCCTCATGGCGGCGCTGTGGCTGTCGGTCGGCTGGGGAATGATCTACTTTCTGGCGGCGCTCCAGACGGTGGACCGCGAGCTGTACGAGGCGGCCGAGGTGGACGGCGCCGGGCGCTGGTCGCAGTTCTGGCACGTGACGCTGCCGGGCATCCGCCCGGTGTTCATCTTCATGGTGCTGATCGGGACCATCGGCTCGTTCCAGCTCTTCGAGCTGCCGTACATCATCCTCGGCGGCCCGGGGCCGGCCGAGTCGGCTCTGACCATCGTGATGTTCCTGTTTCAGCAGGGCTTCGAGATGGGCGACATCGGCGCCGCGTCGGCGATCGGATGGCTGCTGGTGTTCATGATTCTGGTCATCTCGCTGCTTCAACTCAAGCTGTCGGGGTTTGGAAAGGAGGAGGGACGATGAGTGGCGAGAGGCACGAAGGCACGGAGGCACGGAGGCAGGGAGGGGGGAGCGACGAAGCGACGAAGCGACGGAGCGACGAAGGTTCAGGGTTCGGGGTCCGGACAACTGACCAGCGGACCAATGACCCAACAACGGACAACGGACCACTGACAACTGACCCCACTCGGAGCGTCCCGCGGTGCGGGACCTACGCGCGAACGCAAATCTCAAATCACGAATCGAAAATCGAAAATCGAAAATCGAAACCACCCACCCCTGGCTCGCGGCCATGGGCTCCGTCTCCCTCCACACGGTCCTGCTGGTCATCGCCGCGTTCAGTCTGGTGCCGTTCATCTGGCTCATCTGCGCCACCGTCAAGGACCAGGCCGACTTCTTCACCTATCCCTTCCTGCCCTGGGACCACCTCGGCAGACTTACGCTTGATAACTACCGCCGGCTCTTCGCCCAGGAGCCGTTCTTCGGCTGGCTGGTCAACTCGTTGTTTCTGACCTCCGCTCACACCGTCGTCGTCGTCACCCTCAGCAGCCTGGGCGGCTTTGCCCTGGCCAAATATCAGTTCCGCTTCCGCAAGACGCTTCAGATCATCATGCTGGCCACGATGCTCCTGCCATCGCAGGTGCTTCTGGCCAGCAGTTACGAGCTGATGTACCGCTTCGGCTGGCTGGACTCGTATCTGGCGCTGCTGATCCCCGGCGCCGTGAGCGTCTTCGGCATGTTTCTTTTCCGTCAGGCGATGCAGGCCGTGCCCGACGAGCTGCTCCAGGCCGGCCGCGTCGACGGCTGCTCCGAGTTGCGTGTGTGGTGGGAGGTGGCTTTGCCCATCGTGCGCCCCATGATCGGCGCCTACACGCTGCTGAGCTTCATGGGCACGTGGAACAGCTTCCTCTGGCCGCAGATCATCCTCCAGAACCCGGCCAAGTATACGCTGCCGATCGGGCTGGCGAACATGCTGGGGCTTCCGCAATACCAGACGCAATACGGCGTGCTGATGGCCGGGACGCTCCTGAGCGTGGTGCCGGTGATCGTGTTGTTCTTCATCCTTCAGAGGGACTTCATCTCGGGGCTGTCGAGCGGGGCGCTGAAGGGATGAGGGGGATTTTGGATTTTCGATTTTGGATTTTTAATTTTTGATTTGAGATTCTCGTGCAATGCGATCAACAAGCAGCTTGGGGACGATCTTCGTGCCCGCATCGAGGAGCGGCCGGACGACGCTGAAACGGCGCTGAGACGGCACGCCCGGTGCTCCGGTGCCCGGTGCCGACGCCGCTTGCGTGGGCTGCGGCCGCCACGTATCGTGCCGTCCGATGCCCCCAATGAACGACCTGCTTCAGATTGGCCGCTGCCCCCTGTTTGTCATCGCGGGGCCGTGTGTGATCGAGTCGGCCGAGCTGTGCCTTACCGTGGCCCGGCACATGCGGGATGTGTGCGCGCGCCTGGGGCTGGCGTATGTCTTCAAGGCGAGTTTTGACAAAGCCAACCGCTCGAGCGTCGCCAGCTTTCGCGGGCCGGGCCTGGAGGCAGGACTCGCCGTGCTGGCGCAGATCAAGCGCGAGGTGGGCGTGCCGGTTCTGACGGATGTGCATGAGACCAGCCAGGTGGAGGCGGCCGCGCAGGTCGTGGATGTGTTACAGGTGCCGGCGTTCCTCTCGCGTCAGACGGATCTGCTGGCCGCGTGCGGGCGCAGCGGGCGGGTGGTAAACATCAAGAAGGGGCAGTTCATGTCGCCGGTCGAGATGGCCAACGCGGTGGAGAAGGTGAGGTCGACCGGAAATCAGCAGGTGATGCTCACGGAGCGCGGGACGTTCTTCGGCTATGGGCAACTGGTCAACGACTTCACCGGCCTGGCCGTGATGAAAGAGACCGGCTGCCCCGTGGTGTTTGACGTTACGCACTCGACGCAGCGCCCCGGCGCGCTGGGGAACGCCAGCGGCGGCGAGCCGCGCTATTCGCCGCTGCTTGCCCGGGCCGCCGTGGCGGCCGGGGTGGACGGCCTGTTCCTGGAGTGTCATCCCGAGCCGGCGAAGGCGAAAAGCGATGCGGCCACGATGCTGGACCTGTCGACGGCCGCCGCGATCCTGGCGCAGGCGAAGCAGATCGCGGAGGTGCGGAAGGGGTGGAAATGAAATGGCCAACGGCGCATAGCACGGAGGCATTTCATCTATCAGGCTTGTGGGGCGCAGTGAATTCCGACCATTCCCGCCGCGGCCCATCCAGGATAATGGCCACATTTGCCAGAACATCGCGACCGAGTACACCCCGATCGCCTTGGATGAGGAGATATCGTCCGCGAAATGCTTTTTTTCAGGAAGATCATGTCCAAGTCGGCGGCATGGGCGGTGGTTCGACTGCCATCAAAACCGACAAGATCGTATGTCAGGCCGCTGACGATGGCCACGCCCAGTGCTTCAATCGCGGCCCGCGGCAGCAACGTGACATCGGCGCCGGTATCCAGGAGAAGCAGTACGTCTGGGACCGTCGCCCCACTCGTGATATTGCGGAGCACAACGGTCGCCACGGGCGCCGGTGGGTCATACGCGGGATCGTAGTCAGTCATTCTCGGTGACCTTGACGACCTGTTTGCGGAAATCCCGGGCTTGCTCGGGATGGGCCAGACGCGGAGTGCGCAGATGAGCGGCGGCCTCACACAGCGAGTCCGCCACGATCACGTACACCCTGGTGTTCTCCCGCAGCGACACGTCGTCGCGCAGACGGATGCGACCGTTTTCCACAACGCCTTCGATTGCATTGACGATCATGCGTCACCTCTGTGGTGGATTATACGTCGGCCAGCGTTCCTGACCTATCCCATCGGACACTCGAACCGATACTCGCCCGACTCGACCGTGAAAATGCTCTCGCCGGCGGATTTCTTCAGGAGTTTCACGCCCTCGGCTTCGGCGGCGGGGCGGCCGCCTTCGGTGATCGCGGCGGGATCCTTGTGCGGGATATGCACAGTGGCGGTGCAGTTGCCGGGGATGACGACTTCGAGGCGGAGGCTTCCGGCGTCCTTCCACCAGGCGCTGCGAATCAGACCGTAAAGGCACACGTGCTCGCCGCGGGCCCAGGTCAGGTCGCCCACGGGGCGCGGGCGGATGATGATGTTCCTGAAGCCGGGGGCGGCCGGGTCCGGGCAGATTCCCGCGATGGTCTTGTAGAACCAGGCGCTGATGTCGCCGAACATGATGTGATTATGGGAGGATCGCCCGTCCCAGTTCTCCCACAGCGTCGTGGCGCCCTGCTCGATCCAGTAGCCGTAGCCGGGGTATGTGGTCTTCGTCGCGATGTCGTAGGCGACGTCGGGCCGGCCGTGCTCGCTGAGCACGTTGAACAGGGCCTTGGTGCCGAGAATACCGCAGTTGATGTGTCCGCCGTGCTGCCGGATTTCGGCCACGAGCTGGCGGAGGACCTTCTTCTGGTGCTTTTTCTCGACCAGGCCATGGTACAGCGCAGTGGATTGCGCGGTCTGGCTGCCGCTGCTGTACAGGCCCGTATCGGCGTTGAAGTACTGGCCGTTGAAGACGCTCCTGATCTTCGCGGCCAGTTCGCCGTAGGTCCGGGCATCGTCCTTCCTGCCCAGCAGCTCGGCCACGCGCGCCATGGTGAGGGCGAAGGTGTGGTAGTAGCCGGTGGAGGTGAACGCGGCGGAGACGGGGTAGTCGCCCGCATCGCCGAAGGGCGGACACCAGTCGCCCAGGCCGAAGTGGGCGATCTGTTTGCGGGCGCGGGTGCCGACGTAGTCGACGTATCGCTTCATGCGGTCGTAGTGTTCCTCGAGGATGCGCAGGTCGCCGCAGTAGAGGTAGACATACCACGGGATGAGGATATAGGCCGCATCCCACGCCGGGCCGTTGCCCCAGGCGTAGCCCCACCCCGCCGAGGGGACGATGCCGGGCAGCTCGCCGGTGTCGCGCTGCTCGTCTTTCAGATCGTTCATCCATTTTGCGTAGGCCGAGGCCGAGGCGAAGTTGAGCAGGCCCTGTTCGGCGGCGATCTGGGCGTCGCCGGTCCAGCCGTTCTTCTCGCGGTGGGGGCAGTCGGTGGGGATGCTGTGGAAGTTGCCGATGTAGGACCAGACGGTGTTGTTATGCACCTTGTTGAGCAGCTCGTTCGAGCAGGCAAACGCGCCGCAGCGCTCGAAGGATGTGTGCACCACGCGGCCGCGGAGGTTGTCGACGGTGGGTGTGCCGGGGAAACCGCTGACCTGCACGAACTGGAAGCCGTGATAGACGAAGCGCGGCTCCCAGATCTCCTGGCCTTGGCCCTTGAGGATGTACGTGTCGGTCTGGAACTCTCCGCTCTTGGCAAAGACGGCCAGACGTTCGGTGTCGACCTTGCCATTCTCGTCGAGCGTTTCACCGTAGCGAAGGGTGATCTTCGTGCCGGCCGGGCCGCTGACCAGGAGTTGCGCCCAGCCGGCCATGTTCTGGCCCATGTCGAAGACCCAGTCGCCGCCCTCGACCTGTTTGACGCTCACGGGCGTGATGGTTTTGGTAACGCGCATGGGAGGCGAGAACTGGGCGGTGAGTTGTCCACGGGGGCCGGCCACTTCGGCCGCCGGCGCCCAGTCGCCATCGTCATAGCCGGGTGAGTCCCAGCCGCTCTTTTCGAGACGCGCGTCGTAGGACTCACCGTTGCGGATGCCGTCGAAGACGATCGGGCCGCTAGAGACCTTCCACGAGCCGTCAGAGACGATCACCTGCGACGAGCCGTCGGCGAATTCGACGTGGATTTGCAGCAGCAGCGCCGGCCGGCCGCGCCATGGGGCCTTGTGGAAGTCCCAGACATCGGTGGCGTGCTGGTTGTACCAGCCGTTGCCGAGGATGGCGCCGACGGCGTTGGCGCCCTGTTTGAGCTGGGATGTGACGTCATAGGTGACGTAGAGGCAGCGGCGGTCGTAGCGAGTGTAGCCGGGGTCGAGGACGTGATCGCCGACCTTTCGACCGTTGAGGTAGAGCTCGTAGTAGCCGACGCCGCACACGTAGGCGCGGGCCGACCTGACAGGCTGGTTGAGCTCGAAGGCCTTGCGCAGCAGTGGCGCGGGCTCGGGGTCGAGGCTCTCGCCGCTCCGGCCGATCCATTTGGCGAGCCAGTCGGTGGGCCGGAGCAGGCCCATCTCGAAAGTGGCCGGTTGGCTCCAGGGGCCGCCGTTGCCGTCGGCATCCCAGACGCGCACTTTCCAGAAGCACTGCTGGCGTGAGGCCAGCGGCGCGCCGGCGTACTGAACGTGCGTGGACTGCGATGAGGCGACCCGGCCCGAATCCCACAGGTCGCCGGCGTCCGCCGCCAGTTTCTCGCGGCTGGAGGCGACGAGTACGTGGTATGCCGTCTGTTTCTGGCAGCGGCGGTTGGCGGGGATGCGCCAGCTGAGGCGCGGATGGGGGGTGTCGATGCCTAACGGCCGGGAATTGTATTCACAGGTCAGATCGGTGGGGATGACGGCCGGGGCGGATTGTCCTTCACTGCTCACTTCGTTCTCCTTCACTTGGTCCTGGCGCGCTGATTACATTATCCAATCTCGTTGAGGTCGTACATGGCCATGAAATAGGGGCAGTCGGGGTCGTAGGTCGTCAGCGGCGCGGGATTATCGACGCGCCCGATGGGGCGGCGGTTGTTGCCTTCAGCGCGGGTGGTGCCGTCGCCGAGGTCCTCGCGGCAGGCGTCGACCAGCGCCATGAGCCGAGCGACCACGTCGGGGTTCCGGTCGGCGACATTGGTCGTCTCGCCGATGTCCCTGTCCAGGTCGTACAGCTCGCGCACATTGGCCGCGTCGCCGGTCCAGGGCCGGCGGCCGACGAAGAGCTTCCACCGCCCGGCCCGCACCGCGTCGAGGTGGTCCTGGGTGTAATAGAAGAAAGCACCGCGCGGCGAGCGCGCGCCGGCCTCACCACGCAAAAGCGGCGCAAAATCGCGGCCGTCGATGATCCGGTCCTGGGGCGCCTTCGCACCGGCGAGGGTGGCGAACGTCGGCAGCAGGTCCAGCGCGCTGACCACCTCGTCGCTGACGCGCCCGGCGGGGACTGTGCCCGGCCACCACGCCAGCAGCGGCGTGCGGAAGCCGCCCTCCCACGACGTGCCCTTGGTCCCGCGCAAGGGTCCATTGCTCCGGCCATAGTCGTTGCGCGAGCCGTTGTCGCTCGTGAACAGCACCAGCGTGTTGCGTTCCAGGCCGAGCTGGCGGACCTGGTGCATGATGACGCCCATGGCCCAGTCGATGCAGGCGACGGCCGCTCCGTACTTGCCGTTGCGCGACTCATCGAGGAAGTGCTGCGGCACGTACAGCGGCAGGTGAACGTACATGTGGGCCAGGTACAGCAGGAACGGGCGGTCGCGGTTCTCGCGGATGAAGCGGACCGACTGCTCGGCATAGCGCTGCGTCAGCGATGCCTGATCGGGCTGGGCCTCGATCACCTGCTCATCCAGCAGCAGCGGCAGAGGCGGGCTGTTCTCGCGCGTGACCTGGCGGCCCATGTCGTTGCTGTAGGGCAGGCCGTAGTAGTGGTCGAATCCGTGCCGTGTCGGCAGGAACGCCGGTTGATCGCCGCAGTGCCACTTGCCGACGATCTGCGTGGCATAGCCCTGGTTCTTGAGCAGCGAAGCGAATGTGACCTCGGAGGGATTGAGCCCCACGCCCTGGCCGGGGAAAAGCACGGCCCGGCCCTCGAAGCCGTCGCAGCCGATGCGCCGGGGGTAGCAGCCGGTGAGCATGGCGCCGCGCGAGGGGCTGCACAGCGACGAAGCCATGTAGAAGCTGGTGAAGCGCGTGCCCTCGGTGGCCATGCGGTCCAGGTGCGGCGTGAGGTGCTGCGGATGGCCGTAGCACGCCAGGTCGCCAAAGCCCAGGTCGTCGCAGTTGACGAGGATGATGTTGGGTCGATCCAGAGGATTGCGCATGGTGTTCTGGCGTTGGGGTGAAGGGGCGATGGCGGCGCCCGCGCCCCGACCCGCCGCGCCGAGCGCCCATGAGGCGACCGCCGCGCGGGCGGTGGCCCTGAGGAAATGCCGACGCGACGTCGAATTTGTGGCGGCCATGTGCGACTTGTGTGACCGTGTGACTTCGTGTTGGCCTGGCCGGTCATCGGCCGGTGGCGCGGTCATGGCAATGTGGCGCGGACCGCTCATCGGCCGATGAATGGACGCAGCGACCGATCCAGCTCCGCGCGACGGGCGAAGAGCTCTTCGGCGAACGCCAGGTGGTGATGGACGCCGGTCAGATGGGCGGTGGCCGCCAGCGCATGCCGCGCCGTCTGGAGACGGCCGTCGAGGATGAAATCAGTCATTCGCTTGCGTTGCCAGGCGGCGAGCTTGGTGAGGCTGCACGGCACCTCGGGAAGCTCGCCGACGGTCTGGGGGATGATCTGGAGTGACTCCACCTCGGCGGGCACCTCGACGAAGACGTTCCGCGGCCAGTTGCTGATGAAGCCGCCGTCGTTGGGCACCTGCAGTGCCAGGCGGGCGGGCTGGGCGGTTTCCACCGCGAGCATCCATCGCGCCAGGGCCATGCCCACGCCCATGAAGCTGAGGGGCGCATCGCTGATGGGATGCCCGCTGCGCACGCGGTCGAGGGGCTGGCACTCGGCCAGTGCGCGGCGAGCCCGCTCCTCGGGTGCCTGGCGCCGCTGTCTATAGGTGATCTCCCAGAACTCGCGGGCGCCGGGCAGATCGTAGTCGCTGAACTGCCAGTAGTGCCCGCCGCTGGAGGGGAGCATGCCCGTCAGCTCGTACACCATCAGCGCCCCGCGATTGAGAATGTGCATGCTGGGGTGGCCGGCCAGGGCCAGGATTTCCTCGCGGCCCACGACGCGTCCGGTGGGACCGCCGATGCGCAGTTGTGTGATCCAGCCCTCGTGGTTGATGCCGCCATGCACGGCCCACATGTCGTCGAGCGGGACATCCAGGTAATAGGCCAGACATTCCAGCCACAACGGCACTTCCACGCACAGTCCGACGGCGCTGACCCCCACCGCCCGCTGTACCAGATCAGCCAGCACGTCGGTGGGGTTGACCAGATTGACCATGACGGCGGCGGGGCACACAAGCTTGATGGCCGTGGCGATTTCCAGGAACAGCGGCGCGGCCTCCAGAGCGGTGGCGAGCGAGGTAGGACCGTCGTGGACGGAGTGCGGGGGGTAGCCGTATTTTTCGATAGCGCGGCGGCTGGCCGCCTCGGCCTCCGGCAGGCCCACGCAGACCAGCACGTGGCTGGCATTGGCAAGGGCGCCGTTGCGGTCCTTGTAGACATTGAAGTCTACGGGCGTCTGGCGGCGCTGAGCGACGGCCCGGCCATAGTTGGCCATCTGCTGGGCGCGCTGGGGTTCAACATCGAACAGCGCAACTTCGTATCGCCCCGGCGATTCCTCGGGGAGGGTCAGCTCCAGGCCGTGGGCGATGTTGGCGACAAATCTGCTTCCGCCACCGATGACCGCGAGTTTCATGGTTTTTCCGTCGCAGCAGTCCGATGTACACCAATGAGGGCCGCTACTGTAACCTCAAGGGGGTGATACTCCAACCTCTGGACGCCCCGACGTGGGCGGTCTGACGGCGGGCGCAGTGGGGCCGCAACGGGGGAGATCGGGAAATCCGCTGCTTCAACGACGGCGACGCTGGAATTCAAGCTCATCCTTCGCGTCGATCCGCCCGTCGCCGTTGAAGTCCAGCCACGCTACGTATTGGGCGGGGCGGTTCAGCGCCCTGGCGAAGAGCCTGGCGTCGGCCGCATCGATGACGCCATTGCCGTTGGCATCGCCATAGAGGCGGTGGAAGGCCGCGGAAAAATCGGCGCCGGTGAACCCCAGCGCATCGCGCACCCGCTGGCCGACGACCCGAAGGATATAGCGGCCATCGGGCAGGGAGCCATTGACGATGCCGGCACCTGTGAAGCGGATGTCGACCGCGGTGCGAGCGCCCGCCTGGCGCGTGCTGAGCCGCAGTTTGACGGCCTTGTTGGCGGCGTTGCGGACCTGAATCGCGCCGGGTTCCAGGGTGACCGGACCGTTGAAGACAACGGTGATGAGGTTCACCATGGAGCGCTGCTTCTGCTTGTTGTTGAAGATGACGTTGCGCACGTCGGCGGGGGAGATGACAGCAACTGTGAAGGAGCGGCTGTCGGACTCGCCGTCGCTGTCGCTGACGACGACGCTGATCGTGCGCCGGCCGGGCGTGTCGTACTGCCAGGCGAGCTGGAAGGACTTGTCGGCGGCCAGTTCGAGCGGCCGCGGACCCAGGCCGTCGTCGTAGTCGACGGTGGCAGTCCAGGTGTCGGCGCCGGGATCTGTGAAGAAGCCGGTGCGTGCCAGGGCCTGCCCAGGGACCAGAGTCACATCGTCGCCGATGCTGAGCACCGGGGCCACGTTGCTCACCCGTGCGGAAGCAGTGGCGGCGGCGGTGTTGCCGTCGTTATCGGTGACCAGAAGCCCGATGGGAAAGACGTTGGGGACGGCCTGCGTCGGATCATTGTTCAGGTAGCGGTGGGTGAAAACAAAAGGTCCGGCGGAAATGGGAACACTCTGGACCTGGCCGTCGCCCCAGTCGATGCGAAGGGTGTAAGTATGGGGCGCGAGGGGGTCGGTGAGCGTGCCGCTGAGGGTGGCAAATGAGCCTTCGGGCACATCGGTGGCCTGGACGTTATCGAGGCTCATCAGGATGTGATGGAGCGTTACCTGGGTGGTGGCCTGGTGGCTGGCCAGGTCGTCGTCGGTGATCGTGGCGAGGATGGAAAAGGTTTCGGGGGCAGTAGCGCCGGGGGCGTGGGAGTAGACATGGGAAGCGGTGAAGGTCCGCTGGCCGGCGGGGATAGGCTGCGTCGACAGCTGTCCGTCCCCCCAGGCGATGCTGAGGGTGTGCGTGTCATCCGCTCCGGGATCGCTGAAGCTTCCCTCGATCACCACCGGCTGTCCGGCCGGCACGTGCAGCCGTATGGGGGCCAGTCGGGTGATGACCGGAGCCACGTTATGGACGGTCATGACGCGCGTGAGGGAGGTGGGCGCGCCGGTCTGGGGGACAATTGTCAGAGTGACGTTGAAGTGTCCCGAGAGACCGGGAACCGGTCCGTTGTCGCGGTAAACGTAGGCCATCTCGAACGCCGAAGTGCCGACGCCGAAGGGAAAGACCTGCTGGGGGGACCCGTCGCCCCAGTCCACCCGAGCCTCAAATGGCCCGCTGAGGGCATCGGCGACGGTGGCGCTGATGCGCGCTACGGCGCCCTCGTTAACCGGAGAGTTCAGCGTGGCATCGACGAGCGTGGCGGCGAGCAGTTGGCGCTGCTCGAGGGGCTCGATCAGAGGGACGCTGGGCAGCGGGCGCTTCCGGCGCCGGCGGCGGTCGGCTTGCGCTTGATGTGGCGAGTGGCTCGATGCGGTCTGAGTCATAGCGTGATTGTCTGCACGAGACAACGGTCGGGTCGCGGTAATGACGACGCCCTGGCGCGGGCGGTTTCAGGCGGCCGGCGGCAGAACCGGGCGGGGGCGGCCGACGGCAGGACATAGCCTTCGTCATCGACGGCGTTGATGCAGCGGGTATGGCTCGGGGGCGAACATCCTGCCGATCTCGCCTGCGCCGTGGAGCACGCATGGCGTCGGCAGCCTCGACGCGATCCCGCCGAATCGCTAGTCTAACCGCAAAAGTCCCTGGAGTCCCCGACGATGCCGACATCTCGCGCCGCACAAGGGCCACCCAACATCCTCCTGATCACTTCCGACCAGCAGCATTTCAGCACGCTGGGTGTTGTCAATCCGAAGATAAGGACGCCGGCCCTGGATCGCCTCTGCGCCCAGGGCACGCGCTTTGATCGCGCGTATTGCCCCAATCCCACCTGCACGCCCAGCCGCGCGAGCATCATCACCGGAATGTATCCGTCGCAGCACGGCGCCTGGAGCCTGGGCACAAAGCTCTTCGAGGATGTCCCCGTCGTCGGCGACCATCTCAAGAGGGCCGGCTATGCGACCTCGCTGGTGGGCAAGGCCCATTTTCAGCCGCTCAAGAGGCTGCCGGGGATGGAGTCGCTGGAATGTCAGCCGATCCTGCGCGACCTGGACTTCTGGCGCAGGTTCACGGGGCCGTGGTATGGCTTCCAGCACATCGAGATCGCCCGCATGCACGGCAGCGAGTCTCACGTGGGGCAGCACTACGCCATCTGGATGGAAGAGAAGGGGTTGAAGGACTGGCAGAGGTTCTTCATGAAATGGCCGCATGATGAGGAGGATTTCAAATTCCACTGGAACCAGCGCCACTGGGACATCCCCCAGGAGTTTCACTACACGCGCTGGACCGGCGAACGCACCATCGCCCGGATCGAGGCCGCCGCGAAGGCCGGCCGGCCGTTTTTCTGCTGGTCGAGCTATCACGACCCCCACCCGCCGTACAACGTCCCCGAGCCGTGGGCCAGCATGTACGACCCGGCCGATATGGAACCGGGGCGGCTCGTGCCCGGCGAGCACGATCGTAATCCCGATCATTTCAGGATGACCCAGCAGAAAGACCCGCCGTTCCGCGAGCGCTACTTCGAGGACCAGGGCATTCACGGCTTCCACAGTCACCTGCACAGTTGCGAGGAGCTGAAGAAGGACATGGCCATCTACTACGGGATGGTCAGCTTCATGGACCAGCAGATCGGACACACGCTGGAGGCGCTGGACAGGCTCGGGCTGGCCGACAACACGCTGGTCATCTTCACAACCGACCACGGGCACTTCCTCGGTCAGCACGGCCTGATCGCCAAGGGGGCGTTCCATTACGAGGACCTCATTCGCGTGCCCTTCATCGTCCGCTGGCCGGACAGAATCGCCGCAGGAAGGGTGAGCAACGACATTCAGAATCTGGTCGACCTGGCGCCGACGTTCCTCGCGGCGGCCGGCATCGACATCCCGGGCGTGATGACGGGCGTGAACCAGTTGCCGAGCTGGTGCGAGGGCAGGGCGGTGCGCTCCTGGAGCATCACCGAGAACCATCACACTCTGACGAAGGTGCACTGCCGCACGTACGTGGATCAGCGCTACAAACTGACGGTCTACCGCAATGGCGACCAGGGTGAACTGTTTGACCTGCGCGATGATCCCAACGAGCTGCGGAACCTGTGGGATGAGCCATCGGCCGCGGCGCTGAAGGCGGAGCTGATGCATCGATTTGTGCAGGCGTGTCTGCAATATGAGCCGGTGAGGATGCCGCGGATCTGGGGTGCGTAAGGGCATCGGGGGCGCATCCTGAAACCGGGCACTTTTTTCTGGAACCTTCGGCCGCTTTGCGCGTCCATGGTACACAGCAGCAGTTAATGCGTCTGGTCCGGAATCCGGCCGCCGGCCGGGGAGGCATCCATGGCTCGTGGTGATTCGATTCTTCGTTGCAGCGCCCTTGGCGCCTGTGCCGTGCTGGTTGTTGCCGCGTGGTTCAGCGTGGGCCACAGCGCCCAGCCGCAGACCCGCCCGGCCGGGAAGACCGACCTGGGCGGCGCGGAGCGGTACCTGGCTCACCTCAGCACCGACAAGCCCATCTATCGCGCCGGCGAGAAGGTCTACGTCCGCGGGGTCATCCTGCGCGCTGACACGCATACGCCTCTGCCGAAGGGCCAGACCAGCGCTTTCGTCGAGATCAAGGGTCCCAAGGGCGATACCGTGGCCTCCGGCTACGCCAGCGCCCAGGACAGCGTCGTGGGCTTCGCGTGGGATGTACCGGCCGGACAGGCGGGCGGACAATACACCATCCGCATGAGTTTCCCCTCCGACGGCTACGCGCCGGCCGAGCGCAAGTTCGACATCCGCGCCTATCGCGCCCCGCGCCTCAGGAGCCAGATCGTCTTCCTGCGCGACGGCTACGGCCCGGGCGACAGTGTCACCGCCACGCTGCACGTCGAGCGCGCCGAGGGCGGCGCGCCGGCCGGGGCCACCGTGCGCGTGACCGCGCGCGTCGACGGCGCCGAGGCGTATGCCGGCCAGGCGAAGGTGGATGCGGCCGGCAACTGCACCGTCAGCTTCAAGCTGCCTCCCCAGATCGAGCGCGGCGAGGGAACGCTGGCGATGAGCATCACCGACGGCGGCGTTGTCGAGACGGCCACCAAGACCATCCCCATCCTCCTCCAGACGGTGGATTTGAGCATCTATCCCGAGGGCGGCGACCTGGTGGCGGGGCTGGAGAACCGCGTCTATATCGAAGCCCGTACGCCGGCGCAGAAGCCTGCCGACATCGCAGGCGTGATCGTCGATGCGCAGGGCAGGGAAGCGGCGACCTTCCGCACCGAGCACGAGGGCCGCGGGCGGTTCAGTTTCGTGCCGCAGCGGGGCGTGGATTACTCGCTGCGCGTCACGGAGCCGGCCGGAATCACGCGCACCTTCGCGCTGCCGAGGGCGAAGGATGATGGCGTGACGATCACGTCGGCGGCCGATGTTGTCGGCCAGGGCGAGCCGGTGCGGCTGACGCTCCGCAGCACGCGGGCCGGGTCGTACAAGGTAACCCTGAGCAAGCGCGAGGTGGAGGTGGCGACGCAAACGGTGCAGCTCGAGCCGATGGGGCAGGCCCCGGTCGTTCTCACACCGCCGGCCACCGCCGACGGCGTGCTGATCGCGACGGTGTGGGATGAGCAGGGCAAGCCCCTGGCCGAGCGGCTGATCTTCCGCCGGCCGGCGCGCCAGATCAACGTGACGGTTGCGCCGGAGCAGTCGACCTACGTCCCGGCCGATCGGGTGAGTTTGCGCATCACGACGACGGACGATCAGGGCCGGCCGGTTGGGGCGGTGGTGGGCATGACGGTGACCGATGACAGCGTCCTGGAGATGATCGAGAAGCGAGAGCAGGCGCCGCGGCTGCCGGTGATGGTGCTGCTGGAGAACGACGTGCGCGAGCTGGCCGATGCGCACGTGTACTTGGACAACAGCAACCCCAAGGCGCCGCTGGCGGTGGACTTGCTGCTGGGGACACAGGGGTGGCGGCGGTTCGCGTTCGTGGAGCCAGCCAGGCTGCTGGCGCAGCACGGCGATGCCGCGCGGCGGGTGCTGGCGCTAAAAATGGTGACGGCGGCGGAGCGCGAGCTGGGCGAGCGGAGGAGGGAGGTGCTCGCGCTAAGGGCGTTTGCAGATCGCGGCGAGGTGCTCATGGAAATGGCAGGCGTGCCGCAGGCCGCGGCCGCGAATCTCCCAGGGGAGGGCCGGGCGGCCAAGGACAATCTGGGGCTTGACGATGCGGCGGCGGCCGCGGAGCCCCCCGCGCGCAAGGCGATGGAGGCGGCGCTGGCCGATCACGAGGCACGGGAAAACCAGATGGCACTTCGGATTCGACGGGCCGGCGCCGGGCAAATTGCCATGGGCCCCGTCGCGCCTTCCATTGCTTGGCCGATCGTGCGTGAATACGCGCATCAGGTCCGCCCCAACCGCATGGAGGCCGACCGCACCGATTTCACCGAGACGCTTTACTGGCACGCCGGCGTGAAGACCGACCCGAAGACCGGCCAGGCGACCGTTTCCTTCTCGCTTTCCGATGCCGTGACCAGCTTTCGCATCTTCGCCGACGCTTTCGACAGCGCCGGCGGGTTGGGAAGCTCATCCTCCACAATCGAGTCGATCGAGCCTTTCTACATCGAGCCCAAGATTCCGCTGGAGGTGACGCGCGGCGACATCATCGAGCTGCCCATCGCCATGGTAAACGGCCTGCGCCGCGACCTGCCCATGGTGCGCATCACGCCTCAGGCCCATCCGGGTCTGGCGTTCTCCGAAGTGGCCGACGGCTTCACGCTGCGGGCGGGGGCGCGCGTGCGGCGGATCCTGCCCATCCAGGTTGGGTCGGGCGGGGCCACGGCCGACCTGATCGTCAACGTGACCGCCGGTCCTTTCCGCGATCGCGTGACGCGGCCGCTGGCGGTTCAGCCGCCGGGCTTCCCGGTGGAGTTCGCCCGCGGCGGCATGCTCGAGCCGGGTCAGGCCGTGGTTCATGAGGTCGTCATTCCCGCCAGCGCCGTCCCCGACAGCACGCAGACGGTCGTGGCCATCTATCCCACGCCGCTGGGCAATCTCACCGAGGCCCTGGAGCGCCTCATCCGCGAGCCCAGCGGCTGCTTCGAGCAGACCAGCTCGATCAGCTATCCGCTGGTCATGGCCCAGCAGTATTTCCTCACGCACCAGGGCATCGACCCGCGGCTCATCGAGCGCAGCCGCGAGAAGCTCGACAAGGCGTATCAGCGCCTGACGGGATTCGAGTGCAAACAGCGCGGCTACGAGTGGTTCGGTGGCGATCCCGGCCACGAAGCGCTCACGGCCTACGGCCTGATGCAGTTCGTCGACATGAAAGAGGTCCGCCAGGTGGATCAGCAGATGCTCCAGCGCACGCGGCAGTGGCTTCTCGACCGCCGCGACGGCAAGGGCGGCTTCGGCCGCAGCGCCCAGGCGCTGGACAGCTTCGGCCGGGCCCCTGAGGCCACGACCAACGCCTACATTGTCTGGGCGCTGCTGGAGTCCGGCGAGAAGGGGCTTGAGAAGGAGATCGCGGCCGTGCGCGAGTCGGCCCTGGCCAGCGACGACAGCTACGTCATCGCCCTGGGCGCCAACGTAATGAAGCTCAGTGGCGACGATGCGGCCGCGCGGACGCTGATGGACAGGCTCGTGAAGAAGCTGGCCGCCGACGGATCGCTGGACGGCGCCGTCACGAGCATCACCAGCAGCGGCGGCGAGGCGCTCAAGATCGAGACAACGGCTCTGTCGCTGCTGGCGTGGCTGCGCGATCCATCCTACATGCCCTACGTCGAGCGGTCGATGAAGTGGCTCAGCGAGTCGTGCAAGAGCGGGCGCTTCGGCTCGACGCAATCGACCATCCTGGCGCTGCGGGCGATCATCAACTACGACAAGTCGCGGGCGCGCCCCAAAGCCCCCGGCAGCGCGCGGCTTTACGTGGACGGCCGGGCGGTGGGCGAGGCCGTGCCGTTCACCTCCGAGACCGAGGGGGCGTTGAAGCTGCCGGACATTTCCGAGCTGATGACGCCCGGCAAACACGCCATCGAGCTGCGAATGGATGGCGGCTCGGCGATGCCGTTCTCGCTGAGCGTCAACTACTACGACGCCCTGCCGGCCTCGTCGGATCAGTGCAAGGTCGGCCTGGCCGTGGCCCTGCGCGATGCGCAGGTGACCGAAGGCACGGTCACCGAGGCGAAAGTGACCGTCACCAACCGCTCCAACGAGGCGATCTCGATGCCCGTGGCCATCGTGGGCATCCCCGGCGGGCTGGAGGTGCGGCACGATCAGCTCAAGGAGCTGGTCAAGGCCGGCACCATCGACGCCTATGAGGTGATCGGTCGCGAGGTCGTGCTCTACTGGCGCGGAATGAAGCCCCAGGCGACAGTGGAGCTTCCGCTGAGCCTGGTGGCGGCCGTACCTGGCACCTACACCGGCCCGGCCAGCCGCGCATATTTGTACTACACCAATGAGTTCAAGCAGTGGGTGAGCGGCGCGAAGGTGAGGATTGTGGCCAATCAAGGTCAGTGAATACCAGATCGCGGAACGTGAGGATCTTGAGCGGCACGTGGCTACCGCAACGAAGAAGCTTGCTGTGCTCGCGCGAACCGCGACGTTTGCCGCGCCGCGTGCGGCGCCGCGGAAGACGAGTATCCGTCCTCTCACACCAGCCGCACCGGCACGCCGTGGTCGGCCAGATACCGTTTGACCTGCGGAATGCCGTGGGTGTTGAAATGGAAGATGCTGGCGGCAAGGGCGGCGTCGGCGTGGCCGATGGTGAGCACGTCCAGCACGTGCTGGGGCGAGCCGGCGCCGCCGCTGGCGACGACGGGGATCTTCACGGCGTCGCTGACGGCCGCCGTCATCTCCAGGTCGTAGCCCTGGCGCGTGCCGTCGGCGTTCATGACGTTGAGCACGATCTCGCCGGCGCCCAGCGATTCAGCGCGACGCGCCCACTCGATTACGTCGATGCCCGTCGGCACCCGTCCGCCGTTGATGTACACCTCCCAGTTCTCCGAGCCGTCGCGCACCACGCGGTTGGCGTCAAGCCCCAGCACCGTGGCGCAGCGCCCGAACTTGCGCGCGATCGCGGTGATCAGCGAGGGATCGCGCACCGCCGCCGAATTGACGCTCACCTTCTCGGCGCCGGCCTGAATGAGCCGGGTGGCATCCTCGACGCTGCGAATGCCGCCGCCAACGGTCAGCGGCATGAATATGTGCTCCATCACCCGGCGCACCAGATCAACCATGATCTGGCGGCCCTCGTGGCTGGCGGTGATGTCGTAAAAAACCAGTTCGTCGGCGCCATCATCCTGATAACGCCGCGCCTGCTCAACCGGGTCGCCGGCGTCGACGTGGTCGAAGAACTTCACGCCCTTGACGACGCGGCCGGCGTCGACGTCCAGACACGGGATGATGCGTTTGGCCAGCATGGAGAGCATTCGCAGCTTCTGTTTGCGGTCGTCCGTCTACCTGGCGAGCAGCTTCGCCCGCGCGGCGTCCACGCTGGCGCGGATGGCGGCGGTCAGCGATGGATGATCGCTGAGCACCAGGTCGACGTATCCGCCGTCCAGTCCGAGCTTGATGGCGCCGGTGGCGCGGTGCCCTTCGCGGGCATTGCGCGCCAGGTCCAGATACGCCCGCTGCACGTCGATGACCACGCTGCCGAGGATCACCTCCGGCGCCAGGGCGTTCTGGTTGCTGTTGCAGCCGAACGCCCACACGGGCCGCTGCGGGCGGTTGGCGGCCACGACGGCCTCGAAGACGCCGGAGGCGGCCGCATCGACGTTCTGAAACAGCACGTCGGCGCCGCTGTTGATGGCGGTCTCGGCGTGCTCCTTGGCGAGCGTGGGAGAGTCCCAACTGTTGGTCCACAGCGGCGGCAGCGGCTTCACCTGGGCATCGGGGACGCTGCGCAGCCCCTCGGCCATGCCGTCGTAGCACGCCTGGAGCGTGGGCACCGGCGAAGCGCCCACGAA
>Ga0308417_1000315_pt1 | contig 35988 bp, 30 predicted proteins | sample HotsprSampleOS65_FD_203528 | JGI IMG/M metagenome (GOLD analysis project Ga0308417, IMG submission 203528) | Hot spring phototrophic mat microbial communities from Octopus Spring, Yellowstone National Park, Wyoming, United States - 20090730_OS65 ...
TGTTCAGATCACACCATTGTGCCAGGAGGCCTTCGCTCGCGCTAGCGCCATAAAGCGCGCTGTGACAATGACTTACGAACAATCTTAAGTTGATGGCATTGGGCGAGGACGCCCGTGCTACATCACGACGTGCACCCTGCGCGGGGTACGGCGTTGACAAGCGCGGCGAGCGCATCTACCGTGCCGGACAACGATCACGGCAGCCATTGGCAGGATGAAGGGCGACAGTGCCAGAGCCGACCTCGCGGCTCTGCTCCATCCGCCCGCTTTTCTGGCGTCATCATGAAACTGCTCGCAGATGCAGACGGCTGGTGGGCCATGGCGGGCAAGCAGACGTTCTTCCTTGACGGATTCGACCTGGACCGCTGGCTGGGCCAACCCGATCCGGTGGGTCGGCTCGGTCAGATGATGCACCCGGAGCGGCAGCGGCCGCGTGGCGACGGGCCCGCCACACTGCCCCTGGGCTCGCAGGAGGTGTGGGGCGCCGGTGTCACCTACCAGCGCAGCCGCCTGGCCCGCATGGCCGAAAGCCAGCGCAGCGCCAGCCTGTATGACCGGGTGTATGAGGCGCCGCGGCCGGAGTTGTTCTTCAAGGCCACGCCCAGGCGGTGCGTCGGACCGGGCGGGGTGCTGCGGTTGCGGTCCGACTCGAAGTGGATCGTTCCCGAGCCCGAGCTGGCGCTGGTGGTGGCGGCCGACGGCGCCATCGCCGGGTTCACGCTCGGCAACGATCTGTCGTGCCGCGACATCGAAGGCGAAAATGCGCTGTATCTGCCGCAGGCCAAGATCTGGGACGGCTGCTGCGCCCTGGGGCCGGCGATTCTTGTGAACGACGGCACGTTCGACGTCCTCGCCGGTACGATAAGCCTGCGCATCGAGCGCGACGGGCAGATCATCTTCGAGGATTCAACGCCGCTGTCGCGCATGCGCCGGCCGCTGGAGGAGCTGGTCGGCTATCTGTTCCGGGACCAGAGTTTCCCGGCGGGCGTGGTGCTGCTGACGGGCACGGGAATCGTTCCGCCGGACGAGCTGAGCCTGCGCCGGGGCGACCGGGTGGCGATCGGCGTCGCCGAGATCGGCGAACTGGTGAACGACGTGGTGTGATGCGACTGCCGCCGGCTGGCCGGCGCCCCTTCATGGCTCCGCGGAATCCGGGCACACTCTCGGCGGGACACTGCGCGTTGACAAACTGATATCGGACTGCTGTAGTATGCAATCTCGCCCGCCGCCTTGATTGCAGGCGCGGCACATGACGCGCGAGACAGGCCCAGCATGCAGAAGGTCACCCCATTCCTGTGGTTCAACGGCCAGGCCGAAGAAGCGGCCAACTTCTACACGTCGATCTTCAAGAACTCGCGGATCGTGAGCATCGCCCGCTACGGGCAGGAGAATGCCCGGATTGCCGGCAAACCCGCCGGGGCGATCATGACCGTATCGTTTCAGCTTGAGGGCATCGACTTCATCGCACTCAACGGTGGAGCGGAGTTCTCCTTCTCGCCGGCCATCTCGTTCCTGATCGACTGTGCGAGCCAGGCGGAGGTGGATGAACTGTGGGAGAAGCTCTGCGACGGCGGGCAGGCCATGCAGTGCGGCTGGCTCACCGACCGATTCGGCATCACGTGGCAGATCGTTCCCAGCGGCCTGCGGGAAATGCTCAGCGATCCCGACCCCGCGCGGTCGCAGCGCGTCATGAAAGCGATGCTGCCGATGAAGAAGCTCGATATCGACGAGCTGCGCGGGGCGTATGAGGGCTGAGGTGGAACCTATGAGTACGAATGACACCCCTTCACCCAGAAAACATCGCAGGTGGCCCATCGCCCTTGCGGTGCTGGCCGCGATCGTCGGAGGATTCGTGGTGGTGATTGCGTTGCAGCCGTCGGAGTATCGGGTGGTCCGTTCGACGACCATGTCCGCTCCGGCGGCCGCCGCCTTCGCGCAGGTCAACAGCTTTCACAACTGGGAGGCCTGGAACCCGTGGGGCAAGATCGATCCGGCCATGAGACACACGCCTGGCCGACATGAAGGCGATCGTGGAGGGGGGATCGCATGGCTCGGAGGCGGCCGCGGATTCGCGCGGTGCGCCGCGGTAAGCATGGCATACAGGACATCTAACACGGAGAGAGCGTATGAGCAGCGTACGTGTTCTGGTCGGCACGCGCAAGGGCGCGTTCATTCTCACCTCCGACGGCACGCGGCAGAAGTGGACCGTGAATGGCCCGTTGTTCGCCGGATGGGAGATTTACCACATCAAGGGCTCGCCCGCGGACCCCAACCGCCTGTTCGCCTCGCAGACCAGCAGTTGGTTCGGGCAGATCATCCAGCGCAGCGATGATGGGGGAAAGACCTGGAGCACGCCGGGCGGCGAGAAGCTGCCCGATCCCGCTGGCCCGCCGCCGGCCGGCGCCAGCAACAAGTTCGTCTATGAGGGCAACCCCGGCACGCACCAGTGGTATGACGGCACACCCCACCCCTGGGAGTTCAAACGCGTCTGGCACCTGGAGCCTTCGCTCAGCGACCCGGACACCTGCTACGCGGGGGTCGAGGATGCGGCCATCTTCCGCACCACCGACGGCGCCAGGACCTGGCGGGAACTGCCCGCGCTGCGCTCGCAGCAGGGATCCAGGTGGGCTCCGGGCGCCGGCGGCATGGGCCTGCACACGATCCTGATCGATCCGGCCAACCCCAGGCGCATGTACATCGCCATCTCCGCGGCGGGCGCGTTCCGCACCGATGACGGGGGCGAGTCGTGGAAGCCGATCAACCGCGGCCTCAAGTCCAACTACATCCCCGACCCCGATGCGGAGGTGGGGCATTGCGTCCATCGCATCGCCATGCACGGCTCGCGGCCGGACGTGCTGTTCATGCAGAAGCACTGGGACGTGATGCGCAGCGACGATGCGGGTGAGAACTGGCATGAGGTGAGCGGGAACCTGCCGACGGATTTTGGATTCCCCATTGACGTCCACGCGCATGAGCCGCGGACGATCTACGTGGTGCCGATCAAGAGCGACTCGGAGCACTATCCGCCCGAGGGGAAGCTGCGGGTGTACCGCAGCCGCGGCGGCGGCGATGAGTGGGAGCCGCTGACGAAGGGGCTGCCCCAGGAGCACTGTTACGTGAACGTGTTGCGCGAGGCGATGGCCGTCGACTCGCTCGACGAGTGCGGCATCTATTTCGGGACGACCGGCGGCCAGGTCTACTGCTCCAGCGACAGCGGCGACACATGGTCGCCGATCGTCCGAGACCTGCCGGCGGTGCTGTCGGTGGAGGTGCAGACGCTGAAGTGAGCCGGGTGAACCGCTTGCACGCGCCGGCCGTCCGCCTAAGATGACTTGCGATCAACGGCCAGAGGCAGCTCTGGCGTTGTCGATCGCCTGGTCTGTGGCGGTGGGCGGATGACGCGCAAGACCATTGTTTGCCTGGCCAATTCCCGCCGGCCGCCAGCCGGCCGATGCATCGCGGGGCGCGCATTCGCCTCCGGCGGCTTCGGGCCGTGGATCAGGCCGGTGAGCGATCGGCCGACGCGGGAAGTGTCGCCCGAGGAGCAGCGGTATGCCGACGGCTCCGATGTGCAGGTGCTGGACATTCTGACGATCGGCCTGGCGCGCCCCGAGCCCGAAGGCCATCAGCGGGAGAATCACGTCTTCGCACCCGATCGGCGATGGCAGCGTGCCGGCCGGCTCTCCTGGAGCCAGCTCCAGGGCGCCGTGGAGGCCCCGCGGGGCCCGCTGTGGCTCAACGGCGACTCCAGCGCCCATGGCGAGAACGACCGGGTGGCTCAGGCCGCCCTGGGCGACGTCACGCGGTCGCTGTTCCTCATCCGGCCACGCGGTCTGTGGCTCGTTGTGGCAGCCGAGAGCGATGGACAGCACCCCGGCAGACGCCGCGTGCGGGCCAGGTTCGAGTTAGACGGCTGTCGGTACTGCATTGTTGTCACCGACCCGCCGGTCGAAGCCGAGTACCTCGCCAGGAAGGACGGCGAGTATCATCTGGCGCAGGCCCTGATTTGCGTAAGCCTCGGCGAGGTGTTTCACGGTCACGCCTACAAACTGGCGGCCGCGGTGATCGTCCCCGGCCGCGGTGCGGCATCATGAGCGACATCGTCTACACCATCGGGCATTCCTCGCACTCGGCGGAGCGGTTCCTCGCGCTGCTCGCCCGCCACGAGGTGACGGCGGTCGCCGATGTCCGCTCCAGCCCCTACAGCCGCTTCGCCCCCCAGTTCAACCGCGAGGTCATCAGCGTCGTCCTGAGTCGCGGCGGGATTGAGTACGTGTTTCTGGGCGAGGAGCTGGGCGCCCGCTCGGCCGATCGGACCTGTTATGTCGATGGCCGGGTCCGCTATGACCTGCTGGCGCGGACGGCGGTCTTTCAGCGCGGCCTGGACCGGGTACAGCAGATGGGGCGGTCGCAGCGCATCGCGCTCATGTGCGCCGAGAAGGATCCGCTGACGTGCCACCGGGCGATTCTCGTAGCACGCCACCTGGTGGCGCGTGGGATGATCGTCCGGCACATTCTTGAGGATGGGACTCTGGAGGAGCACGACCGCGCCATGGACCGCCTCCTGCGCGAGATGGGCCTGCCTGATCACGACCTGTTCCGGACGCGCGAAGAAATGGCGGAGGAGGCCTGCCGCCGCCGCGAGGCGGAAATCGCCTATCGCGAAAGCTCGCACGCCGACCAATCAGTGCCCGCCGGAGCCACGCCATGACGATCTACACGATCGGGTTTACACGGAGCTCGGCCGAATCATTCTTCACGCGGCTTCAGCGAGCCGGCGTGCGCAGGCTCATCGACGTCCGGCTCAACAACATCTCCCAACTGGCCGGCTTCGCCAAGAAGGACGACCTGGCGTTTTTCCTTCGCACGATCTGCGGGATTCCGTATGAGCACCATCCCGAGCTTGCGCCGACGCAGGAACTGCTAGACTTCTACAGGAAGGACGGCGGCGCGTGGAGCGACTACGAAAGGCGATTCACAGACCTGATCGCCGGGCGTAGCATCGAAACCGCCCTGTCGCGCGAGGCGCTCGACGGCGCATGCCTGCTGTGCAGCGAAGACAAGCCGACTCACTGCCATCGCCGCCTGGTTGCCGAGTATCTGAGAGAGCGCTGGGGTGGTGTGGAGATAGTGCATCTATGATCCGAGTCATGCTCCCACGACATCTTCAGGTCCTGGCCGGCGCGCCGCGGGAGGTGCGGCTGGAGGTGGCCGGCGCGGTGACGCAGCAGTCGATTCTCGACGCGCTGGAAGCGCGATATCCGATGCTGCGCGGCACCATCCGCCAGCACGTGACCAACAAACGCCGGCCGCTGGTGCGCTTCTTCGCCTGCGAGGAGGATGTGTCCGCCCAGGCGCCCGATGCGCTGCTGCCGGAAGCGGTGGCGACCGGCAGGGAGCCCTTCTACATCATCGGCGCCATCGCGGGGGGATAGGCGGCGACGATTGCTCACCACTGCTCGTCGGTCTTCTGGAGGTAGGCGAAGAAGCACATCTGCTCGATCCCATCCTTCACGCCGCGCAGGGCGAAGAGCTTGAAGAACCACGCCAGGTCGCCCTCGGCCGGCTCAACCGGCGGTGCGGAGGCGCTGCCCACGATGTCCTCCACCGCCACCCCCATCACGTAGTCGGCCAGGTATGTGATGTTGATCTCGTCGGCCGCCTGCGTCGAGAGCACGTAGATGCCGTGTTTGCGGATGGCGTCGCGCAGATACCAGTCGGCCATTGTCACCTGAATGGCATCCAGCGCCTTGAGGTAGGCTGCGGCCGCGGGGTCCTGTTTCCATCCCAGCGCCGCACGTTCATCGTCGCGAATGCCCTCGATAGCGGCGTCGAAGTGGGCCTGAAGCCGCTCGTAGAATACCTCCACCTCATCGGCCTCCAGCCAGCGCACGATCATCGCCTCGCCCGGCCGGCGATACACGTAATAATCGTTGCGCGCCAGGTCACGCGCGTGGGGCATGTCCAGAAGCGCCGCGGCATCGGCCGACACCGCCGGAGGCAGAATGGGACTGTCGGGGGTTCGGGATTTCTCAAGCCGGCCCATGGTACGCTGGATTTCGCGCGCCAACGTGGCATCGAGCGGGCGGAGTTGGGCATCGAGCTTGCGGGGGCCCTCGAAGACGGCCGCCAGTTGGGCATGAATGCGCGACTCTTCCGCGCGCTCACGGGCGCGGCTGGCGGGGTCGAGCAGGCGATCGGCGGGCGATTCAGCGGGCTCGTCGAACATGGCGCCTCAGATCGCTGTGGTCATTTGGTTTCCGTCGAGAAACGGAGCCCTTCCAGCGGCGCGCCGCCGGGCGTGACGAACTTCGCCGAAAACACCCAGCCGCCCCCGGCCTGATCGAGCTTGAGCAGGACCGTGTTCCAGCCCTCCTCCAGCGTCACCGGCGCGCGGTCCTCGCCGGGCATCCAGCCCAGGCCCTCGCGGTTGCGAAGCACCTCGCGCCCGTTGACCCACGCCGCCAGGGGATCGTCGTTGCGCAGGAGCAGGTGCCCCGTCACGTGCCGCGGCGAATAGACCCGCGTCCAGGCGTACGCCAGCACGCCGGTCGCATCGCCGTCGATCACCTGACGCAGGTCGGCCGAATGGTCCGACATGCGCAGGTCGCGCCAGCCAAGAGCGTCGCCAGCGGCCGTGCCGGGCACGGCGCCGGTCTCCGGATCGAGCGGGCGGTCAAAGCTCTCGTTCTTCGGATTGGGAAACGGGCGGCTGATCTTCCACGGCGCCGTGGCGATGGAGGCCAGATACTGTCGCAGGTCCTCGATCCGCTTCTCGTCGGCCGGTCCGAAGGCGACGGCGCGCCGGGGCGGCTGGTAGGCGCTGTAGGCGCGGCTGCCGGCCCGTTCGATCAGGGCAGTAAGGGTCTGGATGTAGAACAGGTCCCCCACCGGCAGCGCAGGGATGTCCAGGTCGCGCATCAGCTCTTCCAGCGGATCCTCCAGCACCATTGCCCGGGAGAGCATGATATTCGGCCGGATGTCCGGCGCCATCGAGCAACCCTCACCGAAGAGCGGGTCGCCGTGCGGCGGCAGCGGCACATACCACAGCGGCCAGCGGCGCATCATCTGCTCGGTCTCGCGGCGGATGTCATCCTTGTGGCGCTCTGCGAGAAACCGGGCGCTTTCGGGCGTGATATTGACGACGGGATACAGGAGGGGGCGGAACATGGCCCGCCCGCCCTGCGTCTTGGTGTTGGCATCGTAGCGGATGCGCGCCCGGCGGTTCATCTCCTCAACGCTGCTCTGCTGGGCGAGCAATTCGACAGCGCCGGCCAGGGCGCGCTCGGCCCGCGCGCTGTCGCCCATGTAGGTGGCCAGTCGCGCGAAGGCCGCCAGCCCCACCGCCTCCTCCAGCAGATTGGTCCGCGTGCCGTACTGCTGCTCGAACAGCAGGACGAGTTGCGGATACTGCTGCTCGATGATCGCCCACTGGTTGAAGACATCGGCGTAGGCCCACATGGCGTAGAACGCCATCATGCGCGGGCGCGTGTTGAGGCTGCGCCACAACCAGCGGCGATAGCGGAACGTGCGCTGCTCAGGCGGCAGGTCGTAGACTTCGCGAAAGCGGCCCTGATCGTGCGGCAGAAGCGCAACCAGTCCCACGGGATATTCGGCGATGTGTCTGGCCAGGTATTCCGCCGCCTGCGCCGCCACGGCGGGGCTGAGGCAGGGCCTGGCCCGCGAGAGGATGAGAACCAGCTCGTAGGGGTCGGTGAAGTAGAAATACGACTCGGTCTCGCCGGGCTGCACGCGCCAGGGCGCCATATGTCCGGCCGCGACGAGCCTGCTGACCTGATCGTCCAGGCGCGTGCAGAGTTCAACCACCGCCGGAACGCTGCGATCGAGCTGGACCCGCTGCACCTCGGTCAGATACTGGCGCAGCTCGACCGGCTGAGCCGACACGGCGGCAGCCGCGACCAGAACGATGATGGCTGTGAATGGGGATTTCATTGTCCGCCCTCCTTCCTGGAAGCCTGTCCGGTGAATGCGGCGATGCAGCTCGCCGACGTGTGATTGATGTAGACGGTGTCGCCAACCGGCACCAGCCCTGCTTCGCCGTTGATGCCCGAGCCGGGCGTCGGCGGCTGCTGGCCGCGCACGGGGAAGAAGGAATACGTGCCGGGGGGCACGCCATATCCCCCGTCGCGCTCGTCGAGGAAGGCCTTGGTGATGCCGTAGAACTGCCCGTCGCGCAGGTCCATCATCAGATGGACGCGGAACTGGTTCGAACCGTAGAGCACGTCCCCCCCGATGGTGAGCAGGAAGTTGTTGTCCAGCTCCACGGCGACGTAATTCGTGCGCGTGTTGATGGGCGGAAACGGCAGCATAACGCGGTCGCCGGTGGCCGGGTCCATGTAGCTGATGTCGGGCACGTACTTGGTGCCGTAGGTCCCGGCGCCCTGCAGCCGGCTGCTGCGCGTTCGCCAGTAGATGTAAATCCGCCCCTGGTCGTCATACACCGCGGGCATCGGCGGATACATGTTACCCGCCACGTAGCCGATGGGCGGGATGTACTTCGTCCGCCCGGTCTTCAGGTCCAGCACGAAGACCGTCTGACGCTCCGGATTCTCCGTCAGATACTTGAGGATCGCCTCGCGCTCGGCCGGCCAGTTGTTCGGCGGACACGCATCAAGCAGCGCCTCCATCTGCGGATCCCACAGCAGTTGCATCTCGCTGCCGCTGATCGAGGGGATCGAGTGCAGGATCACCATGTCTTTGTAGGCGACCGGCCAGCTCGAACGAAAACTCTGCCCGCGCAGGCGCGTGTGCCACAGGCGCCGGCCGGTGGCGATGTCCACGCCGTGGGCGTGCATGTCCTCGGCGCCGAACACCAGCACGCCGTCGTGGACGGCCGGCGAGTTGACGATCGGCCAGCCGGCATCGTAAGCCCACTGCAGATTGCCGCTCTTGAGGTCCAAAGCCAGCGCCCGGCCGTCGCGCGTGGTCACATAGACCACGCCATCGGCGATGGCCGGGGCAGTCATGATGCCGTAGGGAGTCGAGTGGCGCCAAATTTCGGTGCCCTTTTGGGCATCCACGCCGTAGACGTTGCCGTCCATCGAGTTGACCACGACGATGCCATCGGCGACGGCCGCCGTGTGGACGATGGACCGGCCGGTCTTGAAGCTCCAGCGCGTGGTGCCCTTTTCGGCGTCGATGGCGTAGAGCGTGCCGTCCATGGCGCCGACGAACACCTGTCCGCCGACGACGATGGGTTGCACCATGTTGGCGATCTTCACGGTGGCCCGCTGCGGCGGCTTGGTGTCAGGGTACTGGGTGGCCTCGCCATACCAGGCCCATTTGAGCCTGAACGGTGGACGAATGGCGTCGGGGCTGTAGCCCGAGCGGCGGGCATCGGCCTGAAGCTGCGGCCAGTCAGCCCGCGCCACCCCGCATGAACAGATCAGCACGAGCACCGGCAATGCCCATCTTGTCATGGCGTCGCTCTCCTTTCCGTCTGACTCGCGGCATTTAACCGGAGACGGGCGGCGGCGGCAATACCCGCCGCCGGGAGCAAGGCTTCGTCACAGGACCGCTCCACGATCACCAGCGGCAACGCAGCAACGCCGGCGGCTGCGCAGATTCCGACCGCGTGGCATATAATGTTCAGGAGAAGCCGGCGCGCGCGTGCGCGGCGGCGGAGTGCCAGTGCTTTGCGAGGTGCAGGGTTTGGCTGAGCTGAAGCGAACCGAATTGTCTGTCCGACAGGAGAGGGCGATCCTCGTGGGGGTGATACTCCCCGATTCCAAGGCCGATCCGCACGATCCACTGGGCGAGCTGCGATCGCTGGCGCGCACGGCCGGCGCCAAGGTGGTGGGCACAGTGCTGCAGCGCCGCCACAAGGTGGATGCCGGCCTCTACGTCGGCTCGGGCAAGGCCAGAGAGATCGCCGCCCTGGCGAAAAAGCACAAGGCCGACGTCATCATTTTCGACAACGACCTGTCGCCCGGTCAGATCGGCGGGCTGGAGAAGATGATCAACGAGGAGATCGGCTCGCGCATCGGCGAAGGGGTGAAGGTGCTGGACCGTTCGGAGCTGATCCTCGACATCTTCGCCACCCGCGCCCGCACCCACGAGGCCAAGCTCCAGGTGGAGCTGGCCCAGATGCAGTACACCTATCCGCGCCTGGCCCGGATGTGGGGCCACCTGGAGCGGATCGTCGGCGGCGGGCAGGCCCTGGGCATCGGCACGCGCGGGCCTGGCGAAACGCAGCTCGAGACCGACCGGCGACTGGTCCGCAAGCGCATCGTCGACCTCAAGGAACAGATTCGCAAGGTGCAGGAACGCAAGAGCAGGCTCGTCGAGCAGCGCAACCGCGACCATTTTACCGTCTGCATCGTCGGCTACACCAACGCCGGCAAGAGCACGCTGTTCAACACGCTGACGGCCGCCGGCGCCTACGCCGACGACAAGCTCTTCGCGACTCTGGATACCAAGACCCGCGCCTGGCGGCTGGAGGGGGGCGTGCAGGTGCTGCTCTCCGACACCGTGGGCTTCGTGCGCGATCTGCCGCACAACCTGGTGGCGTCGTTCAAGGCAACGCTGGAGGAAGCAGTACACGCCGACCTGCTGCTGCACGTTCTGGACGTCTCACATCCCCATGCCGAGCAGCAGTTTCACTCCGTCCATCAAGTGCTCGAGGAAATCGGCGCCAAAGGCAAGCCCGAGCTGCTCCTGCTCAACAAGATCGACCTGGCGGCCGGCGAGCAGGCGGCCGCCACCTGGCGCACCCTGCATCCGGAGGCGATTCCCATCAGCGCCCGCACTGGCGCCGGTCTGCAGCGGCTCATGGACGCGATCCGGGACCACGTGCGGCGGCAGCAGGTGCAGGTGACGCTGGAAACCGACGCCGGGAACGGCCGGCTCCTCAGCTACATCGCAGCGCGCTCGCATGTCGAGGACCGCCAGTTCGTCGACGGCCGCGCGATACTGACGGCCGTGATGGGCCGCAGCACTCTGGCCGAGCTGGCGCGCAACGAGCAGGTAGCGATTCAGAAGGTGGTTGAGGCGGGCGAGCCGGCGCGCATAGAGTGAGCGGTGCATCGCCGGTGCCATGGAATTTCGATTTTTGATTTTTGGTTTTTGATTGGGGGGGCAGGTGGTGCCAGTTGCCAGTACGAGCAGCTTCGGCGCGTGGGGCCCAGGTGGCCTGAGCGCCGGCGTGGCTGCCGCCGATAACGATGATGTCGAAGTTGCGCTTCAAGGAATGCGCTGGCCGTATGTTGGCGACGTGCCGGGGCGGGTGGCAGGCACCGTGTTGCCGCGGGACCGTCGAGGACGCATAATGCGCCCGGCTTCTGTGCCATCGGGAGCTGGGCCATGACGCCTGGACTGGTCGAATCAATCCGCCAGCGCCTCGACACGCAGACAACCGCTGAGCTTCAGCGCATCTGGGCCGAGAATGATACGGTGACGTATTCCGCGGAGACGTTCGAGGCGATTCGCCAGATCCTGACGGCGCGCGGCGACGAGCTTCCTCCGCCGCGATCCATCCCGATGACTCGCGCGGTGGGCGATCAGACTCACGTGGACTTCTGGGTGAGGCTGCTGCGGCCGATCTGCTGGATCGGCATCGGCCTGGGCACCCTGAGCACGGCCGTTGGCATCGGCGTCATGGCGCGTACGCTGCTGCATCGCGCGACGACGAACGTTCCGCCGGGTCTGGCCCGTGCGCCACTGTTGACGCCCGGCATGCTCTGGACCGTTGCGTACACAATCGGGCTGCCCCTCCTGCTGGTATTCAGCGCCGCCTCCGCCCTTACGCTGCGCCCCCCAGCGCGCACGTTCATGCTCATCTATTCCTGGGCTGAGATTGGATTGACGGCCTATTACCTGGCCAGCACTATCTACTGGAGGGTTTACGCCGGGACGTGGACGTATATTTTATACGACATTGAATTGTTGGAGAGATATGCGTATTGGGCCGTGTATCCGCTGCTGGTTCTCCTGTTCATGACGCGGCCACAGGTCAGAGCGCTGTTCACCCGCCCGGCGCGCGGGTTCCCGCTGGATGCCGAAGCAGGCGATAACCCGCCCTCAGCGTGTGCATAGGCCAGGTCACCCTATGCCGAAGCCTCTGCGGCCGCCCACGAGCGTCCGCGCCGCGCCCGGCTCAGTCGCTCAGCGAATTGCCCTCGGCGTCGCGCATCTGGCCCATGCCGATCAGAAGATAGTCGATCAAGCTCCAGATTCCGCACCCGCCGCAGGTCAGCAACTTCAGCAGGCCCAGGCCGGTGTAGCCCAGGTAGAAACGATCGACGCCGAAGGGTCCCAATAGCCAGGAGAGGATGAAAGCCGTTCCCTGGGAACACATCGGCGTGCCGTAGACCGGCCCGCGGTCAAGCCGTCGGCCGAGCGTATCGGTGCGCATTCCCATTCCCGCCAGAACGGCGTCGATCAACGCCCAGATTCCGCACCCGCCGAACGTCAGCAGCTTCAGCACACCCATCGTGGTGTCGCCGAGGTAGAAGCGGTCGACGCCGAAATACCCCAAAAAGGCGGCCAGAAGAAACGTCACCCCCTGCGACTTGTCGCTGCGCCCCGGCTCGACGTACGGCTGAGCGTACTGGACCACGGTCGGCGGCGCGCTGAAGCAGTCAGCCAGTTCGGGCGCCTGTGCGGCCGGCAGCCACTGCGGCATTCCCTGGCGCCAGACCAGATCGCCGGCCGTGAGCTGCCCGCGCGCGGCCATGTCGCGCAGGCTCTGGATGGGAAACGGCCCCTGCTGTTGTCCGCCGCGTGCGTAGAACCAGTTGTCCATTCGAGACTCCCGCTATGCCGCCGGGATCTGCCGACGGTGACGCCAGATTGCCTGTCAGACGCGCAGCAGTATATCACCTGAGCCCGCACTACTGCATCATCCGATCACAAATGCGTCGCGCGCTGGCGCAGGACATACCTCACGGCGTTTTCAAGATATACCTCATCGCAGATCGGCTTTGTGCTGCCGCCTTCGGCCCACCATCAGGGCGCACGAGTCGCGCGCGAGCCGGGGCGTCCTCGCCCCGTCCTCTCCGCCTCACAATCCCCCCTCGCTCACCGTCACCCCGTGCGCCTTGAGCGTCCGCACCTGTACGAGCTTCGCCTTCTCGGGGTCGGGCACGTTGTCGCTGTGACACGCCGCCTTCTTGCCCTTGTGCGCGAGTTTCTGAATCTGCTCCTGCGTCAGCACGCCCCGCTGCTTGAGCGCCTCGGCCCCCTCTTCGCTCACACCCGGACTCTTCAGGGCCTTCTTCGCCGGCTGCGCCTCGGGCGCCTTGCCGCTGTAGAAGTCGCTGATCTCCTTGCTGATCCGCACCGAGCACCAGTCGTGCCCGCACATGGCGCAGAAGTCCGTGTCCACCTCCAGGTCTTCATCGTGATATGCCCGCGCCAGATCCGGGTCGAACGACAGATCAAAGTGCTTCTGCCAGTTCAAGGCCGCCCGCGCCTTGGTCAGCTCATCGTCGCGGTCGCGGCTGCCGGGAATGCCCAGCGCCACATCGGCCGCGTGCGCGGCGATCTTGTAGGCGATGCATCCCTGCTTCACATCATCCTTCTTGGGCAGCCCAAGGTGCTCCTTGGGCGTCACGTAACAGAGCATCGCCGCCCCGTGATAGGCCGCCGCCGTCGCCCCGATGCAGCTTGTGATGTGGTCGTAGCCGGGGAAGATGTCCGTCACCAGCGGCCCCAGCACATAAAACGGCGCCCCGTGGCACAGCCGCCGCTGGAGCTTCATGTTGTACTCGATCTGATCGAACGGCACGTGCCCGGGGCCTTCCACCATCACCTGACATCCCTTGGCCCAGGCGCGCTCGGTCAGCTCCGCCAGGGTCTGTAGCTCGCGGAGCTGCGCCTCATCGGTCGCATCCGCCAGCCCCCCGGGGCGCAGCCCGTCGCCCAGGCTGAAGCTGACGTCATACTCGCGCATGATGTCGCAGATGTCGTCGAATAGCTCGTACATCGGGTTCTGCCTGTTGTGGTACAGCATCCACTTGGCCAGCAGGCTCCCGCCGCGGCTGACGATGCCGATGAGCCGCTTGCGCACCAGAGGCAGGTGCTCGCGCAGAACGCCCGCGTGGATCGTGAAATAGTCCACGCCCTGCTTCGCCTGCTTCTCGATCTCCCTGAGGATGATGTCGTACGTCAGGTCCTCGATGTTCCGGCCGACAATCATCGAATAGATCGGCACCGTGCCGATGGGCACTGTGCTGTTCTGGATGATGGCCGTGCGGCAGGCGTCCAGGTCGCCGCCTGTGGACAGGTCCATGACGGTGTCGGCACCCCAGCGCTCGGCCCAGCGCAGCTTCTCCAGCTCCTCGTCGATGCTGGAGGAGACCGGCGAAGCGCCCATGTTGGCGTTGACCTTGGTCAGGGCGGCCCGCCCGATGCACATCGGCTGGAGTTTGTACTTCAAATGCACTTTGTTGGCGGGGATGATCATGCGCCCCGCGGCCACTTCGTCGCGGATTTGCGCCGCCGTGAGGTGCGGCTCGCGCGTGGCGACGGAGGCCATCTGGGGAGTGATGACGCCGCAGCGGGCGAGTTCGAGCTGGGTGGTGGCACTTTCGATCTTCGATTCTCGGTTGTCGGCGGGGTTGCGCGACCAGCCGCGTGGCAGAAAGTCCCACGCGGTCTTGTCGGACGGCGGCGGCATGCCCGGCGTATCCGGCGAGCTGAACGTGAGCGGTGTGCCGATGGCCGGAGGATTGGCGAAGGCGCCCGGGCTGGTCCCCTGGGCTTCCGTGGAGGGATTGTTTCCCAGTGGCGGCAACGTATATGAGGGATCCGCAGTGTCGCGTGTCATGGCTGCTCCTTGGATTGTGAGGGGAAGCGGGATGAGGCGAGCCGGCGGCCGATCATTCGCTTCCCTACGCCGGTATCAACCGGGTCAGGTTCGAAGGGTGTTCTCTCAGTCCCGTTTACGGGACACCCCTAGCGAACAATGCAACTGTAGGCGGCCGACGGACGGACTGCAAGCGGCGGGGCCGTCGCTCTGTGAAATCCTCGCAATTCGTGGATAATAGCGCCCCCATGCCGCGACGAACCTTTGTCGGCTTCGGTTTCGGTCCCATCCAAAGCGCCTTGTTCCTCTTCGAGGCGTACATGTCGGGCAACTTCTCGCGATTCGTCGTCGCCGAGATCGACCCCGAGCTGGTGAAATCAATCCGCGACAACGGCGGTGCCTACACCGTGAACATCGCGCGCAAGGGCTGGACCGACCGCGTTACCGTCCACAACGTCGAAATCTACAATCCGCACGTGCCCGCCGACCGCGCGCTTCTCATCGACGCGATCGTGCACGCCGATGAGATGGCCACCGCCCTGCCCAGCGTCAGTTTCTACGACCGGGGCGGACCGGGCAGCGTGGCCGCCATGCTCGGCGAAGCTCTGCGCTCGCGGCGGCCCTCCCATCCCGCCGTCATCTACGCCGCCGAGAACCACAACCGCGCGGCCGAGCTCCTGCACGAGGCGATCCTGCGCTACAGTCCTCCGGCGGCGCTGGACAACATCCAGTGCCTCAACACCGTCGTGGGGAAGATGAGCGGTGTCATACCCGACGCCCAGACGATCGCCGATCTGAAGCTGGCCTGCCTGACGCCGGGATCGACGCGCTCGGTCCTGGTCGAGGAGTTCAACCGCATCCTCATCTCGCGCATTACGCTGAAAGACTTCCGACGCGGCATCGAGGTCTTTGAGGAAAAGGACAATCTGCTGCCCTTCGAGGAGGCCAAGCTCTACGGACACAACGCCATTCATGCGCTGATCGGCTACCTGTGCGACCTCCGCGAACTGCGCACCATGTCGCAGGCCGCCGACCACCCTGACATCATGGCCACCGCCCATGCCGCCTTCATCGACGAATGCGGCGCGGCCCTGATCCGCAAACACGGCCACCTGGGCGATCCGCTGTTCACGCCGGCGGGTTTTGAGGCCTACGCCGAGGACCTGCTGGAGCGCATGGTGCGCCCCAATCTCCATGATCTGGTGGCGCGCGTCATCCGCGACCACATTCGCAAGCTCGGATGGGACGATCGCCTGTTCGGCGCCATGCGACTGGCGCTGGCCCAGGGCATCCGACCGGTCCACATGGCCAAAGGCGCCGCCGCCGCCGTCCTCTCGCTGGCCAGACACAGCCAGGCGCTGCCTCCGGCGCTGGCCGGGATCAACCTCGACCCGCGGCACCCATCGCCCGACGCCGTGGGGCGGCTGCTGGGCGCCATCTGGGGCGATGCGGCCGACGACCAGGCCCATCGCCTCATCGACCTCACTTTCGAGGCGATGCGCGCCATACTCTGACGGCCGACGGCAGCAGTTGTTCGGCAATAAATTAATACGAAAAATCCGCCGACGATTCCGAAGATCCGCGGCGCCCGCCGACCTTTACGCGTCTATAATGCCGGGCGATCGGGCCTGATGGCGCCCGAAGGTGTTTCGGACATTCGGACATGCGCCGACCGGTGAAACAACATCTTCCGCCGACAGGGGCTGGCGCGCGATGCGCGGCCGGGGAAGCCCGTCATGCGCTGCGGAGCTGGCTGCACCTGTTGACGCGGCTGGCCCTGGGGGCCGACCGGCAGCCCGCCGGCCACAGTAGTTGATCCTTCCTGTCTTTGCCCGTGCCCGGCACGGGCGGCTTTGGGCGGCAGGCGCCTGACTCGCGCCCGCCTCTTCCGAGTCGCGCGGTTTCCACCGCGCCTTCTACCAGCCGCCCGGCGCGGCGGCCGATGCAGCCGGACATCCCCGCCACCGGCCGCGCGCGTCGGGCAAGGAGGTTTGCCATGACCGACCGTCGTATTCACATCACCGACACCGACATGCGGCAGCTTCGCCAGTTCCTTCAGTCAGCCCGACGCACCCGCCGCGACCAGGGCGAGTATCTGCGCGCCCTAGCGGCCGAACTGGACCGGGCCGTGGTGGTCAGCGAGGCGACGATGCCGCCCGGCCTGGTGACCATGCACTCGCGGGTCGAGCTGGTCGACCTGGACACGCGCCAGCGCGAGACGTATACGCTGGTGTTCCCACACGAGGCCGACGTCGAAGACGGGCGAATCTCGGTGCTGGCGCCGATCGGCACGGCCATCCTCGGATACAAGGCCGGCGACACGCTCAGCTGGAAAGTGCCCTCGGGCATGCGCCGGCTGAAGGTGCTCAAGGTCGTGCGTGAAGCGCACGCCCACGCCGGCGCCAGTCCGTAGCCCGCTGCAGCACCGTGACAATCCAGCAGGCGGGTGTGTGACAGTTTCTGCGTCGGATGGAGCCAGCAGGGCCGTGGCAAAGGCTGAAACGCGGAGGCAAGCCACCCGGTCGCAACAGTGGGGGCAGGGGGGACACGGTCGGGACGCCTGTGCTACGGATTTGGGGGCACGATGCCGTAGGACACGGGCGAGGACGCCCGTGCTACTCGTGCTACTACCAGCCGGCGGATTGTCCGTAGCACGCGTAGCACGCGTAGCACGCGTGCCACGTCGTGTGCCGGCGCGATCCCGGACCGCCGCCGCAGAAGTTGTCACGCACCCGGCGTCTACGGACGTGTGACAGTTTCTGCGTCGGATGGAGGCACGGCCCCCACCCCAGCCCTCCCCCGGAGCACGGGGGAGGGAGCGGGGCGCATCTCCTGCTCATCTTGCCCGTGTGCGTGCCAACCGGGCACAAAGGTCGTGGGCCGGGCGAGGACGCCCGTGCTACGTAGTGCGCCGGCGCGATTCCGGACCACCTGCCGCGAAACGTGTCGCGCCCCCGAACATGGCATGCTTGCCTCCCCGGCGAGGTCAGGAATGGGTGGGATCGGGAGTTGACCGTGGTCGTGGTGTGCCCGGCGGTGTCGGACGTGCGCAATCCGGCGGGGATGCCGCGCCGTCCGCCGCGCGGAAGGCGGTGTCGCTGACGGTCCCGGACCTCAGCGCGCCGGAGCGGTCTGGGGGAGCAGCTCGATGCGGATGCGGCGAACGCGCTGGGGCTCGGCGTCGAGGACGGTAAAGCGAGCGCCGTGCTGCTCGAGGACGGTGCCCTTCTGGGGGATTCGTCCGAGCACCGTGGTCAGGAAGCCGCCGACCGTCTCGTAACCGGCGTCCTCGGGCAGGCTCAGCTTCAGAAGGTGATTGAGGTCGTCGACGCTCAGCCGCGCATCCACCTCGACGGCGCCGTCGCTGAGGCGGCGGATCATCGGCGGCTCCTGCGGCTCGTGTTCGTCGCTGATCTCGCCCACCAGCTCCTCGAGAATGTCCTCGATGGTGACCAGGCCTGCGGTGCCGCCGTATTCGTCGAGAACGATCGCGATGTGGACCTTCTGCTCGCGGAACTCCAGCAGCAGGCTGCGCAGCGGCTTGGTCTCGGGAACGAAAATGGCCGGTCGCATGAGCGCGCGGATGTCGAAGTCGTCGGGGGGCCGGCCGATGTACTTGAGCAGGTCGCGGGCATAGAGGATGCCTACGACATGGTCGAGGGTGCCGTCGTAGACCGGCAGACGGGAGTGTCCGGAGGCCTCGATGGTCCGCTTGACCTCCTCGAGGGTGGCGCCTACTTCGAGGGCGACGATCTCGGGACGGGCGGTCATGGTCTGGCGGGCCTCGGCGTCGCGGAACTCGATGACCGACTCGATCATGCGGCGTTCCTGGATGTCGACCACCCCCTCCTTCTGGCCTTCCTCCACGACCGAGAGGATGTCCTTCTCGATTTCCTCGGGCTCAGGCTCGGAGCGCGGACCGGCCAGTCGTTTGACGAACCGATCCGTGCAGCGCATGGCCGCCGTGAGGGGCTTCATGGCAATGCGCAGCCCGTTCATGAGGCGGACGGTGTACGTCAGCAGGGACTCGCCGAAATAGGCGGCCAGAGCGGTGGGCAGGGCAACCGAGAAGGCGGTGCAGAGGACGGCGGCGACGGCGACGGCCATGGCGTAGCGGGCGGCAGGCGAGAGCCCGGCCTCCTCGAAGAGGCGCAGGCAGCCCGTGAGAATGAGCATGTTGGCCAGCAGGCGCCAGGTGGCGGTGACGAAGATGAAGTCGTCGCGGAACTCGGTGATGACCGCCAGCCAGTGGCCTCGGCCACGCGACCGGAGGCAGTCCTCGAGCCTGGCGCGCGAATGATCGCGCAGACTGAAGGTGAGCGTGGAAAACAGCAGCGACAGCAGGGACGAAGCGACAATGGAGGCAATCAGCAGCGGTATCATGGCCGCACCCCGCAGCGCGAAGACAGGCGGGCTGGACGGCGCCCCGGCGAGGGGCGCCGTCGACCGTTCGGCCGAAACACCGGTCCGATCCCCAGCCTGGTCAGCAGCGCGTCTTCCATCCGATGCATGCGTTCGAATCCGGCGGGGGTTGTATCGTCCATGCCCCGCAAGTGCAACAGGCCGTGGATGGCATACAGCAGCACTTCGTGGTTGAGTGGCGTGCCGTGGCGGCGCGACTGGCGGCGGGCCTCGCCGACGCAGATGACGATCTCGCCTTCGACGACGCGGCCGTGCGGGCGCTGTTCCAGGGGGAAGGCAAGCACGTCGGTGGGACCGTCGATGCCCAGGTGCCGCTGATGGAGGCGGGACATGACCCTGTCGCCGACGAGGGCGACGGACAGGTGCCGGGGTGTGGCGCCGCACAGTCGCATCGCCTCCAGCAGTTTACGGCGCAGAAAGGGCACCAGATGGCGTGCGGCGCGGGCGGTGATGCACAGTTGCGGGGCCGACATTATGCGGACTTGACAGCGCTGGCAGCGGTTGCAGGCGCCGGCGCGGCGGAGGGATACGTCAGCCGACCGTGATAGATCGCCAGCATGGTCTTGACCATGGTGCGCTCGATGGTCTGCAGTTCCTCGAAGGTCAGATCCGACTCATCAAACTGCCCATCGAGCAGTCGCTTCATGACCAGATCGTGAACCAGCGACTCGATGCGGCTGGAAGTAGGCTCGACCATGGCGCGGGTGGCGCTTTCGACGGCGTCGGCGATCATGACGACGGCGGTCTCGCGGCTGCGCGGCCTGGGCCCGGGATAACGATACTGCACGTCGCTGACAGGTTGCGCTGCGGTGTCCGATTCCTGCTGGCTGCGGGCCTGGTGATAGAAGTATTCGACGAGCGTGGTGCCGTGGTGCTGCTGGATGAACGGCATCAGAACGGTGGGCAGGTTGTATTCCCTGGCCAGCTCCATCCCGTCCTTCACGTGGCCGATGATGATGAGCAGCGAAACGCTGGGGCTGAGGCTGAGGTGGCGGTTTCGACCGTCGAACTGGTTCTCGACGAAATACTCGGGCTTGTTGATCTTGCCGATGTCGTGGTAGTAGCTGCCGACGCGGCACAGCAGAGAATGGGCGCCGATTGCGTCGGCGGCGGCCTCGGCGAGCGTGGCGACCTGAAGACTGTGGTTGTAGGTGCCCGGGGCTTCCAGGGAAAGCCGCTTGAGCAGGGGCTGGCTGGCGTCGGCCAGCTCCAGCAGCGTGATGCTGGTGGTGATGCGGAAGGCTTTCTCGATGAAGGGGAGGATGCCCAGCACGACAAAGCCCACCCCCAGGCCGGCGGCCCCGGCGTAAAGACTGTTGGCGGCGACGTAAGCCGCCGGCTCGACGGCGGCGGCGCCGACCGCGGCTGCGGCAACCATGAGGGCCAGGGCCGTCATGCCGCCGACCTCGATGAGTTTGCCGCGGGTGCGGACTTCGTCCAGGAGCAGCGAGGCCGCGAAGACGCCGGCCCACGCGATGAAAAAGAAGCCGCTGCCCTGCTCCAGCGCCAGCGTGACCAGCAGAGCCTGGAGGCTGCCGACGCCCAGGGCGAAACGCTGATCGTAGGCGATCGCCAGAATCATGGCGACCAGGATCGTGGGGGCGATTCCGAAAAGCAGCAGGGGCCCGCGGCCGATTCCCGCGAGCTGGGCCAGCAGCAGCATGGCCAGCAGAAGGGCCACAATGGCGATGGCTCGGGCGTGGTTGCGGGCGATGCGCGGCTGCACGAACAGCACGTAGGCACAGAGGCAAGACGTCAGGACGAGGATCACGCCGGCCATCCCCAGATGCGATGCCAGTCGCTGGGCAAGGGAGAGGCTGGCGAGGTAAGCGCGGTGCTCGTCGTGGAGGACCTTCCAGAGCTCGGGGGTGACGGTGCTGCCGGCGGGGACGATGACTCTGCTCTGCGGGTAATCCTGACGCGCCAGATCCAGCGGAGCACTGGCGGCGGCGTCGGCCTCTTCCGCGACGGTGCCCTCCGTATCTCTCTCGTGGGTGCGCGGCAGGTTGTCGACGGTGAATGCGGCCAGCTTCACGGATAGTGCCGGCGGGAAATGCCGGCTGGCTATCTGCTCGATGCGGCCAATGAGTTCGAGGCGCAATTCCTGAGGCCACTTTTCCGGGGCTTCGCGGCGTGCCAGGGTGGAGCGCACTTCGACGGTGATCAGCTCGCCGGGCGGGTTGCCGACCCGGATGCGGGCGAAGCGGCGACCCGGTGCCAGACGATCCTGCTCGGCGTCCTCGGCGGAAAGGACGATGAGCTGTCCGCGGTTACGCGCCTCCCGAAGCGAATCGACGAAGCCGCGAACGCGGTCGCGATACTCGTCCGGCCCGTCGGCGTGAGTCTGTCGCAGCGCTGCGAGGGTGTTGGCGTCCATGCCGCTCAGCAGCGGCGAGCCGGGGCGGGTGGATGCCTCCTCGGGCAGACTCAGCAACAGTTCCTCCAGTTGCTGAAAGGCATTGGCCAGCGGACGATAGACGCGCGGGGCCGCCACCCGGGCCTGCTCCTGAAGGCTGCTGACCATCTGGGCGTTGACGGAGGAGAAGGCGACGCGACTGACAACGTCATGGTGGACGTACTGCCCCGGACGCAGTCGCACCATCCGCTCGCGCAGGGTGACGATGAGGCTGGCGCCAATCCAGAACACCAGTGCGATGGCGATCGCCGTCATCGCCTGGGCAGTGAACAGCCCCTGCCAGAACTGGCGCAGATCGGGGCGATTCCTGCGGATTTCCGCCCGACGGGCACGGGATTTCCGGAACCTGAACATCACTGCTCCCTTTCCGGCGCTCCCGATGACTCCAGACCGCGTGGCGCGGCGGCCGGCGACCGGCCCCGCCCGCCCCGCTGTCGCTCATAGGCGTTGACAATATTCTGGACCAGCCGGTGACGCACGATGTCCTCCCGTTCCAGCTCGATCAGTGCGATGCCCCTGATCCCACGCAATCGGTCCATCGCATCGATCAGCCCGCTCTCGATGTTGTCGGGCAAGTCCACTTGGCTGGCGTCGCCGGTCACGATCATCTTCGAGTCGTGTCCCAGCCGCGTCAGGAACATGAGCATCTGGGCCGACGTCGTGTTCTGCGCCTCGTCGAGGATGATGACGCTCTGGTTGAGCGTTCGGCCGCGCATGAAGGCCAGAGGGATGACCTCGATGATGTCGTTGACCATGAAGCGCTTGACCTGCTCGAAGTCCATCATGTCGTGCAGCGCGTCAAAAAGGGGGCGCAGGTAGGGATTGACCTTGGCCTGAAGGTCGCCGGGGAGAAAGCCCAGGCGTTCGCCGGCCTCCACGGCCGGCCGGGCCAGCACGATGCGCTTGACGGCCCCCTGCTTGAGCAGGCTGGCGGCCACGGCCACGGCCAGGTAGGTCTTGCCCGTGCCCGCCGGGCCGGTACAGAAGGTCAGGTCGTGGCTGAGCATCGCCTGCACGTAACGCTGCTGACCGGCGGTCTTGGGGCGAATGGCCCGGCCACGGGCGTAGACGTCGATCTCATCGGCCGAGCGCTGGCGTGTCTGCTCGATGGTGTCGCGAATGACGGAGCCGACCTCCTCCAGACTGAGCCAGTCCTGGCTGCGCAGCTTTTTCTGGAGCTGATGGAGAACGGCGGCGGCCCGATCCACCTGCTCGCGCTGGCCGGAGATGTGCAGCTCATCGTCACGACTGACCAGTCCGACGCCAAGGGACTGGCGGAGCATGCGCAGGTGCCGGTCGGCAGCGCCGAAGAGGGCGAGCTTCTTGTCGGGCTGTTCGAGGACGATACTGAGATTCACAATCAGCCGTTTCTCCACGGATAGCGAAGTCCATCAGGCGAGCGAGCGGGCGTACCGGTCGCGCCAGGGGACTGTCCAATAATAGGGCGGATTGTGCCATGGAGGGGCGCTGCTGTCGAGGGGAGCTTTGCGCTGCATGGGCCCGCCATATGGACAACCTATCCGCGGCGGACCGCCTCCACCAGCTTGCGGAACTCACCGCGCAGGTTGCGGTTGAGCTTTCGGGCAAAGGAAGCGCCCAGCTTGCGGGCGCGGATCAGTCCGATCACATCGGCAATGTCCTGGGCGCGCACCAGGTTGGACACGCCGCTGTGCAGTTTCACGCTGATCAGGTCCGCCAGTGTCAGCGTGATGATGCCCCGCACCGTGGTGAACGGGCCCGGCGGCGGTTGCACCAGGTCCTCCGACACCATGTGTACCGGTACCCCGTCGCAGAGGAACTGACGATTGGGCGCGTCGTAGACCAGCCCGACGCTCTGAAGAACCGACTTGCACGTCGAGAGGTCGCCGCGCACCAGGAGGTCCACGTCGCGCGTCGTGCGCAGGTGCCCGTGCAGGACCACGGCGATGCCACCGATGACGGCCGCATCCACTCCCGCTTCCGCGAGGATGCGGGAAACCCGCACCGCCGTCGCCAGCACAGCGCCGCGTTCCTCGAGCATGAGCATGGCCTCGCGATCCAGGTCCATCGGCGATTGCATCCGTGGACCATTATATCGCCCTTGCGACGCATGGCGTCACGAGGGTAGCTGGCGTTCGCGGTTCCGCCTGCCGCCTGCTGCGCTTCCCTGCTAGCGCACGCCCATCAGCACTTCCATGGTGAGCTGATCCAGCTTCTCATACGGCAGCGGATAGCGCGCCAGGGCCAGGCGGTCCAGCGGGGCCTCCAGAAGCTTCTTGGCGTTGCCGGGGCTGAAGCGCTTGCTCAGCTTCTCCAGCAGCGGATCGCTCACGTTGATGCTCTTGAGGATGCCCTGGATTTCCTTGTCCTCGTTCCAGCGCTGCGCTTTATCCTTGAGGATCATGTAGGTCCGCATGCACCCCTTGGCGAACTCCTTGACGTCCTCGTAGTTGCTCTGCCGGTAGGCGTGGGCGTCGAAATGCCGCGAGCCGTTGTAGCCGCTGTCCTCCAGCAGCTTCACCAGGAAAAACGCGTGCTTCAGGTTGGCCGAGCCGAAGCGGAAGTCCTGGTCGTAGCGGCCGAACTCCTGGTCGTTCAGGTCGATGTGAAACAGCTTCTTCATCTCGATCGCCTGGGCCACGTGGTGGACGAAGTCCAGGCCCGCCATGTGCTCGTGGGCCACCTCGGGGTTCACGCCGCACATGTCCGGGTGATCCAGCGTCGGAATCAGCGCCAGGTAGCTGCCGGTTACGGCGAAGTACATATGGCCGCGCGGCTCGTTGGGCTTGGCCTCGAAGGCGAAGCGGTAGCCGTACTTCTGCTGAATGCTGTATTCGCAGAGGAAGTTGATGGCTTCGCGGAAGCGCTTGATGGCGTCGACGGGGTTGCGCACGGCGTCGGTCTCCGCGCCCTCGCGGCCGCCCCAGAAGACGTAGGTCTTGGCCCCCAGCTCGGCCCCGTATTCCATGGCGCGCATGGTCTTCTGGATGGCGTAGGCGCGGATTTTGGCGTTGTTGCTGGTGAAGGCGCCGTCCTTGAAGACCGGGTCGGAGAACAGGTTGGTGGTGGCCATGGGGCAGACCAGGCCGTTGTCGCGCAGCCCCTTCTTGAATTCCTTGAGGATTTGTTGTGCCTGCTGAGGCGTGGCGTCGATGGGAATGGCGTCGTTGTCATGGAAGTTGACGCCGTAGGCGCCGACCTGTCCGAGCAGCTCCAGCAGCCGCGAGAGCTCCAGCTTCTCGCGCGTAGGCTCGCCGAAGGGGTCGCGGCCGACATTGCCGACGGTCCACAGGCCGAAAGTGAACTTCATCTTGGGGTCGGGTTTGTAGTCAGACATGTTGATCCTCTTTCCACTGGGACGGCACCGTATCGCTGGCCGGCGCCAAACCGGCAGTTTCCTCGACGGGGCGGGGGAAATCAAGCAGCGGACGGGGCGCCCGCCGCGGGCGGGGCGCGTGACAGTTTCTGCGTTGGCCGTGGCGGAGCCTCGTTCGGCACGGGCGAGGACGCCCGTGCTACGACCAGCCGGCGGGCTTTCCGTAGCACGGGCATCTTGCGCATCTTGCCCGTGCCCTGGAGTTTGGCATTTTCATAGTGTGGAGACCCTCCCCCGATGGCCAGCACGGGCGAGAACGGCCGTGCTACGTCGTGCGCCGGCGTGGCGCTGCGTCGTTCGGCACGGGCGAGACGGCGGCGAGACGGCCGTGCTACGACCAGCCGGCGGATTGTCCATAGCACGCGTAGCACGCGTAGCACGGGCATCTTGTGCATCTTGCCCGTGCCACGTCGTGTGCCGGCGCGGTCCCGGACCGCCGGCCGCAGAAACTGTCACGCGCCCCCGCGGGCGCTGCCAGAGCCATCCGGGGGTTTTCGTTGCCCAAAGTGCCTCGGCCGGTTAAAAGAATGGCTAACCAGGAGACCTCATGCACCAGGCCCGACATGATCACGAGCTGTCGCGACGCGGCTTTGTGGCCGCCGGCGCGGCGGCGGCCGGCGCGTTTTTTCTCGGTGGAAACATGAGCACAGCACAGGAACAACCGCAGAGCCCCGTCATCACCAGGGGACACATCAACCAGTCCGTCTCTCGCTGGTGCTTCAACAGCCTGAGTCTGGAGCGGCTGGCGCAGGTAGCCCGGCAGATCGGCCTCAGGGGCATCGACCTGGTCAATCCCGAGGATTTCCCAACGCTCAAGAAGCACGACCTGGTTGCCACCATGGTCAACACCCACGGCATCGCCAATGGGCTGAACAACCCCAGGTATCACGAGGACTGTTTGGCGCGGATCCGCCGCTCCATCGAGGCGGCCGCCGATGCCGGCTTCCCCAACGTCATCACCCTCTCGGGCAACCGTGCCGGCATGCCCGACGACGAGGGTCTGAAAAACTGCGTGGTGGCCCTCAAACAGGTGATCGGTCTGGCCGAGCAGAAGAAGGTCACCATCTGCATGGAGCTGCTCAATAGCAAGCTCAACCACAAGGACTACATGTGCGACCGAACGGAATGGGGGGTGGAGCTGGTCAAGGCCGTGGGCTCCGAGCGCTTCAAGCTCCTCTACGACATCTACCACATGCAGGTCCAGGAGGGCGACGTCATCGCCACCATCCGCAAGTACAAGGACTACATCCATCACTACCACACGGCCGGCGTGCCGGGCCGCAACGAGCTGGATGAGAACCAGGAGCTGTACTATCCGGCCATCATGCGGGCCATCGCAGACACGGGTTTCACCGGGTACGTGGCTCACGAGTTCATCCCCCGGCCTGGCAACGACCCGGTTGCGTCACTGATGCAGGCGGCGCGCGTCTGCGACGTCTGACACGGCGGCAAGTCGCGCTCAGGCCGAATCCCTCAATGCGGAGACGGGCTGGCGGCCGGCGAAGCCGGCGTGCAGCTCGTGCCAGTATTCCACTTTTTCCTCGCCGAGTTTCCAGCAGAGCCAGATGTCGCGTCCGAGATGCCGCGAGGGGAAATCGACCAGACCCGTCTGATAGTCCTTCAGCTCGATGCCCAACTCGCGCAGTTCATCGACGTACTCCTCCAGCCGCCGCAGCGTGACCTCGAGCTGCGACTGCGCGGCCGCCGCGTCCCGTGACGTGGGAGCCTCGTCCAGTTTGGCCTGGAGCTGTGCTGCCTGCTCGTGGCTGTTGACGATGTCGCGCACGATCCGGCGCACCAGCGGCAGGGCGCTGTTGGCCTGATCGACCGTGAAGCGCGGCCGCAAGCGTGCAGCGCGCCTGGTGTGCGATGGTGAGAACTGCCCAGCGGCCATAACAACACTGCCTTTCTGCCAGAGCTGCATCTGCCTCCACCCGGCGGGCGCGATTATGACTCCGCACCTGGCGCTGTCAAATGGGCGGCGAGGCGACGCGGGCACAATGAACGTGCCGGTGAGGACCTGCGATGAGCCTGACTCAGAGGGTGGTCCTGTGCGAGGGCTACAGCGATCGCGCATTCCGGAAGGGATGGCAGGCCGGCAGTGGGAGAATCGCGCAGGCGATGGCGGTTTGAGACCGCTTGCGGCACATGCCGACCTCGCGTCTCCGCACGCGACGGCGCTCGCGGCGGCGAGTACAATCGCGATGTGACTGACACATCGCTTCCATCGCTGATCGACGCCCAACTTCCATCCGTCATCGAGTTGCGGCATCTTCTCCACACCATCCCCGAACTCGGCTACGAGGAACACAAGACCGCTTCCGCCATCCGCGAGGCGCTGGATCGCCTGGGCATCCACTACACCGACGGCGTGCCCGACGCACCCACGGCCACCATCGCCACCATCGGCGATCCGTCACGCCCCTGCATCGCGCTGCGGGCCGACATCGACGCCCTGCCTATCAGCGAGCGCACCGGTCTGCCCTATGCCTCCACGCATCCGGGCCGCATGCACGCCTGCGGACACGACGGCCATTCGGCCGGACTCGTGGGTGCGGCGGCCATCCTCCAGCAACTCGCCGACCGTCTGCCGGTGTGCGTCAAGCTGCTGTGGCAGCCCGCGGAGGAGGGCGGAGGAGGCGCCCACCGGCTCATCGACGCCGGCGCGCTCGACGGGCGCATCGGCCCCAAAGTCCAGGCCATTTTCGGCCTGCACGGCTGGCCGCGGCTGAAGGTCGGCCTGGCGGCGACGCGGCCCGGCGTGCTGCTGGCCTCCACCGACAATTTCACCGTTACCGTAACCGGCCGCGGATGTCATGGAGCGTATCCGCACCTGGGTCGCGATCCGCTGGCCGCGGCGTGCCAGATGGTGCTCTCGCTTCAGCAGGTGATCTCGCGCGAGGTCGATCCCACGGAGCCGGCGGTGCTAACCGTGGCGCAGTTCAACGGCGGCACCGCCTTCAACGTCATTCCCTCCTCCGTCAGCTTCGCCGGCACCGCCCGCGCCATCGCCCCCCAGACGCGCCGTCAGGTGCGCGAGGCCTTCGAGCGCCACTGTCGCGGCATCGCGGCCGCCAGCGACTGCGCGGCCGAGGTGGACTGGATGGAGGGCTATCCGCCAACGGTGAATGATCCGGCCATGGCCGAGTACGTAGGCCATGTGGCGCGGCAGGCGCTGGGCGCCGAGCGTTTCGTGCCCGTGGCCCGCCCTTCGATGGGGGGCGAGGACTTCGCCTACTACCTCCAGTGCGTTCCCGGTTGCTTCTTCTTCATCGGCGTCGAACCGCCCGACCGCGAAGACTATCCGCCGCTGCACAGCGACCGCTATGACTTTACCGACGCCGCGCTGGCCACGTCGATGCGCATGCTCGTGGAGGTGGCGATGCGGTACGCGGATCGGCCGGAGCACGGCTGAGGGGTCCGCGGGCTCCCGGACCTCTTGCCCCTGCTGGCGCGAGGGTCGACAGAGCTCGGGCGTGGCACTTTCCGCGGCCAGCGGTCCGGGATCGCGCGGGCGCAGGGCGTAGCACGAGTAGCACGGCCGTCCTCGCCGCCGTCCTCGCCCGTGCCACACGTGCAGGACGCGCAGGATGCCCGTGCTACAAGGCGCGCTGCCCTCCGACCAGGCCAACGCCATCGCCTTCGACGCCGACGGCAACATCTACGTCGGCACCCAGTGCGACGGCCTGGCTATCGCGCAGGCGGCCGAGGCACTCATTGGCATTCGAGGATATCATGCGCTCTATCGTACGTTCTTTCATCGTGTATGCGGCGGCAGTGGGGCTTCTTGTTGGCCCGGCTCCTGGAAAGCCTATGGACGCGCGCGCCGCGGAAGCGGTCATCAAGTATGCTGAGTTGCTGAAGGTCGGCCTGGCGGCGACGGCGGCCGCGCCAGAGGCGGCTGTCTCACGACAAGGTTCACCAGTCTGCCCGGCACGTACAGCCGCTTGGCAATCGTCTTGCCTTCCAGCCAGGGACGTACCTTTGGCGCTGACTCGGCCTCGCGCAGGATCGTCGCTTCGTCAGCGTCGGCCGGCACGGTGATGCGGTCGCGCAGCCTGCCGTTCACCTGCACGGGCAGCTCCAGCGTGCTCTCCTGAAGCTTGTCGGGGTCGAAACTGGGCCAGGGGTGGCGCGCCAGCGACTGCTCGTGCCCCAGCCGCTGCCACAGCTCCTCGGCGATGTGAGGCGCAAACGGAGCCAGCAGCAGCACCAGCGTTTCGGCCACGTTGCGCGGCACGCTGCCCAGCCCGCTGATCTCGTTGTTGAGTTTGATCAGCTCGGCGATGGCCGTGTTGAAGCGCATGGCCTCGATGTCCTCGCCGACCTTCTTGATTGTCCGATGCATCATCCGCTCCAGCGCATCGGGGACGGGCACGTCGGCTACCTTCGTGCCTTCGTCCCTTCGTGCCTCCGTGCCTTCCGCATCACCGATCAGGTTCCTCCACACGGCGTTGAGAAACCTGCTCATCCCCACGATGTCGCGGGTGTTCCAGGGCTTGGGCGCCTCCAGAGGGCCCATGTACATCTCGTAGAGGCGGAAGCAGTCGGCGCCATACTCGTCGACGATCTGATCGGGATTGACGACATTGCCGCGGCTCTTGCTCATCTTGAAGGCGCGGGCGTCGACCACAATCGAGGGATCGACCTTGAGCACGAACCGTTCGCCGCGCTTTTCCACGGCGTCGAAACTCACCCGCTGCCCCACCAGCCGCTGGCCGCTGGGGCGATGCATCGCAGTCATGGCCGACTTGCCGTCGACGATGTCCTCCCTGATGTCGCTCAGCTCGGCCGCGCTGACCAGCGAGCCGTCGGGCCGGCGGAAGGCATGGAACTCCATCTCGCCGAGGATCAGCCCCTGGTTGACCAGGCGCTGGAACGGTTCGGGGGTGGAGACGTGGCCCAGATCGAAGAGCACCTTGTGCCAGAAGCGGGCGTAGAGCAGGTGAAGCACGGCGTGCTCCACCCCGCCGACGTAGAGGTCGACCGGCATCCAGTATCTCTCTTTGGCCGGATCCACCAGGCGATTGTTGTTGTGCGGGTCGATGTAGCGCAGGTAGTACCAGCAGGAGCCGGCCCACTGCGGCATGGTGTTGGTCTCGCGGCGGAAGGTCTTCCCGTTGCGCTTCACGATCAGCCAGTCGTCACCGGCCTTGGAGAGCGGGGGTTCGGGCGTGCCCGTGGGGCGGAAGTCGTCCAGCTCCGGAAGCGTCAGCGGCAGCTCATCTTCCGCCAGCGGATAGGCGTTGCCCTGCTCGTCCAGGAGGATGGGAAACGGCTCGCCCCAGTAGCGTTGCCGCGAGAACAGCCAGTCGCGCAGCTTGTACTTCACCGACCTGCGGGCGACGTTCTCGGCGGCCAGAACGCTGACGATCTTCTCCTTGGCCTGGGCGGTAGGCAGACCGTTGATGACGGGGGAATTGAACGAGCGTCCCTCGCCGACGAACGCCTCGGTAAAGCTGCCGGGATCGATCTCGTAGCGCCGGCGGATCTGCTGCAGACTGGCGCCCCGCAGTTCGGCCGGTGCGTGATCCCTCAGCCACGCATCGTCGGGATAGACCACCGGGCGAATGATGAGCCCGAACTTCTTCGCGAAGTCAAAGTCGCGCTGGTCGTGGGCGGGGACGGCCATGATCGCCCCCGTGCCGTAGCCCATCAGCACGTAGTCGGCAATCCAGATGGGGATGCGCTCGTCGTTGACGGGGTTGATGGCGTACGCACCCGTAAAGACGCCGGTCTTGTCCTTCGCCTCGGCCATGCGCTCGCGTTCGCTACGGCCGGAAACCTGCCGCCGATACTCCTCCACGGCGGCGCGATGCGCCGGGGGCGTAATGCGGTCGACCAGGGGATGCTCGGGCGCCAGTACCATGTAGGTGGCGCCGTAGAGCGTATCGGGCCGGGTGGTGAAGACGGTGATGACGTCGAGGGCGTTTTCGATTGAGTCCTGAGTGCTGAGTCCTGAGTCCTGAGTGCTGAGTGCTGAGTCCTGAGTGCCCGCTCCCGAAGCCCGAGGCGTTTCCCCACTGAACCCTGAACCCTGAACCCCGAACCCTCCCTCGGGGTCCTGAGTGCTGAGTCCTGAGTCCTGAGTGCCCGCTCCCGAAGCCCGAGGCGTTTCCCCACTGAACCCTGAACCCTGAACCCCGAACCCTCCCTCGGCTTCCGCCAGCTCAAAATCCACCTCCGCCCCCTCGCTTCGCCCGATCCAGTTCCGCTGCATCTCCTTGAGCGATTCGGGCCAGTCGAGCTTCTCCAGGTCCTCCAGCAGCCGGTCGGCGTAGGCCGTGATCCGCAGCATCCACTGGCGCATCGGCCGCCGCTCCACGGGGAAGCCGCCGATCTCGCTCTTGCCGTCGATAACCTCCTCGTTGGCCAGCACGGTCCCCAGAGCCGGGCACCAGTTGACGGGCACCTCGGCGGTGTAGGCCAGGCGCGCGCCGTCGATGGCGTCGCGCTGCTCCTCGGGCGACAGTTCCTTCCAGGTGCGCTCCATGCGTACTTCGCCGCCCAGCACCTCCATGCCCTCCTGAGTCGGGTTCAGATGAATCGAGCCGTCGGGGGCCACCACGTAGTTGTCGTTGGTCAGCTCCTGCATCAGGTGGGCGATGGGCCGGGCCTTCTTTGCCACCGGATCGAAGTAGCTGTTGAACATCTGCAGGAAGATCCACTGCGTCCAGCGGTAGTAGGCCGGATCGGTGGTGTCCACCTCGCGATCCCAGTCGTAGCTGAGCCCCAGCATCTGAATCTGCCGGCGGAAGTTCTCGATGTTCTGCCGCGTCGTCACACCGGGATGGACGTTGTTCCTGATGGCGTACTGCTCGGCCGGCAGGCCGAAGGCATCCCAGCCCATGGGGTGCAGCACGTTGTGGCCGCGCATGCGCAGGTAGCGGCTGACGATGTCGGTGGCGGTGTAGCCCTCGGGATGTCCCACGTGCAGGCCGGCGCCGCTGGGATAGGGGAACATGTCCAGCACATAGGCCTTGGGCATGCCGCCGGCCTCGTGGGGCTCAAGGGCGCGGAAGGTCTTGTTTGCCAGCCAGTACTGCTGCCACTTGCTCTCGATGGCTTTGAAGTCGTAAGGCATAACGCGAGGCATGATAACGCCAACGGGGCGGGTGGGGCAGTCCCCACTCCGTTTTGTCCTGGGGCGGTGCTGTGCGACATGGATGCGCCGGAGGTGCCGGAGCTGCCGGAGCCATTGACGGCCGCCGGTGGCGAACTGAGAATGGTCCGCCATGACGCTGAAACTGCGGACCATTGGCGCCGATGGCATCGTCAGCGTCGCCTCCCAGGGGGCGATCGCGGACCAGAACCTGCTCACAGACAATAACCCCTTCGAACAACTGCTTGGCAGCAACTGGGCCGGCCTGCGAATCTCTCTGGACCTGTCGGATACGCCCCACATCAACTCCGTCGGTCTGGCATGGCTCATTGAATCACAAAGGAGGTTCAAACAGGCCGGCGGCCGCTTTGTCGTCCATTCCGTGCAGCCGACCGTGCGGCAGGCGATGGATCTGCTGAAGCTGGATCAGGTCATACCTCTGGCCGCAAATGAGGCAGCCGCGCGGGAGGCACTGAAATCCTGATTTTCTTTTTGCCAGCACCGAGAATCTGGGTTAAAGTATAATGCTGAGGGTAGCGGCGTCGGGCCGGGCGGGGCGGGACCGGCCACAGGTCGGCGGGTGCGGCACCCGCGACTTGGGCGTGATGGCAGAGCATCGGGAGAGTGAGGACAAAGAAGACCCTTCTTCTCACGGGGGTCGCGTGTCTGGCGCTGGGCTGCGCTGTTCGCTTGGCCATCGCCGCTCCGGTCACTGGTCTGGCCGCGAGCAGCTCATCGAGGGACGGGGGTAACGTTCTGTCGGACAATAGCTTATCGCTCATTCAGGCAGTGCCTCTGGCGGCCGAACGCCCGGATGTGCCTGTTCCATCGCCCGTTCCGGCCGACCGATTCCGAACCGATATCGATTCGAGCAGTTCCTCCACCGGCAGCTCGGTCATAACCGTCTCGTCCGGTTCGCCACCGCCCGGCCCCAAACCTCTGCCTGCCGCAAGTGGCCAGGACGTTCAGGTAACCGACACGATCGTCCCCGAACCTCAAAGCGGCCTGCTCCTCATGGCCGCGGTATGGCTGGCTGCCAGACGTCAGACTCGGAACTAGACCTCACCTCATAAGCCTGTGACCACCCTGCGGCTGCCATAATGGCAGGGGATGGGGTGCATTCCTGAATTGTAACTCCCTTACGTTCCATCGCGGGCATCGCCCGTCAGGCCCAAAACACCGGCTCGGATGGCATTGGTTGCACCCAGCCCGACTGCGGGGCTGGGCTGGCCCCGCGTTTGCAAATCGATCGCCGAGGTCGAAAAAAATGAGATTCGACAAATATACCACCAAGGCCCAGGAGGCCGTCGCCGCCGCGCAGCAACTGGCCGGCCAGTTCGATCACAGTGAGCTCAGGCCACTTCACCTGCTTTCGGCGCTGTTGTCGGAGTCGGATGGCGTGGTCGTGCCCGTGCTCCAGAAGATGGGGGCCAACGTCGGCCGCATCCGCCAGATGGTTCAGTCGGAGCTGGAACGTTTGCCCCGCGCCACCGGCACGCAACTGGGGCTTTCTCGCGCTTTGGGAGATGTGTTCAATCAGGCACAGAAGGAGGCCGACCGGCTCAAAGACGAGTACGTTTCAACTGAGCACCTGCTGCTGGCGCTGGCGGACACGGCAAGCGAGGCCAGGGAGCTTCTTTCGCTCAATGCGGTCACGCACGAAGCCATTCTCGCCGCGCTGAAGGAGGTGCGCGGCGGCCAGCGGGTCACCGACCCGGACCCCGAGGCCAAGTATCAGGCGCTGGAGCGGTACGGCCGCGACCTGGTCGAAGCCGCCCGCCAGGGCAAGCTCGACCCGGTGATCGGGCGGGATGAGGAAATCCGCCGCACGATGCAGGTGCTCTCGCGCCGCACCAAGAACAACCCCCTGCTCATCGGCGAGCCGGGCGTGGGCAAGACCGCGATCGTCGAGGGACTGGCCATCCGCATCGTCAACGGCGACGTGCCGGCCGTACTTCAGAACAAGCGCATCGTTGCCCTGGACATGGGCGCGCTGATCGCCGGGGCCAAGTACCGCGGCGAGTTTGAAGACCGGCTCAAAGCCGTCATCAAGGAAGTCACCTCCAGCGACGGCCAGGTGGTGCTCTTCATCGACGAGCTGCACACGGTCGTGGGCGCCGGCCGGGCCGAGGGTGCGGTGGACGCCGGCAACCTGCTGAAGCCCGCTCTGGCCCGGGGCGAGCTGCGCTGCATCGGTGCCACCACTTTGGATGAATACCGCAAGCATGTGGAGAAGGACGCGGCCCTGGAACGGCGTTTCCAGCCCATCCTCGTCGGCGAGCCCAGTGTCGAGGACACCATCGCCATCCTGCGCGGGCTTAAGCAGCGCTACGAGACCCACCACGGCGTGCGCATCACCGACAGCGCGCTGGTGTCGGCCGCCGTCCTTTCGCACCGCTACATTCAGGACCGCTTCCTTCCGGACAAGGCCATCGACCTGATCGACGAGGCCGCCTCGCGGCTGCGCATCGAGAACGACTCCATGCCCGCCGAGCTGGATGAAATCCGCCGCCGCATCATGCAGCTCCAGATTGAGATCGAAGCGCTGCGCCTCGAGAAGGATGCGGCCTCCAGACAGCAGCTTGGCAAGGCCGAAAAGGAACTTGCCGAACTCCAGGAGCGCAATGCCCGTCTGACGGCGCGCTGGGAGAACGAGAAAGGCATGATGCAGCGCGTCAAGCAGCTTCAGGAGCAACTGGAGCGCAAGCAGGTCGAGCTGGAGCGCGCCCAGCGCCAGGGCAACTGGGAACTGGCCGCCCGCATCCAGTACGGCGACATGCGGGAACTGGGCCGACAGATCGAGGAGGCCAACCGCAAGCTTCACGAGCTGACCTCCGATGGTCAGGCGCTGGTCAAGGAAGAGGTCACGCCCGACCTGATCGCAGAGGTGGTCTCGCGCTGGACGGGCATTCCCGTCAGCCGCATGCTCGAAGGCGAGCGCGAAAAGCTGATGAAGATGGAACAGCGGCTGGCCGAGCGCGTGGTCGGGCAGACGGAAGCGGTGGCGGCCGTCTCCAACGCGGTGCGCCGCAACCGTGCCGGTCTGGGCGATCCCAATCGCCCCATCGGCTCGTTCCTGTTCCTGGGACCCACGGGCGTGGGCAAGACCGAGCTTTGCAAAGCCGTGGCCCAGTTCCTCTTCGACGATGAGAACGCCATGGTGCGCATTGACATGAGCGAGTTCATGGAGCAGCACTCCGTCGCTCGACTCATCGGCGCCCCGCCCGGATATGTCGGCTACGAGGAGGGCGGCCGGCTTACCGAGGCCGTCCGCCGCAAGCCCTACTCGGTCATTCTCTTCGACGAGATCGAGAAGGCCCACCGCGACGTGTTCAATGTGCTGCTTCAAGTGCTGGACGACGGCCGCCTTACCGACGGCCAGGGCCGTACCGTTGACTTCAAGAACACGGTCATCGTCATGACCAGCAACATCGGCTCGGCCGAAATCCAGGCGATGGCCGGACAGCAGGCCCCCGAGTGGGAGCTGGAGGCGCGGATCAAGGAGATGCTCAAGCAGTACTTCCGGCCGGAGTTTCTCAACCGCATCGACGAGGTCATCATCTTCCATGCGCTGAACAAGGACCATCTGCGGCAGATCGTGGAGATTCAGCTCCGACATCTGGCTGCGCGGCTGGCAGCGCGGAATCTGAAGGTTGAGGTTTCAGATGCGGCAAGGAAGCTGCTGGCCGAGGAAGGCTACGACCCGCAGTTCGGCGCCCGTCCGCTCAAGCGGCTGATTCAGCAGCGGATCGAGAACCCCATCGCCACGCGCATCCTGGCCGGCGAATTCGCCGAAGGCGACACCATCGTGATCGACGTCGACAGCTCGCGCCGTGACTTTTCCTTCACCCGCGGGCGGGAGGTGGTGGAGGCGGAGCTGGTGGAGTAGGGTTCGGGGTTCGGGGTTCGGGGGAGAGGGGAGCGAC
>Ga0308417_1000316_pt1 | contig 35977 bp, 30 predicted proteins | sample HotsprSampleOS65_FD_203528 | JGI IMG/M metagenome (GOLD analysis project Ga0308417, IMG submission 203528) | Hot spring phototrophic mat microbial communities from Octopus Spring, Yellowstone National Park, Wyoming, United States - 20090730_OS65 ...
AGTAGTCCAGAATCCGCACGTGACAGCCAAAGTGCTCCTCCCACAGCGGATCGATCCAGTTCCCCCCGTCGTGAATCCCGATCACCTCCACCGCCTGGCGGATGCCACGCTTCTCCGCCTCCAATCGGGCCAGAACCCCAAACACCGCCGCCTCGGCCGCCTCGGCCATCGTCGCCACGCAGGTGCTCAAGAGCTTCTGCGGCGCTCGCTCCTGCCCATCGCCCTCGGTCTGGTCGCCACCATGATCCTCTCAGCAGCACGTTCCGCAGACGCCGCCTGGTGGCAGACCCAGCAATGGCTGTCTATACCCTCAGCCAGACCGCGGCCTCGCTCCCGCCGCGCCGACTTTCGGGCTGAAGAACCCTGCGCAGTGTCTGCGCAGCCTGCCACACCTAACACGCCGCGCGCCCCAAAAAGCGCGCGGCAAATCGACGTCCATGAAAAGCCCCTTTAAATCTACGTAACTCCAGCATCAAATCCACTTTGCACAAATACACACTGACCGCGCGCAATCTCATCTACCCCGCGCGCCAGCCCATGTTTTCACCCCTTCGTCTCAACTTCGAGGTATATACCTAACATCGCCAGATTCCCCTTGCGCCACCGAGCGATTTCGTCCCACCACGTCCCCCAAGATCCCGTCTCATCTCGCGTGTCCGGTGACACCGGCAGGGGCCTGACACCTTCTGCGGCCGGCGGTCCGGAATCGCGCCGGCGCACGACGTAGTACGGACGTCCTGGCCCGTCCCCCGACGTTTGCGGCCGGTTGGCACGGACAGGGGGAAGACGCGCAGGATGCGCCCCGCTCTCTCTCCCCTTGGGAAGGCTGGAGTGGGTCGCGCCTCCCTCCAACGCCTGCCATACCAAAGAACGCGGGTCGAGGGCGTGCCTCGACCCGCGTGCCGAATGTCAACTGTCAGTCCCGATCAGGCTCGAGACTCCATCGGCGTTAGAGGACCAACTGGAACTGGCCGCGGAGCACCACCTCGTCCTTGTCGGTGTTGCCCAGGATGCCCAGCCCGGTCTGCTCGTTGGGCGCGCCGTTGGGCAGCCAGGTCAGGTCCACGGTGATCTTGGCGCGATGACCAGCCGAGCCGTTCTCACCCAGGAAGTAGTTCAGACCGATGGTGAACTCGTGGAATGTATTCTCGTCGGCGATGACATCCTCATCGAAGATGGTCACGTCATAGCGGCCGAAGATCTCCCAGCTCGGACTGAGCATGTAGCCGGCCTGCACCAAGAGGCCCCAGTCGGTCATGTTGTCACGAGTGCCCAGGAGCTTCTTGTCGATGCTGCGGACGATGGCAGCGCCGAACAGGCCCAGCTTGTCGGTCTCGAACTGAACGTCGAGCGCGCCAGTCCAGACCTCGCCATCCTCCTCGGCATCGCTGAAGTCGAAGCCGCCGCCGATGACCAGCAGGTTCTCCTTGTTGTTCATCGCGGAAAAGTCCCGGTAGGACTTCCAGTCGCCCATGGCCTTGAACTCAACACGGCCGGCCACGCCCCATTCGAAGGTGTGGTCGGTGTAGTTGGTGTTGTCCTGGTTCAGGCCGTCGTGGAGCATCAGCTCGGCGTAGATCGGCGCGTTGGCCGTGTAGTCGCCGTAGATGATGCTCACGCCCTGGGTGCGGTCGAGGACTCCGCCGCCCAGCAGCTCGTTGAGCAGCGAGCGGTCGGCCGCGAGCTGACGGGTGGAGCTGACCAGCTCCTCATGGTTCACCGGATCCTTGTACTGGCCGGCGCGAACGGCCCATGCATCAGCAAACCTGTACTTCACCTCAGCGTCCTCGAGGCTCACACCACCGCCTTCGCGGTTGGCCGCCCAGATGAACGAGTAGGTGAGGTTGGGCGAGACCGCATAGCCTCGAAGCCAGAGCTTCATCCGGCGCATTTCGAAGCCGGCCTCGGTGTCATCCGTGATGTCGTCGATGAGGTCGTCGTCGTCATCGTCGTCACGGAAGTCGGCCACGCCACGGAACTGGAACTGAGCGCCGGGGCGCAGTTCCCAGTTGTTGCCGCGGATGAAGAAGCCGTCGTCATAACCGGCCCCGGCGCCGCCGGCGGCCAGCAGTTGACTGCGCCTCTCGGCATCACGAAGGACGCTGTCGATGGTCGCAGCCAGGGTGCTGGTGTCCTGGGCCTGCCTTGCCTGAAGCTGGGCCACCTGGGCCTCCAGCGCCTCGATCCGTTCCGCTTGAGTGGGTTCCACCGCCCAGGCAGCCGCTCCGAGCGCGAGGGTACCCGCCACAGCCGCGAAGATGCGACTCTTTGGGTTGGTCATTACTGTCTCCTTTCCTAAGAGTGGCCTGTCGCCACCTGCATGTTGGTTCCCATTGACCGACCAAAGTCGATGGGTGAGCACCTACAAATAGCGCGGCCACTTTCGGCCGACACGCTTGTCGCCAGGCTGGCTCTTGCACCCGGCGTCTCGAAGAACTGAATTAGCGAAGGGGCCTTCCCTGCGAAGGGCTCGCCTTCTCTAATGCCGGCAAACGCTGCCGGCTCTTGTTTACAGCGAAGTTCCTGGCCACTCCCACACATCAAGCCCGGTGCCTCGCGGCACCGCCGAGAGTCCATGGCCCAGTCTCTCCCGGCCGATCCGCCGCTCGCCGCCAACGCTGCCAAAAAAGGCATCGAACCGGTGGCGACCGGCGGGCGGGTATTGGCTCTTTTCGGTCAGAACACCCGCAATACGTCACTTTTCGTTCCGCCGAAAGCGGTCAGGGCCACTTGGTGGGGGCCACCAACCGCCCTCGGTCTGCAGACTCCATGCGCGGTGGAGCCAATGGCCACATATCCTACGGTTTTTCCTCAGGCAGTCAATAACCCTCGCACCTGCGCCACAGGTTCAAGCCGAATAATCATATTCATGCGATTCTATAGGACGTGTCCGGCCGCCCCACCGTGCCTGTTCCCCCTTCGTTTATCGGACCGAATCCGCAGGTGCAAGGCCGTCGCTGTGGTCGTCGCCTGGCCTCGTGCGTCCCGCCCATCGCATCGAGCCTAATTGAAAAAACCGTCGGCACCACTATGATCCGCCCATCATTCATGGACCAGAACATCAACACTTACGAGCAGGAACGCAGACAGAAACTCCAGCGACTTCGCGAGCTCGGCGTCGATCCCTACGGCGGCCCCACCCAGGGCATTCGACCCCTGGCGGAGATTCGCGCGATGTTCAGGCCGGAAATGGGCCACGACGGCGGGCCCCTGGTGAAGGCGGCGGGTCGGGTCATGCTCAAGCGCGACATGGGCAAGCTCTCGTTCCTGACGCTCCGCGACGAGAGCGGCGACCTTCAGGTGGCGCTTGACAGGAAGCGGCTGGATGAAACGGCGTGGCAGGTGCGCTCCCTGATCGACCTGGGCGACCAGATCGTCGTCGAAGGACCGCTGGGCACCACCCAGAAGGGCGAGATCACCATCTGGGCCAGCTCGCTGACTATGGCCAGCAAGGCCCTGCTGCCGCCTCCGGCCAAGTGGGAGGGGCTTTCAGACGTGGAGCTGCGGTATCGGCAGCGTTACGTCGACCTGTGGGCCAACCCGCAGGTGATGAAGCTCTTCGCGTTGCGCACGGCGGTGGTGGATGAAATCCGGCGCTTCATGGTCGAGCGGGGTTTCCTGGAGGTGGAGACCCCGATGATGCAGCCGATCGCGGGGGGTGCGGCGGCGCGCCCGTTTGTCACGCATCACAACGCGCTGGATATGCCGCTGTATCTGCGAATCGCGCCGGAGCTTTATCTCAAGCGCCTGCTGGTGGGCGGCTTCCGCAGGGTCTTCGAGATGAGCCGCAACTTCCGCAATGAAGGCATCAGCCCGCGGCACAACCCCGAGTTCACGATGCTGGAGGCGTACGAGGCCTTCGGCTCTTTCCAGACCATGGCCGAGCTGGTCGAGAGCCTGATCTGCCACCTGGCACAGAAGTTCTTCGGCGGGTTGCTCATCCAGCATCGCAACGAGGCCGGAGATGTGATCAGGACCATCAACCTGAAGCGGCCATGGCGGCGGGTGAAGCTCGTCGATCTGGTGGAGGAGCGCACCGGATGGCGCTTTGACGGGCGGAAGCTGCAGGAGGCGCGACCCGAGGTCTGGGAGCGGCTCAAAGCGCACGGCGCCCGCGAGGGCGTGCTGGCCATGACGGCCGAGGAGCAGCTCGTGGAGGTGTACGAGAAGCTGATCGAGCCGTCGCTGATCGATCCCTGTTTCGTGACGCATCTGCCGTCGGTGATGATCCCGCTGGCGCGTGAGAACAGGCAAGACCCGCGCTTCGCGGACGTGTACGAGCTGGCCATCAACGGCCAGGAGATTTCGCCCGGCTACAGCGAGCTGAACGACCCGGACGTTCAGGCGCGGCACTTTGCCCACCAGGTGGGCCAGAAGGAACAGCAGCAGCAGTACGATGAGGATTTTCTCACCGCGCTCAAGTACGGGATGCCCCCCGCCGGCGGCATGGGGCTTGGAATCGACCGGCTGATGATGATGCTCACCGGGGCGGCGAGCATCCGCGACGTGATCCTCTTCCCGCTGATGCGGCCGGCCGGCGACGGTTGAGCGTCGCGGATCCAAGGCCCGCCCGTGGTGGCCGGATCCGTCAACACCCCCCCACCGCCTGCCCGATCCGCTTTATCAGCATCCACAGGCGCCCGGCGGGCTGAATGGCGTAGAACAGCTCGCGGTCGAAAACCGTCCGCTGCCGCTCGGCGATACGCTGCGCCTCGGCCAGACGCCGCCGCCACTGCTCGTAGGCGGCGCTGCTCAGGATCCTCGTCAGCTCGGCGTGCATTTCGCTGAAAAGTCGCCGTCGCTGAGCCGAGTTGCGCGGGGCGCCGGCGATCTGCAGCGCCTTGCGGCGTTTGGCCGGATCGGCCCAGGCGTGGCGCAGGCGCCGACCTTCCAGCTCCAGGGCGCGGATATCCACGCGCTGTTCATCCGCCGCCGTCGGGAACAGCAGGGTGGCCGTAGCCACGGAAAACGCGGGCGGCTCGACGCCGAAAAACTCGCCGATCACGCGGTCGGTGACCTGGTCATAGCGCGCCCCGCCGATGCCGTGGACGAACTGATCACACACCAGCAGCCGCATGAACGCCGTCAGAGTCACCGCCCGCGGCGAAAGCCGCAGCGACCGGTCCGCCAGAAAACGCACCAGGTTCTCGGCGGCCGCCCATCCGTCAGCGCCTGCCTCCAGCTCCAGCGCTTCATCGCCCACGCAGAGGGCCCATGCCCGGCCGCGACGTTGTACCGACGCGCGCGTGCGCCGGCCGTCCGCGAGCTGATCCAGCCAGAACGGCACCTCGCAGCGGTGGCCGTCCTCCTCAAGATCAGGCCAGGGGCGCCCGGGATTGTCGATGGCATTCTGACGCCTGTAGTCGGCCAGAATGCGGTTGTACAGCGTCGCGAACTGGCCGGCGCGAGCCAGTATGTGATGGACGAAAAGGGCGTAGGGCGGCGAAGCCCACAGCGGCGAAGCCAGCAGCAGGTGATGCCGCAGGCCCAGCTCCCAGTCCAGGCGGTGCATTGCGTTGGACAGCACCCACGTCAGACTCTGCGACTCCAGGATCAGCCGGCGGACAGAGTCGAGCCACCGCCCCAGCAGCGGCGCAAAGCCCCATCCCCGTGCGGCCGACTCGAACGCCGCCGTCAGTTCACTCAGATGGCGCGGCGAGGGAGCGGCCACCGCCCCGCTCCACTGAGCCGAAGTCAGGGCCGGATCGTCGCTGATCGGAAAAGAGGCCCCCGGCCAGCGCAGCAACAGGTGTTTGGGCGAATCGGTGTCTACGGCCAGGTGATATGCCTCCCCCTCGACATGATGGGCCAGCTCATTGATGACAACGTCCTTGACCCACACGCCCGGATGTGCCAGCTCGATCTGGTGACCCGTCGCGACAATGGGGCGCTGGTCGCTGTGGCCGATCCACTGCCGCTGGCGGCGGCGCAGCTCGGCAAGCGGCACGCCGCCAATGCACACGTCGTTGGCCGAGGCGAGTCGGTTCAGGTTGGCGCGGGTCTGTTCGATGATGGCGCCGCCTGAAGGCCAAAGCAGAACCTGCCCATCCTCGGCGGGCGCCTTCCAGTCGGACTCGGCGCAAGAGGCGCGGCTCATTCGCGGCAACCGCAGCAGACGGCGTCGGTCTTCTGTGCGGCCGGCGTCCGGGCCAGCTCGCGCTTCAGCACGTCCATGTAGTGCTGGAGGCGGTAACCGGCATCGTCAAGTCGGCCGCCGAAATGCCGCGTCGGATCGTGATAGATCAACCGGACGGGGATTTCCCGGACCCTCAGACCTGCGCGGGCCACCTGCGGCCAGAACTGCATGGGAAACGCGTAGCCGCTCTCGGTTAGCTCCAGGCGGTTCAGGGCCGAGACGCGATGGGCCTTGAAGCCGCAGAAGGCGTCGGTGAGACCCAGTTGAAACAGGTCGTTGAGGATTTCGGTGATGGTGGCGTTGATGGCGCGGCGGTCACCAGGGGGCAGGTCGTTGTCGGCCAGATTCCGCAAATAGCGCGAGCCGCTGATGATGTCCCAGCGGTTCTGGCGGATGGCGCGCACGAAGTCGGGGATCCGCTCCGGCTCGTGCTGCTCGTCGCAGTCCATCGTGATGACCCAGTCGTACCCCTCCGCGGCCGAGAACTGGAAGGCGTCGATGAGGCTGCGTCCGTAACCGGCGTTCTGGGCGTGGCGGATCACGCGGATGTCGCGGCGCCGGTCGAGAACTTGCGAGGTGCCGTCGGTGCTGCCATCGTCCACAACCAGTATCTCATAACCGTAGCGCCGGACCTTGTCGAGAACCTGGTCCACGTACTTGCGTTCATTGAACACGGGCATCGCGATCAGCAGTCGCACTCGGCCTCCTCCGCCAGAAGAACTGCCCCGGCACCACCGACACCACGGGCGGCGGCCTGACACATGCGCAATCTTAGAAGTGGCCTTTGGCGCGGTCAACCGGCAATGGCACAGTCGCCCGAGCGTGCAGGATCGCGGGGATCGCGGGGATCGCGGTCATTGCGTGTGCCCTCCGCAGGGCGTATCATCGGAGCGGTTTTCACGGAGGATGCCCATGCGTCGCCTGATGGATCGCCTCGCCCTCAGCCTGCTTCTGATACCCCTTTTCGTCGCCGGATGCAGACAGCAGAAACCGGCCGTGGACTTCGACCAACCGCTGCCGCCGGGAACGCTGGCCCTGCGCAAACTTTCGCCCGGCGAGTATCCCGACTTCTCGCGCTGCACCTGGAACCTGGGTCTGCTGCCGCGGTCAATCGACGCCAGCATCAAGTACCTGGGCCATCCCAGCAGCCGCCAGTTTTTCCCGTACATGGACATCACGCACGAACGGGCCGTCGCCACGCTGCTGGCCTTTCGGGATGTGATCGCCGCCGCTACGAGCCGGTCCGACGCCGGGCCTTTCATCGATCAGCAGATTCGCGAACGCTTTGAGGTCTACAAGTCTATCGGCGCGCCCCGTCCGGGGGGCGACGGCTACACCGAGCGAGTGCTGTTCACCGGCTATTACACGCCCATCTTCGACGCCAGTCCAACCCCCGTCGGCGATTTCCGCTGGCCCGTCTATCGCCGCCCGCCGGACCTGGTCACCGATGATATGGGCAGGACGCTGGGGCGACGCACTCCCGAGGGGCAGATCGTGCCCTACTGGACGCGCCGGCAGATCGAGGCCGAGGGACGCCTCGCCGGACATGAGCTGCTGTATCTGAACAGCCGCTGGGCCGCCTATGTGGTGACGGTGCAGGGATCGGCCAAGCTGCGCATGCCCGACGGCAGCATGAAGGAGATCGGCTTCGCCGGCCACAACGGTCACGAATACACCAGCCCCGGACGGCGGATGGTGGCCGACGGCGTCATCGAGGCCCGCAGCCTGAACTTCCGCACGCTCAGCAACTACTTCGCGGCCCATCCGGATGCGATGGACCGCTACCTGTGGCTCAACGATCGTACCGTGTTCTTCACTGAGCGACCCGGCGGGCCGTTTGGGGCGCTGAATGTGCCGGTCACGCAGTTCGCCTCCATCGCTACCGACAAGAACGACCTGCCCAACGCCTATCCGCGCGCCATGCCGGCCTTTCTGTCGGTGCCCATCCCGCGCACCGACAATCCCGCCCAGAACTGGCATTTCACCGGCTTCATGATGGACCAGGACTCCGGCGGGGCCATTCGCGCCTCCGGACGCTGCGACATCTATATGGGCGAAGGGGCCGCCGGCGAACAGTTGGCCGGCCATCAGCTCAACGAAGGCGAGCTGTACTATATCGCGCTGAAACATGAGCTGGTGGCAGGATACCTGGCGCGCCAGTCGACGAACTGAGCGGGGCGGACTTTACCGGCAAGCAAACACACGAAGGCGCGCAGGCGCACGCGTCGAACGCGGCGCCGACACTGTGGGCAAGCGGGGGTGCAGCGGCGGTCGTGCGACTCGGCTGTAAGCCGCGCCCGTCGAGCCCCCCGACCAGCGGTTTTCGGTTTTCCATTGGCAAACGAGGCGGCCAGCGGTAAGATAAGATAGTAGTTTCGTCCATTTCACGCTTGACCAGGGCACCGACGTTCGGGAGATTCAGATGAGCGAGTCACGTCCACTTCCACCGCCGGGAATCCACCCCCGTCCCGCCGTCAACCCACAGGCGCGGCCCGTCATCACGCCGCCGCCAAAGTACACCCCCGGGGCCGTGCCCCAGCCGCCGGCCCCGCCCAAACCCGCTGATTCCGACGAGCCGATCAGCCTTGTGGAGGAAACCCCGGGCACTGCGACGAGCAAGATCCGCGCCATCACCGGCGCAGGACTGGGACCATCCGTCCACAACTACAAGCGGCAGCCCAATGCCACAGGCCACGGCGCCATCCGCGTGCGCAGTTTCCACGGCCGGCTCAGCGAGGAAGGGCTGGATTTCCTGGACAGCAAGATCAACGAGTGGCTGGATCAGCACCCGGAGATCGAAGTGAAGTTCGTGACGACGACGATCGGCGTCTTCGAGGGCAAGATCCGCGAGCAGGCGCTGGTTGTGAACGTGTGGTATTGAGTGGCGGCCGCCGGTCTGGAATCGCGCCGGCACGACGTAGCACGGGCGTCCGCGCCCGTGCCCAGCGGGCCTGGCGGCACAGCCCCCATCCGACGCAGAACCGGTCACGCGCCCCCGGGAGATCCCTCTGACATTGACAGGTTGCCCCGCCGCGCGTTGGAATGAGCCCGGTGGCTGCCGGCAGCAGCTTCCCAACGCTTACGAGAAGGAGATGAATCATGGCACGGCCGGTGACACTTTTCACGGGACAATGGGCGGACCTGACGCTCGACGAGATGTGCAAGAAGGCCAGGGCCTTCGGCTACGACGGCCTGGAGCTGGCCTGCTGGGGCGACCACTTCGAGGTGGACAAGGCCCTGAAGGACAAGAACTATGTCAAGGGCCGCTGGGACATCCTCTGCTCGCACGGGCTGGATTGCTTCGCCATCTCCAACCATCTGGTGGGCCAGGCGGTCTGCGACAACATCGACGAACGGCACAAGGCGATCCTGCCGGCGGATGTGTGGGGCGACGGCGAGCCGGAGGGCGTGCGCAAGCGCGCGGCAAAAAAGCTCATCGACACCGCCAAAGCCTGCCGCAAGTTCATGGATGCCAAGCCGGACGCGGCCTGCTGCCGAAAGATCCCCGGCTACGGCGCGGTGGTGAATGGGTTCACAGGCTCGAGCATCTGGCACTCGATCTACGCCTTTCCGCCGACCGATCAGAAGTACTGGCAGAGAGGATTTGACGACTTTGCCAAACGCTTCGGCCCCATCCTCGATGCCTTCGACAAGGAGGATGTGAACTTCGCACTGGAGGTACACCCCACCGAGATCGCCTTCGACATCGCCTCCGCCCAGCGGGCGCTGGAGGCGGTGAAGAACCACAAGCGCTTCGGGTTCAACTACGACCCCTCGCACCTGGGCTACCAGGGCGTGGATTACGTGAAGTTCATCCGCACATTCAGGGGCCGTATCTTCCACGCGCACATGAAGGATGTGTGGTGGGGCCACGGCGACGGCACGGTGGGCGTGTTCGGCGGCCATACCACGTTCGCCGACGCCCGCCGCTACTGGGACTTCCGCAGCCTCGGCCACGGCGACATCAACTTCGAGGAGATCATCGTGGCGCTCAACGACATCGGCTACCAGGGCCCGCTGAGCGTGGAGTGGGAGGACAGCCGCATGGACCGCGAGCACGGCGCCACCGAGGCCGCGGCGTTCGTGAGGAGGATCGACTTCAAGCCGTCGGCGATCGCGTTCGATGCGCAGTTTGACCGGTGAGGCGCGCGGGTGTGGGCGGCGTGTGGCCGGCGGCGTAGAATGGCGATGACTGGAGGACCACATGTCCATTGCGCATTTTCGTGAGCTGGTGAGGACGGAAGGACTCGTGGGACTGACCCTGGAGCAGTACGAGCGGATGATCGAGCAGGGAATCCTGCCCGAGGGCGAGCCCATCGAGTTGTTGGATGGCTTCCTGTTCCGCAAGGACCGGGCCAAAGCGGGAGAAGATCCGATGACTGTGGGCTTCGCGCATGCTGTGGTCGTCAAGCGATTGATGGCAATACTCGCGGATGTGGCGCAACACGGCTGCCATTTCAGTTGTCAACTCCCCATCGCGCTGCCGCCCGACGGTGCGCCGGAGCCCGACGGCGCCATCGTGCGCGGGCGGCCCGAGGACTACCGCGACCACCATCCCACGGCCGGCGACACGCCCTGCGTGATCGAGGTGGCCGACAACTCGCTTCAGCGCGACCGCGTCACCAAGCTGCGCATCTACGCCGACGGCGGCATCGGCCAGTACGTCATCATCAACCTCGTGGAACGCGTCGTCGAGGTATACGAGCATCCGCTGTGCGGACGGGGACGCTACCAGAGCAGCAGGCGGCTGGAGCCGTCGCAGTCGGTGCGGTTCTCGTGTGCAGAAGGCGCAGGCATCGAAGTGACGGTGGCGAGTCTGCTCCCCTAGCGCCGGGATGCCGATGCAGGTCCGTCATGCAACGCACTACGATCCGCGGCAGTTTCTTCATCATTGTCGTCTGCTGCGCTGTCGGGCGAGCGGGTGCACAGCCTCTGCCCGAGCTGGGCGAGCTGCGCAAGGAGCTGACGGCGGTCCGGGCTCACATCGAGGACTCACTGCAGCGCGCTCCCATCCGCCACTGGGCCACCGCCGACATGCTCCAGCCCCTCAACGCGGCCGCCCAGCAGGTCAATGCAGCGGCGGCCGTCGCCAGCGTGGATCAGGCCCACGCCCGCATCGCCGAGACCTTGGGGCTTCGCCCGCTGGCGACGCTGCTGATGGATGCGGCCGGGCGCATTGTGGCGGATGCGGCGGGGATTTCGCTGGTCCTCCACCAGAACGTGCCCGACGCCATGGTGCTCCGCGTACAGCCGACTCCGGTCGGCGATGGTGTGGAGCTGGCCGCCGCGATCGCAGGCGCCGACGGCATCGAGTCGCAGCCGCAGAAGCTGCCGCTGCGCCGCTTCTTTCAATCGTACCTCGTGGTATGCCGGCGAGACCATCACGGTGCTGATCCGCGCGCTGCCACACCTGCCGGCGGACCTGCGGGAACAGACCCGCGCGTACATCAGAAGGGAGTTCGAGGCGTATGCGCCCCATCGCTTTGCGCACATCGGCTGGAGGGACGGCGCGCCCGGGAGATCTTCGACCTCCCGCCGGAAGCCATGGCGAAACTGGCCGCTTTCGGGCCGCAGACCAGCGCCGATCCGCGCCGCGGATACACCCGCTGGGCCTTTCCGCCCCAGGGCAATTATGCTCTGTACCGCTACGTCCAGGCAAAGGCGATGATCCTGAAAGAGCCGTATGAGGAGCTGGTGAAGTATCTGGACGTTCCCGCGTTCTGGCGCGGCGATCTGTACTACATCGACAACCTCTGTGCTGCGCTGGAGTCGCGCCCGTAGGTGCGGCACCGCCGCACGCAGCGGTTCGGCGCCGCGCGCCGCATCGTGTTGCGTGGCGCGGGACCTGCCAGCCTCGGCCTACTCGGCTATCAACGACCTGCCGCTCATCTCCGGCGGCTTCGCCAGCCCCAGCATGTGCAGCGCGGTGGGGGCGACGTCGGCCAGGCGACCGCCTTCGCGCAGCTTCCGGCCCTTGAAGCGCCGGTCCATGACGATCAGCTCCACGTCGTAGGTGGTATGCGCGGTGTGCGGGCCGCCGGTTTCCGGATCGATCATCTGCTCGCAGTTTCCGTGGTCGGCGGTGACGATGGCGACCCCGTTCTGCCTGTCCACGGCCTCGAGGATTCGGCCCACGCAGACGTCCACGTGTTCCACCGCCTTGACCGCGGCTTCCAGCACACCCGTGTGCCCGACCATGTCGCCGTTGGCGAAGTTCACCACGATCAGGTCGTACTGGCCGGAATTGATGCGTTTCACGACCTCGTCGCACACACCGTACGCGCTCATTTCCGGCCGCTGGTCGTAGGTGCTCAGGGGCCGGCCGTCGGGCAGGGTCTTGGGCGAGGGAATGATCTGGCGGTCCTCGCCGGCAAACGGCTGCTCACGGTAGTCGTTGAAGAAGAAGGTCACATGCGGGTACTTCTCGGTCTCCGCGCAGCGGAACTGACGCAGGCCCAACGCCGACACATATTCACCGAGGATGTTGACCATCTTTGGCGGCTTGGGATACGCCACCCTCACCGGCAGCCCCTGTTCGTACGCCGTCATGGTCGTGAAATGAACGTCCAGGCGACCGCCGCGGTCGAAACCGTCGAACTCCGGCAGCACGAAGGCCTTCGTCAGCTCGCGCGGGCGGTCGCCGCGGTAGTTGTAGAAGATGATGGAGTCGCCGTTGCGCACTGTTGCTCTGGGCGTTGAGCCATCGTCGCAGATGACCGACGGAGTGATGAACTCATCGCCGGCCATGGACGGCTCCGTGGGATGCTCGTAGTAGTGCGCGATGGCCTCCTCGGCCGAGCGAAACCGCGCCCCTTCTCCCAGCACGATGGCGCGGTAGGCCCGCTCCACCCGCGCCCAGCGGTTATCGCGGTCCATGGCCCAGTAGCGCCCGATGACGCTGGCCACGCGCCCGACTCCCAGCTCCTTCATCCGCCCTTCGACCTGGCGGACGTAGCCCAGCCCGGAGTTGGGAGGAGTGTCGCGGCCGTCGGTGAAGGCGTGCAGAAACACGCGGTGCAGCCCGCGCCGCCGGCACAGCTCCAGGCAGCCGTAGAGGTGCTCCAGCAAACCGTGCACGCCGGCGTCGGAGACGATGCCGAAAAGATGCAGCGACGTGCCCCGCTTCAGGGCGTTGGTCACCGCCGCGTTCAGTTCCGCATTCTCAAAGAAAGCCCCGCTGCGGATGGCCTTGGTGATGGCCACGGACTCCTGATCCACGATGCGTCCGGCGCCGATGTTCTGATGGCCGACCTCGCTGTTGCCCATGGTGCCTTCGGGCAGCCCCACGTCGAAACCGCTGGTGTGGATGAGCACATGGGGATACTCGGCCATGAGTCTGTCGTCCACGGGATGCCTGCCCAGATGAACGGCATTGGCGTGGTTCCACTGGGGATAGGGATTGGCGCCCCACCCGTCGCGGATGATCAGGACCAGCGGACGCTTGTGAACGGTCGGCATTCTTTCCTTTCGCGTACTGACAAGTCGGGCGATTTTACCCGGCGGCGGACCGCCCACAATGCCTTGTGCCTTTTGTGTGTCATCCGCCGCCGCTGCCGACCATGTCCGCCTGGGGCTGGGTCATCCGCGCGGGATCCAGCAGCCGCTGCAGTTCCTCCTCCGACATGAGCCGCATCTCCCGGGCCACCTCACGCACCGTCCTGCCGCTCTTGAAGCTCTCCTTGGCGATCTCGGCCGCCTTGTCGTAGCCGATCTTCGGCGCCAGGCTGGTACACATGGCCAGCGACTGCTCGACCAGTTCCTGGCAGCGCTGGCGGTTGACGTCGATGCCGGCGGCGCAGCGGTCGGCGAAGACCCTCGCCGCCCGCGACAGCAGTTCGATGCTCTGGAGGATGTTGTGCGCCATCACCGGCATCATCACGTTCAGCTCAAACGTGCTCCCCAGCCCACTGCCGGCGAACGCCACCACCGCGTCGTTGCCGATGGTCTGCGCCGCGGCCATCAGAAGCATTTCACACATGACGGGGTTGACCTTCCCCGGCATGATCGAGCTGCCCGGCTGGGTGGCCGGGATCGACAGCTCGCCCAGTCCGCAGCGGGGCCCCGACGCCAGCCAGCGGATGTCGTTGGCAATCTTCGTCAGTGAGATGGCGATGGTGCGCAACTGCCCCGAGGCCTCGACAATGCCATCCTTGGCGGCCTGGGCCTCGAAATGGTTCTGGGCCTCGACGAATTCGATGCCCGACTTCTGGGCGATCAGGGCGATGGCGCGCCGGGCAAACTCCGGGTGCGAGTTGATCCCCGTCCCCACGGCCGTGCCCCCCAGAGGCAGCTCGCGCAGGGCGCGGATGGCTGTCTCCACCCGCATCGCCCCCAGCCTCGCCTGGTGGGCATACCCCGAAAGCTCCTGCCCGACGCGGATCGGCGTGGCGTCCTGAAGGTGGGTGCGGCCGATCTTGACGATGTCGTCAAACCGCCGCGCCTTCTCATCGAGCACGCCGGCAAGGTGCTCCAGCGCCGGCCGCAGCGACTGGCGCATGGCCACGGCGGCGCTGACGTGCATTGCCGTGGGGATCACGTCGTTGGAGCTTTGCTGCATGTTCACGTGATCGTTGGGGTGGACCGGTTCGCGGCCGCCGCGCCGGCCGGTGGCGATCTCGTTGGCTCGCCCGGCGATCACCTCGTTGGCGTTCATGTTGGTGGAGGTGCCGCTGCCGGTCTGGAAGATGTCGACGACGAACTGATCGTCGAGCTTGCCGGTCATGACCTCTTCGGCCGCCTGCTGGATCAGCTTCACCCGCTGTTCATCCAGGAGGCGCAGGTCGAGGTTGACCTGGGCCGCCGCCCATTTGACCAGTCCCATTGCGGCGATGAACTGACGCCCGAAGCGCAGGCCGGAAATCGGGAAGTTCTCCACCGCGCGGGCGGTCTGGGCGCCGTAGTAGGCGTCGGCCGGCACTTGCATTTGCCCCATCGAGTCGCGTTCGCTGCGGACGTTCATGAGTCCTCCGTGTTCGTGAGACCGATCATATCACCCGCGCCGGCCGCAGTGGCCGGCAACGGTGGCACAGCCTGGCCGCTGCGGGGAAAATGCACCGGCCATGAAAGCCATGATCCTGCATCGCACCGGACCTGTCGAGTCATCGCCCCTGGCGCTGGGGGAGCTGCCCGTGCCCCAGCCCGCACCGCACCACGTGAGGGTCAGGATTCGCTGCTGTGCCATCTGTCGCACCGACCTGCACATCATTGAGAACGAGCTGCCGCCGCCGGCCCTGCCGCTGGTGCCGGGACATCAGGCCGTCGGCTATGTGGACGCGCTGGGGGAAGGATGCCGCCGTCTGGGGCGCGGCATGCGGGTCGGCATCGCGTGGCTGGGGCACACCTGCGGAACCTGCCGCTTCTGTCTCCGCGGACGGGAAAACCTCTGTGCCGACTCGCTGTACAGCGGCTATCACACCCACGGCGGCTATGCACAGTATGCGGTGATTCACGAGGACTTTGCCCATGAGATACCGGCCGATTTTGACGATGTGTCGGCCGCGCCGCTGCTGTGCGCCGGGGTGATAGGCTACCGGGCGCTGCTGCGGAGCGCCCTTCCCCCCGATGGGCGACTGGCCCTTTTCGGCTTCGGCTCCTCCGCGCACATTGTGCTCCAGTTGGCGGTGCGAGGCGGCCACGAGGTATATGTGGTCAGCCGCAGTGCCGGCCACCAGCAACTGGCGCGCGAGCTGGGGGCGACCTGGGCGGGAAGCGATCCGCGCCACATGCCCCATGCCGTGGACAGCGCCATTGTCTTCGCCCCGGCCGGCAACGTGGTTCCGGGGGCGCTGGAATCGCTGCTGAGCGGCGGCACCGTGGCGTTGGCCGGCATTCACATGACTCCCATTCCCGAGCTGGACTACGCGCGCCATCTGTACCGGGAGCGCGACATCCACCCGGTGATGGCCAACACCCGCGCCGACGCGGCGGCGTTATTGAACGAGGCTTCGGCGGCGCACATAACTCCCCGCGTGCGCATGTATCGTCTGGAGCAGGCCAACGAAGCTCTGGCGGATCTGAAGGCGGGACGTATCGACGGCACGGGGGTGCTGCTCACCGAGGGGTGAGATGTCCGTCGCGGCGGTGGTCAGTTGGCGAAGTCTGCGCCGCCCGGTTCGCCGGCGCTGTCGGAGCGAGGCTCGGCCAGGTCGGAGGCAACGGCGCGGCTGGCCCCAGCCCCTCCAACGCGCGGTAGAGCCTGATACTGTCCACGAGCCAGATCACCGCCAGCATCACCGCCAGCATGAGCGTGATGAAGCGGATCGTGTTCGTCAGGGGGTTCCAGGCGTTGGGGGTGGGCGCGGGGGAGAAGAACGGCGCCAGCGCCTCCAGTTGCAGCAGAATGAAGAACCACAGCAGAGGAATGGAGCCGGCAACCAGTGCCACGAAGCACGCGCCGGTCCGGTGCATGCGGCGGCCGCTCACCCATGCCACCAGGCCCAGCAGGCCGCCCAAGGCCAGAAACACCAGCGGGGCGACAAGCGGGATGCGCCACCCGACTGCCGCCGCGCCGCTGAGGAGCTGCTGGATCATGACGCGGCGATAGGCACCGTCGCGGTGGAGCGTGTTCCAGATGAGGTCGTGCACCCAGGCGTGGGTGCCGCTGAGGACGGCCGCCGCCAGCGCGATGACGGCCACAATGCAGACTGCCTGGAACGTCGAGCCGTCGCGAGCGATCTGCAAGCGCCGTTGCGGCGACCACAGCGCGCTGATCCACCAGAGGTATCCACCGGTTCGCGTAACGGCCCGCGCGTAGTCGAGGACAGTCATGATCGCCCCGGATCCCGGCCGCCGATGCTCCCGCGAGCCCGCCGCCGTGATGGGCATTTTCGCAGAACACCCGGCGGGATTCAATCGAACAATCCAGGGTGCGGCTGACGGCGGGGTAGAGGGACGTTCCAGCAAGCAGAGACTGTCAGACGTCCCTCACAGGCGGCATGGGCGGCATGGGGTGCGTGGCGGTCCCACACGCTGAAGCGCGGACGCAACCCACCCGGTCACAAGAGGGGGGGCACGGGCAAGGACGCCCCTGCGCACGGGCGTCCCCCGCGTTTCGCCCGTGTTGGACGTCGCACCGCCATCCTGTAGCACGGGCGTCCCGCGCGTCCCGCCCGTGCCGGACCGCTTCTCGCCCGTGGGCGCGGACACAGGCAGGACGCCCGTCCCCCGCCCGTGCCAAACGACGCACCGCTACGCCGTAGCACGGGCGTCCTCGCCGGCGTCCGCGTCCGCGCCCGCCCGGCTCCCAGGTGTTGAAACCCCCGCCTGTTGGCTGTCGCTGCTGCGAGGCGGGACTCGCGCCGCCCATCTCCTGCACCCGACCGACTGTGGCACATCGCCCGCCGATGCCGATAATACCTGTTGAGGCGGACAGCCATGGTCCAAGTGCTCGTTTGACAACCGTGCCCCTGCTGCAGAATCCCCCCAGACCGACCCCCTCCAATGGCTCGCACGTCGAGCTGAAGCGGATTCTGCGCCTTTCCGTGCCGGTCATCGTCAAGCTGGCCGAGAGGAAGCTGACGCTGGCTGAGGTGATGCGGCTGGGGGTGGGCGCCATCATCGAGTTCTCGAAATCCAGCGACGAGCCTCTGGAACTGCTGGTGAACAACAAGCCCATCGCCGTGGGCGAGACCGTCAAGATCGGCGAGAACTTCGGCCTGAAAATCACCCAGATCGGCGACGTCAGACAGATCATCCAGTCGCTGGGCGGGAAGAAGAACGCCGGTTGACACCCCTGGATGCACAGCGAGGGAGCCGTAATCGCCATCGGGCCAGCTCACCACGAGAATGCGAGGGGCGTCGGCCGGGGCCGCTTCACAGTGATGCCAAGGCCAGTGATTCTCATTTGGTGCTCCACTATAAATGGACGACGGGCGGCATCGTACACAATCTGTAGAACACCACCACGTGCTTTAGCGAGGCTATCCAGAATCGCCGGTGAACGCACGGTGAATAGACGGTGTGGAACCTGTCGCCTCACGGCATTGCCTAAAGCCCGCCCCTGCGCCCCTGGCGATGATAGCAACGAAAGGCCCAGGTCCATGCGAATCAAGGCCACATCTCCACTATTTGATCGTTGCGAGCTGCCGGCCGCGGTCATGCGCAACCATCCCCGCAGTTGTTTTGGCAATGCGGTGCTGGTGCTGCTGGGCCCCGATGGCGGCGCGGTCGGTCCGCTCGAGGCCGAGTTCGCCGGATATGAAGTGATCGAAGCGACGGCGGAGGAGCGCATCGCGCTGTTGGAGGCGGGCTACCGATTGCGGGGTCTGGAGAGCGAACCGCAGTACGTCGATGTATAGCGAGCGCTCCTCCGCGGTGGCGGGCACATTTTGGGTGCGGACATTTGGTTAGACCGCACGAGGTACGGGCGGCGCCGGAGGGCTTGAGCGTCGTTTCAGCAGTTGCAGCGGTTTGCGCCACTGGCCATTGTTCTGGCGGCTCATCCTGCGGCAGGCGGGACGCGGCTTCGGCCGGTCAGCAGGGCGCGGACCACGCGCGCGGTGTCGTCGATGGCATCGCGGAGCGCATCAGGCAGTCCAGGCTGCTCGCGGGCGACGCCGGCCAGTTCGGCAACCAGACGCAGCACCTCGTTCGATGCGCTCCGCCAGGCAGGCGGTTTGGGCGGGTGCGGGCCATACCACTTCTTGCCCTGGTAGTCGAAGACCGACTCGATCACGCCCGATTTCACCGGCAACTCAAGCTCCGACTCGATCAGGCGGCGGCACATCTGAAGCACGGGCGCTTTGGAACGATTGGGCAGGACGCCCTCGTGCAAAGCGTCGATGCGCCGCTCCGCGGGCACGCGGGCATCGCGGATCATCTGCTCAAAAACCTCCAGCGCCGCCGGGCTGGCATTGGCCGCCAGCAGCGGCGCGTTGTGCGAGTAGTAACCGATGGCGTTGGTCTGGCGGAAGATTTCGGCGGTGGCCCCGGACATGGGACTGACGGCCGCCAGCGCCCTCAGGAGGAACACCAGGCGATCCGGATCCGACATGAACGTGGCATCCCTGTAAAGCGTGTGGCACAGCGCCGCCACCTCCGGGCTGGGGCGCTCGATCAACGGCGCCATCACCTGCCGCAGGTACAGCATCTTCTCGTGCGGCTCCTCCAGATTGTCCAGCCGGGCGAGAAAGTCGGCCCGCGTGAGATACCGGCCGAGCTGCCGCAGCGCCATGACCCCGTCGGAATTGGCCAGAAACACGGCCGCCTGCGCCAGTTCCGCCCGCTCCTGGGAGGATTCCAGTATCCGGCTGACCTGTTCGAAGGACATGGTTTCGTGCATGGCGATGTCTCCCGTCGCGTCCACCGCTGCGACCGCGGCGAATCGTTCGCGGCGAAATGATTGTAGCACCGCGAGGCTGCCAACGAAGGGCGAGCAGGGGTGGCGGCGGGTGGCGGCCCATTGCCACGGCTTGCCGCGGCGCGTACCCTCATCTTCATGACTCCCAAGCAACGAGCCGCGCAAGCGGCGCTGGCGCACGTCCGCAGCGGAATGCTGCTGGGCCTGGGCACCGGGTCGACGGCCGACTGCTTCATCCGGGCGTTGGCCGAGGCGCTGGGCCGCGGCGCGCTGAACGACATTCGCTGCGTACCCACCTCAATCCAGTCGCAGAAGCTGGCCGAGCAGTTGGGCGTGCCCCTGACCACGCTGAGCGAGGTGGGCACGCTCGACCTGACCGTGGACGGGGCCGACGAGATTGACCCCAACCTCGACCTGATCAAAGGTCTGGGCGGCGCCCTCTTGCGCGAGAAGATCGTGGCCCAGAACAGCAGGGCTCTGCTGATCGTGGCCGACTCCAGTAAGCGGGTGGCGCGGCTGGGGCAGCGCTGCCCCCTGCCCGTGGAGGTGGTGCCCTTCGAGCATGCCTGCCAGGCCGCGTTCCTGGCCGGACTGGGGTGCCGGCCGACGTTGCGCCTCGGACCTGACGGCACGCCGTTCATCACCGACAACGGCAACGTCATCTACGACTGCCGGTTCGACGGAATTGCCTCGCCGCGCAGGCTGCTGGACGAGCTGGCGCACCGGGCCGGCATCGTCGAGTGCGGGCTGTTTCTCGGGATGGCCACGAAGGCGGTGGTGGCCGATGAGAGGGAGGTGGTGGAGATGGTGGCGTGAGGGGGGAGCGACAGAGCGACGAAGGGGTGGAAGGCACGGAGGCACGAAGGCACGGCGCGACAACTGACCAACGGACCACTGACCCAACAACTGACAACTGGCCACTGACCACTGACTCTCCGCACCGGCCCAACGCTGGCTGCCGGCCGATGTATTGCATACCATGGATGAGTCGCGCGGCCGACGTCCTCGCGGTTGGAGCTGCAACTCGTGTCCTCGATCAATCGTCGTCGATTTCTGATGCTGCTGGCCGGTGGGGCAAGCGCACTGGCGCTTGGCCGACCCCCCTTCGCGCTCGCCGCGGGCGAAAGCCCCCGCGGGTTGCCGGCCGTCAGCCGAACGGCCCGCGCCCTGGGCGCGGACATCCGCATGACGGTCCTGCACGCAACCCGCCGCAGCGCCGAGTTGGCGCTGGATGCCGCGTTCGGCGAGCTGATACTCGTGGATGAGCTGATGAGCCTCTACCGCCCGGCAAGCCAGCTCAGCCGGCTCAACCGCGATGGCTATCTGGAGGCGCCCCACGCGTATCTGGTGGAGGTGCTGGAAAAAGCACGGGCCGTCTCGCAGCGGACGCGCGGCGCGTTTGACGTAACCGTGCAGCCGCTGTGGGAAATCTACGCGGCCGCCGCGCGGGAGGGGCGGCTGCCCCGGCCCGCGGACATGGAGGCGGCCAGGGCCACTGTCGCCTGGTGGAAGGTGGAGATTTCATCGCGGCGCATCGCGCTGCGCCAGAGCGGCATGGCCATCACCCTCAACGGCATCGCCCAAGGCTTCGCGGCCGACAAGGCGATCGCCGCGCTGCGATCCCACGGCGTGGAGCACGCCCTGGTCGACACCGGCGAACTGGGCGCGCTGGGCGACAAGGGCGCCGATGGCCCCTGGTCGGTCGGCGTGCAGCACCCGCGCAGGGCGGATGCGTACGCGGCCGTGGCCGAGCTGGCTGGGCGCTGCATGGCGACCTCGGGGGACTACGAAACATCCTTCAGCCCCGACCACTCCTGCAACCACATCTTCGACCCGGCGACGGGACGCTCGCCGACGGAGTTCTCATCGGTGACGGTGGTGGCGCCGACGGCGGTGGATGCCGACGCACTGTCCACCGCACTCTTCGTGCTTGGCCATGAGAAGGGGATGGCGCTGATCGACCAGACGCCAGGCGCCGATGCCATGTTCATCTTCAAGGACGGGCGCGTGCATCACACACGGGGGTTTCCCATTGCGAAAGGGCCTGATTGCGCGGGTGGCGGTGGAAGTGAAGGGGGTGGACCGCTCGCGGCGTTGAGCCGGGCGGATTGTCGGTTTTCACTTGGAATCGCGGCGAGCATCTGGCATAATACCAGTGCAGTCAAGAAGTGCACGGATTGACGGGACTCACGCCAGATCCGCGGGCGGTTCAAGCTTGGATGGGTCTTCCCCATTACCCGCTCGACGATACGCTGGCGTGTTTCCTTGCGCGAACGGATGGACCTTCAGGCGAAGAAACCCCCGACGGGACAGGAGAAAGCGGCCTGCTCGCCGGCGATGATGTCGGCGTCGGCGAGTTCCCCCGGCGTGAATCGGCAATGCGCTGAAACGGCACCGGAGGTTGCAGGGTTGCAGCGCTCATGGGCAATTCCCCTCCCTCCAGCATATGATGCAACGGCGGCCGCAACCGATACCCGCGGCCACGAGCGCAACAACTTCCATGCCCGACTTCCAGGTCATCTCCCCCTATGCGCCGCAGGGCGATCAGCCCCAGGCCATCGAGCGCCTCGCGGCCGAGCTGGGCAACGGACGGCGCTTTGCCGTGCTCATGGGCGTCACCGGCTCGGGCAAGACCTTCACGATGGCCCACGTCATCGCCCGCCTCAACCGCCCAACCCTGGTCATCAGCCACAACAAGACCCTGGCGGCCCAGCTTTACGAGGAGTTCAAGGAGCTGTTTCCCCACAACGCCGTGGGCTACTTCGTCAGCTACTACGACTACTATCAGCCCGAGGCCTACATCCCCCAGCGCGACATCTACATTGAGAAGGATGCCAGCCGCAACGACGACCTGGACCGCCTTCGCCTGGCAGCCACCAGCAACCTCATCAGCCGCCGCGACGTGTTGCTGGTGGCCTCGGTGTCGTGCATCTTCGGCCTGGGCTCACCGGAGAGCTACCGCAACAGCGTGCTGCCGATCCGCGTGGGCGAGCAGACCGACCGCGATGCGATGCTGCGCAGGCTGATCGATCTCCAGTACGCGCGCAACGACGTGGATTTCAAGCGCGGCACGTTCCGGGTGCGCGGGGACGTCGTGGAGCTTCGGCCCTCCTACGAGGAGTTCGCCTGGCGCATCGAGATGTTCGGCGATGAGATCGCCGCCATCCAGACGCTCAACCCCCTCACCGGCGAGCTGTTGCGCGAAGAACAGCAGATCTTCGTCTATCCGGCGGTTCACTACGTCATGCCGCAGGACCACGTGCAGCGCGCCATCGCCTCCATCGGCCAGGAGCTGGAACAGCGGGTGATGGAACTGCGCAGCCAGGGCAAGCTGCTGGAGGCGCAGCGTCTGCTGGCGCGCACCAGATACGACATGGAGATGATCCAGGAGGTGGGCTACTGCTCCGGAATCGAGAACTACAGCCGGCACCTGGACGGGCGTCAGCCCGGCGAGAAGCCGTACACACTGATCGACTACTTCCCGAAGGACTTTCTGCTGATCATCGACGAGTCGCACGTGACCATCCCGCAGCTCCGCGCTATGTACAACGGCGACCGCCAGCGCAAGGAGGTCCTGGTCGAGCACGGCTTTCGCCTGCCCAGCGCCCTGGACAACCGCCCGCTGCGCTTCGACGAGTTCGAAAGCATGATCAACCAATGCCTGTTCGTTTCCGCCACCCCAGGCAAATACGAACTGGAAAAGACCGGCGGCCAGGTCGTGGAACAGGTGATCCGGCCCACGGGCCTGGTCGACCCCGTGATCGAGGTTCACCCGGCTCAAGGACAGGTGCCTCACCTGCTGGAGCAAATCCGCCAGCGCGCCAGCCGCGGCGAGCGCGTGCTGGTCACGACCCTCACCAAGCGGCTGGCCGAGGACCTCTCCCGCTACATCCAGGAGAGCGGCATCCGCGGGCGGTATCTGCACAGCGAGATCGAAACGCTGGAGCGCGTGGAAATCCTCAAGGACCTGCGCCAGGGCGACTTCGACGTGCTGGTCGGCGTCAACCTGCTCCGCGAGGGGCTGGATCTGCCCGAGGTGTCGATGGTGGCCATCCTCGACGCCGACAAGGCCGGCTTCCTGCGCTCGGAGACCTCGATCATCCAGATGATCGGGCGCTCGGCCCGGAATGTGAACGCGACGGTGTACCTCTACGCCGACACGATCACGCCCGCCATGCGGAAGGCCATCGACGAAACAGCGCGGCGGCGCGAGCTTCAGCTTCAGTTCAACCGCGAGCACGGCATCACGCCGCAGACCATCCAGAAAGCCATCCGCAGCACGCTGGAGTCGGAGGTCAAGGCGCGCCACACCGTCGCCCAGGCGATCCGGGCGGCCAGCGAGCAGGAGCTGGACCGCGCCGAAGTGCTCAGGCAGCTCGAGGAGGAGATGCTGGAGGCGGCGCGGAACCTGGAGTTCGAGCGCGCCGCCGAACTGCGCGACCGCATCCAGGAGATCAAGGGCGCGCCGCTGATCGAAAGCTCCGCCGGCGCCTCCCGCAAAGAGGCCGGCGGCGGGGTGTGGCAGCCGAAAAGCAAGGGGCGGAAGAAAGGTGCGGCGCGGTAGCAAGTCTTTCCCGGGTGTCGTCCGCGATTGAGACGCCACGCATGTCTGCCCTCCCGCGTCCGCTCAGTCACCAACCAGTTCGGCGGGGCGGCGGCGGTGCCAGTCGGTCGCCGCCTCGTACATTCGGGCGATCCGCAGCAGCTTCTGCTCGCTGAACGTCGGACCGATAAGCTGCAGCCCGATGGGCAGCGGGCGGGGATCGTCGGTGAAGCCGCAGGGGATGCTGATCCCCGGCAGGGCTGCGATGTTGCAGGTCACCGTGAAAACGTCCACCAGGTACATCTGGAGCGGGTCGCCGGTCTTCTCGCCCACGCGGAACGCCGGCGTCGGCGAGGTCGGACACAGGATCACGTCGCACCGCTTGAACGCCTCGTCGAAGTCGCGTCGGATCAGCGCCCGCACCTTCAGCGCCCGCAGGTAATAGGCGTCGTAGTAGCCGCTGGATAGCGCGTAGGTGCCGATCATGATGCGCCGCTGCACCTCCGCGCCGAAGCCCTCCGCGCGCGACCGGCTGAACAGCTCGATAATGTCGCGCACCCTTTCGCTCGTGCGGTGCCCGAAATGCACTCCGTCATACCGCGCCAGGTTGCTGGAGGCCTCGCAGGGGGCGATCACGTAATACGCGGCGATGCCGTACTCCGTGTGCGGCAGCGATACCTCGACGACCTCGGCACCGAGCTGCTGATACCGCCCCACCGCCGCCTCGACCGCCGATTTCACGCGCGCGTCGATGCCGCCGGCGAGCTGATACTCGCGCGGCAGGCCGATCCGCAGCCCCTCCACCGGGCGGTCCAGATCCGCCACATAGTCGGGCACAGGCTCGCTCACGCTGGTCGAGTCCTTCGGATCGTGTCCCGCCATCACCCCCAGCAGCAGCGCGGCGTCGGCCACCGTCCAGCCGAACGGGCCGATCTGATCCAGCGACGATGCGTAAGCCACCAGCCCGTAGCGGCTGACCCGCCCGTAGGTGGGCTTGAGCCCGACGACGCCGCACAGCGCCGCCGGCTGGCGGATCGAGCCGCCCGTGTCTGAGCCGACGGCGCCGCAGCACATCCCCGCCGCCAGCGCCGCCGCCGACCCGCCCGACGATCCGCCCGGCACGCGCGCCGGGTCCCAGGGATTCAGCGTCGGCCCGAAGGCGCTGTTCTCCGTCGAGCTGCCCATGGCGAACTCATCGAGGTTGGTCTTGCCCACAATGACCGCCCCGGCCGACTCCAGCTTCCGCACCACCGTCGCGTCGTACGGCGAGCGGAACTGGCGCAGCATCTTCGACGAGCACGTGGTCGTGCCGAACGCCGTACACAGGTTGTCCTTGATGGCGATGGGCACCCCGGCCAGCGGTCCGCCGATCCTTCCCTCGTCGACCTGTGCCGCCACCTGCATGGCGCGATCGGCCCAGACGCTGTTGAAGGCGTTGAGACGGCCGTTGAGCGATTCAATGCGGTCCAGCACGTGCCGCGTGAGCTGGCGCGAACTGATGCGCCCTTCGCGGATGGCGTCGCGGGCCGGGATCAGTGTGTCCGGAAAGTCCATGGGGTGATCGGGGCTACCCCGCCGAGTCCTCTTCCCCGCCGATGACCTTGGGCACCTTGAAGAAAGGCCCGTCGGTCTGCGGGGCATTCTGCAGCACCTGCTCCAGCGGCAGCGCGGGCTCCACCGCATCCTCGCGCAGGACGTTATGAATCGGCAGGGCGTGGGCCATGGGCTCCACGCCGCTCACATCGGCCTGGGAGATCTTGGCGATGTACTGAAGGATGGACTGAAGCTGCGCAGTCAGCACCGGCATCCGCCCCTCGTCGATCGCCAGCCGCGCCAGTCGGGCCACGTGCCGCACCTGCTGTTCGCTGATCGTGGGTCCGGGCATATTGCGATTCCTGGCTCGCCCCGCCCGCATCGGACAGACGGCCGCGCGGCCGCTGAATCCGCCCTCGACCGGCTCCTCAGGCGCCGGCCTGGGCCGCTGCCTGTACCGATCGGCGCATGGGCTTGACCACCAGGCCGTTGCGGATGGCCTTGGCGCTGACCTTGATGCGCATGACGCGCCCGCCGATGACGGCCCGCACGCGCTGAATGTTGGCGCGGAACCTCCGGGGCGTGATGCCGGTCACCTTGGTTCCCACGCCACCGAGGTACTTGGCCTTGCCGCGATGGGTAACCTTCTTGCCGAAGCGGGTCTTCTTGCCGGTGAAATAACAGACGCGTGGCATTGATGCACCTTTGTACTTGCACAAGTCGAGCCGTTTAGTCTAGACGCCCCCCTGCTCGGACGCAAGTGCGCGTGTCCCGCGTGTCCTTTTGTACGGGCGCGTGACAGTTTTTGCGTTGGTTGGAGTCAGGATGGGCGTGGCGGAGCCTCGTTCGGCACGGGCGAGGACGCCCGTGCTACTACCAGCCGGCGGGCTTTTCGTAGCACGGGCATCTTGCCCGTGCCCTGGAGTTTGGCGGGGACGCCGGTGGTCCTGGAGGCCAGCTTCGGATGGGGCTGGATGGCCGACGAATGGACGGCGGCAAGGCCGCCGCGGCGCTCGGGTCGGCTCGGTCCACCTGCCCGCCCATGGGCGCGTGCCTCTGGGCAACGGAGAAAAGGGGCAAGAAAAACGCGCCCGGGCGCCGATAACTGACAATGTGCCATGCCAACGGCGCTGAGTTGAGCCGGGGAGGCAGCATGAAGCGAGAAGCTCTTCTTCGCAACATCATGACACACATCTGCCTGCTTCGAGAGAAGCACCCGCGGAAGGCGGCCTCGACGGTCGTTCGCCGGACCGTGAAGGTCCTGTCGCAATATCGGCGGCGGGCGGCGTAAGCCACAAAGCAGGGTGGCGCGACGCATGGACGGTCCTGCTGCAAGGACACCTTCGACCAGCATCTTGCGAGGCGCATGGCCCGCGGCGCGCCTTGAACGCCGGCGTGCGGGCCGAGGCGAGGTTACAGCGCATCGGAGGTTACGGGAGCGGGGGCGGGGCGTCTGCCGGGCCGAGGCTCATCGCGGCCGACGCGGCGCCCCAGGAGGCGGCGCAGGATCAGTCCGATATCGTCGAACAGCGAGTAGGCGACAGGGGTCACCAGCAGCGTCAGCAGCAGTGAGAGGCTCTGTCCTCCGATGACCACGATGGCGACGGCGCGCCTTTCCTCCGCGCCGGGTCCTGAGCCCAGGGCCAGGGGCATCATACCGGCGACCAGAGAGAGGGTGGTCATAAGGATCGGCCGCAGACGGTCGCGGTTGGCCTGCATGATGGCCGCCAGCCTTGGCATGCCCTGCTGGCGGAGATTATTCATGTGGTCGATCTGGAGGATGGCGTTTTTCTTGACGACGCCGAAGAGGACGAGGATGCCCAGGGCGGAGTAGAGGTTGAGAGTGCCCCCGGTGAGATACAGTGACAGCAGTGCGAAAGGCACGGCCAGGGGCAGTGACAGGAGGATGGTGAACGGGTGCAGCAGGCTCTCGAACTGCGAGGCCAGGATGATGTACATGAAGATGATGGAGAGGATGAAGGCGGCGATGAACTCGTTGAAGGTGCGCTCCAGCTCGCGTCCCTGCCCGGACACGCGGACGGTATAGCCGGGCGGCAGTCCCATCTCATCCACGGCCTTTCGCAGGGCGGCCAGGCGGTCGGCCAGGGCATAGCCGGGCGCGATGTTGGCCCGCAGCGAAACCGTGCGCTGGCGGTCGAAGCGTTCGATGCGGGAGGGGCTGTCGGCCGCCTGGATGCTGGCCAGGCTGCTGAGCTGGACCAGCCCGCCGCCGCGGCGCGGCAGATACAGACCCCAGACGGCATTGGCATCGCCGCGGTCGGCCTCCTCCAGGCGCAGTTCCACGTCGTAGACTTCATTGAGGGCCGGGTCGTAGAAGCGCGAGACCTCCGGGTCGCCGCCGACCATCAGTCGCAGGGCGGTGCCGATGTCGCGGGCGTCGACGCCCAGGTCGGCGGCCCGTGCGCGGTCGATGACCACGCGCAGCTCGGGCTTGTCGAGGCGCAGGCTGGTATCGGCGTCGACGATGCCGGGGATCTGCGGGGGGCTTTCGCCCTGGGGCAGGGTCATCTGCCGGAGGCGCTCGGCGTAATCCACCAGAGTCGTCAGGTCCGAGCCGCCGAGGACGAAATTGATGGCCACGCCCGGCCCGCCGCCGATATTGAAGCCGCCGATTCCGCTGACGCGACCGCGGACGTCACCGTAGCGGCGGAGGATGCCGCGCACCTGCTGAACCACGTCGCGCTGGGTGTAGTTGCCGCGGAAGGCGGCCAGCGGATCGCCGCGGCGCAGGCCCTCCCACAGCCGGGCCAGGGTGACGGTGCGCTGCGAATGCGGCGCGATGCGGACGTAGATGCGGCCGTTATTCAGGCTTCCGCTAAAGCCGCTGCCGACGGTGGTGAGCATGAGGCGGACGGCGGGCAGGCGGGCGATGTCGCTCTCGATGGCATCCATGGCGGCGATCATGGACTGGAGCGTTGCGCCTTCGGTGCCGGTGACGTTGACCTGGAACTCGCCCTCGTCGACGTCGGTGGGGATGTAGTCCTGGCGGACCATGCGGTACAGCGGATAGGAGCCGGCTACCACGCCCAGCGCCAGCAGCACGACGGCGAAGCGCCATTTCATGCCACGGGCAAGCAGGAACAGATAAACCGCGTCAATGATCCGGTAGAAGCCGCGGCGGCTGCGGGCCTGGTCGTGTCCGTCGGCCGCGTCCTTCACGCGCAGCATGCGGGCGCTCATCATGGGCGTGAGGGTGAACGACACCAGCAGGCTGACCATGACGGCGACGGCGGCCGTGATGCCGAACTGATAGAGGAAGCGGCCGGAGATGCTGGACATGAAGGAGACGGGCACGAAGATGACGACCAGGCTCAGGGTGGTGGCGCTGACGGCCAGGGCGATCTCGCGGGTGGCGGCGCGGGCGGCCTCGAAGGCGTTCATCTTCTTTTCCTCGATGAAGCGGAAGATGTTCTCGAGGACGACGATGGCGTCGTCGATGACCACGCCCACCATGAGCACCAGGGCCAGCATGGTCACGCTGTTGAGCGTGAAACCCAGCGCCCACATCATGCCGAACGTCGAGACCACCGAGGAGGGGATGGCCACGGCGGCGATCAGCGTGGAGCGCCAGTTGCGCATGAAGGCCAGCACCACCAGGCTGGCGAAGATGCTGCCGAGGATCAGATGGACGTTGATCTCGTGCAGGGCGGAGTAGATGTAGCGCGACTGATCGAGGATCACCTCCATGTTCACGTCGGGCGGCAGCAGCTCCTGCACGCGCTGGAGCGTGGCCTTGGCGGCCTCAATGACATCCACGGTGTTGGCCTTGGACTGGCGCTGGATTTCGAGGGTGACGGCGGGCACGCCGTTGAGCCGCGCGATGGAGCGCTGTTCCCTGGTGGCGTCCTCGGCGCGGCCGATGTCGCGGATGCGGATGGGGGCGCCGTTGACGGTGGCGACGACCAGGTCGTTGAACTCGGCCGGGTCGGTGAATCGCCCCATGGTGCGCAGGGTTTGTTCGCGGACGGCGCCGGTGACGTTGCCGCCGGGCACGTCGGCGTTCTGCCGCACGATGGCGTCGCGGACGGCGGTGATGGGAATCTGATAGGAGGCGAGCTTGGCGGCCTCCACGCGAACGGAGATGGTGCACTGCAGATCGCCGCTGATGCGGACCTGGCCGACGCCGCGGGAGCGTTCCAGGGGCTCGCGCACGATCTTGTCGGCGATTTCCGACAGCTCGCGGATGGAGCGCCGGCCCCACAGTGCCACCGTGAGCACGGGCTGGGCGTCGTTGTCCGCCTTCCAGACGAAGGGGGGATCGGTGTCGGGAGGCAGGTCGCGGATGACGGTGGCCACGCGGTCGCGTACGTCCTGGGCGGCGACGTCGACGTCGCGGTCGAGGCTGAAGGTGAGGCTGACGAAGCCGCTGCCGACGGTTGCGAACGAGCGCATCTCCTCGATGCCCTCGACGGTGTTGACGGCGCGCTCGATGGGCTGAATGACCTCCGTTTCCATCTCCTCCGGCGATGCCCCGCGCAGCGTGGCGCGGATCGAGACGATGGGCAGGTCCACCGCCGGGAAGCGGTCCACCGACAGCTTGGTGTAGCTGGCGGAGCCCACCACCACCAGGGCCACGATGAGCATGGCCGCGAAGACGGGACGGCGGATGGAGATATCCGGAAGACCTCTCATGGCGTTCTCAGGGCGCGGCCGGCCCTGTCGTCGGGTCCGCGGCCGGGGCCGCGGCGGTCTGGGGCGGCAGCCTCAGGGTCAGACCGCCGGTCACGCGCAACAGTTCCAGATAGAACATGCGGCGGTCGAAGCGGGCGCTGCTGAGCTGGAGCTGGGCCGCCAGAAGGCTGTTCTGCGCCACCACGCGCTCCAGATTGGTGCCCAGACCGACGCGGTAGGACTCCTCGGCCTGCCGCAGCGACTGCTGTGCGGCGGCGACCTGCACCTCCAGCTCGGCGATGCGCTGGGCGCTGGATGCAAGATTCTCTACCGCGGTTCGCACCTGCTGTTGGATGGTGCGCCGCGTCAGCGATTCGGCGAGCTGCGCCTGCCGCAGCGCCGACCAGGCGGCGCGGACGTCGGCGTGGATGGTGCCGGCCGAGAAAAGCGGCAGGTTGGCGCTGAGGATGGCGTTCCAGTCACTCTCGGTGGGATTGCTCTGGCGCGACAGGAAGTAGTTGACGTTGAGGGTCACCGAGGGGTAATAGCGGCCGATGGCGGCGTCCACGTCGAGGCGGGCGGCCTCCACGGCGGCGCGGGCCGCGGCCAGATCCTGGCGCTGCTGCTCGGCGGCCTCCAGCAGCGCCTGGACGTGGGGCAGGTCAGGCGGGACGGTGGCGTCGTCGACCAGCGGCGTCTGCCCGATCTCCACGCCGGACAGCAGCGACAGCGCCAGCCGCGACTTGACCACGTCGTTGCGGGCCTCCAGCAGGGAGACGCGCGTGGCCGACGCCTGGGCTTCGGTCTGCCACACATCCAGGGGGCGGGCCAGACCGGCACGCCCGCGGGCGCGGATTTCGCGCACGCGTTCCTCCTGAACGCTCAGCGAGCCGCGCAGGACCTCGACGGAGCGCTCGGCCCGCAGCACGCGGTAGTAGGCGACGGCCACGTCCAGCAGCAGCGACGCCTGGGCATCCAGAAGCAGCGCCCGCTGGCGCTGCACGTCCTGGCCGGCCGCCCTGTAATTGGCCAGGTCGGAAAACCCGTTGAAGACGTTGAGCCGGCCGGCGACGGGCACGTCGATGCGGTCGTTGTCGGCGCCGCTGACGGGGTCCTGGCGGAAGTGGCTGGGTGCGAGATTGATGGTGGGCATGAAGGCGGAGGCGGCGCGGCGGCGGGCGATGATCGCCTGCAGATAGCTCTCTCCGCGAAGCCCCAGGGACTCGTGGTTCTGATTGGCCTGCCACAGCAGCATTTCCAGCGTGAGCGCTTCGCCGGGCGCAGGGGGGGCGGGCGGCGGCGCCGGTTCGTCCAGCACCTGCCGGTACAGGGCGACCTCGCCGGACTGATCGACGGCGCATCCGCCCATCAGGGTGGGCAGGATCGCCGCCAGCATGCAAATGCTTCCGCGGCGCACGCGACTCATGGGGGCCTTCCTGAGCGTGGGGGGAGCGTCTTGCCAGCACCACGACGCGGGCCTATACTGCGGCCCGGGGTGAACGTCGCCAGAGCCGATTCTAAGTGAAGCAGGCCGTGAGTCAAACCGTCCCGCCCTCAGCATGAATCCGATGTCAGCACAAAGCCATCTCCCGGTCCGTCTCTGCGTCGCCGCTGTGCTCACCACCGCCCTGCTGACAGGCTGCGGACGCGAGGCGGCGCCGCGCGGGCCGTCGCAGCGCAACACCGAGGCGGTGCCCGTCACGGTGGCGCCGGTGCTGGTCGCCCCAGTGCAGCGCACCGTCGGCGTGGTCGGCACCCTCTACGGCGACGAGGAAACAACGGTCTCGGCCAAGGTCGCCGGGCGCATCACCGCCATCTACAAGGACGTGGGCGACCGGGCGGCCGCCGGCGAACCGCTCGCCCAGATCGAACGCACCGACTACGAGCTGCTGGTGCGGCAGCGCGAGCTGGCCATCCAGGAAACCCTCGCCAGGCTTGGCTTGTCCGAGCCCCCCGCTGACGACTTCGACCCCCAGCAGGTGCCCACGGTGGCCCGTGCACTGCTCCAGGCGCACAACGCCGAGGCCAGGTTCACCCGCGGACAACAGCTCCACGAGCAGAATCTGCTGGCCGACCAGGACTTCGCCGACCTGCGCACAGCGGCGGCTGTTGCAACGGCCAATTATCAGGTCGAACTGCTCAGCGCCCGCGCCATGCTGGCGGAGGTCCGCTCGCGCCAGGCGGAGCTGGCGCTGGCCTCCCAGCGTCTGGCCGATACCGAGGTGCGCGTGCCGCACGCGGCGCGGCCGCCGCGCACTTTCGGTGCGGCTCCTTTCATCGAGGGCGGCGAAGACCGCACCTACGCCGTCACCGCCCGCATGGCATCCGTGGGCGAATACGTCCGTGAGGGCACGCCGCTGTTCCGGCTCGTGGATGATGATCCGGTGAAGCTGCGCTGCCCCGTGCCCGAGCGGCACGTCGCCCAGGTGCGCGTGGGCCAGCGCGTGGCCCTGCGCGTGGACGCCTGGCCGGAGGAGTTTTCGGGTCGGATCGAGCGCATCAACCCGCAGGTGGATGTGGCCAGCCGCACTTTTCAGGTGGAAGTAGTGGTGCCCAATGCCGACCGCCGGCTCAAGCCCGGCTCGTTCGCCAAGGGCGTGATCTACACCGTTCTCGAGGAGGGCGCGATCTTTGTGCCCCAGGCAGCCCACTTCTCCTTCGCGGGCGTCCACAAGGTCTTCGTCGTCCGCGACGGCAAGGCCCAGGAGATTCTCATCGAGATCGACAAGACGCCGCATGAACACGAGGGCTACGTGCGCGTGATCCGCGGCCTCCAGGGCGACGAGCGGGTGATCACCAGCGGCCTGAACCGCATCGCCACCGGCGTGAACGTGCTCGTTGCTTCCGCCGCAGCGCCATGAGCAGCAACCATCCGCCCTACCTGGATCCCTACCTGCGCGCGGCCCGCCAGCACGGCGCGGGGTTTCAGAGCCTGCTGTGGGCCAGCCCGCAGACCCAGGAGGCGCGCTTCGCGGCTCTGGTCCGCCTCTGCGACTTCGCCGGACGGCGCGTGCTCGACGCCGGGTGCGGGCGGGCCGATCTGTACGACTACCTGCTGCAGAATCGCATGCGCCCGGCGCACTACGTCGGCCTGGAGGCCGTGCCCGACCTGGCCGCCGCCGCCCGCGCCAAGCCCCACCGCGACTATCAGATCGTCAACGCCGACTTCGTACGCGAACCCCATCGTCTGCTGGCAGGCGCCGATCTGGTGGTCTTCTGCGGCTCGCTCAACACGCTCGATACCGATCGCTTCTATGCCACGCTCCGCGCCGCCCTCAGCGCTACGGGCCGCACGCTCCTGTTCAACTTCCTCAGCTCCCCTCATCTGGCCGGCGCACCCTGGCTGACGTGGCATCGCCCCGAGGCGGTGCTGGCCTACGTCACCCAGTTCGGCGATGCGGCCATCCTGGACGACTACACGCCGGGAGACTGCACGATCCGCGTGGAAACGGCCGGCGGGCAGGCGTCTGGCCCCGCGGCAGGCAGCCCGCGGCCTCACTCCCCGGGATAATACCCCACGCCGATCTCCCGAACCTCGCTGTGGCTGCTGGCGGAGGCACGGCGGCCGGCAGGCGTTCGCACGGGGTATTCCTGTATTCCCCGCACGCACGTGAAGGACGGCATGAGGTTGTGCTTGCGCAGCCACGCCAGGATCGTCTGCGCGATCGCTTCATCCAGCTCCGCCACCAGCTCTGGCGGCACCTTGCGGAGATAGCGGGCGGCGGCCGAGCCGTAGTCCACGTGGGCCCGGCGGTTCATGGCCTCGAGGATGCGATCGGCGTGGTCGGTGGCCTGGGGGTCGGGGTCCACGAGCGTTCCGATGTAGATCGTGGTGGGTGGGCTGCTGAGTCCCTCGCAGTTGGCGACGGCGGCGTTGAAAGCCGCCTCGGGGGTGTCGAACGAGCCGGTGTAATCTTCGCGGTCGTACGAATAGGCATACTTCACGGTGATCAATCCTCCATACGCTTCAGCGTATTCTGCTGCACGTTTCGATGCCGGTCAACCGGGGCGGCCGGGCAGCCGGCGGCGGGGACACCGGCGAGGACGCCGGCGATGACGCGGACGCCCGTGCTACATCGCGCGCCAGAGTGATTTCGGACTGCCCGGCGCAGAGAGCGTCACACTTACACACAGCGGCAAGCGGGTGCCAACGGCTTCGTTGAATCGGCACGACGGCGCGGTTCTAATACGCCGATCAGAGAGGCTCAAACACGATGAAAGTTCTCGTTATCGGCTCCGGCGGGCGCGAACACGCGCTGGCCTGGAAACTGGCATCCTCGCCGCGCGTGACCGACCTGGTGGTGGCGCCGGGCAACGCCGGCACGGCGCAGATCGCGGACAACGTCGCCGTCGATCCCATGAACTTCGCGGCCGTGGAGAAACTGGTTCGCTCGTTCGGCGCGCAATTCGTCGTCATCGGTCCTGAGGAGCCGCTGGCGGCGGGGCTGGCCGATCACATCCGCGCGATGAAGGTTCCGGTGTTCGGTCCGGGCAAGGCCGCGGCGCAGCTCGAGGCCGACAAGTGGTTCGCCAAGGAGCTGATGCGACATCAGGCGATCCCGACGGCCGAGGCCCGCGCCTTCACGGACCCCCGTGCCGCCGAGGAATACGTGCGCCACCACGAAGGACCGCTGGTGGTCAAAGCCGCGGGGCTGGCCAAGGGCAAGGGGGTGACCGTCTGCGAGCGCACCGCCGACGCCCTGGAGGCGATCGACCGGGCCATGCGCCGCAAGGTCTTCGGATCCGCCGGCGCCCGCATCATCATCGAGGAGAAGCTCACCGGGCCGGAGTGCTCGATCCTGGCCTTCGTGGATTCGTCCTCCATCTACATCATGGAGAGCAGCCAGGACCACAAGGCGGTGGACGACGGCGACACCGGTCCGATGACCGGCGGCATGGGGGCCTATTCGCCAACGCCGGTGGTCACCGAGGAGATGATGCGGCAGATCGAGCGGCAGATCCTGGTGCCGGTGGTGGATGGCCTGCGCCGCGAGGAGATCGACTACAGCGGCGTGCTCTACGCCGGACTGATGATCACGCCCAAGGGTCCGAAAGTGCTCGAGTTCAACTGCCGCTTCGGCGATCCCGAGACGCAGCCGCTGATGATGCGGCTCACCAGCGACCTGCTGGAGGTGATGCTGGCCGTGACCGAAAACCGCCTGGACCGTGTCACTCTTAAGTGGGACCCGCGACCGGCGCTGGCGGTCGTCGCCGCCAGCGGCGGCTATCCCGGCAAGTACGTCACCGGACTGCCCATCAGCGGCATCGAACAGGCCGACTCAATCCCCGACGTGAAGGTTTTTCACGCGGGCACGAAGCTGGTCGACGGCAAGCCCGTGACCGATGGCGGCCGCGTGCTGGCGGTGACGGCGCTGGGAACGAGCATCGCGGATGCCCAGCGGCGGGCGTATCAGGCCCTGGGGCACATCCATTTCGAGGGCATGCACTATCGGAAGGACATCGGGCACTGGGCGGTGGACCTCCATGGGCCGACTTGATGATATCGCCAACGCTGCGATCGCGGGTGAGGCGCTGCAACTGCGCAGTCTCGTGCAGGACTGGCTGCTGGAGCGGCCGCGGTTGTCCGACTGCGCCCGGCCGGAGTCGACCGACGAGCGCGTGGTTGTGGTGGCGGCGGCATTGGTTGAACTGCTGGCACAGCGACTGGGACAGGCGCCTCCTCCGTGGACGCGGGAGGTCGGTCCGCTGGGGCGCGTGGCAGTTTATGCGGCCTGCGGCCCGGAATCACGCCGGCGCACAACGTAGCACGGGCGTCTCGCCCAATGCCATCAACTTAAGATTGTTCGTAAGTCATTGTCACAGCGCGCTTTATGGC
>Ga0308417_1000320_pt1 | contig 35912 bp, 28 predicted proteins | sample HotsprSampleOS65_FD_203528 | JGI IMG/M metagenome (GOLD analysis project Ga0308417, IMG submission 203528) | Hot spring phototrophic mat microbial communities from Octopus Spring, Yellowstone National Park, Wyoming, United States - 20090730_OS65 ...
TCGAGCACGGCTCGGTTGCCTCGGGTGATCGCGATGACAGCGGGCCCAGCGGCGGTTAAGACGTAGGCGCGTGACACCAACCGCCACCCGCTGATGCTCGGCTTTCTCCTGCAGCGCCTCGCTGCCGCGGTCGCTGTCCTCGCGGCGATGTCGCTGATCGTGTTCGCAGGCGTCTATGCCATAGGCAACCCGATCGACGTGCTGATCAACCCCGCAGCCGACCAGGTGATGCGCGCCGAGACGATCGCCCGCTACGGGCTCGACCGGCCATTCTGGGAGCAGTATCTCCGTTTCGCCTCGAGCCTGCTTGCCGGCGATTTCGGCACCTCCTTCGTGTTCAACACGCCCGCCCTGCCGCTGATCCTCTCGAAGCTTCCGGCCACGCTCGAGCTTGCCCTCTCGGCCATGCTGATCGCGATCGTCTTCGGCATCCCGCTCGGCATGCTCGCTGGCCTCCGCCCTGAGGCTGCCTCGAGCCGCGCGATCATGACCGGCTCGATCCTCGGCTTCTCTCTGCCCACCTTCTGGGTCGGGCTGATGCTCATCCTTGTCTTCTCGGTCGAGCTCGGCTGGCTGCCTTCGGGGGGCCGCGGCGAGACGGTGACGCTCCTGGGCATCGAGTGGTCGTTCCTGACGGCCGACGGTCTCGCCCACCTGCTGCTGCCGGCCTTCAACCTCGCGCTCTTCAAGCTCTCGCTGATCATCCGGCTGACGCGGGCGGGCATGCGCGAGACCATGCTCGCCGACTATGTCCGCTTCGCCCGGGCCAAGGGGCTGTCGCGGGCGCGCGTGATCGGCGTGCACGCCTTCCGCAACATCCTGATCCCGATCGTCACCGTGCTCGGGCTCGAGTTCGGCTCGGTGGTCGCCTTCGCGGTGGTGACGGAGACGATCTTCTCCTGGCCCGGCATGGGCAAGCTGATCATCGACAGCATCCTGACGCTCGACCGGCCGGTGATGGTCGCCTACCTCATGCTGGTCGTTGCGATGTTCGTGCTGATCAACCTCGTCGTGGACATCGCCTACGCGGCGCTGGACCCGCGCGTGCGGCTGGGCGCGCGGGCATGACGGAGACGCGCGCGGCGGCGCAGCGCCCGGCGGCGCTGTTCTGGGCGGAGTTCGCCGAGAGCCGGCTCGCGCTCGCGGGCCTCGCGGTGTTCGCGCTCGCGGTGTTCGCCGCGGTGTTCGCGCCCTGGCTCACGCCGCAGGACCCCTACGACCAGGCGACGCTGTCGCTTCTGGACGCGCGGCTGCCCCCGGGCACGGTCGGCTCGGCGGGCTACGTGCACTGGCTCGGCACCGACGCCGCCGGGCGCGACGTGTTCTCGGCCATCCTCTGGGGCCTGCGCACGAGCCTCTTCGTCGGCGGCGCTGCCGGCGCGGCGGCGCTTGCGCTCGGCACCATGCTCGGCCTCGCCGCGGCGTTCTTCGGCGGCCGGGTCGAACTGCTGCTGATGCGGATCGTCGATCTCCAGCTCTCCTTCCCGGCGATCCTGCTCGCGCTTGTGCTCGTCGCCTCGCTCGGGCAGGGACTTGCGCAGGTGGTGACGGCGCTGGTGGCAGCCCAGTACGCCTATTTCGCCCGGACGGTGCACGGCACGGCGCTCGCCGAGCGGCGCAAGGAATACATCGAGGCAGCTTCCGGCATTCCGCTGAAGCCCGCGCGGATCCTGTTCCGGCACCTCCTGCCGAACTGCCTGCCGCCGCTGATCGTGGTCGCGACTGTGCAGGTGGCCAATGCGATCGCGATCGAGGCCACGCTCTCCTTCCTCGGCGTCGGCCTGCCAGTCACCGAGCCCTCGCTCGGCACGCTGATCGCTAACGGCTTCCAGTTCATGCTTTCGGGGCGGTACTGGATCAGCGTCTATCCGGGCGTCGCCCTGCTCATCGTCATCGTCTCGATCAACCTGGTGGGAGACCGTCTGCGTGACGTGCTCAACCCAAGGCTCAGGCGATGACGGCGCTGCTCGCGCTCGAGGCGGTGTCGAAACGGTTCACCCGCCGCGCAACGGTCGAGGAGCGCGTGCTCTCGCTTCTGGGCAGGGCCGTGCCGCCGCGCACCGTGCACGCGGTGGACGGTGTCTCTCTCGCGATCGGCGAAGGAGAGGTGGTCGGCCTCGTCGGCGAATCGGGCTGCGGCAAGTCGACGCTCGGCCGAATCGCGGCCGGCCTGCTCGCGCCCGACGAGGGCCGCGCGTTGCTATGCGGCGAGACGGTCGCCGAGCGGAGGGGCGGGCGCGTCGAGAAGCGCACCACGGCGGTGCAGATGGTGTTCCAGGACCCCTTCGCGAGCCTCAACCCGCGCATGAAGGTGGGCGAGGCGATCGCCGAAGGCCCGCTCGCGCACAAGCTCTGGCCTGCCGCCGAGCGCGCGGCTCGGGTCGCCGAGACGCTCGCCGATGTCGGGCTCGACCCGTCCTACGCGGCGCGCTTCCCGCACCAGTTCTCTGGCGGGCAGCGGGCGCGAATCGGCATCGCGCGGGCGCTCGCGATGAACCCGCGCGTGGTGGTGGCTGACGAGGCGGTCGCCGCGCTCGACGTCTCGATCCAGGCGCAGGTGCTCAACACGTTTCTCGACCTCACAGCGCGGCGTGGCCTTGCCTTGCTCTTCATCAGCCACGATCTCGGCGTGGTCGGCCATCTCGCCGACAGGGTGGCGATCATGTATCTGGGACGGATTGTCGAACTCGGACCGACGGAGGCGGTGTTCGCCGCACCCGCGCATCCCTACACGCGCGGGCTGCTCGAGGCGGTTCCGCGGCTCGACCGCCGCCGCGCTGGGTTCCACCCTGTGCGCGGCGAGATCCCCTCGCCGCTCTCGCCGCCCGCGGGCTGCCACTTCCACCCGCGCTGCCCGCACGCCATGCCCCGCTGCCGCGCGGAGAAGCCGCAGCCGCGGCGGCTCGGCCCCGGCCGCGAGGTGGCCTGCCACCTCGATCTCGCCTGAACGCTGCCGGAAGGGTGGGAGTGGCCTCAGGCGGCGCGGCTCGCCTCGACGCTGACCGCGTCGACGAAGCCTCGCGCCTCTGCCGGATCCTCGAAAATCAGGCCGACACGCCCGTTCCGCAAGGAGCGGACGCGGCAGAGGGCGCTCGCTCCACCCGGGCCGACGATCCTACCTTCCTGACCAATCTCGAGCGCGGCTTCCGTCGTGCCGCTTGCGCCGCCGAGTGAGACGTCGATCAGGGCAACCCGTGCGATTCCTCCGGCATGGCGGAACTCCGCCGTCCCTCGGGCAGGGACGCGCTGGAACTTGCGGCGGTCGATCTCCGGCACTGCCGTCCGCACGACCGTCGTCAGCTCGCGGTCGAGGCGATGGACGCTGCTCGTGAGGGAGACGACTTCGGCAGCGATTTCCTTCGCCTGCGTTCCGGTGTTGACCGCCGCCTGGGAGACCTCGGCGATCCGCTGCGTGACCTCGCGCGAGGCGGAGGCAGCCTCTGCGACGGTGCGGGCAATCTCGCGCGTGGCGCCGGCCTGCTGACTGACCGCCGCAGCGATCGCTCCGGCAAGTTCGTCCACCGTCCGCACGCTGGTGATGATGGACCGTACCGCGCCGACCGAGGCCTCCGTCTCCCGGCGTATCGTTTCGATCCGTGAGGCGATGTCCTCCGTCGCCTTGGCCGTCTGGCCGGCGAGGCTCTTCACCTCCGAGGCGACGACGGCGAAGCCCTTGCCCGCCTCGCCCGCGCGCGCCGCCTCGATCGTCGCATTCAGCGCGAGCAGGTTGGTCTGGCCGGCGATCTCGCTGATCAGCCGCACCACTTCGCCGACATTCGTCACCGCACTCGAGAGCGTGCCGATCGCCGCCTCCGTCCGCTCCGCCTCGCCCGCCGTGCGCTGGGCGGTGGCGGCCGTCTCCTGCACCCGCTTGGTGATCTCGCCGATGCTTGCCGAGAGCTCCTCCGCAGCGGCCGTGACGGTCTCAGCCGAGGCGAGGGACTGCTGCGCCGCCGCTGCCACGGCTTGGGCGTTGGCGCCGACCTGGTCAGCCGCGCTCGCGAGGATGCCGACCTCGGCGCTGACCCGATCGGAGGCCGCCGAGACCTGGGCAAGCACATCGGAGGTCGCTTCCTGGATCGCGTCGGCCATCTCGAGCAGAGCCGCCTTGCGCGCCGCCTCGGCCTCCGCGCGCTGCCGCTCCTGCGCCTGCTGGAGCCTCTCGCCCTCCTGGCCGGCCTGGCGAAGCACGTCGAGAGCGGCCGCCATCTGGCCGAGCTCGTCGCGGCGCGCGAGCCCTGGCACCGGCGTGTCCCATGCCTTCGCCGCGATCCCGCGCATCGCCTCCGTCAGGCGCGCGAAAGGCACGAGAACGCGGACCTGCAGGACGATCGCGACGGTGGCGGCGATGGCGAGCGCGAAGCCGCCGAGCAGGAGCGCCGCCCGCTCCGCGCGCACCGAGGCTCGCTTGGCCTCGGCGAAGGCGGCGGAGGCCGCCGCCACCTCGTACGCGACGAGAGCGTCGATCGCCTCCGTCAGCGGATCGAGCGTCTGGTAGAGCCGGTCACGCACGATCGTCTCGAGCGCCGGTCCGTCCTTCCGCGCAAGCACGGCCAGCGTGTCGCTCACGAGACGATCCGCCGCCTCGGAGCGCTGCCGGACCGTGGCGACGAGGGCGCTGCGGGCATCTTCAACGGGGCGGGAGAGATAGGCGCGCCAGCCCTCGGCGATCTCGCGCTGCGCCTTGCGCACCGAAGCCTCGCCCTCCTGCCAGCCCCAGTTGCCGTTGCGCACCTTGTGGGTCGCGTCCACGACGAAGACGGCGTAGGCATCGGAGACGGTCTTGAGGTGGCGTGCAGGCACCATGCGCTGCTCGTAGAGCGCGCCGAGCTGTTCTGCCGCGTGGTCGGCGGTGTGGTGGGCGAGCCAGGCGCAGGCGCCGATGAGGAGGGCGAGCGCTGCCTGTCCCACCAGGATCATGTTTCGGATGGAGAGCGTCATGCGGCGACCCGAAGGCTAGAGGGTGGACGGGTGGACCCTAGACTGGCCCGGTAAAGCCTCGGTAAAGCCCTCGGCGTGCGGCCTCACTCCCTGCCTGCGCGCGCCCTGGCCAGTGCCGCCTCGCGCTGCGTGATGTAGAGGGCGGAGGCGACGATCAGCGCTGCTCCCGCTGCCGTCCAGCCATCGGGGCGCTCGTCGAACAGGAGAATGCCGGCGGCTGTGGCGAAGACGAGGCGTATGTAGCTCAGCGGCGCAAGCACCGTGGCATCGGCAAGGCGGAAGGAGCTGATCCAGAGCTGCATCCCCGCAGGGCCCGCCAACGCCATCAAGAGGAGCCATCCCGCCTGCCACGGCTCCGGCGCGGTGAGCCAGGGGAGAGCGACGGGCAGAGAGCCGCTGAAGGTGACAAGCCCGATATAGACCATGATTGTGTCGGTGCGCTCCGTGTTCGACAGACGCTTGGTGGTGAGCACGATTCCGGCGCCGAACAGGGCCGAGACAAGCGCCGCGAGGACGGCGGGATCGACCGACGCGCCGACCGGACGTGCGATCACCGCCACGCCCGCGAAACCGATGATGGTGGCGCTCCAGCGGCGCCAGCGCACCACCTCGCCAAGCACGGGCCCCGCAAGCGCGGTGACGAACATCACGCTGGTGAAGGAGAGCACCGTCGCGGTGGCGAGATCGAGGTGCTGGAACGACCAGTAGTAGAGCGCCCAGGAGATCAGGCTGAACAGGCCGCGCGCGAGGTGGAGCAAGAGACGGGCCGTGTGCAGCACGCGCGGGCCGCGGCGGGCGAGCGCCGGCACCACCCACAGAAGCTGGCCGGTGCTGCGGACGAGCATGATCGTCGTCACCGGCACAGCATCGCCGAGCAGCTTCACGAACACGGTCTCGGCAACAAACAGGAAGGCGGCGGCGAGGCTGAGAGCCGCGGCATTGAGGATCGGCGATCGCGCTGGCGACGGCATCAGGGAACGCGCGTCAGGCCCACGCCCGGCGCGCGCTCCTCACTCCGCTCAGCGCGGGCGGATGAAGAAGGCGAGCGTGTCCTCGTCTGCCCTTGGCGTCCAAGTCAGGTTCGACCGGCCTGCCCAGACGGTCGGCAGGGTGACGATCGGGATCTGCCCGTAATCGGCCACCGCCATGTCCTGCGCCTTCTGGAACAGAGCGCGGCGGCGTGCGTCGTCGAGGGTGCCCATCGCCTCGGCGATGATCGCGTCGAGCTCCTCGTTGCAGTAGTGGCTGACGTTGAAGGCGCCGTAGCGGCCGCCGGGGCGGCGGCAGTGCACGAAGGAGGAGAGGGCGTAGCCCGCCTCGCCTGTGAGCGTTCCCCACCCCGCCATGGTAATCGGGTAGTCGCCTCGGGTGCGGGCGGGGAAGAACACTGTGCGGGGCTGTGCGTTCACCTGCACCTCGAGGCCGATGCGCGCGAAGAGCTGGCCGAGTGCCTGGCAGGTCGCGCCGTCTCCGGGGAGGCGGTCGGAGGAGCAGAAGAGCGGGAAGCGGAAGCCGTTCGGGTAGCCCGCCTCGGCAAGCAGCGCCCGCGCCCGCGCGGGATCGTAGCGCAGCGGCGCGGGGTTCGGGCTGGCGCCGAACATGTAGTTCGGCATGAGCTGGTCGGCAACGACCGCCGTGCCCTCGAACACCGACTGGACGATCCCCTGCCGGTCGATCGCGAGCGACAGAGCCTCGCGCACGCGCCGGTCGCGGAACGGGTTCTGCGGCAGCGGGTTGCCCTGCTTGTCGGTGATCATACGCATCGCCGGCGCCGACATGTCCTCCCGCAGGTCCGGGTAGAGAATGAAGGTGTAGATGCTCTCGCCCTGGAACACGGCGATGTTGCGCTCGCGCTTCAGCCGGGCGATGTCGCTCACCGGCACGTAGTTGGCGAAGTCGACGCGCCCGGACAGCAGGCCTGCGACGCGGGCGGCGTCGTTGCTGATCTCGACGAGGGTGACGCGGCTCCAGGGCGCTTCGCCGCGCCAGTGGCCGGCGAACCGCTCCATCACAAGGTCGCCGCGCGGGCTCCAGGGGACGAAGCGGAACGGGCCGGTGCCGATCGCCGCCCGGCCGGAGTTGAACTCGGGAGCCTTGCTGTCGGGCGCAATCCGCGAGGAGACGACGAACAGCCGCGTCATGTCCTGCGGCAGCGCAGCGTTCGGCACATTGGTGCGGATGCGGATCGTCAGGTCGTCGACGATGTCGACCCCGACGATCGAGCGCGTATAGATCACAAGCCCGCCATCAGGGCCGGCGACGGAGGGGATCCGCTCGATCGAGAACTTGACGTCCGCCGCCGTCATGGGCGAGCCGTCGTGGAACTTCACGCCCGGGCGGAGCTTGAACTCCCAGGTCGTGTCGTCCACCGCCCGCCAGGAGAGGGCGAGGCCAGGCTGGACCTGTAGCTTCTCGTCCACCCACACGAGCGGGTCGAAGATGTTCTTGAGCGCCGCTGCGTGATTGCCGAGCGCCATGTAGTGCGGGTCGATTGCCTCAGGCCCGGCGCGGACGCCGACCCTGAGCTCCTGCGCTGCCGCGCCGAGCGGCAACGCAAGCAAAGCCGCAGCCGTGACCAGCTTGAGCCGCGCCCCGAGCCGCCTCGGGAACCCCAACCGTCGCATCTCACCTCTCCCCTTGCGCACCTCGCCGGCAAGCGTAACGTCGCCGCCACGTGAGCGGAAGGGCGGAAGGGCGAGGGCGTGTGCGGATCGCGGCGATGAACTGGATGCAGGTCGAGGCCTGGCTTGCGCGCGACGACCGCGCGGTCCTGCCCATCGGCTCGACCGAACAGCACGGCTATCTCTCGCTCGCGGTCGACGCCATCCTCGCGGAGCGTGTGGCCGAAGAGGCGGCAGAGCCGCTCGGCGTTCCCGTGTTCCCTGTCATGCCCTACGGGCTTGCGCCCTATTTCCTGGCCTACCCGGGAACCGTTTCGCTCAAGGTCACGACCCTGCTTGCCGTGGTCGGCGACGTGCTCGACAGCCTCTCCGCCCAGGGCTTCCGGCGAATCCTGATCGTCAACGGCCATGGCGGGAACAGCCCCGTGGACGGCTTCGTCCGCGAGTGGGCCGCCTCCCGCCCCGGCCACCGGGTGCGTTTCCACAACTGGTGGAACGCGCCGCGCACCTGGGCGGCCGTGCAGGCAACAGACCCGGTTGGCAGCCACGGCTCTTGGATGGAGAACTTCCCGTGGACGCGGCTTGCCGACGTCGCGCTCCCCGAAGCCGCGAAGCCGCCGATCGAGACAGGCGCCATAGCGGGCCGCCCGGCGGCGGAGATCCGCGCGATGATCGGTGACGGCAACTTCGCGGGCCTCTACCGGAGGCCCGATGAGGAGATGCTGGCGATCTGGCGGGTCGCGGTGGAGGAGACACGAGCGCTGATCGAGACCGGCTGGTGAGTGGGCGGGGTCCCGGTAAGGAGGGCTGGTAAGGAGGGCGGGATGCCTGGTGATCCGATCCTGATCTGGGGGGCTGGGGCGATCGGAGGAACCGTCGGCGCGTTCCTTGCGCGCGCTGGCCATCGCGTCACCTTCATCGACATCGTCGAGGAGCATGTGCGCGCGATCGCTGATGCGCGGCGGGGGCTCTCGATCACCGGTCCGGTCGATTCGTTTACGGTCTGTGCGCCTGCCTTCCTCCCAGGCGAGCTCCGGGGTGTGTGGCGCAAGGTGTTCCTCTGCGTGAAGGCGCACCACACCGAGGAGGCGACGAGCGCGCTCTTGCCGCATCTCGCCGATGACGGCTACGTGCTCAGCCTGCAGAACGGGCTCTGCGAGACGGTGATCGCCCGGATCGTCGGCGCCGGCCGCACGATCGGCGCCTTCGTGAATTTCGGCGCCGACTGGATTGGCCCCGGGGAGGTCATGTACGGCAATCGCGGCGCCGTGGTGGTGGGAGAGCTCGATGGACGGATCACCGGGCGGCTCGAGAGCCTGCACCGCGTGATGCTCGACTTCGACGACCGCGCGATCATGACCGACAATATCTGGGGCTATCTCTGGGGCAAGCTCGCCTATGGCGCGATGCTGTTCGCCCAGGCGCTTGGGCAGGACAGCATCGCCGGCGCGCTCGGCAACCCGGCGCTGTTTCCGCTCTGGCTCGGCCTCGGGCGCGAGGTGATGGCGGTTGCCGAGGCGGAAGGCATATCCGCAGAGGGCTTCAACGGCTTCGATCCCGACGCGTTCGGCCGCGCCGGCAGCGAGGCGGCGGCGCGCGCCTCGATCGCTGCCATGGTGGCGTTCAACCGCACGAGCGCGAAGACGCATTCGGGGGTGTGGCGCGACCTCGCCATGCGCAGGCGCCGCACAGAGGTCGACGCGCAGCTCGCGCCGATCTCGGCAATCGCTGCCCGACATGGGCTGCGCACGCCTCTGATCGACCGGCTGGTGGCGATGATCCATGAGATCGAGGAGGGGAGGCGGCCGATGACGGATGCGAACCTCGCGGAGCTCGCTGGGCTCGTTGCGGCGTGAACATACGCTTCGACGGGCAGTCGGTGATCGTGACCGGCGCGGGGCACGGCATCGGCCGGGCGATCGCCCGCGGCTTCGCCCTGCGCGGCGCGCGCGTCTTTGCCTGCGACGTCAACGCTGAGGCGCTGGCCGAGACCGCGCGCCTCGGCGGCATTGCGGCTTCGGTCCTCGACGTGACGGACCGCCCGTCCGTGCGCGCCTGGGTCGCTGCCGTCGAGGCGGAGTCAGGCGGCGCTGTCGATGTCGTCGTCAACAACGCGGGCGGCGTGTGCGGTCAATCCGGCCGGCCGATCGAGTCGGTGTCGGACGAGGACTGGGACGCGATCCTGCGCGTCAACCTCACCGCCGCATTCGCCGTCACCCAGGCCGCGGCGCCGGCGATGAAGGCGCGGCGGCGTGGGCGGATCGTGATCATCTCCTCGGGCGCTGGCCTTGGCGTGTCGAAGACCGGCATCCAGGCCTACGCCGCCGCCAAGGCGGGGCAGATTGGGCTGACCCGCCAGCTCGCGCATGAGCTCGGCCCCTTCGGCATCACCGTCAACAGCGTCGCCCCAGGCTTCGTGCTCTCGAACCCCTCGACGAGAAGGCAATGGGCAGCTTACGGCGAGGCGGGGCAGCGGGCGCTTTTGGCCGGCATCGCGCTTCGCCGCCTTGGCACGCCCGAAGATATGGTGCATGCGGTGCTGTTCCTGGCGAGCGACTTCGCCGCCTACATCAACGGCCAGACGCTCAGCGTCGACGGAGGAAAGTGATGGACGCGCGCGTGACGGATCTTCCCGAGGCCTGGCTCCGCGCGCAGCGCGACCGTCTTTGGGCCGAGTATCTCGACCTCGTCCGAATTCCCTCGGTCAGCGCCAAGCCCGACCATGCCGGCGACGTGCGCCGCGCGGCAGACTGGGTGGCTCGCCGCTGCGCCAGGGCGGGGCTTGGGAACGTGCGAATCCTCGCGGAGGGAGGCCACCCCTCAGTCTATGCCGAGTGGCTTGGCGCGCCAGATATGCCGACAATCCTCGTCTATGCGCATTACGACGTGCAGCCGCCAGAGCCGCTCGAGCTCTGGACCACGCCTCCTTTCGAGCCGACTCTGCGCGAGGGAAGGCTCTACGCCCGGGGCGCCTCCGACGACAAGGCGACGCTGTTCATCAGCCTCGCCGCGATCGAGGCGTGGATGGCCACCACCGGCCGCCTGCCCTGCAACATCAAGGTGTTCTACGAGGGCGAGGAGGAGACGGGCAGCCCCACGCTCGGCGCGATTCTCGACCGGCACGGCGCGCTTCTTAAGGCCGATCTCTGCCTCTCCGCCGACGGCGGCATGATGTTGCCCGACCGGCCCGACGTCTCTGTCGGAAACCGCGGCATCTGCAAGCTCGAGTTCACGCTGCGCACCGCCGCCAAGGACATGCACAGCGGCAGCTATGGCGGGGCGATCCTCAACCCGCTTGTGGCGATCGCGCGCGTCATCGCCTCGCTGCACGAGGAGGACGGTCGGGTCGCCGTGCCCGGCTTCTACGACGGCGTGCGCGAGACGACGGAGCGGGATCGTGCCGAGCTCGCCGCCGTGCCGTTCGACGAGGCGGCCTGGCTCGCTGGCGTCGGCGCCAGCAAGGCCTGGGGCGAGCGCGACCGCTCGGTCCTTGAGAAGCTCTGGCTGCGCCCGACCCTCGAGATCAACGGCATGTGGGGCGGCTACCAGGGCGAGGGGTCGAAGACCGTTCTGCCCTGCGAGGCGCACGCCAAGATCACCTGCCGCCTCGTTTCCGGGCAGGACCCCAAGCGCGTGCAGGCGGCGGTGGCTGGGCATCTCCGTGCCGTCTGCCCGGAGGGTGCGACGATCGAGATTCGCCTCGGCGGCGGCGGCGCGGCTGCCTACGAGATCCCGCCAGATCATCCCGCTCTCGCAGCGATCGAGCGGCTGCTTGAGGATGTCTACGGCAAGCCCTGCTTCCGCACCCGGATCGGCGGCACGCTGCCGCTCTGCGCTCTCTTCAGGGACCGTCTCGGCCTCGACACGGTGCCGATGTCCTTCTCCACGGCGGATGAGGACTTCCACGCGCCCAACGAATTCTTCCGCGCCGAGAGTTTCGACCGAGGGCTGACCGCCTGGGTGCGGGTCTTCGAGGCGCTCGCATCGCTGCCGCGCCGCCGGGCCTGACGCTCCGCGCGACGATCCGCGCGGGAGCGCTGGCCGGGCTCACGCGCGCCTCTGAAGCCGCGCTCGCTGCGGCGGCGCTCAGCCACCGCCGGCTCACGCTCCCGTTGCGGGAAGCTGCACTTGCGTCTGCGCCCCGCCTGAGAGCTGCGTCGCCACGAGCCGGGCGAAGATCCCGCCACGGGCGACCAGTTCGTCGAAGCTGCCCTGTTCGGCGACCCTGCCCGAGTCGAAGACGAGGATCTTGTCGGCCTCGCGCACCGTCGAGAGCCGGTGCGCGATCACGAAGGTCGTCCGCCCAGCCATCAGCGCCTTCAGCGCCTGTTGCACCTTCGCCTCCGTCGCGGCGTCGAGCGCGCTCGTCGCCTCGTCGAGGATCAGGATCGGCGGGTTCTTGAGCAGCGCGCGCGCGATCGCGAGGCGCTGCCGCTGCCCGCCCGAGAGGGAGGCCCCGCGCTCGCCCACCCGCGTGTCGTAGCCCTGCGGCTGGCGGATGATGAACTCGTGCGCCTGGGCGAGGCGGCACGCCTCCTCGATCTCGGCATCTGTTGCGTCCGCCCGCCCGACCAGCAGGTTCTCGCGGATCGAGCGGTTGAACAGCATGCTCTCCTGGAACACGACGCCGATATGCGACCGCAACGATTCCAGGCTCACGCTGCGTATGTCGATGCCGTCGATCGTCACCCTGCCCGAGTGCGGGTCCCAAAGCCGCTGCAGCAGCGCCATGGCGGTGGACTTCCCCGCCCCGGTCTCGCCGACGAGAGCGACCGTCTGCCCAGGCGCGGCGGCGAAGGAGACGTCGTTGAGGATCGGCGGCCCGCCCGGATAGCCGAAGGTCACATGCTCGAAGGCGACCGCCCCCTTGGGCCGCGGCATCGCCGGCAGGCCGGGCGGGTCGTTCACCTTCGAGGGCGTGTCCATCACCTCGAAGTAGAGCGCGACGGCGGGCGCCTGCATGAACATGGTCGAGACGAAGCCCATCGCCTGCTCGAGCCTTGCGATCAGCAGCGTCGCGAAGCCCATGAAGGTGACGATCTCGCCAACGCTCGCGCGGCCGTCGAGATGCAGCGCGGTGCCGAGCACGAAGATCGCGATCACGGTGAGCGTCGAGGCGGCGCGGGTGAGCACGGTGAGCAGCGCCCACCAGTTCAGCACCGGGAACTGCGCGTCGAGCAGGCGGCGGATCGTGTCCTGGAACAGCCGCGCCTCCGCCGAGAGGCGGACGAAGCTCTGCACCACCATCACGTTCGACAGCGCATCGCCCGCGGCTGCGGCGAGCGCCGCATGGTGGCTCTCGACGCTGCGCTGGCCCTCCTGGGTGCGGCGTATCACCGCGGCCGCGACGGTCGCAAACAGGAGAGCGAGCACGATCAGCAGCAGCGCGAGCCGCCAGTTCATCAGGAGCGTCAGCGGCAGCAGCACGAGCGCGATGACGAAGGTCGAGAGGTGGTCGCGGAAGAAGCCGAGCCAGACCCAGAACATGTTGTCGGCGCCGGAGAGCATCACCTTGAGCAGCCGCCCTGAATGCGTGTCGCCGTGGAAGGAGAGCGGCAGAGTGAGGACGTGCTGGAAATAGCGCGCCATGGCCGCGAGCCGGTTGCGGTGGGCGAGCCGGTCAGCCTGCAGGGCGACGAGGATGTTGGCGACGATGCCGCCGAGGCCGACCGCGGCCCAGAGGCCGAGCAGCGCCAGCGTTCCGGACCAGACGGCCCCGGCAGGCATCGCGCCGCTCCTTGCGAGCATGTCAACCACCCGGCCGAACAGGACCGGCTCAAGGAAGGTCAGCCCCGCGAGCAGCACATTGGCGGCGCCGAGGGCGAGCGCAAGCCCGCGTTCCGGGCCGAGCTCCCCGAGCACACGGAGATAGAGGCGGAGGAATCCCATGGCCGAATCTAGCGCGGAGAGAGGGGCAAGGTCATGGCAAGGACGAGGCTCCGTCCCGCAGTCTCGCCCCTAGCGAGGTTCGGCGATCTGCGACTGGCCCTGGGCACGGCCTGGCAGAGCGGCGGTTGCGGGAGCGAGGTGCCGTGCGACTCGAGGCTCGCGCCACGCGCAACGCCTCGCGCGTCCTGGGCGGCGGGCTCAGGCTGTTGCCCTCGAACCGCGAGGGGGGACGGCGAGGCGCGGCATCAGGGCCTCTGCCGTGGCGCGAGTGCCGCAGCGCCGGCGAAGGCGAGCGCGGCGACGATACCGGCGAGCAGGATCGCGATCTGTACCGGCTGGTAGCCGCCAAGGGTCTCCCGCATCCACGCGGCCGCGTAAGGCCCGGCAGCGCGCGCCATGATCCCGGGCGCCACCATCGCGCCCGCGACCGCGCCGTAGCCCTCGCGCCCGAACAGTTCCGCCGGCACGGTGCCGCGCACGATCGTGAGGATCCCGGCCGAAGTGCCGTAGAGCACGACATAGGCGCCGGCGAGCCACGGCGAGAGCGGGAGGCCGATCAGGGCGAGGATGCTGAGGGGCTGCGCCGCGCCAGCGAGGATCGCCACACGCGTCGGCCGAAGGCGTGAGAGGCCCGCGAACTCCACGACTCGGCCGGCGACCTGCATCGGCCCCGTCAGCGATGCGACCGCGACCGCAGCGGCAGGCGAAAGCCCTCCCTCTTCGAGCATCGGGATAGCGTGCACGCCAATCACCGAGAACAAGAGGCTGCCGGCGGTGAGCGCGAGCGCCACGAGCCAGAAGGACGGCGCGTACAGCACCGGCCCAAGCGGGCGCCTCTGCCGCGGCGCGGCGCCGCTGCGCGCCCTCGGCAGGAGAGCGAGATGCAGAGGCAGGCAGAGCGCGACCGTGACCGCCGCCCATCCTGCATAGGCACCGCGCCAGCCGACCAGCGGCTCGGCCCACGCCGTCAACGGCCAGGCGACGGTGGAGGCGAGGCCGCCCGAAAAGGTGAGGTAGGTGATGGCGCGGCGGGCCTCGCTGCCGAAGCTCGCGGTGATGGTCGCAAATGCGGGCTCGTACTGGGTCGCCGCCATGGCGAATCCGGTTGCGATCCAGGCTGCGGCGAACTCGACCGGGTCTTGCGCGAGGGCGAGGGAGACGAGGCAGGCAGAGGAGAGGGCCGACCCGGCAGACATCACCGCGCGGCCTCCGAAACGGTCGACCAGCGCGCCTGTGGGGAAGGAGACGAGCCCCTGCGCCAGCAGACCGGCCGAGTAGGCGCCGAAGATCGCCTCGCGGCTCCACCCCTCCGCGGCCGCGATCGCTGGGGCGAGCACCGCGATCGCGTAGTACTGCGAGCCCCAGGCGACGATCTGCGTCACGGAAAGGGCGATGACGGCCTCCCAAGGAAGCCGGGGCGCCACGGGCGAGGGCATGGCGGGACGCTACCGGCGCCTGCGCCGGCCAGGAAGGGGGTCAGCCGCGGCCGAGGAGAGCAGCGAGCGCGCCGCCGAGTCCGAGCGAGGGCCGGGCCGAGGGCGCGGCGAAGCTGCCCGTGCGCGGCTTGGGCAGGGCGAGCCTCGCGAGCGCTTCGGCGAGGACGACGGCGGCGGCGATGCCGTCGATCAGCGGCACTGGCGCGCGCCCCTGGATTCGCCCGCCGATGCCCGCGAGCGCCGCGCCGCCGAGCAGCACCGAATCCGCGCCCTCGCGCGCGAGCGCCTCAGCCGCCTCTGCCACCTTGGCCGCCACGCCGTCAGGGTCTGACAAAGCGTCCTGGGGCGTGGCGGCGACGAGCGCGATTCCCGACAGCCGCGCCGAGAGTCCGTGGCCTGCGATCACCTCGCGGTAGAGCTCTGGCGAGGAGAACGTCACGAGCCCGAAACGCTCCCCCACCGTGCAGGCGGCGAGGCAGCCCGCCTCGGTCATGCCGATCACCGGAATGGGCAGGAGCTGGCGCGCGGCGAAGAGTGCCGTGTCGTAAGAGACGGCGAGGATCGCTGCGTCGCATCCCGCGTGGTGCTCCGCGAGGCAGTCGAGCAGGCCGTGCGCGGCGATCGCGTTCTCTGCCCGGGAGGTGATGATGGCGGGCCCGAAGCGCGGGGTGACGGGAACGATCTCGGTCGCGGCGCCTGCGACAGCGCGCGCCGAGGCGGCGCAGCGCTCCGTCACCGCCGCCGTCGTGTTCGCGTTCGCGAGCAGAATTCGCATCAGCAATCCCGCGCGCGCTCCTCGCGCCGGGCGAGCGCGCGGTGGAAGCGCTGCCGCTTGCTCGCCGCGGGGCGGAGGGGAACGCGGGCGGCGCTGAGCAGCCTCTCGAGCCAGGCAGCGGCCGTGCCGACAGCGCCCTCGGCGATCTCGAGCTCGAGCTCATGCTCGACCGTGCCGTCTGGCATCTCGGAGCGGTCGAGCGCAAGCGCGATCGGCGTGCCGCAGGGCAGGGATGCCTCGCAGAGGGTGCGCTCGTTGCGGAACTCGCCGACGATCACGAGGGGCGCGCCGCCGGAGGCGGCCTCGATCGCCTCGGCCAGCGCAAGCGCCATCGCCGCGGGCTCGGCCAGGCGAAGCACGGGCAGCGGGTCAGCCGTTCCGGCTGCGAGGTGCAGCGCCAGCGGCGGCGGCACGATGCGCTCCGCCTCGCTTCGGGCGGAGAGGAGGGGGGCGCCGGCCGTCCGAGGCGGGCGCTGCTCGCCCTTTGCGGTGAGTATCCAGAGCCCCGCCTCGTGCCTGAGCCGAAGCGACAGGCCTGAGGCGGCGAGCGCCCGGTGCCGCGTGTCGAACAGGAAGTTGCGCTGGTCGAGCACGCGAACCCTGCCGCCGACCAGGGCGAGGAGGCTGTCGCGTTCCGCCCCGTCGGCCAGCATGGCCTTGAACTCCCGCTCGATCCCGTCGCGCGGCATGCAGCCCCCCGTCGCTTCGGTTGCAGCGCAGCACAACCCTTGCGTTCATGCAAGGCGCTCGCGACAGAAAGGGCCCCTCGGCGCTGGACAAGCCTTGCCATGGCGGTGAGGCTTTCCCATCCCGACAGCGGAAGCGTGCGCATGACCGACCCCAACACCTTGCCCTTGGACTCCGAGACGCTGCTTGCCGGCGTCCGTTGCTGGGTCGAGACGGAAAGCCCGACCTTCGACGCCGCAGCGGTGAACCGGATGATGGATGTCGCTGCGCGCGATCTTGCTCTACTCGGGGCGCGGATCGAGCGCATCCCGGGGCGGATGGGCTTCGGCGACTGCGTCCGCGCGCGCTTTCCCCAGGCCGCTCTCGGCGGCGGCGCGGATCGCCCGGGGGTCCTCCTGCTTAGCCATCTCGACACCGTCCATCCCCTCGGCACAGGTGGAGCCTCCGGCCCGCTCGCCTTCCGCCGCGAGGGGTCGGGCGCCGAGGAGCGTGCCTACGGGCCAGGGATCTGCGACATGAAGGGCGGCGCCTTCCTCTCGATCGCCGCTGTGGGGGCGATCCTCGCCGCCGGGGCGACGACCCGCCTGCCTGTGACGGTGCTCCTCACCTCGGATGAAGAGGTCGGCTCGCCCTCCACGCGCGACCTGATCGAGGCGGAGGCGCGGCGGCACGAGGTGGTGCTGATCCCGGAGCCAGCGCGCAGCGACGGCGGCGTCGTGTGGGGCCGCTATGCGATCGCCCGCTTCGCGCTCGAGGCGGTCGGGCGGCCGAGCCATGCCGGGGCGCGCCCTGCAGAGGGGCGCAGCGCGATACGCGAGATGGCGCACCAGGTGCTCGCGATCGAGGCAATGAGCGGCGAGGACGCGACCACGAGCGTCGGCGTTATCCAGGGCGGGGCTTGGGTGAACTGCGTGCCCACTGTCTGCCGGGCGGAGAGCCTTTCGATGGCGAAACGGCAACGCGATCTCGACGCTCTGATCGCGCGCATGCTCGCGCTGAAGCCGAAGACGAGCGATATCCGCCTCACGGTTCGGCTCACCTGCACTCGCCCGGTGTGGGAGCCCGATGACGCGGTGCGCGCTCTGCACGCGAAGGCCGAGGCGGTCGCCCGTGCGATCGGCCTCGGCCCACTGCCGGCGAGCTCGGCTGGCGGCGGGTCGGACGGCAATTTCACCGGCGCGATGGGCATCCCGACGCTCGATGGACTTGGCGTGCTCGGCGGCGGAATCCACACGACCGAGGAGCATCTCCTCGTCTCCTCGCTGGTGCCGCGCGCGAGGCTTCTCGCTGGGCTTCTGATGGCGCTCTGAGGGGGCCGGGCTGGGACTGGCAGATCAACCGCCGCGATAGCTTCTCGCTGGGGTTCTGATGGCGCTCTGAGGGGGGGCGCTCTGGGGGGGCGCTCATCCCCGGCCGCGGCGAGGCCGGCCTTGCCGCGACGGGATCGCTCTTCGGCTCGGCCCTGCGTCGCCTTCCGCGGCGATGGGTGGCGGGGGGCGTGCTCAGAGCTGAGCAAGCCGCCTCCATTCCGCCTCCGTTATGGTGCGGATGCCGAGTGCGGCTGCCTTCTCCGCCTTCGAGCCGGCATCCGAGCCGACCACAACCAGGTCGGTCTTGCGCGAGACGCTGTCCGTCACCTTCGCGCCGAGCGCCTCGGCGCGCGCCTTCGCCTCAGACCGCGTCATCGTCTCGAGCGTTCCGGTGAAGACGACAGTCTTGCCGGCAAGAGCGCTCTTGCTCGCCTGCGGCAAGGCTGCGTCCTCGACCGAGATTTCCGCCATCAGCCTATCGAGCGCCGCGAGATTGCGAGGCTCTGCGAAAAACTCCACCAGCTCCTCGGCGATCGCTGGGCCGATGCCAACGATGTTGCCGAGCTCCTGGCGGGCTTCCGAGCCCGCGACCCGCGCCGCGATCATCGCCTCGCGCCAGGCGCTGAAGCTGCCGTAGTGGCGGGCGAGCAGCCTTGCGTTCACCTCCCCCACACGGCGTATGCCGAGGCCGTAGATGAGCCTCTCAAGCGGCAGTCGCCTGCGCGCCTCGATCGCGGCGAGGAGGTTGTCGAGCTTGCGCTCCCCCCACCCCTTCCAGGACAGGATCGTTTCGCGATGCGTAGCAAGCCGGTAGATGTCGGCGGGTTCGCGTATCAGCCCCGCCTCGTGGAACAGGATGATGTTCTCCTCGCCAAGCCCCTCGATGTCGGCCGCGCTGCGCGAGGCGAAGTGGCGCAGCCGCTCGACCACCTGGGCGGGGCAGATGAGCCCGCCGGTGCAGCGCCGCACCGCCTCTCCCGCCGGCCGGACGGCATGGCTGCCGCAGGCGGGGCAGCGATCGGGAAAGACATAGGGAACCGCATCCGGCGGCCGCTTCTCGAGTACGACGCCGACCACCTGCGGGATCACGTCGCCCGCGCGCTGCACGATCACCGTGTCGCCGATGCGCAGGTCCTTGCGCGCGATCTCGTCCTCGTTGTGCAGCGTCGCATGCCGCACCACTACCCCGCCCACGGTGACCGGGTCCATCACCGCTCGGGGGGTGAGGGCGCCGGTGCGCCCGACCTGGATCTCGATCTCCCGCAGCACCGTTGTCGCCCGCTCTGCCGGGAACTTCCAGGCGATCGCCCAGCGCGGCGCGCGCCCGACGAAGCCGAGCCGCTCCTGCCAGTCGAGCCGGTCGAGCTTGTAGACGACGCCGTCGATGTCGTAAGGCAGGGAGGAGCGGCGGTCGGCGATCGCTTGCTGGAACGATTCGGCTTCGGTCCAGTCCCCGAGCAGGGCGGAGAGCGGGTTCACCGCGAAGCCCCAGGCGCGCAGGCGCGCGAGGAACTCGTGGTGCGTCTCCGCCACGCGCTCCGACACCTCGCCCATCGCGTAGGCGAACAGCCGCAAGGGGCGGGTCGCCGTCACCGCCGGGTCCTTCTGGCGGAGCGAGCCGGCAGCGGCGTTGCGCGGGTTCATGAACGGCTCCTCGCCCGCCGCCTCGAGTCTCGCGTTGAGTGCGAGGAACTCCGCCTTCTCCATGTACACCTCGCCGCGGATCTCGATCAGCTCCGGGGCCGGGCCTCGGAGGCTTCGCGGCAGATCGGCAAGGGTGAGCAGGTTCGCCGTCACGTCCTCGCCCTCGAGGCCGTCGCCGCGCGTCGCGCCGCGGACGAAGCGGCCCCGCTCGTAGGTGAGGTTGATCGAAGCGCCGTCGATCTTCGGTTCGGCGACCATAGCGAGGCGCTCCGCAGCGCCGAGGCCGAGGAAGTTGCGGATGCGCGCGACGAAGGCGGCGAAGTCTGCGGCGTCGAAGGCGTTGTCGAGCGACAGCATCGGTTGGCGGTGCCGCGCCTTGACGAACCCGCGCGCCGGTGCGGCGCCGACCCGGCGCGAGGGGCTGTCGGGGCGGACGAGGTGGGGGAAGCGCGCCTCGATCGCATCGTTGCGTCGCTTCAACGCATCATAGGCTGCGTCCGAGATCTCGGGGCGGTCGCGCTGGTGGTAGAGGAGGTCGTGGCGCGCGATCTCGGCAGCGAGAGCGGCGAGCTCCTCAGCCGCTTCCGCCTCGGTCAGCCGCTCGGGCGGCTTCTCCCGCAGGGTCCGTTCCGCTTCCGGCATCATCCGGCCTTGAGCAGGCTGTCGGCGGCGGCGCGCGCGGCATCCGTCACGCGCTCGCCGGCGAGCATGCGCGCGATCTCCTCACGCCGGGCAGCGTCGTCGAGCGGGGTGACGGTGGTGATGGTTCCCGAGCGCGTCGCGCGCTTCTCGACCCGCCAGTGGGCGGACGCCTTCGCGGCGACCTGCGGCGAGTGGGTGACCACGAGGACCTGCACGCCGGCGGCGAGCCGCGCGAGACGCTCGCCCACGGCCGCTGCGGTGGCGCCGCCGATGCCGCTGTCCACCTCGTCGAACACGAGCGTGGGCACGACGCTTCCCGCTGCCAGCACGACCTTGAGTGCGAGCATCAGCCGCGCGAGCTCGCCGCCCGAAGCGGTGCGGGCGAGCGGTTGCGGAGGAGTGCCTGGGTTCATCGCGACCAGGAAACGGACTCGGTCAGCCCCCTCCGGTCCCCAGGCGGCTTCGGGAAGCGCCTCCAGCTCGGTCGTGAAGCGCGCCTTGTCGAGCCTGAGGGGGCCGAGTTCCCGCGCCACTGCACGGTCGAGCCGGCGTGCCCAGTCCGCCCGCGCCGCGGACAAGGCGGCCGCCGCCTCGCGATAGGCGGCGGCGGCGCGCTCGGCCGCAGCGGCGAGACCGGCGATCCGTTCCCCGCCAGCATCGAGCGCGGCGAGCCTTTCCCGCAGCGAGGCGCGCAGAGCAGGCAGGGCAGACACGGTCGTCTGGTGCTTGCGCGCCATCGCCCGCAGCGCGAACAGCCGCTCCTCCGTGCGCTCGAGCGCCCCGGGGTCGGGAAGGCTGTCGGCGGCGAGCCGCTCGAGCAGCGTCTCCGCCTCCGCCACCGCCTCCTGCGCGCGGCCGAGCGCTGCGAGCGGCGCCTCGGCCTCGTCGTTCGGCTTCGGCAGACGCTCGAGCGCACGCGCCGCCTCGCGCAGCTGCGCCGCCACCCCGCGCTGGCGCGCAAGCGCGGCAAGGGCCTCGGCATAGCCCTCCGCCCGCCGCTCGCCCTGCTGCAGCCTGCGACGCTCCTCGTCGAGCCGCGCCTCCTCGTCCGCCTCTGGGGCGAGCGATTCGAGCTCCGCGACGGCATGGCGCAGGAAGTCTTCTTCGCTGCGTGCGGTCGCCACCGCAGCCTCGGCGTCGGCGAGCGCTGCGAGGGCAGCGCGCCAGGAGGCATGCGCCCCGGCGACTGCCGCGCGCAGTGGGGCGAGCTGGGCGAAGGCATCGAGCAGCCGCGCATGCGTCGCCTCGTCGGCGAGGCCGATCTGGGCGAACTGGCCCTGGACCTCGACCAGGAGGCCGCCAAGCCGCCGCAGCAGGGCAACGCCGACCGGCTCGTCGTTGACGAAGGCCTTGGAGCGGCCATCCGCCGCGACCACGCGCCTGAGCACGATCTCTCCTTCGGCGGCGATGCCGTGCTCTGCGAGCAGCGCGAAGGCGGGGTGGCCCGGGGGCGGGGCGAACCCTGCCGAGACCGAGGCCTGGGCAGCGCCTGCGCGCACGAGGCCGGCATCGGCGCGCGCGCCCAAGGCGAGGCCGAGGCTGTCGAGCAGGATGGACTTGCCCGCGCCAGTCTCGCCGGTCAGCACGGTGAGCCCTGGCCCTGGCGAGAGGTCGAGCCGCTCGATCAGCACCACGTCGCGGATGGCAAGGGAGACGAGCACGACAGCGCCCGATGCGTCAGGGCCGGCGCGGCGCTGCGCCTCGCGCGCCGCTCTGCCGATCCGTCGCGCGACGTGTTCGGCCCACGGCGCGCGGCTAGAAGAGCGAGTTCCACCAGCGCGCGAGCATGCCGGGCCGGTCGATCTCGGCCGGCTGCGCGCCGGGTGTCAGGAGCGCGTAGGCGTCCTGGTACCAGGGACTGCCCGGATAGTTGTAGCCGAGCACCGCAGCCGTCTTCCGCGCCTCCTCGACGAGCCCGAGCGCGAGATAGACCTCGACGAGCCGGTGCAACGCCTCAGGCACATGGTTGGTGGTGTCGTACTCGTCGACGACGCGGCGGAAGCGGTTGAGCGCCGCGGCGTAGAGCCGGCGGTTCTGGTAGTAGCGGCCGATCACCATCTCCTTGCCGGCGAGATGGTCGCGGGCGAGATCGATCTTGAGCCGGGCGTCGCGGGCATAGGGCGTGTCGGGGAAGCGGTTCACCACGTCCTGCAGCGCGGTCAGCGCCTGCTGGGTCATGCGCTGGTCGCGCTGCACGTCGGCGATCTGTTCATAGTAGCTGATTGCGCGCAGATAGTACGCGTACGGAACGTCCCGGTGCGCGGGATGGAGGCGTATGAAGCGGTCGAGCATGCCGATCGCCTCCGTGTAGCGGCCGCGCGTGTACTCGCTGTAGGCAGCCATCAGCTTCGCCGTGGTCGCCCAGGACGAGTACGGGTGCTGCCGCTCGACCTCCTGGAACAGCGCAGACGCGCGCGCGTGGTTGCCGGCCTGCTGTTCGTCCACCGCCTCGTTGTAGATCTGCTCGACTGGGCGTTCGCGGGAGATCAGCGGGTCGGCCGCGTCGTCGCCGCGGCAGGCGGCGACCGCGAACGCCCCGAGGAGGGCGAGAGCCACCCTCGCAGGGCCTCGGCGCCGGCAGAGCGGGCGTGCGCGGGCGATCGGCATGGTCATGACGAAGTGGAGGTATAGCACCGGGCGAGGCTTCGCCAGACCCCCCGCGCGCCTGCCGTCGGCTCCGCCAAGCTGCCGGGCCGCGGCGAGGCGGCGCAGGAGTGGTCAGGCCGGTGCCGCGGCAGCGGCGGCGAACCCGCCTGACCCCGCCCGGACGGAGGCGCCTGTGCCGAGCCCCACCGGCATCACCCGGAACGACGCAGGGTTGGAGAGCAGCGCGCGCAGAACCGCGTTGTTCAGGCGGTGGCCCGGCCGGCGGGCGACCACCCGGGCGACGAGCGGCAGGCCAGCCAGGGCAAGGTCGCCCACCATGTCAAGGATCTTGTGGCGGACGAACTCGTCTGCGAAGCGGAGGCCACCCTCGTTCAGCACACGCGCGCCTGACACAACCACCGCGTTGCCGAGCGACCCGCCGCGGGCGAGCCCTGCAGCGCGCAAAGCGTCGATCTCCTCGACGAAGCCGAAGGTGCGCGCGGCGGCGAGATCCGCCTTGAAGGACTGCGGCGTCACACGCACCGACCGGCTCTGCCGGCGCACGGCAGCGGCGGGGAAGTCGATCTCCGCCTCGATCGAGAGTCCCTGGCCCGTGGCCGGGAGCAGGGCGACGAAGGCCTCTCCCTCCTCGGCGCGGACGGGACGAAGCACCTCGATCACCTGCCGCGGCGCCGGCAGGGGAACCACCCCTGCGCACTCGATCAGGAACACGAAAGGCGCGGCCGAGCCATCGAGCGCCGGCACTTCCGGCCCATCGAGCTCGACCACAGCGTTGTCAATCCCCATGCCGGCAAGCGCCGCCATCACGTGCTCGACCGTGCCGATGGAGGCATCCGGCCGGCCAGGAAGCGCGAGCGTGGTACTGAACCGTGTTTCGACCACATGGTCGTGCGTGGCCGGTATCTCGACAGGCCCGCCCGAGAGGTTGGTGCGTCGGAACACGATCCCGGAACCGGGCGCGCCGGGCAGAAGGCGAAGCGAGGTGCGCGCGCCGGAGTGCAGGGCAATGCCGGTGCAGCCGATCGGCGCCCTGAGCGTGCGCTGCGGGGCGAAACCCGTCGCCTCCGTCGCTGCCCGCTCGCGCCGCAGGCCGGCGAGCCCAGCTCGGCCGTCATGCTGGGCGGGATCGTTGGTCATCTGCACAGGCTCTTCCTCGGAGCTTCCGGGCGCCCGGCGTCTTGCCGTCCATCTGAGTCACTTGCCCAGGCTCTTCCTCAGCGGTTCCGGACGTTTGACCCGGCCATCACGGTCGAGGCGGAACCGACAGAGCGGCGCTCACCGCGGTTCGCTGCCGTCACGCCCGGGGTCCGAGCGATCCGCCACGGCTCGACGCTAGGCCGCGCGCCTGCCCCTCTCAAGTCAAGGCTTGTTACTGCATGTTTCAGTGCAGTGCCTTGATTCTTGCACATTTTGGGCGAATTTCGGGCAGCCGCGCGAAACCCCGTCAGAGCGCGAGGGACCCGACGTGACGCCCGCTGCGGGGGGCTCGGGCGGCGCGCCCCGGTCAGTTCGCCTGGCGGCGCAGGAAGGCCGGGATCTCGAGCCCGAGATCGTCGGCGGGCATGGGCCGCGGGGCTGGCCGCTGCAGCTCAGCGCCCATTGCGCCCGGCGCCACTGCGCTCGGCGGGCGCGGCGGCGCTGCCGACTGGGCGGCCCCGAGCGTCGGCGCCTGGCGCTGCGGCGCTGGGGGGGCTAGGTCCCGCTGCATGAGCTGGCTCGTGACGCGTTTGAACAGGCTCGGCCGCCGATCCTGGATGGGCGCCTCGCGGGGCGCCTCGGCGAGAGGCGCAGCGGGCTGGGCGAGCAGGGGCTCGGTGCGGGATGCCGGTTCGGGCAGGGGCGTATCGGCAGGCTTGGCCGGCGCGGGCATGACCGGCTCCGCCTGGGCTGCAAGCGCGTTGGCGCCGGCCGTGGGGAAGGCGGCTGGGAAGGCTGTCTGGGAGGCGCCTGCGCTCATCGTCGGCTGGGCGGCGGCGCGCTGCGGCACCGGGCCGGCGCCCACGGCCACACCCCCGACGGCGGCCACGCCCGCTGCTTGGGACGCGGCCTCCGGCAAGGCTTGGGCAGGCGGCCTGAGCCCCTGGGCGCCGCCGACCGCGACCAGCGTCGGCCGCGGCTTGGCGGCCGCGTTCGCCTCCATGCCGGTCGCTACCACGGAGACGCGTATCCTGCCGTCCATCTCCTCCGAGATCGAGGAGCCGAAGATGATGTTGGCCTCCTCGTCGCCGACCTCCTTGCGGATCCGGTTCGCTGCCTCGTCCACCTCGAACAGCGTCATGTCCGTGCCGCCGGTGATGTTGATCAGCACCGCCTTGGCGCCCTTCATCGAGGCCTCCTCGAGCAGCGGGTTGGAGATCGCGCTCTCTGCGGCGCGCGTCGCCCGGTCCTCGCCCTCCGCCTCGCCGGTGCCCATCATCGCCTTGCCCATTTCGGCCATCACCGAACGTATGTCGGCGAAGTCGAGATTGACCACGCCTGGGTTGACGATCAGGTCGGTGACGCCGCGGACGCCCATGTAGAGCACGTTGTCGGCCATCTTGAACGCCTCGGCGAAGGTGGTGCGGTCATTGGCAAGACGGAACAGGTTCTGGTTCGGGATCACGATCAGCGTGTCGACCACCGACTGCAGCTCCTCGATCCCGGCTTCCGCCGCGCGGCGGCGCTTCAGCCCCTCGAACTCGAAGGGCTTGGTCACGACCCCGACGGTGAGGATTCCCCGCTCGCGCGCGATCCGCGCCACCACCGGGGCGGCGCCGGTGCCGGTGCCGCCGCCCATGCCGGCGGTGATGAACACCATGTGGCTGCCTGCGAGGTGCGAGGCGATCTCCTCGAGCGCCTCCTCCGCAGCGCCGCGGCCGATCTCAGGCCTGCCGCCGGCGCCGAGGCCCTGCGTCAGATGCGGCCCGAGCTGGATCTTCCGATCGGCGCGGCTGTGCATCAGGCTCTGCGCGTCGGTGTTGGCGACGATGAACTCCACCCCCTCGAGCCGGGAGGCGATCATGTTGTTGACGGCGTTCGAGCCGCCGCCGCCGACGCCGATGACGGTGATGCGCGGCTGGAAGTCGGTCATTGCCTGGGGCGGCAGGGTGAGGGTGATGGCCATGGGGGCTCTCCTTGGTGCGGGCGGTCAGGCGGTTGCAGGGCGGCGTCGCATCGGGCTCAGAGCCTCTCGCGCAGCCAGGTGGCGAAGCGGCGCAACAGGCCCGGCGGGGCCTCGTGGCCGGAGGGGGCGAGGTCGCGCGCGATCTGCCCTTCCGTCGCCGCCCAGACGAGCAGGCCGACGGGAACGGCGAAGGCCGGGCCGGAGGCGCTGTCGGGCAGGCCGCGGGGGCTGGGCGGGCGGCCGTGGCGTACCTGCTTGTCGAGGATCTGCGCCGCGAGCTCGCGCACGCCGATCAGCTGGCTCGCGCCCCCGGTCAGCACCACGCGGCGCCCTGCGGCGCGGCCGAGGCCGGCATCGTCGAGGCGGGCGCGGACGAGCTCGAAGGTCTCCTCAAGCCGCGGCCGGATGATGCCGACGAGCATCGAGCGCGGCACCTTGGCGATCGCGTGGTCGTCCTCGCCGACCAGCGGCACGGGCAGAAGCTCGCGGTCGTCCTCCGGCGAGGCATGCGTCGAGCCGTGCAGAGTCTTCATCCGTTCCGCGTGCGCGATGGTGGTCGAGAGCCCGCGCGCGATGTCGTTCGTCACGTGCTGGCCGCCGATCGGGATCACGTCGGTGTGCTGCAGCTGCCCCTCGGCGAACACGGCGAGACTGGTGGTGCCGCCGCCCATGTCCACCACTGTGACGCCGAGCTCGCGCTCGTCCTCGACCAGCGCCGCAAGGCCAGCGGCGAAGGAGGCAGCGACCAGGGCCTCGATGTCGAGGTCGCAACGCGCTAGGCAGGCGGCGAGGTTGCGCAGCGTGCCGACATCGGCGTCGACGACGTGCAGCCTCGCTGAGAGCGTGCTGCAGACCATGCCGCGCGGGTCCTTCACCCCGGGCGTGCCGTCGACGGCATAGGCGAGCGGGATCGCGTGGATGATCTCGCGCCCCTCGGCGTAGGCGCGGGCGCGGCCCTCGATGACGATCCGGCGCAGCGCGTTCGAATCCGCCGCGTTGCCGCCGAGCTGCAGCTGCACGTCGAGCTGGTGGCTGCCTGGGCGGCCGCAGGAGAGGTTCGCCACCACCTCGCGCACCTGCGTGTCGGCAAGCTCCTCGGCTTGCGCCACCGCCGCACGGATCGAGGCCTCCGCCTCCTCGAGATCGACCACCGAGCCGGCGCGTATGCCGCGCGAGCGGTGATGCCCGACCGAGAGCACGCGCAGATGCCCGTCACTCTCCACCCGGCCGATCATGCAGGTGACCTTGGTCGAACCGATGTCGAGCGCCGCAAGCGTGCCGGAGGCGCGCCGGAACCGCCCGCGCGCGGCCGGCTGGACGGACAGCCCGGCCCGCCCGTCGGCGCCGGATTGGGCGAGGCCGCGGCGGGACATCTCGTTCATCGTCGCGATCCCATGCTCGGGGTGCTCCTCATGTCGGCCGCCTCGGGGCCTGGCGCGCCCCAGGCGTCGGCTCGGGAGCGGAAACCGGCCTGAGCACCAGCCGATCAGGCAGGCGCATGTCGATTGCGGCGAGCGACCGATCGAGCAGCCCATGGTCACGGTGCAGCGCGGCAAGACGCTCGATCGCGGCGGCTTCCGCGCCTTCTGGCAGCATCACGTCCGCCCCAGAGGCGAGGCGCAGGTTCCAGCGCCGCTCGCCGACGCGGATCGCTGCGGTGACGCGAAGCTTCACCTCGGGAAAGCGCGCGATCTCGTCGAGCAGCGCTGCTGCCGCGCGGGCAGCGCCCGCCCCGACCACGAGCGGCAGCCCGGCGAAGGGCGCGACGTCGTTCTCGACGATCACATTGCCCGCGCGGTCGATCAGCGCGAACCGCCCCTGGCGCTGCCACAGCGCAAAGGCCTCGCGCTCGACGATCGCGATGTGCACGTGCCCGGGCAGTCGCCGCTGCACGGTCGCACGCGCCACCCACGGGATCGCCTCGATGCGCTCGCGTACCAGAGCGGGGGAGACGGCAAGGATCGGCATCCCCCGCGCAAGCCCGCTCGCCTCGAGCAAAAGCGGGCCAGGGGCGTTGCGGCGCCCCTCGACGGTGATCTCCTGCACGGCAAGGCCCCACGCGGCGGTGAGCGAAAGCGCCCGTTCGCGCCAGACGGAGAGGGCGCGCTCGGGCTCGAGGCCACGCCAGAGAGCGACCGCCCCGGCGATCGCCGCTACGCCGGCAAGCCCTGCCGCCGCAGGCCGCGCGAGACCGCGGTTGCGCCTGAGCCAGAGCCTGAGCCGGCCCGGCCGCCTGGTCTTTTCGGGTGCGCTCAGCCGCCGCATGCTGCCTGCTCCACCATCCAGCGGCAGAGAGCCGAAAAGCCGATGCCGCGATACGCTGCCTGTTCGGGCAGGAGCGAGGTCGGCGTCAGACCGGGCTGCGTGTTCAGCTCGAGCAGGACGAGCCGTCCGGGCTCGCCGCCCGTGTCGTCGTAGCGGAAATCCGCCCGCGTCGCGCCGCGGCAGCCGAGCGCTGCGTGCGCGGCGCGCGCGATCTCCAGCGCCTCGCCATAGGCGCGCGGGTGGATCGCTGCCGGAACGATGTGGCGGGAGCCGCCTGCTCCGTACTTCGCCTCGTAATCGTAGAATCCGCCGCCGGCGAGAGCGGTGATGTCGGTCACCGCGAGCGGCGTGTCGCCCAGCACGCCGACAGTCAGTTCCCTTCCCGGAACATACTCCTCGGCGATCGCGACCGTGCCGTGGCGCCAGTTGCGGGCAATCTCGGCGCGGCCGTTGCAACCCTCGCGCAGGATGTGCACGCCGACCGAGGAGCCCTCGTTCAGGGGCTTCACCACATAAGGGAGCGGCAGAGGATCCTCCGCCTCGAGAGCGGCGATCGGCACGACGCAGCCTTTCGCGACTGGCAGGCCGGCGGCGGCGAAGGCGGCCTTGGCCGCTGCCTTGTCCATCGCAAGCGCCGAGGCGCGCACGCCCGAATGGGTGTAGGGCAGTTCGAGCCACTCGAGGATGCCCTGGATGCAGCCGTCCTCGCCATAGCGGCCGTGCAGGGCGTTGAACACCACGTCGGGGCGCGGCTCGGTCAGTGCCGTCACGAGCGCCTTGAGGTCGCGGGTGACCGGAACCGGAATGACCTCGAACCCCTGCTCGGCAAGCGCCGCGATCACCTGCCGCCCCGAGGAGAGGCTCACCTCGCGCTCGGCCGAGATGCCGCCGAACAGAACGGCGACGCGGGTCATACGCCGCCTCCCGACGCCAGCGGGCGGCCGATACGCCGGATCTCCCACTCGAGGCTCACCCCGGTCGCCTCTGCCACGCGGCGGCGCACCTCCTCGCCGAGGTCCTCGATCTCCGCCGCCGTCGCGCCGCCGAGATTGATCAGGAAGTTACAGTGCTTCTCCGAAACCTGCGCCGCGCCAAGGCGAAGCCCGCGGCAGCCTGCGCGGTCGATCAGCTCCCAGGCCTTCGCGCCCGGCGGGTTCTTGAACGTACTGCCGCCGGTGCGAGCCCGCAACGGTTGCGTCGCCTCGCGCGCGGCGCGGATCGCGCCAATCGCTTCGGCGATCGCTCCCCGGTCGCCTGGCCGAGCACGCAGCCGCGCAGCGGTGACGATCGCGCCCTCGGGCAGGTCAGAGCGGCGATAGGCAAGGCTGAGATCGTTGCGGCGGGCGAACACCCCGTCGCGCCCCAGGAGTTCGGCCCAGTCGAGCACGTCAGCGATCTCGCCCCCGTAGGCGCCGGCGTTCATCGCCACCGCCCCGCCGATCGTTCCCGGAATGCCGGACAGGAAGGCGAGCCCCTCGAGCCCCGCTGCCGCTGCCGTTTCCGAGACGGTACGGTCGAGCGCGGCAGCGCCTGCGACGAGGCCGTCCCGCTCGACCGTGATCCGCGCGAAGGCGGCGGAGAGGCGGATCACCACGCCCGCGACGCCGCCGTCGCGGACGATCAGGTTCGAGCCGGCGCCTATCACGGTCACCGGAACCTCGGGCTCGAGGGCAGCGAGAAAGCCGGCGAGGTCCTCGACATCGGCGGGGCGGAACAGCACCTCGGCCGAGCCGCCTGTGCGGAACCAGGTCAGCGGCCCGAGCGGCGCATCCGCGATGAGCCGCCCGCGCGGGCGCGGCAGGCGGTCGATGAGGTGCGGGCGAGGCCGTTGCGCCGCCATCATGGCCCGGCTCCGTTGGCGCGGCGTGGGATCGCCGCCTGCAGCGCCTGGAGCTCGCCGGGCAGGGCGTGCGCCCAAGCGGTGATCGTTCCGGCGCCGAGGCACACGACGTAGTCGCCTGGCCTGGCGATGGCGTGGATCATCTCGGCGAGATGCTCAGGCCCCGGCAGAGGCACGACCGAGCGGTGGCCGCGCGCGCGCAAGCCCTCCACGAGCGCGTCGCGGTCGATGCCCTCGATCCTCTGCTCGCCTGCCGCGTAGACATCGGCGACGATCACCGTGCCAGCGTCGTTCATGCAGGTGCAGAACTCCTCGAACAGCGCGGCAAGCCGCGTGTAGCGGTGCGGCTGCACCACCGCGATCACGTCGCGCGCCCCGGCCTGGCGGGCCGCCTTCAGCACCGCCGCGATCTCCACCGGGTGGTGGCCGTAGTCGTCGATCACGGTGATGCCGCCCGCCTCGCCGGTGCGGGTGAAGCGGCGCTTGACCCCCTTGAAGCCGAGCAGCGCGGAGCGGATTGTGTCGTCGGCGATCTCCATCTCGACGCCGACGGCGATCGCGGCGAGCGCGTTCTGCACGTTGTGCGCCCCGAGCATCGGCAGCCGAAAAGGAGCGAGGCGGCGCGATCGCCCGCTGTGGCGGTCGGAGACCACCACCTCGAAGGTGGCGCCGAGCCGGTCCATCACCAGACGTTCCGCGCGCACATCGGCCTGCGGGCTGAACCCGTAGGTGACGATCCGGCGGTCGGAGAGGCGGGGGATCATCGCCTGCACCTCCGGGTGGTCCAGGCAGAGCACGGCGAAGCCGTAGAAGGGGATGTTGCCGACGAACTGGGCGTAGCCCTCCTTCATCGCCTCGACCGTGCCCCAGTGGTCGAGATGCTCGGGGTCCATGTTCGTCACGACCGCGATCACGGCGGGCAAGCGAAGGAACGACCCGTCGCTCTCGTCCGCCTCGACCACCATCCAGTCGCCTCCGCCGAGGCGGGCGTTCGTGCCGTAGGCGTTGATGATGCCGCCGTTGATCACCGTCGGGTCGAGATGCGCAGCCTCGAGCACGGCGGCAACGAGGCTCGTCGTCGTCGTCTTGCCGTGCGTGCCGCCGATCGCGATCGACCATCTGAGCCGCATCAGCTCGGCAAGCATCTCTGCGCGCCGGACGACGGGGATGAGCTGCGCCCGCGCTGCCGCGACCTCGGGGTTGTCGCGCTTGACCGCGCTCGAGACGACGACGACCTGCGCATCGCCGAGATTGGCCGCGGCATGCCCGATTGTGATGGGAATGCCGGCAGCGCGCAGCCGCCCGACATTGGCGTTCTCAGCGATGTCGGAGCCCTGCACCCGGTAGCCGAGATTGTGCAGCACCTCGGCGATGCCCGACATGCCGATGCCGCCGATGCCGACGAAGTGGATCGTGCCGATCGACAGCGGCAGAGCCCTCATGGCAGCGCCTCCGTCCGCGCAAGCGAAAGCACGGCGTCGGCGAGGCGCTCCGCCGAATCGGCGATCCCGAAGCCGGAAGCAGCCCGCGCCATCGCGGCAAGCCGCCCGGGCTCGGTCGCGAGCGAGGCGATCGTCGCGGCAAGCGCCGCGGCGGTGAGCGACGCCTGCGGCAAGAGCAGCGCGCCGCCGGCTTCGGCCAAAGCGCGCGCATTGGCCGACTGGTGGTCGTCGATCGCGCCCGGCAGCGGCACGAGTATGGCGGGGCGCCCCGAGCAGGCAAGCTCCGCGACCGTCGAGGCCCCGGCGCGCGCGAGCACGAGATGCGCCGCAGCGAGCCGCTCCGCCAAGTCGGCGAAGAAGGTCGAGACGGTCGCCTCGATCCCGGCAGCGGCGAGCGCTGCCTCGACGCGGCCTACGTCCTCGGCGCGCGCCTGTATTGCAAGCGACAGCCGCGAGCGGATTGGCACGGGCAGAGCGGCAAGAGTCGCCGGAACGAGCTCGGCGAAGACCCGCGCGCCGAGGCTGCCGCCGAGCACGAGCAGGCGGAACCGGCCCGCAGGCTCGGGCGGCGTGTAGCCGAAGCCGGCGAGCGCCGCGATCGCCGGGCGCACGGGGTTGCCGGTGACGCGTGTCGGCACGCCGGACGGAACCGCAGCCGTCGCCGCGAAGGACAGGGCGAGCAGGTCAGCGACCCGCGCCAGCGCCCGGTTGGCGCGGCCGAGCACGGCGTTCTGTTCGTGCAGGATCAGGGCGGGGCGGTGCCGGCTGGGCAGGGTGCGTGCGGCGAGGAGCGGCGGCACCGAGGGATAGCCGCCGAAGCCGACCACGGCCGCGGCACCGATGCGCGCAAGCACGTTCCGCGCCGCGACCGTTCCGCGCGCGAGCGCAACCACGGCGCGCGTCGCGCGCGCGAGCCCTCGCCCCGCCAACCCCTCCGCAGGGATCACATGCGTCTCGGCGCCGGCGAAGCCAGGGCCGAGCCGCGCAGCGGTGCGCGCATCGGTGAACAGCGCCACGCGCTGCCCGCGCGCAGCGAGGGCGGCGGCGAGCGCCTCCGCGGGGAAGAGGTGGCCGCCTGTGCCGCCCGCGGCAATCGCGACCGGTCGCAGCATCGCCCCCCTCATCCCGCCTCTCCGTGGTGTCTGCGCCGCGTCAGACCAAGCAGCATCCCCATCCCCAACGCCACAGCGAACACCGAGGAGCCGCCATAGCTGACGAAGGGCAGGGTCATGCCCTTGGTCGGGATCAGGTGCAGCGAGGAGGCCATGTTGATGAAGGCCTGCAGGCCGAACTGCGTCAGAAGCCCCGTGCCGGCGATCATCACGAAGGCGTCGGTCTCGCCGAGCAGCCGCACGAAGCCGCGGATCACCACGAAGGCGAACAGCGCGACGATGCCGAGGCAGACCAGCATGCCGAACTCCTCTCCCGCGACGGCGAAGACGAAATCGGCATGCGCATCCGGCAGGATGTTCTTGACGCGGCCCTCGCCCGGGCCGCGGCCGGTCAGGCCGCCATTGGCGAAGGCCTCGAGAGCGGTCGAGACCTGGTAGTTGTCGCCTGAGGCTGGGTCGAGGAAGCGGTGGACACGGCTCTGCACGTGCGGGAACAAGGCATAGGCTGACACGGCGCCGGCGGCGGCAAGCCCGCCGAGCACGCCCACCCAGAAGAGGCGCAGCCCCGCAACAAACCACTGCGCGAGGAACACAGAGAGCACGACCGCCGCCATGCCGATGTCCGGCTGCAGCTTCAGCACGGCGAGCACCGCGGCGAGCAGGAGGCAGGCGCCTGCCTCCCCGAGCCCGCGTTGCGCGCGCGCGCCCTCGGCGAACAGCCAGGCGGTGAGGACGGCGAAGCAGGGCTTGAGGAACTCGGACGGCTGCAGCGACACGCCGGAGAGCGAGAGCCAGCGGCGTGCCCCCTTGATCTCGGAGCCGACGACGAGCGTCGCCGCCGTCAGGGCGAAGGCGACGGCGAAGCCCGCAAGCGCCAACCGGCGCACCCCGCGCGGGCCGAGCAGGCTCACCGCAAGCATCAGCGCCGCCGCCGCCGGCAAGTAGACGAGCTGCTTGCGCACGAAGGCATAGGCATCGAGCCCGATGCGCACAGCGACCGCAGGCGAGGCAGCGACCGTCATCAGCATGCCGACGGCGATCAGCAGCACGAGCGCGGTCAGCGTCAGGCGGTCGACCGTCCCCCACCAGCGGCCGAGCACCGACCCGTCAGGGCGGAGCGCGACGCTCATGGCACCGCCCCGGCGGCAAGCGCCCGCGCTTCGGCCGCGAAGGCCTCGCCGCGCGCCTCGTAGTCGCGGAACTGGTCGAAGCTCGCGCAGGCGGGCGAGAGCAGGACGACGGCGGGCGCCTCGGCTCGCGCGTCGGCGAAGGCCTGGGCGACGGCGCGCTCGAGCGTGCCGGAGATGGTGTGCGGCACGCCTGCGGCCGCGAGCGTGGCGGCGAAGGCCTCCGCCGCCTCGCCGATCAGGTAGGCATGGGCGATCGCGGGGAAGAGGGGCGCGAGAGAGGCGATCCCCCCCTCCTTCGGCCGCCCCCCGGCGATCCAGAACACGCGCCGGTAGCAGGCGAGAGCGCGGGCAGCGGCATCGGCATTGGTCGCCTTGCTGTCGTTGACGAACCGCACGCCCGCGACCTCGGCGACCGGCTGCTGCCGGTGCGGAAGCCCGGGGAAGGAACCGATGCCGTCGGCGATCTCGTTCGCGCCGACGCCGAGCGAGACCGCAAGCGCCGCCGCAGCGGCGGCGTTCTGCGCGTTGTGGGTTCCGAGAAGGGTGGCAGAGCCGAGCAGGCTTGCAAGCCGCACGGGATGCGCGCCCCGGTCGTCCACCACCCGCCCGTGCGCGACATAGACGCCCCCCTTCAGCACGCCGCGGCCGGAGATGCGCACGAGCCTCGCAGGGCCGGAGGCGAGCGCGTCCGCGATCGCCGCAGTATGTGGGTCGTCGACCCCGACCACAGCCGTGCAGGTGGCGTCCTGCCGGTCGAAGATGTGCCGCTTGGCGGCGGCGTAGCCGGCCATGTCGCCATGCCGGTCGAGGTGGTCGGCGCTGAGGTTGAGCATCGCCGCCGCATCGAACCGGATGGTCGCGAGTCGCTCCAACATGTATGACGACATCTCGAGGCAGTACACCCCATCCGACCCCAAGATGTTGAGGGAGAGCGCGGGCGGGCCGAGATTCGCCCCGGCCTCGGTGGGGATGCCGGCGCGGCGCAGGATGTGGGCGGTGAGCGCTGTCGTTGTGCTCTTGCCGTTCGTTCCCGTGACGCCGACGAAGCGCGCGCGCGACCCGCTCGCGCGGACGGCGCGGAACAGGAGTTCGACGTCAGCGACGATCGGCACCGACTCGGCGATCGCCTTCGCCGCAACCGGGTGCGGCGCGGGCAGGCGATGCGGGATCCCGGGCGAGAGGACGAGCGCCTCCATCCCGGCAAGCGTTACCGCGGCGAGATCGACAAGCCGCACGCCCGCCTCCCGCGCTGCCTCGCGCCGGGCCTCGCTGTCGTCCCAGGCGGCGACGTCGGCGCCCCAGGCGGCAAGCCGGGTCGCCGCGGCAAGCCCGGCTCGGCCGAGCCCCATCACCGCGAAGCGTCGGCCCAAGAAGAGGCGTGGTTCGGCTCCGGCGGTCATCGCAGCTTCAGGGTCGAGAGGCCGATCAGCGCCAGCACCATGGCGATGATCCAGAAGCGGATGACGATGGTGCTCTCCGCCCAGCCCTTCTTCTCGAAGTGGTGGTGCAAGGGCGCCATGCGGAACACGCGCCTGCCTGTGAACTTGAACGACACGACCTGGACGATCACCGAGACCGTCTCGAGCACGAACAGCCCGCCCACGATCGCGAGCACGATCTCGTGCTTGGTCGCGACCGCGATGGCGCCGAGCGCCCCGCCCAAAGCAAGGCTGCCCGTGTCGCCCATGAACACCATCGCCGGCGGCGCGTTGAACCAGAGGAACCCCATCCCCGCGCCGATCAGGGCCGAGCAGACGACGGCGAGCTCTCCCGCTCCGGGCACGAAATTGATCTGCAGGTAGTTCGAGAACACCGCGTTGCCGGCGAGATAGGCGATCAGCGCGAAGCAGCCGGCGGCGATCATCACCGGAACGATCGCAAGCCCGTCGAGCCCATCCGTCAGGTTCACCGCATTCGAGGCGCCCATCATCACCAAGGCGGCGAAGACCGGGAAGAACAGGCCGAGCGGGATCAGCACGTCCTTGAACACCGGCACCGCGAGCGCGGTCGCAAGCGGCGGGCGGGTGGCGAGCATGATGATCGCGGCTGCCGCGAGGCCGATGCCCGCCTGCACCGCGAGCTTGATGAGGCCAGGCACGCCGCGGGTGTTCCGCCTCGTCACCTTCAGGAAGTCGTCGGCAAAGCCAAGCAGGCCGTAGCCGGCGGTGACGAGCACCACCGCCCAGACATAGGCGTTGCGCAAATCGGCCCAGAGCAGGACAGAGATGGAGAGCGCGAGCAGGATCAGCACCCCACCCATCGTCGGCGTGCCGCGCTTGCCGAGAAGATGCGCCTCCGTCATGTACGCCTCGCGCATCGGCTGGCCCTCGGCCTGCAACGTACGCAGCCGGCGGATCACCGCCGGGCCGGTCACGAAGGCGAGGAAGAGCGACGTCATGCAGGCCGAGCCCGACCGGAAGGTCAGATAGCGGAACAGGTTGAACAGGATGAACTCGTCTGCGAGCGGG